>Ga0187815_10001558_pt1 | contig 10811 bp, 9 predicted proteins | sample NC_S_5_FD_132962 | JGI IMG/M metagenome (GOLD analysis project Ga0187815, IMG submission 132962) | Wetland sediment microbial communities from Neuse River Estuary, North Carolina, USA - ASW-S_5 | ecosystem: Environmental > Aquatic > Freshwater > Wetlands > Sediment | place: USA: North Carolina...
ACTTGCAGCAGGTGGACGAAACCGCTCTGTTACTTGCAGCAGGTGGACGAAACCGCTCTGTTACTTGCAGCAGGTGGACGAAACCGCTCTGTTACTTGCAGCAGGTGGACGAAACCGCTCTGTCCCCCGCGGCAGTGGACGAAACCGCTTTGAAACTTGCGACAGGCGGCGGTCCGCAAGCGTATCCGGGCCGCGGCTCGAAACACCGATACTCACCTGCGAATAGGGGATTACGACCCCTACTTCTGCCGCGCCAGCGTGATCGCCGCCACGCCGAGCAGGATCACCGCCATGCCGGCGAGCTCGAGCGGCCCGATCTGTTCGCCCGCCAACAGCATGCCGAACAGCACCGCCACCGGCGGATTCACGTAGGCGTAGCTGGTGGCGAGCACGGGGCGCGCGTGCTTGAGCACGTAGAGGTAGGCGCTGAAACCGATCAGCGAACCGACCACCACCAGGTAGGCCAGCGCGAGGTTGGCGTGCAGCGTGGCATGCGCAGGCAGCCGCTCGCCGCCGCCGAAACCCATGAGCAGCAGCGCCGCGCTGCCGCACAGCATCTGCGCGGCGGTGTTCATCGGGCCGGCCGGCATGTCCTGGTGCTTGCTCCACACCGAGCCGAACGCCCACGCGGCGGCGGCCACCAGCAAGGCCAGCGCGGCGATGCGCGAGCCGGAGAGGTCGCTGCCGAGATTGAGCACGATCACGCCCGCGAAGCCGATCAGCAGGCCGAGCGTCTCGCGCCGGTTCGATTGGTGTCCGTATCGGCTGCCGAACAGCGCGGCGAACAGCGGCATGCTGGCCACCGCCACCGCAGCGATGCCCGAGCTCACACGCTCCTCGGCGAAGCACACCAGACCGTTGCCGAGGCCGAGCAGCAGCGTGCCGACGAAGGCCGCGTTGCGCCATTGCCGCCAGGTGGGTGCCGCCACGCCGCGCAGGCGCAGGTAGCCGAACAGCAATACGCCGGCGATCAGGAAGCGCACGCCGGCAAGCAGGAACGGCGGCCAGCTTTCCAGCGCGAAGCGGATGTTGAGATAGGTGGAGCCCCAGATCACGTACAGCGCCAGCAGGCCCAGCGGCACCAGCAGGCGGGAGCGATCGACAGCGGCGTTCGTCGCGCCGTTGGCGGTGAGGGCGGTGGCATCGTTCATGGTGGGGCTCGGCAGGGGGCGCATGGCGCGCGGCGCAGTCTACAGGCAAGGCGCGGATCCATCCGGGACTTCGACTGGCGCAGCGCTCTGCCGCGGGAAACGACGGCAGCATGCATGATGGATGAGGTGCGGCGGGTGCGGTAGCGCGTCTTGTGCAAGGCAGGCTTGAGCCGGCATCAAGGCCGACGGAAGGTGCTCAACCCCGCTTGCGCGACGCTTCGGGCGGCGCGGCGCGCTGGCGCTCGCGTGCCAGCAGCGCACGCTTGCGCTCCACGCCCCAGCGCCAGCCGCCGGGTGTGCCGTCCTCGCGCACCACGCGGTGGCAGGGCACGATCAGGGCAAGGCGGTTGTTGCCGCAGGCATTGCCTACCGCGCGCGCAGCCTTCGGCGAGCCGATCGCGGCGGCCAGTTCGCCGTAGCTGCGCGTCTCGCCGGCGGGGATGCGGGTGAGCGTGTTCCACACCCGCCACTGGAACGCGGTGGCGGCCACGTCCAGTGGCGGCAGCGCGGGGGCGTCGGCATCGCTCCAGCCCAACTCGCTGGCGATGCGGGCGATCACCGCATCCAGCCATTCCTCGCGGCCCGCGTCCACGCGTTCGCGCGCGGCCTGCGGGAATTCGGTGGCGAGTCGTGCCTCGAGTTCGGCGTCGTCCCTGCCCAGGGTGACCGCGCAGATGCCGCGCGCGGTGGCCGCCACCAGCAGGCGGCCCAGCGGCGTGGCGGTGGTGGTGTAGCGGATGCTGGCGCCCGCGCCACCGGCGCGGTAGCTGGCGGGAGTCATGCCGAGCAGGCGGTCGCTGTGCTCGTAGACGCGGCTGCCGGAACCGAAGCCGGCCTCGTATACCGCATCGGTGACGGCGGCGCCGTCGCGCAGCGCCGCCTTGAGCTGGCCGAAACGGCGGGCGCGATGGTACTCGGCCGGGCTCATGCCGTAGCGGCGGCGGAACGCGCGCTGCAGGTGGCCGGGACTCAGTTGCGCGAACTGCGCCAGTGCGTCGAGCGTGGGAGCGTCGTCGGCGCGCTCGATCTGGGCGCGCACACGCTCGAGGGTTTCGGCGATGGGAGCAATGTGGGTATTCATGGCGTGGTCCGATGGTGCACGGTGCCATGCTGTGCCGGTGCGGCGCCGTGCGCCATCCGGATCTTGCGTCAGTGCGCGACCGGCCCCCGGCGGATCACCACGAACTCGCCTTCCAGCACGTCCGCCGCCGGTCTGTTCGGCGTTGCCGCCGGAGCCAGCGGTGCGCGCACCTGCTTCCACTGCCGCCACGCCAGCAGCAATCCGCCGCCGATCAGCAGCACGCCGGCCACGGCCAGCCCGAACACCAGCAGCACGCCCAGCATCGCGATGCCGAGCAGCAGCGACAGGGCGCGCACCAGCGGGTGGCGGGAACGGCGGGGCGGGGGCAGATGGAAGTGCATGTGTTAAAAATCCGTGTGCTAAAATCAAGGACTTGCAAGCGCCACCATGAGGCCATCCGGCCCGCGAGACAAGTGCCGATGGACACCGTTTCCCCCGCTTCCCTGCTGTGCCGGCTGGACGAGATTCCCGACGGCGGCGCCACTGCGGTCGAGGATGTGGCCGCGGCCGGCGGCGAGAGCGTGATCGTCGAACGCCGCGGCAGCGAGGTGCGGGCCTGGCTCAACGTCTGCCCGCATGCCGGCCGCCGGCTGGACTATGCGCCAGGCCGCTTCCTGCTCAAGGACGAACTGCTGATCTGCGCCGTGCACGGCGCCAGCTTCAACCGCAACGACGGCATCTGCGTGGCCGGTCCCTGCCGCGGCGAGCACTTGCGCGCGCTGGCGGTGGAGGTGCGCGGCGACGAGGTATGGCTGCCGGCGGCGGGCCGGCTCAGCGGAACAGCAGGTTGATCGACACCAGGGTGACGATCAGCATGACCAGGGTCAGCGGCGCGCCCACGCGCAGGAAATCCTTGCCCTTGTAGCCGCCGGGGCCGGTGACCATCATCAGTGCCGGGTGGCCGGAACTGAGCAGGAAGGTGTTGGACGAGGACACCGCCACGATCAGCGCGTAGGCGGACGGATTGCCGCCGGTAGCCACCGCCACGGAGATCGCGATGGGCACCATCATCACCGTGGCGCCCACGTTGGACATCACCTGCGAGAACAGCAGGGTGAGCACGGCCAGCGCGCCCTGCAGCACCCATGGCGAAGCGTGGCCCAGATAATGCAGCACGTACTGCGCCACCCATGCGGCGGTGCCCGTGGCGTCCATCGACCAGCCCAGCGGAATCAGGCAGGCGGTGACGAAGATGGTTTTCCAGTTGACCGCCTTGTAGGCCTCGTCCATGTTCAGCACGCCTGAGAGCAGCATGCCGATCGCGCCGGTCATCATCGCCACCGACAGGTCGAGGTTGGTGAACAGCGCCAGGCACTTGGCCAGCACGAAGAAACCCACCGCCTGCCAGATCTTGCCGGGGCGCTGCTCTTCCTTCGGGATGTCGGTAACCACAACGAGGTCGCGGTCCTCCGCCGCCAGCGAGAGATCGCGCCAATTGCTGTGCACTACCACGGTGTCGCCCGCGCGCAGCGTCACCGATCGCACGTCGTCGCGCAGCACCTGGTCGCCGCGGTTCACCGCCAGCACCGAGATGCCGAAGCGCTTGCGCAGCCGCAACTCGCCCACGGTGTGTTTGATGAAGCGGGATACCGGCGGAATCACCACCTCAGAGATGCCCGCGCGGGTGGGATTGAACAGTTCGCCCAGCTGGCGCATGCGGGTGGAGAGCCGGCACAGCTGGTTGTTCGCGAAGCGGTTGAGCTGTTCGCGCGAACCCAGCACACCGAGCACCGAACCCACCCAGATCACGTGGTCGGCCGGCGGCGCCATGCGCGCCTCGTTGCCGCTCTTGATCGCGAGGATCAGCGGCGCGTCGTGCAGCTGTTCGGCCTCGCCGATGCTCATGCCCACCAGCGGGCTCTCGGCGGTGACGGTGAGCTCCGCGCTCTCGCCCGCGATGCCGTAGGTGTCGGCGAAGTAGCTCTCGGTGCGGCCGGGCGTCACCTTCAGCCGCTCGTCCTCGTGGCCGGGCAGCAGCTTGCGTCCGAAGAAGTAGAAGTAGCCGATGCCCACCGCGGCCAGCGCAAGGCCGGCCGGGGTCACGCTGAACAGGCCGAACTTCGGGATGGTGTGCGCGCCCGGCAGCAGGTTCGCGTTCGCGCTGGCGATCAGGTCGTTCAGCACGATCAGCGGCGAGTTCGCGATCAGCGTGGTGTTGGTGGCGGTGAGGATGCAGAACGCCATCGGCAGCAGCAGCCGCGAGATCGGCACGCCGGTGCGCGCGGACAGGCGGCTCGACACCGGGATCATCAGGGCGGCCAGCGCCTGGCTGGGGATCACCGCGCTGAACAGGCTGGCCATCAGGTTGATGACCAGGCCGAGGCGCGACTCCATGCCCTTGGCCAGCTTCATCACCATGTGCGCGGTGAGGTTGAGCACGCCGGCGCGGTCCAGCCCCTCGCCCATGATCATGATCGCGATGATCGCGATCACCGCGTTGCCGGCGAAGCCGTTGAACACGCGGTCGGAAGGGATCAGGCCGGTCAGGCCGATCACCACCACCACCAGCAGCGCCACCATGTCGGCGCGGATCCACTCCAGCACCAGCATCAGCATGGTGAAGCCCACCAGCCCGAGCACCAGGACCATTTCGGGGGTGAGCGTGAGTGACACTAGCGCGCTTCCCGGCAGGGCGTCGAACGTGGATGGATGTGGTGTGGCAGTGGCGACTTCACGCTGCGGCGCTCGTCCCTGGCAGGATCGCGCAAGTATAAGCGGCGTGATGCAAGGGCTGGTGAACCAAGGAGCAGGCCGCTGCAGCTTTTCCCTCTCCCTTTTGGGTGCAGAGGCAGGGTGAGGGGGGTTGCGATGATGTTCGCTTCGGGCGGGAGACTTCGCGGCGTGGCCCCTCTCCCCAACCCTCTCCCGCAAGCGGGAGAGGGGGCAAACGAAACGCCGCCCGAGAGGGCGGCGTTGCATTTACTTCGTTGAAACGTGGTAGAGCAGGTCCCACACGCCATGCCCCAGCTTCAGCCCGCGCCGCTCGAAGTGGGTTTCGATGCGCCATGCCGGCTTCTCGGCGTACTGGCCGGGCGCAATGGCATTGCGCCAGTCGGGGGCCGCTTCCATCGTTTCCAGCATGTGTTCGGCGTAGGGCTGCCAGTCGGTGGCCAGGTGCAGCAGGCCGCCGGGCGCCATGCGCGAGGCGAGCAGGGCGACGAAGTCCGGCTGGATGATGCGGCGCTTGTTGTGGCGTTTCTTGTGCCAGGGGTCGGGGAACCAGATGCACGCCTCGGTCAGCGTGCCTGGCGCGATCTCGTGTTCCAGCACCTCCACCGCGTCGTGCCTGTAGAGGCGCACGTTGCGCGCGTCGCGCGCGGCCAGCGCGTTCATCAGCCGGCCCACGCCGGGGCCATGCACCTCTACGCCCAGGTAGTCGCGACCCGGGTCATGCTCGCTGGCCCAGGCCAGCGCCTCGCCGTTGCCGAAGCCGATCTCCAGCACCAGGGGCGCAGATCGGCCGAAGCGGGCGGCGAAGTCCTGCACGGCGGCGCCGCTGTAGTCGATGCCGTAGCGCGCCCAGTGCTCGTCGAAGGCGCGCTGCTGTGCCGGCGTCATGCGGCCCTCGCGCAGCACGAAGCTGCGGATGCGGCGGAGATGTTCGGGGGGGACGTGGTCGGTCATGGCAAGCGAAACGTGTCGAGTGATTCCCTCTCCCGCTTGCGGGAGAGGGTGGCGTCAGCCGGGAGAGGGTCTGGTCGAAGCGGAGCGTCGAGGAGCAACTGCGCCCTCGCCCCCAACCCCTCTCCCGCAAGCGGGAGAGGGGAGCAGAGCGATCAGCCGATGGTGCCGTCGATCGGGCTGGACGCTGAGGCATAGCGCTTGCGCGGGATGCGGCCGGCCTTGAACGCGGCGCGGCCGGCCTGGATCGCCAGCTTCATCGCGTGCGCCATCAGTACGGGATCCCTGGCGCCGGCAATCGCGGTGTTCATCAGCACGCCGTCGCAGCCCAGCTCCATCGCCACCGCGGCGTCGGAGGCGGTGCCCACGCCGGCGTCGACGATGATCGGCACCTTGGCGTTCTCCACGATCTCCAGCAGGTTGTAGCGGTTCTGGATGCCCAGGCCCGAGCCGATCGGCGCGGCCAGCGGCATCACCGCCACGCAGCCGATCTGCTCCAGCCGCTTGGCCAGGATCGGGTCGTCCGAGGTGTAGACCATCACGTCGAAGCCGTCGGCGACCAGGATTTCGGCGGCCTTCAGCGTTTCCACAACGTCGGGGAACAGGGTCTTCTCATCGCCCAGCACTTCCAGCTTCACCAGCTTGTGGCCGTCCAGCAGCTCGCGCGCCAGCTTGCAGGTGCGCACGGCGTCCACCGCGTTGTAGCAGCCGGCGGTGTTCGGCAGCAGGGTGAATTCGGCGGGCGGCAGCGCGTCGAGCAGGCTGGGAGCGTTCGCGTCCTGGCCGATGTTCACGCGGCGGATCGCCACGGTGACGATCTCGGCGCCGGCGGCCTGCGAGGCCGCGCGGGTCTCGTCGAAGTCCTTGTATTTGCCGGTGCCAGTGAGCAGGCGCGAGGCGTAGCTGGTGCCGGCGATGACCAGCGGATCGGTGACGTCGAGGGTCTTGAGATTCATGGGGAGGCCTTGCAATGGCGGCGTCCGGCGCGAACGTCGCGGGGATGCGGGAAGCGGGCGCGCGAATTCACCCGCCGCCGATGGCGTGGACGATCTCGACCTGGTCGCCTTCGGCGAGCGTACGGCTGGCGTGCTGGCTGCGCGGCACGATTTCGCGGTTCAGTTCCACGGCCACGCGCCTGCCACCGTAGCCGGCCGATTCCAGCAGCTGGGCGATGGTGGACGAGGGAGCGCAATCGCGCGGCTGGCCGTTGAGCGTAATCTGCATGCGCGCATTGTAGCCGCAGGCGCCGTTGGCGCCGAATCGTGGCACCTGCGCCCCGTTGCCGCGCTGGGCGGGCGACGAGGCGCCGGCGTGAAACTCAGTGCTGCTGATCGTCCTTGCGCGGCGGCGGTGGCTTGCGTGCCGGCTCCGCGTGCTGCTGCCTCTGCTGTGGCTGCGCGGCGGGGCGGGGTGCCTCGTAGCGCGGTTGCGGCTGTTCGTAGCGAGGCTGCGGCTGGTAGGTCGGCCGGGCGTATTCGCGCTGTGGCTCCTGGCGTGGCTGCACGTATTGCGGTGCAGGGGCGCGTTCCACCGGTGTGGGTTGTGCGGGTGCACGCTCGAAACGTGGCGGTTGCGGCAGCGTGTTGGCCGGGCGTGCACTGGGCTGCGGGCGCGACTCCTGCGGGCCGGCGATATAACTCACGCCCGGCCGCGGCGCCTGGCGCGATTCGGCAGGTTGCGCGCGGCGGACCGGTTCGACCGCAGGCAGGGTACGCCCCTCCGTCTGCGGATGGGCGAAGCGGGCCGAGGGCAGTGCGCCTGGCTGCGCCGGCTCCGTCTGGCGCGGGCTGGGCTGGCCAGCGGGGGCATTCGGCGAACGCATCGTGTGCGGCTGCATCGGAGCGGCGCGGGTCGCCTCGGCCTGTGCCATAGCGGCTGGACGCGGCGTGCCGCGGGCGTTCAGCACGCGCACGTTGGCGAATGGCGTGGCCGTGCGTTGCGGCATGCGCACCGCCGTCGGGGCGAAATTCGGGTGCACCGCAGGCAGTGTGGTCGGCGGCGGCGTGCGCGCCACCACGTTGCGGCGGAAGTCGGCGGTGGGCAGTGGCCGCGCCTGCGGGCTGCGCGCCGGCGCCACGCTGCGCACGTCAGGGCGCACCGTAGTCACGCCGCGGGCCAGCACCGGCGCGGCGGCGAGCCGGCGCGGGTCGACGTGCAGCAGGTCGCGCTGCACGTGCTGGCCGCTCGCGAAGGCCGTGCCGGGCACTGCGGTGAAGCCGCGTGGTGCGGTGCGGTTCGCGTAGCGCAGGTTCTCCGGTGCGCGTCCCTCGCGGTAGTAGTTGTACTGGTTGTTGATGTTGTTGATGACCGTGGTGCGGTAGACCGTGTTGTGCACGTAGATATTGGTGGTGTTGACGCGCTGGTAGTACGCGCGGTCGCAGTGGTACCACGGGTTGTAGACCTCGCCCGGGCCCAGCGGGAACCAGCCCACCGGCGCGCCTCCGCCGATGCCGATCGACACGCTCCAGCCGCCGCCGCCCACGAAGGCCACCAGCGCAGGTGCGTACACCGGACGCGCCACGATCGGCCCCGGGATCCAGCCCCAGGCGCCGCGGATGTAGGCCCAGCGGCCGTAGTGATAGGGCGCGAAGCCCCACGGCGAATCGTCCACCCAGGTCCAGCCCCATGGCGCGATAAAGGCCCAATGGCCGTCGCGGTATGGCGCCCAGCCCACCGGCACCTGGCTGGGATACCAGACCGCGCCGTAGTCGGGACTGCTCTGCCAGCTGCCGTACTGGTCGAGGTCCTGGTAGCCGACCACGTCGTCGGACACGTAGCGGCGGGTCTGCGATTGCTCGTAGCGCTGGTCGCGCTCGCTGCACCACGCGTCGAAGGCGTCGCCGCCGCCGATGTCGGTGACCATCAGCGCTGCCAGCGAGGAGTCGTCGAACTGGTAGCTGCGTCCGGCGAACACGTCGTGCTCGGCGTTGTTCTCGCCGTAGACCGAGGCCTGGCCGCTGAACACGGTGACGCGGGTGCCGTTGCCGTCGTTGTCCACGTCCACGCGGAAGGTGCCGGGCTGGCTGATCACCAGCGCCAGCGTGGGTGTGTCGATCTCGTAGCTCTGGCCCTGGTCGAGGTGGCGCACGCTGAGGTTCAGCGTGCCCTGGGTCAGTTCGACCTGGGCGAGGTTGTCGTTGAGGTTGAGCAGGCCGAAGTCGCTGCCCCCGGCCATACGCAGGCTGGAGCCGCCCAGTTCCAGCTCGGCACGCGCTCCGTCGCCGGTGGAGAGGCGGTCGCCGGTGGTCAGCGGCCGGTTGATGTCGGCGCTGGCCCAGTCCTGGCTGCCGGCCGGCAGCAAACCGAGGTCGCCGGCGATGTAGGACAGTCGCGCCACCCGGTCCGGCGGCGCGCTACCGTCGTCGCCGGCGGATTGCGCCTGGGCCAGTGCGGCCACCGAGCACAGGAGCAACACGGCCAGCGGCCGCCAGGGGCGGCGCCATGAAGCAAGCAGATTAAGCACACGCATTTGGAGTCTCCCGGTTCCTGCGCAGCGCGGGCCGGCATGGCGCGATGCCGTGCCTGGCCCCACGCGCGCTGTGCGACGCGCATTGACGGCCCGATTATGCCTACGGCAGGGATTAGGGCCGGCTTAGTTTTCGCGACTGCCGCATCGACGGTTCAGCGGGCGGATATCGATCGACCGGCGATGGTTCATGTGCGGACGGCGGCCCGGCGATTCCCACCGCGCCGTTTCCCGGGTTACCATCCGCGGACCGACGCGGGTGTAGCTCAATGATAGAGCTGTAGCTTCCCAAGCTACTGACGAGGGTTCGATTCCCTTCACCCGCTCCATTTTCCCTTGTAAATCATTGATTTAGAAGGGAAATTTGGCAGAAAAGCGAAACCAAGAACGACCTCTCAAGGTATCGTTTGAGGTATCGCCGTCTTGCCAAAACCCTACTTGTTGAATCGCCCATCGGGCATCTACGCACGCTTCCTTGTTCCCAAGGATTTGCGTGCGCAAATCGGCAACCGTTTCATTGTCAGGAACCTCCGTGCATTGCATGGAGATGAATCTCGACTTGTCGCTTCATCATTGGCATTGCTACTGTCGCAAGTGTTCGAGGCTCTTCGAAGGAATGAAGCCGTGAACGGTCATTGGTCCTGATCGAGGCCTTGGACAAAGCCTTTGCCGTCTACCACGAACTGATGCAACAACTGGATGAGGTCATGAAGACCATCGAGGTTGCACGGGCAGCCAAGCTTGATGCCGAGTTTCAGGCTGACCAAAGCCGTGGTCGCCGAAGTGCTGCCAAGGTTCGACTAGCACGATGGGAAGATGATCATCGTTGGCGGCTCAAGATGTTTGCCTCGATGGGGGGGTCACCCCTTCCAGAACACGCGCAGCTTCGACAGGAAGTTCGTCGGTATGATGAACACGTTCAGTCCTTGAAGCGGACTGTTGCGCATCATGCTTCTGAGGTGATCAGGTTGGATGTGGAAGCAAACACCTTGCAGGCCAAGCAAGCTGACGTGCTCTTGACCATCCGAGGTTCCTTGGTCAAGTTGCACGATCAGCAATCCGCCTTCCTTCCAGAAATAATAAAAGCCCTGCCAAGTGATGACAGGGCTTTGGTGGAAAAAGAGCTTCCGTTGTTGGTCGAAGCAACAGAACCGTTTGATGAGGGTCGTCTGGTTGGACTGGCCCCCTCACCGAAGAAGAATGGCATCAGACCTTGATAAGGCTGCCCATCATCAAGGCACCCAACTGCCATCGGGTTCATGGGTGACATTAAACGGGTTGAGGTTGGTGTCTTTCGCGCCACCAAACCTGATGTAACAGTTAAACAGCACTGCTTTGCCGCGCGGTTGGTCAGGGTCTTTTTTGCAATGGTCGAGCGTGTGCAGAATTTTGTGTAAACGGGATTCGGTTTACAGCTGAGGCATGCGGTCCTCGAACTGGATGGTAAAGCGGTTGAGCGCGGCCTTCCAATCGCGGATGGGCAACGTCCACC
>Ga0187815_10001559_pt1 | contig 10805 bp, 8 predicted proteins | sample NC_S_5_FD_132962 | JGI IMG/M metagenome (GOLD analysis project Ga0187815, IMG submission 132962) | Wetland sediment microbial communities from Neuse River Estuary, North Carolina, USA - ASW-S_5 | ecosystem: Environmental > Aquatic > Freshwater > Wetlands > Sediment | place: USA: North Carolina...
AATCTCGCGGTATTCCGGATCCTTCAGGATCACTTGCAGCCGCTTAGCCATAGCATGAGTCTATCTGACTCATTGCTATGAGTCAACCGGGGTTCCGGGAGGCCAACAGTTTCGGAAACTGGACAAAGGGAACTTTGAGGAGCGGCCCTTTTTAGCGGGTGAACGCTGTGGCGAGCGCGCGCTGCGATCGTGCCCTATTTTCACGACCTGATTTTTGCCGTTGAGCGATGCCGGTGCGCTGCCGCACATGGCGTAAAGAAATTCACGGGGTACAGCGGGGCGGCCCCTCTGGTCTCAGGTGGAATCGTCGACGACCGGGATCGATAGGCCGAGGACGAGAACACGGAGCAGTTTGATCGCGCTGCGCACGGCATGCGAACCGCGATGCAAATAGCGCAGACGGTAGAGTCGCTCCAGAGTGAGAGCGAGCCAGGTCAGCAGCCACACCATGAGCAAGCTGCGTTCGTGGTGGTGGCGAATATGCTTGAGCCCATAGCGATTCTTAGCATCGTTGAAGCCTTGATTCTCGATGTGCCAGCGACTCTTGGCCATCGCGTATAGGCAGCGACGGTTGATCTGCTTCGAGGAGAAATCCGTCAGCCAGTAAGCCTCCACCACCGTGCCATCCGGTTTGTGCTGGCGATAACGCATCACGCGCACGGTTTCCCACTCGAGGCTTTCCCAAGGATCGAAATCGTCAGCGTCCCAGATCTCTACACGATCCGTGCCGTCACGAAACACCAGGTGCGGCGGTTGGGAGCCGAAGCGTCGCTCTGCGGCTTTAAATAACTCGGGAAGATTCTCTTTCAGTCGAGCCACCACCGGCCATCCTGCTTCTCCCGCCGCGTGCAGAAAAGGCGCGGTGGCAAATTCTCCGTCGACGACCACGTAATCAATAAAGCGCGCGCCCAGGTTCTCCCGCACTCGATGCAACAGGCGCTTCCCTGCAGCATATTCGCTGTCGCCCGACCCATAGGGCTCGATGTCCGCGGGCAGGACCAGATCGCCACCGACCACCGCCGCCAGAACGAAATGATGGCGATAGCCGGTGATTTCTTTCTGGGCATTGCGATAGGGACGACACAGCGGACATCCCTGCTTTCGTCGCCGTCCTCCGGTCGTACCGTCAATGGCCAGACCCACAAAACGGCAATCTTCAAAAGCCTTGTTGCGCTTGGCGCGGTGCAACACCGCGGCCAAAGCGGTCCGAGTCGGTGCCGGATCTAAACGTGCGGTGAAGTAACCCAGGGCATCATCGCCGAACCTTCGGCTGACGCTCAGATTCCTGCGCGCTTTCGATCCCACCAGGTCCTCGATAGCGGCAAAGGTCCATTGCCGCAAGATCGTGCCCAGCACGATGGACCACAACAGATCTTTTCCGGGGATCCTGTGCCCTTTACGCCCATCACCGGGGGAACGGAAGTAAGCCGCCAGATGAAGATGCTGGCTGACGAACTTCCACAGCCGGCGTGGGGTCGGGCTCTTCAGGAGCGCTTCCTTTTCTTCTTCTTCTTGCGCTGCTGGCGGGCCAAGACCAACAGCTGGGCATTGGCCGCCAGCACTTCGCGTATGGCATCTTGAAATTCGCGCCCCGCGGCGACCCGTCGTTCCACCTCCTCTACCCAATCCCGAGGGATGCGCTCGACCTGGGGCTGTCCCTTGGCGGCCATGAAGTTGAAAGTCCAAGCCTCGTGGCCCTTATCGTGCGCGCAATGGCAGCGGGGATTTCCGCAGCGCGTGAAGCTCCGGGTGATGCTTCCCCCCAGCAGATCGGGCGGGATGGGGAAACGGCGAAGTAGCTGAAATTTGCGTTGACGAAGGCGAGCGGCCTGCGGGCCACGTGGCTCGTACTCTGTCATATTGCATTAAATAAACTGCAAGTTAAGGATAAAACTCAAGCTTCTTCTGAGTGCGAAAATAGGTCATGGTTCGTAAACTGCAACAGCCTGCCCCACGAACGCTATTTTAAAGGGCCGCCTGCAACGAGGTGGGATCTATCTTCCGAAACTGCTGTTGTCCAGCGCCCAGTTCATACTTTCACCGCCGCGGTGTGTGGTTTCAGATGATCGTAGACGCAGCCCCTGAAAACAGGGCTTCCACGGCCGCCGTCCACGGCTGAGGGAGAGTTTTCATCCAGCGGTCGCGATCAGAACGCGTTGTGCGGTGGGAGCCCTTTGCTTGGATACGACCGGTCCGTCGCGCAGTAGCGGATCGTTTTCTTGGGAACATCTAGGCCGAGGTAATCCTTATCAGTTATTGGTCAAGACAGGATATTGAGTTTCTTGCGTTTAAGTTCTGGGCCGCCAACCTTCCTGGTCCATCGCCCATCTTTTCTATTTGACCCTTGCCACCTATTATTTAGTCTATCGTTCCCGTACCAGCTGTCAGTTTAAGTTTCAAGAAAAGCCGGTCGATAGCCCAAAATGGCTTTCCTGCGTTGCCATGAACCGAACGTCAACAAAACTTCGGCATAGTTTGGTTCTCGCAGCCGCACTCAGCTCCTTTCTCACTCCTGGACCGAGTCCGGTGGGGAAGCAAATCAACGTCGATTTCGGGAAGAAGATCAGCGCGCTCACGTTTTTTTGGAATGGGTCGGGGCAGGACTACCATCTTACCGGGCTCAGCCAGGCAAACGCCATGAACATGCAGATGATCGGGTCGATTCCACACCAAGGCAATCATTACCAGCGCGATCACAATCTCCTCAGTCTCCCCGTGATCACGTCGATCTCCGACAATACGCTCAATATCGATTGGTCGGCGTTTGACCAGCGCGTCGACGCGATCGAGGTGAGTGAGCAACAGCTCTTTTTCGAGCTGATGGGCTATCCAGCCGGATCGTCCCTTCCAGGCGCGCCCTGCTTCAATGACACGGCGCCATGTCTCTTCACGGCTTTCGACGTTGCTGCGGATATCCAGTTTTGGCGCACCTACATTGCCGCAGTTGCTAGGCACTGCGAAGCCCGATACGGTGCCGCCAATGTGCGGGGTTGGTATTTCGAGATGTGGAACGAGCCCGATCTCAACGGCTGGACCACGAAGGAGCTGCTCAACTACTTCGATGCCAGCCGAGCAGGCTTGAACGACGTGGACTCGTCACTCACTTTCGGCGGGCCGGCTTCCAATCCGAAGTCGCCTGTGATGTACAGCTTGATTGCACATGCTCTGTCCGGCCTTAGCTACTTCAGCGGCGCGAGCACAAGAATCGACTTCATCTCATGGCACAACAAAGCGCTTCCCGATGCGCAGACGCAGACAGACGCCAACACCATCTCGATCCTCCGGAGCAAGTATCCGTCGATGAGCCGTATCGAGTTCATTAACAGCGAGGCGGGCAGCGAGGCTTGGTGGACCAACAACCACGCGTGGCGGGCGACACCCTGGTACTCCTCTTACATCGCACGCCAGGTGATCCTCCACCAGATTCAAGTCGTCAACGGCCTGGGCGCGAACTTCCGGCTGTTTAACGATAACGCTTTCATCGGCGACTGGGGCCAGCGCACACAGTTCAAGTGGTACGGGGGCAAGAACTCATTTGCTCTGATTAAAAAGCCCCAGCACAATATCTTCACGCTGCTCTCGCTCCTGGGGGATCAGCGTGTGGCTACCACTGGGGACACGAGCGCCGTTAGTTCCTTGGCCTCCGTGCGCGGTGCGAGCCAAGCCGCAGTCATCATTACTCATTACTCGGATAATACGACCGACACGTCCAATCAGACGGTCACCCTGACCCTCAAGAACTTACCTTTCTCCTCCGGCAAGATCGTCGAATACCGGATCGACCCGGACAATTCCAACGTCTACAAGCTGTGGAAAAGCCTCGGATCGCCGACCACCCTCACGCGGAGCCAACTGCAGACGCTGCGCGACGGCCAGGAGATAGCGCGGCTCTCGCTGACCGATTTCAACTCATCGGCGTTTTCTGTGACCCTGAACCTTCCCGGCCAGGGGGTGAGCCTGCTGCTCTTGAGCGCGGATCCCGGAACCGCTCCCGCACAGGTTGCGGGCGTGAAGGCATACCGGTTTGCGTCGGTTATCGACGGGCGGGACGATCTCATGGTCTCGTGGCAGATGGACTCGCGCTTCGTGAAGACCTTCGAGGTTTACTACAGCCCTACCCCCAGCGGGACCTTCGTGCGGGTCAACACTCCGGACATCCTGTCAACCAGTTATACCTACCAGGTGTCGTCCGGACGCCGGGGATATTTCAAGGTGCGGGCCGTGGATTTCTGGGGCCGCGCCGGAGCTTTCAGTAATGTGGTTGCCATATAAATCTGCGGATTGAATCGAACTGTCCTTCAAAATCCCCGTTCAAACTGGGTTTTTCCGTACGGCGGAGCGAGCACGAACGCCGACTGCCAACAGGTTCTCGCTCCCCCCTTCGTCCACTCGGCCGTCCGTCAACCGCAGGTGGGTCCCCTGATTGCAGCACCGTTTAGCATCAGCCCGGCCGGTGTGAATTCCCGGCTATAGTTCGGCCCTTGTGCATCGCCGTGCGGATCGGCAGAAACAACATCAGCATGAATGGAGATCTTCTCATAATGTGTTCTCGATCCGAGTTTTTTTCGGTGCCTCTTTGTTCACCTAATTCACGTTTTCCTTCGAGGTGGGGCGGCTCACAAGCTATAATCCATCCTTCAAACACTGACGAGTTTACTCCTGGCCCGACGGCCGTCAATCAATGAGACGAATAGCATGCATCGTCATGCCCACTTACAACGAAGCGGCCAACCTTGCCGAGCTGCTGCCAAGGATCTTCGAACAGGCGGAGAAGATCGAGACGCACGAACTACACCTCCTGGTCGTTGATGACAATTCGCCGGATGGCACAGCCACCTTTGTCGCGGAATCAATGAAGAAAAATCCACGTATTCACCTCCTAAAGGGAGAAAAAAAAGGCCTGGGCGATGCTTATAAGCGCGGGATAACGCACGCCATCGCCGAGCTTAACCCAGAACTCATTTTGCAGATGGACGCGGACCATCAGCATGACCCAAGCCTTCTGCCGCTGTTCGTGAACCTGACACAATACGGTTTCAGTCTGGTAATTGGGTCGCGATTTGCCCCAGGTGCCGGTGAGCCCGCACTTACGTTTCGTCGCCGACTCATCAGCCGGTTGGGAACAGTTCTGGTGCGCATAGCTGCAGGTCTGCCTCGCCTCCACGACTGTACTTCCGGGTACCGGTGCATTCGCGCTGATCTGATCGCCAAATGTGATCTCGGGCAACGAGCAACACGAGGCTATTCGTTTCAATCTTCGCTTCTCTCAGAGCTGATGCGGCATGGCGCACGAGTCGTAGAGATTCCCATCATCTTTGCTCCTCGTGCTCACGGCAAGTCAAAGCTGACGCTGACGGATCAGATCGAATTCATAACGAATCTTGGCCGGCTGTTGCGCGGCCGTTTTCGCGGCTCAGGTAGGAGGCAGTCAGTGGAAAGTGGTCATCCCGCCTAACTTTTGGCACTTTGCTGGCACACACCTCTCGTTTTCGACCACTTGGCGCTCATGAAAATTCCGCCACTAGCGAGGATATCTTACGGGCGGCCGCTCGCGGGAGTTGCCGCTTCACTCCTTTTCGGCCATCAATAATCTACATGGTTTGGGGGGACGCGACTGAGCCGTCCCAACCATATCCACGCAGCACAAGCTGCAACCCAAATCAAAGTCAACGGAATGAGGCTGGCCAATCCGCGTAAGCCGACAAGCATTCCCAGATTCCAAAGGCCAGGGAAAGGTGATAGATGACCAGCGCGGAAAGCGGGCCAGAGCAACTGCTGCACGGGAGATTTAACGTAGTCGGGCGGCATCGAGTATGTCGACACCGCCATCAGTGACATTAAGGCGCCCCACAGCACGAGAACGGCGAGGAGTGAACGCAAAGCAAAGGTGCTGCGCGTCCAAAGCAGCGCCAGGGGCAGGCACAGGAACGGCAACGCCGGCGCAAGAAAGCGCGGGCCGTAGGTCCATCCGCCGTCCCAAACTGAATAGCCGGCATTAAAAAGCACGTAATACAGTGCGATGACGGCTATTACAAGAGCGCAGAGCCGGGTGTTGGCGCGTTTCCACAGCAGCCAGAGCCCGAAGGGAGCGGCGGCAAGCACCGGCGCCAGAGGCAAGAGCCCGCGATAGCGTCCAATTAGTATCTCCCATAGCACGCTGGCCTTAGGGTATGCCACACCCATGAAACCCTGTCTGTGCCAAGTGTGCGTGGCGGCCATAACGTTGTACGGATAACCGATCTGGAAGGGAGAACCAAACGCGAGGGTGTTGTATATCAGAAGCACGAGAACGCACGGGAGGGCACCAGCAGCGATGCCAATCCCCACGCGGAACACACGTCTGCCGCCGTCAGGCCAAGCATAAGCCAGAGCCCACAACCCAAGAACTGCAGCCGTAGGCGCCGAGGGAAACTCGGTGACCACGGCCCAGCCAGCCGCCAACCCGAGGAATGTGCCGAGCAACACATCCCAAGCAGGGGAGTTGATCTCGCCGAGTGCGATTGCCGCGGCAAAGGCAAACAGGAGAAAGGCGGCCGCCGGTGCGTGTCCCCAAAACAGTGTTGAGTAGCACCAGAACGGGGTAGCCACACCCAGTGCAACCGCCGCGAACCCCGCGCCGTCGACGGAGGCACCAAATTTTAGGGCAAGGATGAATAGGCAGGCCGCCGCAATCGCGGCTGGCAGCGCCACGGTAAGAACTGTCACTAAGTATCTCTCAGCAATGACTGGCCTTGGCTCGGAGGGATCTTTCCGGGCCAAACGCAGGGCAATACGGCCAGCCTCCCATACGGGCACGCCCATCAGCGACATCCCCGGTGCCTTATCTGAGTAGAAGTGCCCGTCCTTGAGGGCCTTATCACGAGTGTTCTCGTGGTAGGCATCGATGCGCAGTGTATGCTTCTCGACAATGGCACGCGTGAGATCGAAACGCGAGTTCTGATTGAATCCCTCCCCTTGGTAGAAGTATGCATACGAGACAAAGAGTGCAGCGAGGATGACGAAGACACGACCGCTGTTCGGGGAGCACAGCCACCGGGAGAACCGGCTCTGCTCTAAAAGGCCCCCGGCCACCGGGTCGTGGCCACGTCCTGTGACAATCCTATGCGCCATGTTTGATCTCGCTCAGCCAGGCTCGTATGCCGTCAGAGGCTGATGCCAGAGGTCTTGTTGCTTGGCCAGCCAAGTCTTACCTCCGCCTCGTGCACTTACATCCCAGTTCGTTTTGACCGATGGTGTGACTGTGTCCATTCTACGTGGCAATTCATTTGCCAACACTAGTACAAGCCTGGCAGCAAGCGAGCCGTTCGGCGTGCGTACGCAGCATACTCAGTTCCGAAGAGTTCGGTCATATGAGCTTCCTCACGGCGAATCCTCATGGAAAGAAGCACCAGCCAGACCGGGAGCAGCGCCCAGCCAATGATACTGGCGAACAGCAGCGGCCAGGCTAGCTTACGTATCAAGAACGCCGCGTAGCGCGGATGGCGGACAAACCGGAATGGCCCGCCGGTCATCAACTTGCGCTCAGGCGCATCGCTCGCAAAATGGCGCCCCAGCCATGCGTCGGCCCACGTCTGCCAGATTACCCCAAGAACGCCTAGCAGGACGCCAACGCGTTGAAGCAAGGGTCGCGCGAGCGCTGGCACAAGGTGCCAATGGGCATAATCGAGCACGAGAAGCAGGATAGCGGCATTGAGCAGCTTTCCCGCTCGGAACAACAAGGGGTCATAGGCGAGGCCCAAGGCTTCGTGCGCCACTTCCTCGCTGCGAAAGGCCGAACGAGAAAAAGTGACGGCTTCTTCGATTATAATGAAGATGGCTAGCGCCAGAAAGCTGCCGGAGTAAAGGTCCAGGCGCGACCAGGGGCGATCGGTACCCCATTGTCGCAGGCACAGCAGGAACAACATGGGCCCAATCACGAGACTGGAAACGGTCGAACCCCAAAGAGCTCTCTTCATCGACCCGGCCTGACTGGCTGTTGCGGAGCGACCTTTGACGTGTCGGCAGTGCGTGAGGTTTGGCGCTGTAGATACCAGATTGCCGCGAGGCGCACACCCTCCCTGACGCTGACCCGCGGCGTGTAGCCGAGTTCACGCCGCGCCTTATCTATAGCGTGGCGGTTATCGGCCCCGAACATCTTCACGCCCAGTCGTGTGACCAACGGCTGGCGTTCCGGGTGATCCGAGCTGTGCCATTGCTCGGCAAGAAACGCTAACGCGTGGAGGGCAGCGTAGGGGACGTGAAGACGCGGTGGCCTGACGCCGATCTCCTCAGCAATCGCATACCAAAGCTGCTTCTGAGTGAGCGGCTCGTCGGTAGTCAGGTTGTACACACCGCCGACGGCTTGTTCTCGGTCGGCCGCCAGAAGCATGCCGTCCACGACGTCGGTAACGTAAACAAACGGAAGCGCATTGCTTCCGGACCCGATGATAACGGCCTTGCCACTCTTCAGGCGATCAGCCATTCGTCCGAAATTCACCTGGTCTCCCGGCCCGAACATCGTGCCTGGACGGACAATCACGGCTGGCACGTGGTCCCGTGCGACGTAGCGCTGCACGAGCTCGTCGGCCTCCGCTTTGGTTAGGGCATAGGGATCGGGGATGGGCCTGAGCGGAAAGTCTTCGCGCGCCGGCTGACCCAGCGCCATACCGTAGACGGCCCAAGAACTGACGTGGATGAGCCGGCGGACCTTAGCTGCCAGGGTGGCGCGGCACACGTTTTCTGTCCCAGTTACATTAACGGAGTAATACTCCTGTTTGGGGCGCCACAAGCCGTGTATCGCCGCAAGGTGGTAAACCGTGTCGACGCCGTGCATAGGCTCAACCAGCGACTCCGGGTGGCGCACGTCGCCGCGGTAGACGCTAATGTGTAGCTGTTCGAGGGGGGTCGTGTTCTCATTCGGCAAGGCTAATACGCGCACGCCGTATCCGCGCTTGCGCAGCGCCTCAATGAGGTGGTAACCGACGAACCCAGTTGCTCCGGTAACCAAGGCTTCGCTCACAAGCGCTCCCTCATATTGCACAAGAATCCTACTTTGCGACTTGCTGGGTGGCTTTCTGACGTCCGGCACTCTGCTGCCGATACCAGGCGGCGGCGAGCCGCACGCCCTCGCGTATGGACACTTGGGGCGCATAGCCCAGTTCGCGGCGCGCTTTGTCGATGGAGATGCGGTTGTCCCCGCCGAGAATCTTGACCCCATGGCGTGTGACAACGGCCGGAATCCGATAGCCGCTCAACGTCGAGATACGCTCGGCAGCGTATGCTGCGCCGTACAACAAGGAGTACGGCACATGGATGCGCGGCGGCGCGGCACCGATGTCCTGCGCGATCGCTGTAAGGTATTCTTGCTGGGTGAGTGGCTGATCGTTGCCGATGTTGTAGGCTTGCCCCGTTGCGTGCTCCGAGTCCAGAGCCAGGAGAACCGCTTGCACCACGTCTGTTATGTAGACGAAAGGAACAGCGTTGCTCCCGGAGCCAACAACGATGCCCTTACCGCTGCGCAGACGATCCGCGAGACGTCCGAAGTTCCGGGCGTCGCCTGGACCGAGGAGCGGTCCCGGGCGCAGTATTACGGCGGGCAAGTGCTCGTTCCGGACCATGGCTTGAACCAGCTTGTCGCTTTCAGCTTTGGTCGTACAGTATGGGTCGCTGAACGGTGCGAGGGGGTCCTCCTCGGTCACTGGCCGCCCGACCATCATTCTGTACACCGCGAACGTGCTGACGTGGACTAGGCGGCGCACGCCGGCTTTCAGCGCCGCCCGGCAGACGTTCTCGGTTCCCTTGACATTCACAGCATGAGACTGTTGCAGGGGCCCCCAGACGCTGGTCTCAGCAACTAGGTGAACTACAGCTTCTGCTCCCTTCATCGCTGCTAACAGCGCGTCGGGGTTACGAACATCGCCACGGAACGCCGCTACCCCGCGTTGTTCGAGCCAACTAGTGTCGCCCACAGGGGATACCAACGCCCGCAATTTTTCATGCCGCTCCTGGAGCGCCGAGATGAGATGACGACCGGTAAACCCATTCCCGCCCGTAACTAATATTTCCATATTGCTCCGATGAACTACTGAGCGGTGGACTGCTCGGGACGTCGCGCACGGTACCAGGCCACGCCTTGCCGAACTCCCTCCGCTAGGTTCACTTGGGGTGAAAAGCCCAACTCCTGGCGCGCACGCGCGATCACGAATCGATTCTCGCCGCCTATTTGTTTCAACCCAAAACGCATGATCGGTGGTGGCTTTTCGCTACGCGTCAAGTGGCCCACCAGTTCACCAGTTGCGCCCAGAACCAAGGCCAAACGATACGGAACGTGCCACTTGGGCGGCCGAACACCGAGTTCCCTGGCGATGGCGTTGAAGTAGTCGGCCTGAGTTACAGGCTCGTCGTTGACCAGGAGATATGTTCTGCCGATCGCCTTGTTTGCTTCGCTGGCCAACAAGATGCCTTGTGCCACGTCGGTGACGTAGATCAGCGGCAGGTGGTTCTTGCCCGCACCGATGATGACCATTTTGCCCTGCTCCACCAGCCTGACGAAGCGTCCAAAGCTGTGGGTATCGCGTGGTCCGTAGATCAAGCCCGGGCGGACAACGGTCACCGGTGCGCCCTTGTCCTTAATCAGGCGCTGTACCTCAACCTCGCCTGCGGTCTTGGTTCGGCAGTAGAGATCCTCCTCACTCCCGTACGGGCCCGTTTCATCGACCCCCTCACCTACGACAAGCCCATGCACATCTATCGAGCTGACATGCACGATGCGCTGGACACCAGCAGCCAGCGCGGTCTCTGCCAGGGCCCTGGGCCCACGCACGTTA
>Ga0187815_10001560_pt1 | contig 10800 bp, 11 predicted proteins | sample NC_S_5_FD_132962 | JGI IMG/M metagenome (GOLD analysis project Ga0187815, IMG submission 132962) | Wetland sediment microbial communities from Neuse River Estuary, North Carolina, USA - ASW-S_5 | ecosystem: Environmental > Aquatic > Freshwater > Wetlands > Sediment | place: USA: North Carolina...
ATCGGTTGCGCAATATTTTCCGCACGACTAGAAAAACATGTCATTTCTCAGAGGCATTTTCAGACGGGTAGGTCCTTTGAACATCCCAAAGTATTGATGGGTCTCATCCTGACATGGTCGCCTCTTAACCATGAAGTCAATTTCAGACATTTTGCGCGTATTCGAACATAAAAAAAGGTGCGATAAACACATCAAAAGACATTTTATTTTATGACGTCAACTAATTTGTAAGTGAAATACCCTCGATGTTGCAATAAGAAAGCAGAATATTTGATTACTTATGATTGCGGTCCGGATCCTCAAGAAACCATACTAGTATGCAAGGATCATTTCAAAGAAGAACCATTCCAGCGATTTGCAGTCAAGATAGAAAAGTTGCGTGGGTAGACTTAATAATTCGAGCTCAAAAAGTGGCATTAAATGAAATCTGTTATTACAATATTACTGATCTTTGTAGTTTTAATGGGCACAGTTACAAGTGTACATGCACAGCAACCTCAGCTTGCAACATACCGTGAAACAGCCCAAGTTCTTGTGGATGAAAAACTACAAAATCAGACTACAGCATTTATCACACTAAGTAGTACCAGCCCTCTTGAAATGCGTGTTCCTACTGCCCTAGACGAAAAAATTTCAAATGCTGCAAATGTTACATCCGTTGCAATTACTAATGCAAATTCATGTGTTCTTGGAATCACCGACCAAATTTGCGTTGTAATAACTGTCTACTCGCCATCTTTGATAGAAAGTTACAACATTACAAAAATACAGAGTACTTCTCAAGCAATTGGTGACACCCTGATCAACGATATTAACAAGGCATTTTTGTTGGATGCAACCTTCAATTCCGCTTATGTAAATCCCAAAGGAGAATTAAGTAAAGCTCTTGGTACCTCTGGCTCATTAGTTGGAAATAGAACAATTTCAGTTGTATATACAGCACCACAACAAAAATCCTCATACCTATTTGATCAATTGACATCAATCCTCATGCCAACACAGATACGAGATGCAGGCGGATTTTACGATGTTGCAAAGAAAATGGCCGACTCTTCCAACTCTACTGTTACTTTTGCAATAACTCCTACAACCAGCGGTCAGTCAATCTACCAACTACAAGTATCAACACAATCACCAATCAAGGGCAATGTGGCATCTATCAGACCCTTGGATCTTTTTGGCGTTAACACATTGAATAGATCATCTTATTTTAACGGAGGCTTCTTTCCACTCAATTCCCTCTTTGAACTTTCAGTCATATCAAATAATTATACCACCATAACAAGTCACGGAGGAAACATAGCTCCGACTACATTTAGAAATGGCCAAAAGATTCCAACAGACCTCACACAGTCAGGATGGATATTTGATCCTGACTCAGGACAGCAGATTACCGGGATTTACCTTTTCGGAAAAACGACAGCTGTAACAACCGATGACTTGACAATTACATTAGGATCAGGTAGTGCATCTCAGCCTAACCAATCATTAACAAATTCCAGCAGTACAACTATTACTTCCCATACAGGACCTGACTATTCAATATATGCGCTAATAGGAATTGTAATAGCAGGTGGGGCAGCAGTGTATCTTTTCATGAAAAGAAGATAAGCTATAGAATTAGAACCGCGGCAGAAAATACTGTTGTCCATCTGCCTTGAGGATCACCGACGGCACTCTGAGTTATGTTTCTTGTTTTGTATATTTGTCCTGATATTTTCCACTGTTGCTTTTTTTCATCCCAGCTCTTGTTTACGTCAAATTCTATCCCCAGCGAGGACGCCAACATCTGAGCTGCAATGTCTTCTGCATACTCACCAGCTTCTTTTTCTGTTTCTCCAAATGAATGATATTCTGAGAGATAGCCATATTTTGTGTTGTCCTTGGGCGCTGCAATTCCTACTGATGAAGCCAAAAGCCTGTGCGGTTCATTAGTGTCATTTCTTGCATAAATTACAAACTGGACGCTTCCAGGTCTTATCAATTTAAGACCCTCGGCTTTGGAGATCAGTTTTGCGCCAGGTGGAAAGATACTTGAAATTAGAACAATGTTAGTGCCGGCAATTCCAGCATCACGCAACGCATACTCGAAGCTAGTCAGCCTATCAGGATGTACACCCTTACCTCTGGTAAGGAATAGTTTTTTTGCAACAAGGTCTAACACGATTCCATTCTAATTTCAGATCTTTAAAAATTTATTGAAAACAAGGAAAAATCAATTCAGTGACTGTAATGCCTGTATGATTTCTTGTCCATGAGACTCTGCGTTAACATCTCGAAATATCTTGGCAATTTTTCCGTCTTTATCTATGATAAAGGTGGATCTTTTCGCAAGTCCTGCCAAATTCAGCCCAGCGTAGATCTTGCACGTAGACTTGGCAGGGTCACTAAGATGCAAATATGGAACTTTGTATTCGTTGACAAACTTCTTTTGGTCCTCAACTGTATCTATCGATATTGCAAAAAGCTCGGCATTTTGTTCCACAATCTTAGGATACGCCTCTATGATGGCTTCAGCCATCTGGAAGGTTTTCTTTGAGGGGCATGCAAATAGGTGATTTTTTGGATAAAAACAGAGTGCAATGTTTTTTCTTCCTCTAAAAGAGCCTAGTTTTATAACGTTGCCGTCATTTGCGACAAGTTCAAAGTCAGGCGCATAGTCTCCTTCTTTCATGCATATAGTTTTGCATTATAGGTTTAAGACTATTTTGTATTTTGAATAAAACGCAAGACCTAGATCAGATATGATTTTTTGAAGGTCTTTTGATAGAGTTTTACTGCACCGATCACCACCTTTTTTGCACTTTCAACGTTCTTCCAGCCCACAATCTCAACTTTTTTTCCTTCTAGTTGTTTGTAAACCTGGAAGAAGTGAGCAATTTCCTTTAAGTGGTGCTTTTCTAGATCAGAGATGTCTTTCAGACCAGCATATCTTGGATCATCTTTTGCTACACAGAGAATCTTGTTGTCCATTTGGTTGGAATCTTTCATTCGCAGCAAACCGATGGGTCTTGCTTCGATTAAAACACCTGGAAAAGTAGGATTAGTAACTAAAACTAGCGCGTCTAGCGGATCGCCATCTTCAGCATAAGTCTGTGGAATTATGCCATAATCTCCAGGATAATACAATGGGGAAAAAAGAACCCTGTCTAGTTTTATAATGCCGTTTTTTTTATCATATTCATACTTGTTCTGGGAACCTTTTGGTATCTCCACTATTACATTGAGAATAGATGGGACTTTCGGACCTGTTTCAATATCATGCCACAAATCCATAATGAATACTGTCAGAAAAAAAGCCTAATTTAATTGCCATCTAGCAAAAATGAACTTTCAATCATCAATCTTTTTTTGACTTTGTAATTCACAGCCATTATTTTTAGCCAATAGATCTCAAATTCAAGATAAAATACATCACCTATTAAAAAACGTTCAAATAATTACAGAGTGACAAATCAGAGAATACAAATAAGAAAGAATTCAAAGGGATTTAGGATTAGAAGATGAAGGCAGCTTACGTAAAAGGACCATCAAATGTTGAGATCAGAGAGGTTGAGAGGTCACAAGTAGGAGATGGCGACATCATGGTGACAATGAAAGCTTGCGGCGTATGCGGATCAGACCTGGAAAAGATCTATGGCCAATACAGCCAGCCTTCCATGAGGTTGGGTCACGAGCCATCTGGAATAGTGTCAGAGGTAGGATCCAATGTGAAAGAATTCAAAAAAGGAGATAGAGTTTTTGTACATCATCATGTACCATGCCATTCATGCCATTTTTGCTTGCATGGAAATGAAACAATGTGTCAAAAGTATTCTGAAACAAATCTTAGCCCATGCGGTCTTGCCGAGGAATTTCTTGTACCAGACTGGAACGTCTCCCATGGTGGAGTGATAAAATTGTCAAATCATGTAAGTTTTGATGAGGCTTCCATGATAGAACCGCTTGCGTGCTGCGTTAGAGTATGGAACAAAATCAAATTCAAGCAAGGAGACTCGGTCGCAATCCTTGGTGCAGGGCCTACTGGCATGATGCATGTAATGTTAAGTAAGATTTTTGGGATGAAAGATATTTTTTGTTTTGATATAAACAACTTTAGATTAAGTTTTGCCAAACAATTTGGAATAACAGAATCTATTCTTTCTACAGATTCTGATGCATATCAGAAAATTCTTTCCAAGACACAAAATAGAGGAGTAGATGTCGCAATAGTATCTACAGGAAGCCTAAACGCCATTGCACAGTCAATAGAGATTGTCAGAAAGGGTGGAACCGTTGTTCTTTTCGGAGTGCCCTCAAAAGATGCAAAGATGTCCATAGATATCAGCAGAATATACTCAAAGGAAATCACGATAACACCAAGCTATGCAGCGTCTGAGACTGATACAAATATGGCGTTCAAGTTAATAGAAGAGAAAAAAATAGAGGTAAACAAATTGATTACGCATAGGTTTGATCTTTCCGAATCTGCAAAAGCACTAGAACACGCTCACCAAGGAAATGATTCAATGAAGATAATTGTAACAAATTCAGAAAGGCTTAACTAAGGCAAATTTTTTGGAAGAAGATATGGATTGGGGATTAAAAAATCGCCTTGCGCGGATAATAAAACCTCACGATAAACGAGGAGTAATGCTTGCTGTAGACCATGGTTATTTCCTAGGTCCCACGGAAAGACTCGAGGAACCAAGAAAGACCATTGCGCCATTGCTGCCTCATGCAGACTCGTTAATGTTAACACGTGGCGTTCTAAGAACATCTGTAGATGCTACATATCCTGTACCAGTTGTGCTCAGAGTTTCAGGCGGCTCTAGCATAATTGGAAAAGACTTGTCAAATGAAAAGATAACAACATCGGTAAAGGATGCAATCAAATTGAATGTATCAGCACTTGCAATGTCAATATTTGTAGGTGCACCTCACGAACATGAATCGCTTGTAAGCCTTGGCAATCTTGTAAACGAAGGCGAAGAGTATGGGATACCAGTTCTTGCAGTTACTGCAGTAGGAAAAGAACTGGAAAAGCGAGATGCCAGATACTTGGGTCTTGCATGTAGAATAGCTGCCGAATTTGGTGCACATTTAGTTAAGACGTATTATTGCGAGAATTTTGATAAAGTTGTAAGGGCTTGTCCAGTACCAGTAATAATTGCGGGAGGACCAAAACTAGCAACAGAGTTAGATGCACTAAAACTTACTTTTGACGCCCTACAATCAGGCGCCGCAGGAGTAGACATGGGAAGAAACATTTGGCAGTCAGATCATCCGGTTGCAATGATTAAAGCTGTAAAAGCAATAGTGCATCAAAATGCAACAGTAAAAGAAGCTCATGAGATGTTCAATGCTCTAAAGGGAGCCAAAAAATCGGTCAAACCCGTCATTAGATCTAATCAGAAATCTTAGACAAGTGCACGTGCACGATTTTCCATTTTTGCGATTTTATCAGAACAAAGGTTCCTCTACTATCCATGGAGAGATGCTGACCTCTAAAGCTATAATTGTCGACAATCATTCCTGTTTGTCGTATAGTAAAAGTTACCACCGCGCAGTTATCAAATATGTCTACTCGAATATTTTTAATTTCATGTTCATAGTCTGAGATGCTGACAAATCTTAGCTGTTGCAATGCAATAGTAGTGGCATAATCTTTCAAGTCAAACGGGGGAACATCCCCATAACTTGAAAATCTCGGGTCGTCAAGCTGGATTGCACTCAATGGGGCCAAGTTCTTTGTTTTACCCGAGTCAAAAAAAGTCGTAATTACATCTATTATATCGTCCTTGTCTCCCAAAATCGATATTGTTTGAGATAATTCTAGTTTAAGTCTTGTGAAACACAAGTCGAATATGCCTCTCTCATTGAAATATTCATAGGGCGATAGCGTATTTTTTAATAATTTTGTTCAATTTTACTAGTAATATTTATAAATTATTTCATATGAAAAATCATAGGACTAAAATGAAGTTAGGAGGCTCGGCAAGCATTTCTGGTATTCTGCTGCTAGTCGACCTTATGCTGTAGACTACAGCAAGTTAGTCGGAGTTAGAAAAATTATGGAAAAAATGTCAGGTGCTAGATCTTTAATGGTTGCCCTCGAGAAAGAGGGTGCAAACATAGTCTTCGGACTACCCGGAGGAGCAAATCTTCCAATTTATGATGAGCTCTACAAGAGCAATATCAGGCATATCCTTGTTCGACATGAACAATCTGCATCACATATGGCAGATGGATTTGGAAGAGTCAGTAGGAGACCCGGGGTATGCTTTGCAACTTCAGGACCAGGTGCGACAAATATTGTAACAGGCATCGCGACTGCTCAGGCAGATTCGTCCCCAATGATTGCAATTACGGGACAAGTTCCAACAAAAATGATTGGAAGGGATGCTTTTCAGGAAAGCGATATAATTGGGATTTCAAACCCCATAGTAAAATACGCATTTCAGCCCATGACGGCAGCAGAAGTTCCTGAAGTGGTAAAAAAAGCATTTTACATTTCATCTACCGGAAGACCTGGCCCAGTACTAATTGACATTCCAAAAGACGTTCAACAAAATGAAGCAGAGATTACGTTTCCCTCAGAAGTAAAGATAAGAGGATATCACCCATGGGTAGACCCAGATATTAGAGAAATTGAGCGAGCCATAGACATGTTACTTGCTTCTGAAAAGCCTGTAATCTTGGCAGGAGGAGGAGTAATAATTTCAGGAGCTTTTGCAGAACTTCAGTCAATAGCAGAATTATTAATGATTCCAGTAGTAACAACATTCAAAGGAAAAGGAGCATTTCCAGAAAATCATCCACTTTCCCTAGGACCCATAGGAATGCACGGTCATGCAGAAGCCAACAAGATCATGGTAGAAGCTGATTGCGTACTTGCGTGTGGTTCTAGATTTTCAGATAGGTCGGTTGGAACATTTGAAGAATTTGAAAGAAATCTCAAGATAATACACATGGATGTAGACCCGGCAGAGATAGGAAAGAATCAGACCACGCACATAGCAGTAGTCGGAGACATAAAGGCCTCACTTAGGATAATGGTAAAAATGTTAATCCAGAAAGCCATCAAGCGGGCCGGAGACAACCCATGGTTAGAACGTGTCAATGAGACAAGAGAATACTTTAGACAAAATCTAAAACTTCACTCACACCCGTTAGGAGCTGCAAAGGTTTTAAGAAAATTAAGAGAAGTTCTTCCTCCACAGTCAATCGTAACAACTGAGGTAGGTCAACATCAGATGTGGGCATCATTATTTTTTGATGTAATACATCCTGGAACTTTCTTTAGTTCCACAGGTCTTGGCACTATGGGATGGGGGTTTCCAGCAGCAATTGGTGCCAAAGCTGCAAGACCAGACGTTCCAGTAGTAGACATTGCAGGAGAAGGAAGTTTCAACATGACTGAAAATTCACTTGCTGTCTCAGTTCTAGACGACTTGCCGGTGATAGTATTTTTGTTAAACAACTTTTCACTTGGGATGGTTGCTCAATGGCAAAGAACATTCTATGACAGACGCATGATTGGAATAGACCTTAAAAATTGTCCAGACTATGTCAAGCTAGCTGAATCTTATGGAGCTCAAGGCATAAGAGCTCAAAGCATAGACGAGATTGGAAAGGCAGTTCAGACTGCGCTTAAAAGCAACATAGCTACAGTCATAGACATTCCAATCGATCCTCAAGAGGATGTCTTGCCATTTGTTGCCCCTGGAACATCTCTCAAAGATATGATTTTACCATCATAGTGATACTCATGTGGTCCATAATTTCTGTACTTGTAGAAAATAAACCCGGAGTACTATTCAAAGTCACTAATCTCTTCAGATCAAGAAATTACAACATAGATAGCATATCTGTCGGTGTAACAGAGAATCCAGAGTTCTCAAGAATGACAATCACGACATCGGCTGATGAGAAACAGCTCAATCAGATAATCAAGCAACTTGACAAGATGATAGATACGGTAGAAGTAAAACTATTAGACGAGAAAAAGAGCATATACCGTGAACTAGTATTGATGAAGATAAAAATAACAAAACCATCAGACATAATGGAAATAACTGATCTTGCAAATGCTTTCAAATGTAACGTTCATGACGTAAGAAAATCGTCAATTATCGTTGAGATTACAGCAACACCTGACAGGATCAACGCATTTGAAGATCTTGTGAAATCATATGGCATACTTGAGATAGCAAGAACAGGAATGTGTGCACTGGAAAGAGGAGTAGGCAATGAAAGTTAGAATTTTTGATACCACGTTAAGAGACGGTGAACAAACTCCAGGCATTGCGCTAACCCCAGAACAAAAACTTGCAATTGCCCAAAAATTAGATGAGTTGGGAGTAGATGCCATAGAAGCTGGATTTCCCATAATATCCGACGGTGAAAGAAAAGCAGTAAAAGACATTGCTCATGCAAACCTTAAAGCAGAAATTTGTGGCTTGGCAAGAACTGAGAAAAAAGATATCGATGCGGCAGTAGCTGCTGGACTAAAGTATATTCACACATTTATTGCGACATCTGATATTCATTTAAAATACAAACTCAATCTCACACGTGAACAAGCAGTTGCAAAGGCAATCGAGGCAGTAGAGTATGCAAAATCACTTGGATTACAGGTAGAGTTTTCTGCCGAAGATGCAACAAGAACTGACAGGGAATTCCTCAAAAAAGTTTTCAAATCGGTTACAGAAGCTGGTGCAGATAGGATAGACATACCAGACACGGTCGGCTATTCTACTCCCCAGTATATCGCAGCAATTACAAAAGATGCCATTGATGCAACTCACTTGCCTGTCAGTGTTCACTGTCACAATGACTTTGGATTAGCTGTAGCAAATGCAATATCTGCAATTCAGGCAGGTGCACAATGTGCGCATGTCACAATAAATGGCATCGGAGAGAGAGCTGGCAATGCTTCGCTTGAAGAATTTGTCATGGCACTACAATGTCTACAATTTGACAAAAAATTTGAGACAAATATCAATACTCGACTAATCTATGAGACATCACGATACGTTTCAAAAATTGTGGGGGTCCAAGTCCAGCCAAACAAGGCCATAGTTGGAGAAAATGCATTCGGACACGAATCTGGAATTCACACACATGGAGTCTTGAGCAATCCATTAACGTATGAGCCAATCAGTCCAGAACTTGTAGGCAGAACACGCTGGTTCCAAGTAGGAAAACACGCAGGAGCGCACGGGATTGCTGCAATGCTAGAAGAATACGGCATTCAGCCATCAAGGGAGCAGACACGTGAGATTCTAGAAAGGGTCAAGAAATTGGGAGACCAAGGAAAGCATGTCACAGATGTCGAATTACTCTCAATTTCAGGCGAAGTGATGCATCAGGAAGGTCTGAAAAGACTGGTTCACTTAACAGGGTTCTCAGTATCCACAGGAATGGGCAATATGCCATATGCATTTGTCAAACTAAATGTAGAAGGAAAAGATTTCATAGGAACCGACTATGGCGTCGGTCCTGTAGACGCATCAATTAATGCAATACAAAAGATTACTGGCGAGACTTCCAAAGTCAGAATAAAGGAATACAAATTAGATTCTATTTCCGGCGGATCAGAGGCATTATGTGAAGTAACTATAAAGGTTGAAGATGCCTACGGTAACCAAGCTTCTGCAAAATCCATAGGTGAAGACATAGTAATCACCAGTGTTCAAGCCATGATTGACGGCATAAACAGAATAATGCTCAAAAAAATTCTCAAACAAAAAAACTTGGGACACTAGATGTATAAAATATCCCTCATAACTGGAGATGGCATAGGTCCTGAGCTATCAGAATCTGTCATAGATATACTACATGTGATAAATGACAAGATTGGATTAAAGTTAGAAATCAATACAGTTGAAGCAGGTGATGCCGCATTAAAAAAAACAGGCAAGGCACTTCCTGATTCAACTTTTGATACAATAAAAAAATCCGATGCGTGCCTAAAAGCTCCAGTAGGAGAAAGTGCAGCAGATGCGATTGTGTTCCTACGAAGGGCGTTGGATCTTTATGCCAACATAAGACCGGCAAAATCATATCCCAATATGCCATCCCTCAAAGAAAACATTGATCTAGTAATAGTAAGAGAGAACACAGAAGACCTCTACACAGGAATGGAGTTCGAGATTGGCAATTCTGCAGTTGCATTAAGAACCATATCTGAATATGCCTCAAAACGTATTGCAAAATATGCTTGCATCACAGCAGGCCAAAGAAATAAGCAAAAAAAAGTAACTTGTGTTCACAAGTCAAATGTCATGAGAAAGACAGATGGTCTTTTTGCAAGATCGTGTTCTCAGGTAGCAAAGGACTTTCCTAGCATCACATTTGAACAGATGTATATAGATGCATGCGCAATGAACCTAATCAGACAGCCAGAGTCATTTGATGTCATAGTAACAACCAACTTGTTTGGCGATATTCTATCTGATGAGGCAGCCCAAGTGGTAGGCGGACTTGGAATGGCACCGGCAGCCAACATCGGAGATAGTTTTGCCTTGTTTGAGCCTGTCCATGGTGCAGCTTTTGATATTGCTGGAAAACAGGCTGCAAATCCATCTTCTTTTATCTTGTCTACAAAGATGATGTTTGAGTGGTTAGGGATGAAAAACAATGACTCTGCATCTTTTGCAGTAGCAAAGAAGATAGAAGAAGCTGTCTATGGAGTCGTAAGCGAAGGCATCAAGACAAAAGACATTGGCGGAAACAAAACCACCAAAGAATTCACTCAACAGGTAATCTCAAAAATTATCTGAGATCCGACACTGGCGGCTCTCTTGACCAAAAAAA
>Ga0187815_10001561_pt1 | contig 10798 bp, 6 predicted proteins | sample NC_S_5_FD_132962 | JGI IMG/M metagenome (GOLD analysis project Ga0187815, IMG submission 132962) | Wetland sediment microbial communities from Neuse River Estuary, North Carolina, USA - ASW-S_5 | ecosystem: Environmental > Aquatic > Freshwater > Wetlands > Sediment | place: USA: North Carolina...
CACTGCAGCCAACATGGCACGGTAAGCGGCATCCAGGTCGGGCGGGATGATCAGCACGTCGTTGCCGGCCTTGAATGCGTCCACGGCCTCGCGGCCTATATCTGCGGCGTACAAACGGGTCACCGCCGCCATGTCGAGAGCGTCCGTGACGACGATTCCCTGGAATCCGAGTTGCTCTTTCAGCAGATGCGTAACAATGGCAGGAGAGGTCACGGCAACACGGTTCGGATCGCTCTCCAGCGCGGGCACGGTAACGTGGGCCACCATCACCGCATCCACTCCGGCTGCAATCGCTTTGCGAAACGGTGGAAGTTCAACAGACTCCAGTCGCCTCATATCCCCAGTGACTTGTGCCACACCGAGGTGGATATCGGTTGCAGTGTCGCCATGACCCGGAAAATGCTTTGCGGTGGTAAGCATGCCGTTCGATCGAGCGCCTCGAATGTAGGCTGCCATCATGTCCCCCACCTGCTGCGGGTCCTCGCCGAACGAACGCGTATTGATGATGGGGTTGGCCGGGTTGGAGTTCACGTCGGCCACCGGAAAGAAATTCCAGTGCACTCCGATCGCTCGTGCTTCTACTGCCGTGATCTTTCCAAAGCTCTCGGCATATTCAGTTTTTCCAGCCGCGCCAAAAGCCATGGGATGAGGAAACACGGTGGTTCCGTTAAATCGTGTAGACAATCCACTCTCGAAGTCGGCCGCGATCAGCAAAGGCAGGTGGGACCGTTGTTGCAGATGATTCACGAGCATCGCGGCTTCGTAGGGCTCGCTTCTGATCAGGAACGGGCCATCGACAGGAATGGAGAGCGCGAAGGACCCGACATGATAGTGCTGAATCTCCTCCATGAACTGCAGGTACCGCGGGTCGTCCACATTGAAGAACTCAGCCCGGGCCCACACCATAAAGAGTTGCCCGACTTTCTCTTCGGTCGACATCTTGCTCAGCATGTGCCGCACCCACTTTTCGCCGTCGCGGTCCAGATGAGGTGGACCAGGTTGCGAATAGCGTTCCTTCGCCCAGGCGGAACACGCCAGAACGACGCTAACGAAAACTACGAAATGGATGAGGATTCGCATGGGCAGAAAAATATCGGTCAAACTAGGATCCAGCTACGAGTCGGCTGGCTCCACGCCCCAGCTATGGCGCAGATTCGCACCCAATCCAAGCGCACAAGCAGCCGATCCCAGCAGCAGGATGAGTCCCGATCCTCGTGCTCCGAGCACAATGCGTCCAATGCCAAATAGTGCCAGGTAAACCATGGCGCATCCCAGCAACCACGCTGCCAGATTGCGTCCGAGATCAATCGTCGGCTTCACTTCCGGAACCAGTTTCGCGACCGGGCGCCAGCCCCGGACGTCGGGCCGCACTTTCCGGTAAAATTCCAGCAACCGTGCTTCTGATTCCGGCGCAGTGATCAGCGTAACCACGACCCACATCAGAGTCGTGATCGCGGTCGTCGTCACCGCCGTCTTGGCAAACAAAACCGGGCCGCTTCCTGAGAAGGGCGCAACCCAGTGCAGAACGAATGAGGTCACCAACGCCGTGGCCATGGCTGCAATCTCGCTCCACGCATTGATGCGCCACCAATACCATCGCAGCAGGTACACGCCTCCGGTACCTGCTCCGGCTTCCAGCACGAACTCCCAGCCTGAGCGGATCGAAGACAACTGCATGGAAACGATTGCCGACACCACGACCAGCAGCACCGTCGCCACGCGCGACATCATCACGTAGTGCTTCTCGCTCGCATTTGTTTTGAGGAAGCGCCGGTAGAAATCCGCGATCAGGTAAGAAGCTCCCCAGTTCAGCTGAGTTGCGTAGGTGGACATGAATGCCGCCATGAATCCGGCCACCACGATTCCCCGCAGAGCCGCCGGAACATGCTGGCTGACAATCAGCATGTAGGCGGTCTCGGGATGTTCCAGATGGGGATAGAGCACGACCGCCGCCAGTGCGGTCAGGATCCACGGCCATGGACGGACTGCATAATGTGCAATGTTGAACCACAAAACCGAGAGCAGACCATTCTTCTCGTCGCGAGCGCTGAAAATACGCTGCGCAATGTAGCCGCCGCCACCCGGTTCTGCCCCTGGATACCAGAAGGCCCACCACTGCAAACCAAGATAGACAACAAACGTGAGAGCCGGCAGAGTCCAGAGTGCCTCGCTCGTCCAGGGCCGCGAAAAGTCAGGGAAAAAAGCCGTGGCATCGGACGAACCCGGCGCCCCCACCCGGGCGGCTGCGAGTTTTCCAAGCATCACATGCATGCCACCGCAGGCTGCCACCGCATACCAGGCAACGCCGATGACAATCGACATCTTCAACGCGAACTGGAACAGATCCGTCCACAAAACTCCCCACAGACCGCCCAGCGCCACATAAAGGCCGGTGAAAGGAATCAGGAAGAATACGCAGACTGCCAGCGCTCGCTGATCGCTGACACCCAGCGTGGAGGCCACCACCGACGCCATGGCCTTGGTCACCCACCCCAGAATCAGGCAGTTCATCAGCAGGCCGAGGTACAACGCGCGGAACCCGCGCAAGAACGCGGCTGGTTTTCCCGAGTAGCGCATCTCAGCGAACTGCACATCGGTGAGCAAGCCGGAGCGCCGCCAGAGTCTCGCAAACAGAAACACCGTCATCATTCCGGAGAGCAGGAAGCTCCACCAGATCCAGTTGCCGGCGACGCCCTGGGCATAGACGAGCCCAGTGACCACCAGAGGCGTATCGGCCGCAAAGGTGGTCGCAACCATCGAGGTACCGGCGAGCCACCAGGAGACGTTGCGTCCGGAAACAAAATAGTCGTCAACGCTGCGTCCCGAGCGCGAGCGGAAATACAGGCCCAGCAGCAGAGTAATCGCCAGATAGGCAATGACTGCCGACCAATCAAGGAAAGTAAAGTTCATGAGGTTTCGTCCTGCGTATTGTCGAGACGCGATCCAAGCTACGCGAAAATCTCGAGCTCTGGAAGTAGCTTGACCGGAGCCTCCGCGCGCCGCCGCCTGTCCCGAGGGCGTCTCGATCGTTTGAGAGACCGCCATGGGTTTCATTGACTTGCCGTTCCACAGCCGTTAAGATTTGCGCCCATGATCGGCCAAACCATCTCGCACTACCGGATTGTCGAAAAGCTCGGTGGGGGCGGGATGGGCGTCGTCTACAAGGCGGAGGATATCCGCCTCGACCGGTTCGTGGCGTTGAAGTTTCTTCCCGAAAATGTCGCCCGGGACCGCCAGGCGCTGGAGCGTTTTCGTCGGGAAGCCAAGGCCGCCTCGGCGTTGAATCACGCCAATATCTGCACCATCTACGACATCGGCGAGCAGGATGGCCAAGCCTACATTGTGATGGAGTTTCTGGACGGTGCGACTTTGAAGCACATGGTCGGGAACCGGCCCATGGAACTGGACGCACTGCTCCCACTCGGGATCGAGATTGCAGACGCGCTGGATGCGGCGCACGCGCTGGGGATCGTGCATCGCGACATCAAGCCGGCGAATATTTTTGTCACCAAGCGCGGTCACGCGAAGATCCTGGATTTCGGGCTCGCCAAGGTGACCCAACCAGCCACCAGAGCCGCGGAGCCCTCTGGGGTTACCGTGGAGGCGTCCATTGTTCCCGAGGAGCACCTGACCAGCCCCGGTTCCGCCATCGGCACGGTCGCCTATATGTCTCCTGAGCAGGCCAAGGGAAAGGATCTGGATGCGCGCACCGATTTGTTTTCCTTTGGCGCGGTGCTCTACGAAATGGCCACCGGGACGCTCCCGTTTCGGGGCGATACCTCGGCGCTGATTTTTCAGGCAATCCTGGATCGAGCGCCGACCTCGCCGGTACGTTTGAATCCGGACCTGCCCTTGAAGCTGGAAGACATCATCAACAAGGCGCTGGAGAAAGATCGCAACCTTCGCTATCAGCATGCGGCCGACATCCGGGCCGACTTGCAACGTTTGAAGCGGGACACGGAGACGGGAAGAGCGGTGGCGGCCAGTTCGGGGTCGGTGGCGGCTGCGCACGAATCAGGGTCAAGACCGGTCGCGCAGGCAGTCTCGCCGGGTTCTGGTCCAGCGGTCGCGGCGGCAGGTTCCTCGGCCGCGGTGGCGCCCGCGAGCGGGACCATTCCGGCGGTGCCGAAGAGATCGTGGAGGATGCCGGCTGTCGTTGCCGTTGCCGTTGTGTTGATCGCAGCAGTGGTGGGCGGAAGCTTGTTCTTTCGGTCCCGAAGGGCAGGCGCGCTCACGGAGAAAGATTCCGTTGTGCTCGCCGACTTCGTGAACACGACCGGGGACGCCGTCTTTGACGGCACACTGAAGCAGGCGCTGGCCGTGCAACTGGAGCAGTCTCCCTACCTGAACCTGTTGCCCGAATCCCGCATCCGCGAAGCCTTGCGCTTCATGGGCCGCTCACCCGATGAACGCCTGACCAACGATGTCGCGCGCGAGGTCTGTCTGCGCGAAGGGGTCAAGGCCATGCTCACCGGCTCCATCGCCAGCCTGGGCACTCACTATGTCATCACCCTTTCTGCTCTGAATACCCAAACCGGTGACGCGCTGGCCCGCGATGAGGTCGAAGCCGAGAGCAAGGAGCAAGTTCTCAAGTCGCTTGACCGGGCCGCTTCCAGCTTGCGGGGCAAGCTGGGCGAGTCCATCGGCTCAGTACAGAAGTTCGCCACGCCGCTCGAACAGGCCACCACCTCCTCGCTCGAAGCCTTGCAGGCCTTCAGCCTCGGCGAGGCCGAGCACCTGAAACTTGACGACGACAAGGCGATTCCCCACCTAAAACGCGCCGTCGAGCTCGATCCGAACTTCGCCATGGCGAACGCCACCCTGGGAGTGGCCTATAGCAATCTCACGCAGCAAGGGCTGGCCGACAGTTTTATTACCAAGGCCTTTGACTTGAAGGAGAGAGCCAGCGAACGTGAACGGTTCTATATCTCATCGCACTACTATGACATTGTCACCGGGGACATCGACAAAGCCATCGAAACCTACGAACAATGGGTGCAAACCTACCCGCGCGACAACGTTCCTCGCGACAACCTCTCCTTGCGCTACAACGCCGTCGGGCAGCAGGAAGAGGCTCTGGCCAGCTCCAGCGAGGCCATGCGCATCGATCCCAAAGATGTTTACGCCAACCAAAATGTCGCCGATGACTACGAACGCCTCAATCGCTTCGACGAAGCCAGAGCGGTAGCCGAAAAGGCGGCTGCGCAGAACATGGGCCGTCCGGTGCATTTCACGCTTTTCGATCTTGCCTTCATTCGCGGCGATGAAGCCGCTGAGCGCCACGAACTGGAAATGGCTGCGGGCAAACCGGACGAACCCATGATGACCTTGATCCACGCCCGCGCCGAGTATGCGCGGGGCAGGCTGCAGGCCGGCCGCGCCGCCTATGCCCAAAGCGAAAGTGTCTCTCAGCGCCTGGGCTACAAGGAATTCGGCGGTGTCGCTCTCGCTCTCCAGGCCTCGGACGAGGCGCGACTGGGCAACTTCGCGGAAGCGCGCGAGAAGATTTCGCAGTCTCTCGCTGTCTCGCAAGACCGCGACACCCGGGAAATTGTCATGGGGGTGCTAGCCCGGACCGGAGATTCCACACGCAGCCAGAAGATTGCTGACGATCTCACTCATCAGTATCCCAGCGATACACTACTCAACAAGGTCTTCGTTCCGCTGGCCCATGCCACCAGCGCCCTGCAGCGCAACCAGCCAGAACAGGCTGTGGCGACGCTTGAAGTGGCTACGCCCTACGAACTCGGCAGCGACCCCGGCTCCGCTCATTATTCGGTCAACTACCTTCGCGGCGAAGCCTACTTGCGCTTGAAAGACGGCGCCAATGCCGCGGCCCAGTACCAGAAGATTCTCGCCCACCGCGGCATTGCCCCCCTCGATATTGAATACCCTCTCTCCCGCCTTGGCTTGGGGCGCGCTTACGCCCTGCAGGGCAACATCGCGGCGGCCAAGTCCGCCTACCAGGACTTTTTTGCGGCATGGAAGGATGCCGACCCCGAGATCCCCGTCCTCAAAGAAGCCAAGGTGGAGTATGCGAAGCTGCAGTAGTTGCAAGTAGCTGGGAAAATGCTGCTCGGTTGCTTGGCTCTTAGGAGCTGTTACTGATCGCCAGCTACGGCCTGGCCGTGAGATAGAAAGCGTTGTTGCCCGAGCGCAGGTCCTTGCCGTAGGTGAACGTGAACACGACTCCGAGCACGCTGACCTTCGCCTGGATGCCAGCGTCCCACAACCACTTCTTCGAACCTAGGCCGGGCAGGGGATCTGTGATTTTGCCACTGTCGAGAAATGGGCTGAGCTTCACAGCGAACAGACCGTTGTGGTAGGCGTTCTTGTCGATCTCCCAATTCGACAGGAAGTAGTTGCGGCCCAAGGGCGCGCTTCCTTTCTGCCCGTCCCGCGTGCCCACGTGGGCGCGCATCCATAGATCGTTGTCACGCTCCATTCCAAGCATGAATAGCTCATCGAAGGGCAGTTGGCCAAACGTCTTGCCGGCCCGAACTTGCTCTTGAATAGTGTAGTCGTCGCCACTCATTCGCGGTCGCCAGCGGGCCAGGACTGATCCCTGCAATTTTTCGAACTTGTGGGCCGGATTGGACCAGATGCTGCCGGTCTGCGTCCAAACGCTAGCCGTGGTCAGCAAGCGCTTTTCGGGAATATGCAGGAGTTCGTAGTTGAGGCGCGCGATTTGCTTCAACTCGTAGCCCGACAATAAGACGGACGGCGCCAGCGCGGACCCGGTAAAAACGTTTCGGTACTGGCGGTGGGAGATTTCGGCGCCCAAAGACCACTCCCAACGGCTGCTGTTGAAGGAAGAAATCCCCCCCCTCACCACCTGGGTTTGGAGGTTTAGAGCCCCGAGTACAGGCGCCGGCCCTTGAAACGACGAAACGATGCTCCAGTTTTCGTTGCGCAGGTCGATACCAAGGTGATAGCGGTATTTCGGGTTTTGTTCCAGGGGGCTGGAATAGGAGAGAGCGAGGCGGCGCTTCTGTGCGTCCCAACGCGCCAGCGCTGTGATGTTGCGCGCATTGCCCCCCATGTTGAAATACTCGGGATAGACCGTCTCGTAAAAAACTCCCCCAAAGACCGCCAGCAGTGCTGCCCAGCGGCTGGGCCCGAAGCCGTTCAGTTCCTGAGCATGAAAGTTCACGTCGAATTTTCCGTCGTCACGCGCAGAAAGATCGAAGCTGTACTGCGGGAAAACTCCGAGGCCAGCAACCCGCCTTTCTGACGTGAGCAGGTCCGGCAGTCGAAGCAGGCTCGCCGGCGAAAAGGCGAAGGCGCGGTCGAGCAGCGCAGGGTCGATCTTCAGTTCCGGCGGCGTCTGGACTTTTTCGATCTGCGGCTTACCCGTCCGGTTCCAGTACTGCAGCGCCGCTTCCAGATTGCCTTCCAGAAAATAGATGGTGGCCAGGAAATCGTTCGCATAAGAATCCTGCGGCTCGATTCGCAGCGCCCGGTGCGCCCAGCGGACGGCTTCGGGATAGCGTTTCTGCAGGAACGCCACTCCGCCTAACTCGATCGGGAATCGCTTGTCATCCGGCTGCAGGGCATATCCTGCCATCAACGGCCGGCGTGCATCCGCCAGTCGCCCCAGTTGCGCGAGGGCGATTCCATAGTAGTAGTCAGTATCGGCATTGCGTGCGGAGTTCGACTCGGCCTCGCGCACGATATCGCTCCAGCGTTCCTGGTCGGCAAGTTGCTTGAGGGAAAGTCCGGTGGACGTCTGCGCCTGGCTGACGAGCGGCGCATAGCTCAGGATGAGAAGAAAGACGAATCGGATCAAGATCCAGGGTCTGGTTGCCGAGGTACGGCCAGCACCGTCCAATTGCCGGTGGCTTTCCATTCCTTTTCGAAATCGACACGCCCTCGCTTGAGCAGCTTGCGTTCCGCTGGATCGTTGATTAGCACTACACCCTGCCCCCAGTCTATTCCGGTCACCACCACGTAATGAAATTCGGCTTGTCTGGGGGGCTTCAGGGCCAAAATCAGCGGCCGCCCTTTTTCCAGGTGTTCCTTCAGATCGCTCCATTGGCCGCGAAAGGCAAAAGTCCGAAAACCATGCTGATCCAGGTAGCGCGCGAGTTCGGAAGCGTAGATCCCGTGTGCCTTGCGGGAATAAAGCGCTTGCTGGATCTGCTCCGCATCGGCACGGACGGCTTGGCCTTGCTGACGTTGCCAGTAATGCATGATCATTGCAATACTGGCGGCGCCGCAGCCGTTCTTACCCTGGTTCACAAACGGAACATCGAGCCACACTCCGCTCTCAGCGCCCCACAAGAGACCGCCGAAACACAGGTACACGACGAATGCTTTCGCCCATCCGAGCATTCAACCCCTAGCGGACGGCAACGATGATCAGGACCAGGGCCACGATCGCTATCAGAATGATCAGCAGATCGTGATCGCTCATCTTGCCGGCGGCGAAATCAGCCTGGGCTTTCTGGGCGCGCGCAGCGAGTTGCGCCAGTTCCTGATCGCTCAGGTTCGAGACCGCGGTCTTCACCTGCTGGGCATCGGCGTGAGTGATGGCCATCGCCCTGTCCGCAGTTGGAGAGGACAGGAAGCGGGTGACGATTTCGAGATTCTGCTGCCGCGCCTGGCTGGCGGCGACCGCCTGCCGTTGTAGTTCACGCGGGCTGACTACATGGGCTTGCGCCATCAGGTTTTGAGGAACCGCGAAAATCGTGGCCAGAACGCAGGCCATGATTACCCGGAGTGACCGCCACATTAAAGAAAGCATGTTTCTGCGCTCCCACTAATGAAGTTGCGGCCAGAGGAAAACGTCTCTTTGGATTGTAATTGAAACCCGGTTCGGGAAAAGCACATTCTGAACTGGAGTAGTGTCCTAATTTAATTAGGACACTACCGGAACTGGAGCAAATCCCCCCTTTTGCTTTGCAGGTGCCTGTTCGCTTCTCACTTAAAGATCCCGCCAGTCCAGAATCACCTTGCCAGATTCCCCTGAGCGCATGGCTTCAAAGCCCTTTTCATAGTCGCGGTAAGAGAATCGATGAGTAATTACCTTGGAGATGTCGAGACCGGATTCCAACATGACGGTCATCTTGTACCAGGTCTCGTACATTTCGCGGCCATAGATGCCTTTGATGGTCAGCATGTTGAAGATGACGTGATGCCAGTCGATCGATATCTCTCCCGCAGGTATGCCCAGGAGCGCGATTTTGCCCCCGTGGCTCATGTTCGCCAGCATGTCTCGGAAGGCGGATGCGTTCCCGGACATTTCGAGACCTACATCGAATCCCTCGCGCATGCCGAGCTTCTGTTGCACTTCTTGAAGGCTTGTCTTTCGTGGATCGACGGCCATGGTGACGCCAACCTTCGCGGCAAGCTCCAGCCGGTAGGGGTTCAGGTCGGTGATGACCACGTAGCGAGCTCCCGCGTGTTTCGCGACTGCCGCTGCCATGATTCCGATGGGCCCCGCCCCCGTGACGAGCACGTCTTCCCCGAGCACGGGAAAAGAAAGAGCGGTATGAACGGCGTTGCCGAACGGATCGAAGATGGCGGCAATCTCAGGTTTGATTGCCTCGCTGTGCTTCCAGATGTTCGACATGGGGAGCACGATAAATTCCGCAAACGCTCCGGGGCGGTTTACACCGACACCTCGGGTGTGCGCGCAAAGGTGACGCCGTCCGGCCAGGCAGTTGCGGCAACGGCCGCACACCACATGACCCTCGCCGCTGACCAGTTCTCCGACTCGGAAGTCCGCTACGTTCGAGCCGACCGCGGCGATCTCGCCCACAAACTCGTGGCCGATGACCATCGGAACCGAAATGGTCGATTGGGCCCATTCATCCCATTCGTAAATATGAAGGTCGGTGCCGCAGATCCCGGTCAGAAGAACGCGGACTTTGACGTCATTGATGCCAATCTCCGGTTCGGGGACCTCCTCGAGCCAAAGGCCACAACTCCGCTTACTTTTTACAAGAGCTTTCATTTTGACTGACCCTTATGCGATTCGCGTGGGACTACAGAATTAACAGATTCCGGACCCATCATAAATCTTCGTGATGGTTGCCGGATTAAGAAAAGGGCCAGGACACCTTACGGACAGTTGGGCGGCCGCTGGACCACTCCTTTTCGCGTTTTCGGCATGAATGCTATCGCGGCTTATGTGTTTGCTGAAGGAATCTCCCATTGCCTTGAGCTTGTACCGGCTGGGCCCAGTCAGAATCTACAAGAATCTCTCTACCAAAAACTGTTTGTACCCCTGGCCGCTCCTGCCAATGCATCTTTGATGTACGCACTGGCCGTCGTGCCGCTCTGCTGGGCTGCTATGGCGTTGTTGTATCGGCGAGGAATTTTCTTGAAGATTTGAAGAGGGACATCTTCGGCTGTGAGCTCTCAGCTCTGCACAAACTGTCACGATCCTTCTCGTACACGGGATGGGGGCCCCGGGCAGAGTCGAACTGCCGACCAACGGTTTAGGAAACCGCTGCTCTATCCATCTGAGCTACGGGGCCGCGCTCGCGATGGGAACCGGCTTCAGTTTACCGCAACCGCCACCTTAGCACGATCGCACTAGCCGCACTCCAGGGAAGGACTGACTAAACTCCCAGCAGTCCCCTCTGTATATCTGTGGTTCAAGAGTCCCTCGCAGACTTAATCGCCCGCTTCTTGAGGCCGTTTAACGCCGGCACCGGCATAAGCGTCCCGTCTCTCCAAAGTGACTCCGAATTGCGTCGTTCATTCCCGTATAATGAAATTCTGTGCTCAAGTACTCAATCGTAGTCCCTCTCCACAACGAACAGGAGAACGTCACCGACCTGTATGCGCG
>Ga0187815_10001564_pt1 | contig 10792 bp, 10 predicted proteins | sample NC_S_5_FD_132962 | JGI IMG/M metagenome (GOLD analysis project Ga0187815, IMG submission 132962) | Wetland sediment microbial communities from Neuse River Estuary, North Carolina, USA - ASW-S_5 | ecosystem: Environmental > Aquatic > Freshwater > Wetlands > Sediment | place: USA: North Carolina...
CAATCCGGCGCCTTGTAGTAGAGGTGATAGGTGAACCACAGTTCGGGAGCGGCGTGGGGTTCCTGGCACCATCGCCGCATCAGCCGCCCGGCCTTACCCCGGGCGATCCGGCCGAGGCGAGCCTGGCGCGGCGGGTCTCCCTGGCCGTCATAGCTGCGCAGCCGCGAAGCCAGAAACGGCTCGTGGCCGGCGCCGCGCAACGCCTCGCAAAACAGCTGTGCGATCCGGCGGTCGCCCGACGGCATCGGATGGTCGGGTGGCTTCAGCGGCGCATAAAACGCGATCCGCATGGGTGCTGGGGGAACAGTTAGTCTGCCGCAGCCGCCGCCGGTATCCGGGCGGACGCCGGAGCCTGCTCCGGCAAACCGAAAAGCCCCGCCAGCACGGCAATCCCGCCCTCCATGGCGAACTCCCGGCGGACCCGCGCCTCGCCCGCGACGCCGAGCCTGATGCGCTGGCCCGGATCGCGGATCAGGGCTTCGAGCGCCGCCGCCAGCGCCCGCGGGTTCCCCGGCGGCACCAGCACGCCGGTGCGACCATCCTTGATCAATTCGGCGATGCCCGGCAGCTGCGTCGCGACGCAGGCGAGGCGCTGGCTCTGCGCCTCCATCAGCACATTGGGCAGGCCATCGCGGTCGGAATCCCGGCCGATCTTGGCAGCGAGGACGAAAAGGTCGGCCTCGCGATAAGCCGCGAGGACCTCCGGCTGCGACCGCGCGCCGCGCCATTCGATGCGTGCCGCCAGGCCGAGGCGAGCCGCATGCTGCCGCAGGCGCTTTGCCAGGGCACCGCCGCCGATATGGACAAAGCGCCAGGCAAGGTCGGGCGGCAACAGGGCCAGGGCGGCGACCAGATCCTCGTAACCCTTTTTTTCGACCGCCCGGCCAACCGAGAGGACCGTGACCGGGCGAGCGGGATCGCTGCCGTCGCCGCCCAGGTCTCGCGGTCGCGGCGGCGGAAACCGATCGAGATCGAGCCCGTGATAGGACAGCGCAACCGTGCCGGGCGACGGTGCCAGCCCGGCCAGGTGGTCGCACCCGGTCTCGGTGCAGGTGACCGCCCATTGCGCCGATGCGAGCTTCTCGCGCTTTTCCCAGGCTGGGGTCGTCCAGATGTCCTTGGCATGGGCCGACACCGACCAGCGTATTCCGCGCATCATCGCGGCATAGCGCGCGACCGATGCCGGCGTATGCAGAAAATGCGCGTGCAGCTGGACAGTATCGGGCGCCAGCTCGGCCGCCAGCACCAGGGCCTGACCGAAGCGGCGGATGCGGTTGGGCGTCGGGTCGCGCGCCAGATCGGCCAGCCAGGCGCGCCGCGCCGCAGCATAGCCCGGCAGCAGTCGCGCCCGGCGCCAACCCGCCAACACCCGCCGCGGCTCGTCCTTGAGATATTCCGGCAGATAGAGCACCGGCGCGCGGATCTGGCCGTGCACCGGATGACGCGCGCGGTCGGTCGGGTGGCGCAGCGAGACGATCTGGATATCCAGGTCGCGTTGTTCGAGCGCGTGGATCTCCTGGGCGATAAACGTCTCCGACAGGCGCGGATAGCCTTTAAGGACAAAGGCAACCCGCCCCCCGGACGGCGGCGATGATCCCGGCCCCGTCATGCGTTCCGCCGTGCGCGCACCCGCATGCGCTCCGCCCGACCCTGGTTGAGCCATTTCTGCGTGAGCCGATTAACGCTCGCCATGCCGTCGAGCAAGCCGGGAATCACCACCGCCGACGGCCGCGGTTGCTGCATGAGCTGCAGCAGCGCCGCCGCCATCGTTCGGGGGTCGCGTTCCGGGGTGTCGGGTAAGACGGCAACGAGCCCCAGCTCGGCGGCACGCCGGGCGCGGATGTATTGCTCGAGCCGCGGCGCTGTGCGCGGGACGATCAAGGCCGGCTTGTCGAAGGACAGGATCTCGCAAAAGGTGTTGTAGCCGCCCATCGCCACCACCCCGGCGGCGCGTGCCAACAGGTTCTCGAGTCGGGCATCGAAGGTGATCGTCCGCACCTTGGGCAAACGGGCCGCGCGCGCCGCGAAGGCAGCCTGGTGATCGGGCAGCATGAAGGGACCGAAGACCGCCAGCACCGGCGGCAAGCCGCCCGGATCGTTCTCGTAGGCGGCGAGAACCCAATCGACCAGACCCTCGCCGTCGCCGCCGCCGCCGGCTGTCACCAAGAGGAACCCGTCATCCGGCAGGTCTGCGAGCTGCGGCGCAGAGACGGCAACCGGAGCATGGCGCCGCAAATACCCGGTATAGACCATTCGCCGCCGCGCGCTCGCCGGCAGATCAATGCCGGCCAGCGGATCGCAGATCTGCGGGAGTCCGTAGACCCAGATTTCGTTGTAGTATTCACTCACGGCCGGGATGGCGTTCTTGCGCTCCCACTCGCTTTCAAGCGCGTTCGGATCGTCCATCACATCGCGCAGGCCGAGGATGAGCGGCGTGCCCCGCGCCCGTAGCAGATCGAGCGTCGGCCGCATCTCGCCGTGCAACCCGAGCGGTTCCTTGTCGACGAGGAGGATATCGGGATCGAAGATGTCGGCGGTATGGCGGATGATCGAGGACCGCATGGCGAGCGTCTCCTCGATGTCGATATGCAGGTTGAGGGAGACGTATTCGCCGTTTCGCAGCTTGATTACGCCGGGAATACGCACAAAATCGACACGAGACCGGAAATCGAAGCTGCCGATGATCGGCGATCCCGATAAGATGAGCACCGACAGCGAGGAGTCGGCATCGACCAGCGAATGCGCGATTGCCCGGCACCGGCGAAGATGGCCAAGACCGAAGGTGTCATGGCTATAGATCAGGATGCGCTTATGGTCGCGACGGCCGTCCACGCGATGCTTCCCTCCCTGCCGGCCGGCCGCACTATGCCATGCAGCAGCAGGACGCGCGAGATGCACTTTTTCGCAAGGCGCCGCCGATGAAGGCGATGACAGCGATGGCCAGCTCGGCCGAACAGGTGGTGCGCCCCGGTTTCTTTCCGGGTACCGCGCCGCGTTCCGACGCCACCACCCCGGCAAAGCCGCCACCGGAACCGGAAAACGCCGACCTCGAGCCGACGGTTTATCGCTTTATCATCAACCACAGCCTGCGCCAGCAGATCTTCCTGCTGCTGCTGACCTTCGCCTCGTTCCCGTTCCTCTATTATTCGCTGAAGCTGCCGAAAGAGATCATCAACCACGCCATTGGCGGCAAACATTTTCCGCAGGAATTCTTCGGGATCGAGTTCAATCAGGTCCCGTACCTGATGTTTCTGTGCGGAATATTCCTCCTGCTGGTTTTCGTGAACGGCGGGTTCAAATACTACATCAACACGTTCAAGGGGCAGCTCGGCGAGCGGATGCTGCGGCGCTTCCGCTATTCGCTGTACCTGCGGCTGCTGCGTTTCCCGCCATCTTATTTCCAGAAGACCTCATCGGCGCAGATCATCCCGATGATCACCGTCGAATGCGAGCAGTTGGGCGGCTTTATCGGCGACGCCTTTGCCCAGCCGGCGTTCCAGGGCGGGCAGCTGCTGACGATCATCTTCTTCATGTTCATGCAGGACCCGCTTCTCGGCATCGCCGCGATCGCGCTGTATCCGGTGCAGGGCTACATCATCCCCAAGCTGCAGGCCAAGGTAAACCAGCTGGGCAAGCGCCGGGTGCGCACGGTACGTCAGGTCGCCGATCGGGTGCAGGAGTCGGCGGCCGGCATCGTCGAGATCCATGCCAACGACACGGTCAAGCTGCAATTGACCGATTTCGCCAATGTCCTCGGCGTCATCTACGACATCCGGTTCGAGATCTATCGGCGAAAATTCTTCACCAAGTTTCTCAACAATTTCATGGGTCAGCTGACCCCGTTTTTCTTTTTCTCCCTGGGCGGCTATCTGGTCATCCAGGGTGGTCTGTCGTTCGGCGCGCTGGTCGCGATCCTCGCCGCCTACAAGGACCTTGCCTCGCCGTGGAACGAGCTGCTCCAGTTTTACCAGATCAAAGAAAATTCGCGGATCACCTACGAGCAGATCGTCGAGCAGTTCCAGCCGACCGGCATGGTCGACGCCCAATTGCTGCTGGCGGAACCCGAGACCGTGCCGCCGCTGACCGGCGAAATCGCCGTCGCCAATCTGTCGCTCGCCGAGGATGACAAGAGCCGGGTCGTCGACGCGGTCAGCTTCTCTGCCGGTCCCGGCGAGCATGTCGCGATCATCGGCCAGAGCGGCGGCGGCAAAAGCGAGCTTGCCGTGCTTTTGGCGCGGCTGGTCCAACCCACCGGCGGCCGAATCACGATCGGCGGCAAGGATATCGCCGAGCTGCCGGTCGCCGTCATTGGCCGGCGCATCGGCTATGTCGGCAACACGCCGTACGTTTTCACCGGAACATTGCGCGACAATCTGCTGCTCGGGCTGCGCCACCGCCCGTTGCGGCCGGCCGAGTATGACGAGGCGACAACGCGCCGCCGCGCGCGCCAACTCTTCGAGGCCCGCCGCTCCGGGAATATCGAATACGATTTGCACGCCGATTGGATCGATTACGAAAGCGCCGAGGTATCCGACCCTGCGGCGCTCACGCATCGCATTGCCGAGGTGCTGGCGCGTATCGACTTCGAGGAAGACGTCTACACTCTTGGCCTGCGCGGCCGGCTCAATCCGGAACAACAGGAGGAGGTCGGGGCGCGGCTGATCGAAGCCCGTCACGCGCTGGCCCAACGGCTGGTTGCCGATGGCATCACCAAGCTGGTCGAGACTTACGACCTCGAAAAGTACAACACCAACGCAACGGTCGCGGAGAATTTGCTGTTCGGCACCCCGATCGGACCGGTTTTCGATTTCAGCTCGCTCGCCGAGAACGACTATGTGCTGCGCATTCTCGACAAGCTCGCTCTGACCGACGATCTCGTCGAGACCGGCCGCGAGGTCGCCGCGACGATGACCGAAATGTTCGCCGGCCTGCCACCCGAGCACGAATTTTTCGAGCAGTTCAGCTTTATCAGTGCCAATGATCTGCCGGAGTTCTCCGCCATCCTGGCAGTGACCGAAGGCGGCGGCACGCTGGCGCCCGAGCAGCGTCGCAAGCTCTTGTCGCTGCCGTTCAAACTGATCGCGGCACGGCATCGCCTCGGCGTCCTCGACGAAGCGATGCAGCAGCGGCTGCTCGAAGCGCGCCGCGTGTTCCGCGCCGAACTGCCGGCCGAGGCCCGGGGACAGATCGAGTTCTTCGATCCCGACCGCTATAACGCCGCCGCCTCGCTGCAGGACAACATCCTCTTCGGCAAGAGCGCCTATGGCGAGGCTGACGCCGCGGTGCGCGTCCCGCAGGTCCTCGGCGAGGTGCTGGAGGCGCTGTCGCTGCGGCCGACGATTATCGATGTCGGCCTCGATTACCATGTCGGCACCGCCGGCTCCCGCCTGTCGGCGGCGCAGCGTCAGCGCACGGCGATCGCCCGCGCGGTGCTGAAGCGTCCCGATCTGCTGATCCTCAACGAGGCGACGACGGCGCTCGACGGGCCGGCGCAAGCCAAGGTGACCGAGGGATTGCGGCAGGAAATGGCGGGTCGCGGCCTGTTCTGGGTGCTGCATCGCGCCAGCCTCGCGCGCAACTTCGACCGCGTGCTGGTCATGAGCGGCGGCAAGCTGCAGGAGCAGGGGCGCCCGGACGAGCTGGACCAAAAGAATTCACTAACAGCCCTCTTGATGGCCGCGGAATGACAGAGCGCAGCGCGCCGGGAAGAACGGGAGGAAACAGGTGAGTCTACAACAGGAATTCGAGTTTCTTCGGCGGGTGCCGGCGTTTGCCGAGATCGAGCCGGCCAAGCTCAAGCTGCTCGCGTTCATGAGCGAGCGGGTCGGCTTTGATGACGGCAAGTTTCTCTGCCATCAGGGCGATCAGGCCGATGCGGCGTATTTGATCATCGAAGGCGAGGCCGACATCATTCTCGAAGGACCGGGCGGACCGGTCATCGTGGCCACGCTCGGCGCCAACGACATCGTCGGCGAGATGGCGATCCTGGGGGATGTGCCGCGCAACGCCTCGGTCCGCGCCAAAGGCCGGCTGGTGGCGCTGCGCATCGCCAAGGAGCCGTTCATGCGCATGGTGCGCGAATTCCCGAGCATGGCGGTGTCGATCATGCAGGAGCTGGCGCACCGGCTCGATTCGACAAACAACCAGCTGCGCACGGCGACATTCGAGGTCCGCCGCCTGAGCCAAAGCGCGGAGGCGGCGACGCCGGCCGAATGAGCCGGCTCGATAGCTTCATTCGGCGCCTGGAAGCGCAGCGCGCCTGCCTCGATCGGGCGGCCGAGGCGATCCGCGACATCGACGGCTTCGTGCTCGAGTTGGGACTCGGCAACGGCCGGACCTACGACCACCTGCGCTCGCTGTTCCCCGACCGGGCGATCTATGTCTGCGAGCGCCGGGTCGCGGCGCACCCCCTATGCGTGCCGCCGCCGGACATGCTGATCCTCGGCGACATGCGCGAGACCCTGCCGGACCTGCGCGGTCGGTTCGCCGGGCGGATCGCGTTTGCGCATCTCGACGTCGGGACCGGCGATGCGGCGGCGAACCAAGTCCTGGCGGCGCAGCTGACGCCCAGCCTCATCCCGCTGTTGTGCACCGGAGCGGTGCTGGCGGCCGACCCGTCGATCGATTGTCCGGATCTCGAAACGCTGCCGCTCCCCGCCGGCATCGCCCCCGGCCGCTACCATCTTTATCGCCGGGTCTAAACCCCCAATTCGACCATGACGGGCACGTGGTCGGAGGCCTGGTCCCAGCCGCGGCTGGCGCGATGGACACAGGCCTGCGCGAGCCCCTTCGCCAGGGGCGGCGTCACCCAGATGTGATCGAGGCGGCGGCCGCGATCGCTCGCCGCCCAGTCGCGGTTGCGGTAGCTCCACCAGGTATAAAGCCGCTGTTCGGGCGGCACGAAATGCCGGACGGCATCGACAAACCCGCCGGCCCGTTGCAGCGCCGCGAGGCGGTCGACCTCGACCGGAGTATGGCTGACCACGCCGAGCAATTGCTTGTGCGACCACACATCGGTTTCGAGCGGAGCGATGTTGAGATCGCCGACCGCGATCATCGGGCGCCCCGCTCCGCGCTCGGCCGCGAACCACGCCGTCAGCTCGTCGAGAAATTGCAGCTTGTGGGCAAATTTCGGGTTGGCATCCGGATCGGGAATATCGCCCCCGGCCGGAACATAAATATTGTGCAGCTCGGTGCCGCCGGGCAGCTCGACGACGCCGTGCCGGCAATCGGTGCGGGCGCACCACGACCGGGTCGTCGCCGAAACAAACGGAATGCGCGACAGGATGGCGACGCCGTTATAGCCCTTCATGCCGTGCACCAGCATGTGGCGGTAGCCGAGCGCCTCGATCTCGGCGCGCGGAAACAGCTCGTCGGGGGTCTTGGTCTCTTGCAGGCAGAGGATCTCCGGCTCCTGCTCCTCAAGCAGCCGGCAAACAAGCCCGATGCGCCGCCGGACCGAGTTGATGTTCCAGGTAATCAGCCGCAAGACCCACCCGCCCCTTTACACCCCGCCGCCAGGACAATGCGTCGGCGCGCGCGCCGTAACAAGGCAGGCCCACAAAAACGGCGCCCGGTCGGGGGGTGACCGGGCGCCTGCTTGTCAGAAGCGTTGGGGGATTTCCGGACCCGCAGGGGAGACGGGCCGGTTTCGAGAGGGCTTGGCGCCCTCTCCGCTTCTGGAACCCAGAGATGGGATCGCGCGGGCTGTCCGGCAATGCGCATGGCGCATGTGACTGCGGCAAAAATGCATAGGGCAAGCAGGAACTTTAGCGAATTCCCGTCAGGCCGCGCGGCGGTTTGTCGCAGACACCGCAGCATTTGCATGGCAGGCCTGCGCGAACGCGGCAAACAGAATCCGCGAGAACGGGTTTTCCAGCGGCTTGTATTCGGGGTGCCATTGCACGCCGACGACGAATCGGGCGCCCGGCAGGCTGACCGCCTCGATCTGCCCGTCCGGCGCCACCGCCTCGACGAAGAGCGCGGGGGCCGGGCGATCGATCCCCTGCCCGTGCAGCGAGTTGACCATGATCTCGGCGGCGCCGGCCAGCTGCGCCAGCAGCCCCTCCGCAGCCAGGGCAACGCTGTGCGCCGGGCCGTAGCGCTGGTCGAGCGTCATCGGTCCCTTCCGCCGCCGGTGGTTGAACCGCTCGGGCATCTCGAATATCCGCTGGTGCAGCGTGCCGCCGAGCGCGACATTCAGCTCCTGAATGCCGCGACAGATCGCCAGCAGCGGCAGGTCGCGGCGCACCGCCTCGCGGATCAGCGGCAGCGTGGTGGCGTCGCGATCGGGGTCGTGCAGCGTGCCTTCCATGCTCGGCGGGCCGCCGTACTGGTGCGGCTCGACATTGGACGGGCTGCCGGTGATCAACAGCCCGTCGAGGCGGTCGAGCACGGCGCCGCAATCGATCTTCGGCCCGACCGCCGGGATCAGCACCGGCACGCCGCCCGCTGCGTCGATGACGGCCTGCGGATAGCGGTCGCTGACCGTGTGGAACGGGCGCTCCCAGATCGGGCGCACGCAGCAGGGTATACCGATGAACGGAGGAAGTTTGCGACCGGACATAAGTCTTGCTCTTGTTGATGTTGTCAGCGGTTCGATCCGGTAAAGAGGTACTGATACTGGAACAGCTTGGGGTCGAGCGCCACCCCGAATTGCAGGTCGGAGAGGGTGACGGTCGTCGTCTTGCCCTGCTGGTCCACCACGATCCATTGCCTTAGGGTCAGTGGATTTTCGGTAAAGACCAGGGTCAGCGAGCCGGCATCGGGCTGCGCGTTCTCGACGACCGTGACGCCGATTGTGTTGCCGCCGACACGCTGGAACGCGGTCACGGTCACATCGGCCTCAAAGCTGATCGGGTCGCGAAGAAGAAACCATGCCGGCGTTGACCTGAGTTCATATTTCGAGGCTTGTTTCAGTTCATCATCCCAGTAATACACGAAGGTGCTGTCGGCAAGCAGCCTAATCGGGTTGGGCGGGTCGTATTCAAAGCGCATCCGTCCCGGGCGGGCCACCCACAACTTACCAGTACTGGCCACGCCATTGGCGGCAATCTGGCGAAACCGCGCGGTCATCGTGCGAATGCCGTTGAGATAGGCGGCGATCCGCGGCAATTCCAGCGCGTCCTGCGGCGCCAGCACCGCTGGCGCCGGCGCGGCGAGCGCGGCAACCGTCGAAACCAGCAGCGCAAGCACTGCGCCGAGCGCTCGGCAGCGTCGCAAAAAACGGGCCATCCGGTTTCTTTTTCTCCGGGCCTGCCGCCCTGTCGCGGCCTCCGAGGAGATAGTCCGGCCGCCGCGCGCGTCAATGCGGCGCAGTCGCCCGCTCGTCGCAGGTCATCGGCGAGGAGTCATCGGCGAGGCTGGGCGGCGAGCGACCAGGCGTACCAATCGAGCAGCGAGGCGCCGCGCTCGGGCGGCGGCCGGCCGGCGAGCCCCGCCGCCCGCTCGGCCGCTTCCGCCGCGAGGCTCTCGCGCGACGCGAGGCGCGGATGCCGGGCCGCGAAGAGGGCATCGGCGCGCTGCAATTCCGGCGTGTCGCCGAGGCGCGCGAGGCGCGGTTCGGCATCGGCGATATTGCGCAGGCACGAGATCGCCGCCGGATCGATCGCCGCGCCGGCCAACGCCGCGCGAATGCTCGCCGCCGCCTTTACATACTCGCGCAGGTGTTCGCGCTCGGATACCTTGCGCCGGGCGGCCTCGGTCAGCAGCGCCAGCCGGCGCGCCAGCCGCGCCCTATGCAACCCCGCCACTGACCCCTTCCAACCGTCGCAGGCGAGCCTCGAACTCGCCCGCTTCGATCGCCCGGATGAAGGTATCGACGACCTGCGCCAGCTCCCACGCCTCGCCGGTCGACAACACGCCTTCGGCGACCGCCTCGGCAATCGCCGTCATCGCCGGGGCGAGGTCTGCGGCGGTGCGCAGCGGCGGCAGGGCGAAGCTGGTCGGCCGATGGCGGCGCGGCCCGATGATGCGGCCGATGCACAGCCGCAACGCCGCCGCATCGCCCTCCAGCGCCATCGCCACCGCCTTGTTGGCCAAGGCACCGCAGGCACCGTCGAATAGTTGCTCGGCCAGCACCGTTGCGCGATTGCGCGTCCCCGGAACCCGGCCCGCCGGGTTGCCGGACCGGCCCTTCAGAAACTGCCCGTCCGCGTTGCGTTCCACCTGCATCTGCTGGGAATCAGCAGGCATCTGCATTCCTCCTCTGTGACCGCGCGACCCCTATCGGGATTGCGAAGTTGTGAAATATATACCATTTTTATTCATTTGTAAAGAACAAAGCAGGTCCGCACGCCGCTGGTGATCCGGCATCAAGCCCAAGGCGGCCGCTCATCGCCATCGACCTGAGGGGCAGGTCATGCCCCAAATGCGTCAATCGAGACCACGCTGTTGAACCGCCGGGGTCGGGTCGACCCCGGCGGTTCCATCGCCGCTACGCGAACGGCGGCAAGCGGCCTCAAACGTGGCGTTCAGGGAGGTCGGGGTGAATCCCGGGAGGGGTGGCAAACTTGCGGAACCCAGCCCCTCGCCTCGGCGAGGGCCAGTGCCTGTGCTGGAATACAAGCTCGCGTAGCTGTCTGTGAGCTTTCCAGCGCCTCCAAGTAAAAAGAACCCTTTGTACGAAACCGGACTGATCTCGCGGGCGAAGGCCTCCTAGGGTTTTTCGCGGCGCGATGCTAACCTGACTGCATCGCTGCGCAATGGCCAAACGGGATGCGGGCGGCTAGGAGATGTGTGTGCTCTTCCCCCGACGAGGAGAGCCCATGCCCCGAGCGCAGCAGACCGCCCA
>Ga0187815_10001565_pt1 | contig 10788 bp, 11 predicted proteins | sample NC_S_5_FD_132962 | JGI IMG/M metagenome (GOLD analysis project Ga0187815, IMG submission 132962) | Wetland sediment microbial communities from Neuse River Estuary, North Carolina, USA - ASW-S_5 | ecosystem: Environmental > Aquatic > Freshwater > Wetlands > Sediment | place: USA: North Carolina...
AGCCGAGGTGTGGCGGATGAACAGCGTCACGGCTCCCTCGCGCGCGCCGGCCTCACGCAGGAATTTCGCGATCTCGCTGGTGACGTCGATAAAGCCGGTGCCGCGCGTCTCCACGACGAGCCGCGACGAAACGATCGTGCTCGCGCCGACGGCGGACGGCCTGGAGCGTGACGGCGAAAGCGGCCGGATCAAATCTTGCCTCCCGAGACATCCTTCTGGATGCGGTTGGCCATCTCGATCAGCCGCCGCCAGGCGCGCTCCAGAAACGACATCACGCGGTCCATGTCGCGATCGCTCGGCAACGGGATCTCGATCTTGCGCTCGCCCTCGGCGGCTTTGGGCTCGGGCTGCTTCAGCGAGTCCGACTTCGGCAGCGCTTCCCCGCTCTTGCCCGCGACGGCGCCGTCGCGCTCGGCGAGCTGCGCCTTGAGCTTCTCGTTGTCGGCCTGCAGCCGGCCGATTTCCGCATCCATCGCGGCGCGCTCGTCCGGCACGGCATAGCAGGCCCAGCCGGCGCCGGAATTGGTGCAGGTTGAGACCGTGCCGGTTTTGGTGTCGAGCCGCAGCACACCGCCATCGCCGATCGGCGACAGCGCAAAGCGGCCGTTCTCGGTGTCCGGTCGGGATTGTGCCATGGCGGCGCTACCGACGATGAGGAACCCCGCAGCCGCGATCGAGGACTTCCAAAACAATGTCGCCATTCGCATCGATCTGCTCCGACTAAACGGGGAAAGCGACCTACACTTCTGAGCTATAGGCCTTGCCGCTGGACTTCAATGTGTCCGCCGGCAACTCATCGCGATCTTGTCCCCAGAACACTGTGCCCGCAGGTTTTAGTACGCCGCTGCCCGGCCCCCGGTCCCAAGCGGCCGGCCCTGCCTCGATCGGCCCGAAGCGAGCCCGGAAGACCTCCTGAAGCGGAATGTGGACGGCACCCCGGCGCGGCGTCCCGCGGCCCGCAACAAGCATGGCCGTTATGCCAGCTGCTGCAGTGCGGCGACTGCTCCACAGGCGGCGCAGCTGCGGCCAAATAATGCCAGCGAAATCAATATTGTAAACGGTTATTACGTAATCTTGACTTGCTAAGACGCGGTCAGTATGGTCCGCGCGGCTTTTGAGGGTGGCGGCGTAATTTCCATCTACCGCAGCATCGTTTAGGGTCGGGCCCGCATGGCCAAGGACACCGACGACAAGGCGAATGGAGAACGAACGTCTTCCGACGAAGCCGCGCTTTCCGCAAGGCTCGGAAGTCTGAACCAGCGATTGTCCGAAATTCGCGACAACCGCAAAGTTGAGACTGATCAATCCGGAACCGAAAACGGAAACAGCGCCGCCAGGGCGTCGGCCATGGCGCGCGGTTTCCAGCTTTCCTCGGAGCTGATCGCGGGCGTTGTCGTCGGGGCTGCGATTGGCTGGGGATTCGACAAGTTGCTGTCGACATCGCCGTTCGGTCTCATCGTGTTCTTTCTGCTCGGCTTCGTCGCCGGCGTGGTCAACGTGGTGAGGTCGGCGCGGCGCACATGACCCCGGGCAGGCGCTGAGCGCTGGCGGAAGTCAGGACATGTGCAATTCGATTGCCGGCAGGACGCCGGCGGACCAAGGCCCGCGCGGATGAAAATCGACCCGATTCATCAATTCAACATCGAGCCCCTCTTCACGATCGGCCATATCGGCAAGCACACGATCGCTGTCACCAATTCGACGATCTACATGTTCGTGGCCGTGGGGATCATCGGCCTTCTGATGCTGGCGACGGGCCGCCAACTCGTCCCGGGCCGGATGCAGTCGATGGCGGAGATCTCCTACGAGTTCGTCGCCTCCATGATCCGCTCGACGGCCGGCTCGGAAGGCATGAAGTTCTTCCCGCTGATCTTCTCGCTGTTCATGTTCATCTGCGTCTCGAACCTGGTGGGCATCATCCCCTACACTTTCACGGTTTCGAGCCACATCATCGTCACCGCGGCGCTGGCGCTGCTGGTGTTCTTCACCGTCCTGATTTACGGCGTCTACAAGAACGGGCTGAAATTCTTCTCGATCTTCGTGCCGAAGGGCGTCCCTGGCTACATCGTGCCGCTGGTGATGTTCATCGAAATCCTGTCGTTCTTCCTGCGGCCGGTCTCGCACAGCGTGCGTCTGTTCGCCAACATGTTGGCCGGCCACATCGCGCTGAAGGTGTTCGCGGGTTTCATCGCGATGCTCGGCGTCGCGCTCGGCGCGCTCGGCTGGGCCGGCGGCATTGCGCCGCTGGCGCTGACCGTTGCAATCACCGCGCTCGAGCTGCTGGTCGCGTTCCTGCAGGCCTATGTGTTCGCGATCCTCACCTGCATCTACCTCAACGACGCCATTCATCCGGGACACTAAGCGGTCCGGGGAATTCCACCCTCACCTTATCTTTTCTCTCAAGGAGCTAAAAATGGAAGCGGCAGCAGCTAAACTTATCGGCGCGGGTATCGCGTGCATCGGCATGGGCGGTGCGGGCGTCGGCGTCGGCATCATCTTCGGCAACTACCTCGCCGCAGCGGTGCGCAATCCCTCGGCCGCGCAGGGCCAGTTCGGCAACCTGATCTTCGGCTTCGCCGTGACCGAGGCGCTCGGCATCTTCTCGCTGCTGATCGCGCTGCTGCTGCTGTTCGTTCCGCTCTGAGCGGCAACTCCTCGCGCCGCCTGCCTAAGGGCGGCGCGCATGACAGCGACAGGAGAACTCCATGGCTACTGGCGATGCAAAGGGCCAGAAGACCGGTGCACACACCGAGGCCGATGGCGGTCATCACGGCGGCGGCTTTCCGCCGTTCGAATCGACCTACTTCGCCTCGCAGCTGGTGTCGCTGGCGATCGCCTTTGTCGCGCTCTACGTCATTGTGTCGCGCTTTGCGCTGCCGAAAGTCGGCGGCGTGATCGAAGCGCGGCAGAACGCGATCGAGGGCGATCTGGCCGAAGCGCAGAAGCTGAAGGACCAGTCCGATGCGGCGCTGAAGGCGTATGAAGCCGAACTCGCGGCGGCCCGCTCCCGGGCGCAGGCGATCGGCAACGAAACCCGCGAGAAGCTCAATGCGACCGCGGAAGCCGAGCGCAAGGCGCTGGAAGAGAAGCTCGCCGGCAAGCTTGCCGACGCCGAGAAGCAGATCGCGGCGACGCGGTCGGCGGCGATGGGCAATGTCCGCAGCATCGCAGCGGACGCAGCCGGCGCGATCGTGCAGCAGCTCACCGGCAGCTCGCCGGATGCGGCCACGGTCAAGAAGGCCGTCGACGCCTCGTTGAAGGGATAAGCGGATGTTCACCGAACCGGAATTCTGGGTAGCAGTCGCATTCGTCATCCTGATGGTGCTGTTTGGCTGGCTCGGCGTTCACCGCACCATGCTGACGGCGCTCGACCACCGCGCCCAACGCATCAAGGCCGAGCTCGACGACGCCCGCCGCCTGAAGGACGAAGCTGCGAAGCTGCTCGGCGACTACCAGGCGCGCCGCGCCAGCGCCGAGCGCGAGGCGCAGGAGATCATCACCAACGCCAAGGCCGAAGCCGAGCGCATCGCGGCCGAGGCCAAGACGCGGATGGAAGACTTCGTCGTCCGCCGCACCAAGACGGCCGAGAACAAGATCGCTCTCGCCGAAGCCCAGGCGCTGGCCGATGTCCGCGCTGCTGCGGCGGAAGCAGCCGTAGCCGCCGCCTCGAACGTGCTTTCGCAGTCGGTCAAGGGCTCGGTCGCGGACGACCTGCTCGCCAAGGGCATTGCCGAAGTGAAGGCAAAGCTGAACTGACGGCTCACAAATCTCGACGCGAAAAGCCGGCGGCAACGCCGGCTTTTTTTATTGGCTACTTCTTCCGCGAAGGCTTGGCCTTGGGTTCCGGCTTCAGCGCCTGCGGGTCGAAGCCGACATAGAAGATGTACTTGTCGGCAACCGCGCCCGACGGAGCCGGATAAACCAGATCCTCGGCGACCAGCACGAAGGGAACGCTGGCGTCTTCCGTCATCGACACGGTGGTCTGGTACGCCTTGGTCGCGATCACCTTCTCGCCGACGCCCGCCTGCACCACGGCGACGCGCAGCGGCACCTGCACGCTCGGCGGCGCGCCGGCGGGTCCGGCGATGACGCGGCCCTGGATGCCGATCTTCGCGGTGATCTCGCCGGCATTGATGGTGCATTCGCGCGCGATCTTGCTGATGGTGGCCTGATAGCGCAGGTCGTTGCCAACTGCCTCCTTGCCGGGCGCGCCGACCTTGAAGGTCGAGGCGCCGGAGCGCACCGTGACCGGCGGACAGGTCAGATCGGTTTCGTTGGTTGCCTCTTGCGGCGCGGTCGCAGGCTTCTCCTCGGAACTGCCGCCGCCGAATAGGCTCTTGAAACGATCGCTGAGCGATTGCGGCCAGGCCGGCGTCGCAGCGAGGCTCAAGCCGACGGCCACCACGGCCGTGGCACAAATCGCCCGGCGGATCACAGGTTTGTCACCCATGGATGTCCCTTGCATCAACGTCCCCCCCGGGCGGCCTTATAGCAAAACAATGGCGGCCAACCCAAGGCGTGGCCCATGCGCGCCGCGCTCTGATTTCTTGTTCGGGCATGATCCTTTCGGAAACCCGCTTCACACTTTGCGCCAACGCAGCCCTTCGAGTCCGGGATCATGCCTAACCCCGGAAATCCTCGTGCAGCAGGCCGAACAGCAGGTGGTCCTGCCAGACGCCGTTGATGCAGAGATAGCGCCGCGCCAGCCCCTCGCGGGTGAAGCCGCATTTCTCCAGCACCCGAATCGAGGGCGCGTTGGTCGGAATGCAGGCCGCCTCGATGCGATGCAGATTGAGCTCGCCGAACAGCGTCGGCAGCAGCACCCGCAGCGCCATCGTCATATGGCCGCGGCAGGCATAGGCCTCGCCCATCCAGTAGCCGATGGTGCCGGCCTGCACGATGCCGCGCCGGACATTGGCCAGCGTCACGCCGCCGATCATGGCGCCATCGGCCTCGCGGAAGATGATGAAGGGATAGGAGCGGTCGGCCGCGATATCCTCGGCATAGCGGCGGAGCCGGCGGCGGAAGCCGGCACGGGTCAGATCGTCGGAGGGCCAGATCGGCTCCCAGGGCGTGAGATAGGCGCGGCTCGATTCGCGCAGCTGCGCCCATTGCGGGTAGTCGGACATTTGCGGCGCGCGCAGCAACAGCCCGTGCCCGCGCGGGATCAGCGCGGTCGGCCCGCTGGATGGCAAACGAAACAGTGCCATGCCAAATACTCCCCCGTGGCAAGATCACCCTACTCTTGTTTGAGCATGATCTTGCCCGAAAACCGGCTCCCGCCCTTCGGGATCATGCTCGTGCCTCAATGCAACAGGGTCTTTGCCTTCGAGCGCGTCAATCCTTCCGCAAAAGCCACCGCCGTGTCCAGACCCCTGCCGCCGCCCAATGCAACCACGGCAGGTCTGCTCCGCGTGAGCAGCGCCTGTGCCGCCTTGCGGGTGGAATCGACGCTGACCGCATCGATCCGGGACACCAGTTCTTCCACCGCCAGCGGACGGCCATAGGCCAACACATGCCGCGCCAGCTGCTCCGCGCGCGAGGAGCAGCTTTCCAGCGCCATCAGGAGTCCCGCCTTCATCTGCGCCTTGGCGCGGGCAACCTCGGCTTCGGTCAGGGTCGCGGCCGCCTCGTTGATGACATCGACGATCACTTCCATCATTTCCGGCGCATCCGAAGGATCCGTGCCGGTATAGAGGCCGAACAGGCCGGTGTCGGCATAGGGCGCATGGAAGGTGTAGATCGAGTAGCACAGGCCGCGCTTCTCGCGCACTTCCTGGAACAGGCGCGATGACATCCCGCCGCCCAGCGTGTTGGTGAACACCTGCAGCGAATACAGCGACAGATCGCTTTGCGGCACGCCTTCCAGCGCCAGCGTCAGATGCGCCTGCTCGAGATCGCGGCGCACCACGCGCGAGCCGCCCTTGCCGAACTGTGCTGCCCGCGGCTTCGGCCCAGGCGTCGCTTCGAAACTGGCGAATTTTTTTGCAGCCTCGTCGACCACACGCCTGTGATCGACGGCGCCGGCCGCGGCCACCACCATGTCGGGACCGCGGTAATGCGTTCCGAGATAGGTGCGCAGCATGTCGCGGTTGAACGATTGCAGCGTCTTCGCCGTGCCGAGCAGCGAGCGGCCCATCGGCTGGTCCGGAAAGCAGAGCTCGTTGAGGTGCTCGAACACGACGTCGTCGGGCGTGTCCTGCGCCGCGCCGATCTCCTGCACGATCACGCTCTTCTCGCGCTCGAGCTCATCGGGCACGAAAGAGGGATTGGCGAGGATGTCGGAGAGAACGTCCAGCGCCAGCGCCACGTCGGCCTTCATGACGCGCGCGTAATAGGCCGTCGTCTCGGTCGAAGTGCCGGCATTGAGATCGCCGCCGACCGCCTCGATCTCCTCGACGATCTGCCGCGCGTTGCGCCGCGTGGTGCCCTTGAAGGCCATGTGTTCGAGCAGATGCGAGATGCCATGCTCGTTCGGCCTCTCGTCGCGGCCGCCGACGCCGGCCCAGACGCCGAGCGCCGCCGTCTCCAGATGCGGCATAGTGTCGGTGATGACGGTGAGGCCGGACGGCAATTTTGAGATCTCGACGCTCATCCGACCACTCCCTGCTTCGCGGCACGGCTGACCGACATGATGAAGCGCTCGACCTCGGTCGAATCGTTCTTCATCACCTTGATCTGCTCGGATTTTGTCATGAGACCATCGAGCCAGGCCGGCAGTTGCGGGCGCACGCCGCAGGCCGCCTCCACCGCATCCGGGAATTTTGCGGCATGCGCGGTAGACAGCACAATGTTGGGGATCCTCGAATCCGAGGTGTCGCGGTCGGCCACCGTCAGCGCCACGGCGGTGTGGGGATCGACAAGATCGCCGGCCTCGCGCCAGGCGGCGCGGATCGCAGCCGCGGTTTCGGTCTCGTCGGCGCGGCCGGCATCGAATTCCTCGCGGATCGCCGCGAGCATGGCATCGGGCAGCACGAAGCGGCCGGACTGCTTCAGCGAAGCCATCAACCGACGCACGGTCGCAGCGTCCCGCTTGCAGGCCTCGAACAGCAGCCGCTCGAAATTCGAGGAGATCTGGATGTCCATCGAAGGCGAAGTGGTGGCGTGGACGTCGCGCACTTCGTAGATGCCGGTCTTGAGCGTGCGCGGCAGGATGTCGTTGACGTTCGCGGCGATGTTCAGCCAGCGCACCGGCAGGCCCATGCGCTTTGCCACGTAGCCGGCAAAGATGTCGCCGAAATTTCCGGTCGGCACGGTGAAATCCACAGCGCGCGCGGGCGCGCCGAGCGCCACCGCCGAGGTGAAATAATAAACGACCTGCGCGACGATGCGCGCCCAGTTGATCGAGTTGACGCCGGACAGCGAAACAGCGTCGCGAAACTTGTGATGGTTGAACAGCGCCTTCACGATCGCCTGGCAATCATCGAAGGTGCCCTCGATGGCGAGCGCATGCACGTTGGAGGCGCCGGTCGTCGTCATCATGCGCCGCTGCACCTCGGAGATGCGCCCGTCAGGGAACAGCACCACGAGGTCGACATTGTCGAGGCCGGCGAAGGCGTCGACTGCGGCGCCGCCGGTATCGCCCGAAGTTGCGACCACGATGGTGGTGCGCCGCGCACGCTTGGCCAGCACATGATCCATCAGCCGCGAGATCAGCTGCATCGCCACGTCCTTGAAGGCGAGCGTCGGGCCATGAAACAGTTCCAGCAGAAACTGGTTCGGGCCGATCTGGTCGAGCGGCACCACCGCGGGATGACGGAAGGTGGCGTAGGCCTCATTGGCCATGCGGCCGAGATCCGCATCGGAAATTTCGCCGGCGGTGAACGGCTTGATGACGTCGACGGCGACTTCCCAATAGGGCCGGCCAAAGAAACCGGCGATGGTTTCCTGCGCGAGCTGCGGCCAGACCTCGGGCACGTAAAGGCCGCCGTCCCGGGCAAGCCCGGTCAGCATCACGTCGCAGAAGCCCAGCGTGGGGGCTTCGCCCCGGGTCGAAATATACCGCGTCAAACTGCCCTCCAAAGGCCGAAGGCGTACCTTAAGCCTTTGATATTCTTGATTAACCTGCTTCTTCCTGATGAAGCGAAGCGGCCACCATAATGGGTTTTGCCTTGTCGGGAAATGCCGCGATGGACAAAAGAATGGGGTCCCCGGGAGCGCGGAAAGGCTCGCCACACCAACCGTGCCGCCCCTGGCGAAGGCCGGGGGCCCCCACCCTACGACCACTGATGCGTGGAAACATACGCTCTCATTCTCACGGCGCGATTTCGCCTGAGTTTTGCTAATTCGTTTGCTCCCTCTTTGAAGAGGGCGCAGGGAAAGCCGGGCGCCGACTGCGCCCGCAGTCCCGTGTGCGGGAAGTCCGGTAGAAAAAGGCACACGGGTTAAACTACAGGTACAGCCGAGACATCCCGGCTTTCCCCGCGCAATGGGTTACGGCTTATACGTGCTCTCCCCGGTGAACGGCGTTTCTTGCCACCGTTGCCAGGCCCGCACAGGCGGGCCGGATAGACGCCACGGTCGCGGCGCCAGGACCACACGACTTCGCCGTCCGCTGCGGCGTCCAGGCGAGCTCGCTCGCCTGGACGCCGCAGCGTCCATCGCATCCCATGCCCAACGTTTCGTGACGATCGCGACACGTCCCTCCTGCGGGCTCGGGGTGCAAGTCATATACTTCCGATTTACGGAATAGTCAAGATGCCTTTTTGAAATTCGGAAGTGACGCAGGCGACCGGCTTGAAGGGAGGCGGTTAGCTGGATCAAGACGCGGCGCAAGAAGCCGAAGTGACCGCCGCCAATGTCAATCCGTCGCGTGGCATGCGCGTCACACACGTCATGAAATCACCGGGACTGTGAACCTGTCACGCGAATCCCCGTCGCGACTTGTGGCAAGATGGCAACGCTGTCGGCAAGCACGTCCGTTGGCTGACGCGCGCGACGACATGCCGGGGCTGGGGTTTTGGAATTGCTGCGTTCGTGGAATTCAAAATTATTGCAGAAGCTGAAGGCATCGCTGCTGTCAGGCACCGCGCTCGCCGTTGTGGCGGCGACCTTGCTGCCTCCTCTGACATTGCTTTGCACCACGCCGGCGCGCGCTGACGGCGGCGTTGGCGGGGCCGGAGGCAGTGGCGCCGGTGGTGACGGCGGCCTTGGCGGAGCGGGCGGCGATGTCAACGGTGGGACCGGCGGCCCGGGAGCGGGGCTTGGCGGTGGCGGTGGCGGTGGCGGCGCTGCAGGAGGCGCCGGCGGCCTTGGGGGCCCGGATCCCCAAGGCGGCGATGGCGGCAACGGTGGTGACGGCGCCAGCGTCGTCGGCGGCAGCGGCGGGAGCGGAGGCTCCGGCGGGTCAGCCCATTCCGGTCTCGCTGCAAACGGCGGCGGCGGTGGCGGCGGCGGCGAAGGGGGCTTGGGTACCGGGCTCGGCGGCGCCGGTGGCGCAGGCGGTAACGGTGGCGCCAGTTCAGGCGGCAACGCCGGCCAACTCAATGGCGGCGGCAGCGGCGGCATGGGTGGCGCCGGCGGCGCTGGCGGCAGCGGCGGCATGTTCGGCACTGGTGGAACCGGTGGCGTTGGCGGGGCCGGCGGCCTTGGCGGCTCCGGGGGCAATGGCGGTGCTGGTTTTGATGCGATCGTTGCAGGCGGCGCAGGCGGGAACGGTGGCAACGCCGGTAGCTTCGGCGGCACCGGTGGGGCCGGCGGCGCAGGCGGGACCGGCGGCATGACCAGCACCGGGGGCACTGGCGGTGCTGGCGGGACCGGCGGCAATGGCGGTGCAGGCGGCTTCGGCGGGACCGGCGGTGCTGGCGGCAATGCAGGCGCTATTCCCGGCGCACTCGGTGGCGGCAACGGCGGCAACGCCGGCAACGCCTTCAACGGCGGCGGCGATGGTGCAACCGGCGGCAGTGGTGGCATTGGCGTACAGATCACGGGCGGTGGCACCACGTCGGTTTCGCAGCCGGTCTCCGGAGGTGCCGGTGGCAGCGGCGGCGCGGGCGGTGTTGGCGGCGGCGGTGGCACTGGCGGTCGCGGCGGCAACGCGGGCAGCGGCCTCGGCCTTGGCGTCGCGGGCGGATCAGGCGGCAGCGGCGGTGTCGGCGGTATCGCCTCCGGCAGCGGCGGCGAAGGCGCCACTGGCGGCAGCGGTGGCGTTGGCGTGCAGGTGACGAACGGCGCCACGCTTACGACGTCCCAAACGATTACCGGAGGCGCCGGCGGCAGCGGCGGCGCTGGTGGCAGCGGCGCCAACGGCGGCAATGGCGGCAATGGCGGCGCTGGCGGCGTCGGCGATAGTGGCGCTGTCGGTCCGTCCGGCGGTCCCGGCTCCGATGGCTTTGGCGGCGGCGCCGGCGGCACCGGTGGTGCCGGCAACCACGCGACCAGCAATGGCGGCGGCGGTGGCGTTGGAGCGAGCGGTGGTGATGGCCTTCAGCTCGCCAACGGCGGGAGCGTCACCAGTTCGGGCACGATCACCGGCGGCGCTGGCGGAAATGGCGGCGTCGGCGGCAATGCCGGCAACGGCGGTGCCGGCGGCAATGGCGACGACGGAGGCATTGGCGGCAGTGGCGGCAGTGGCGGCGCGAGTGGCGCCCCGGGTATCGATGGCGGCACCGGCGGCATGGGCGGCAGCGGAGGGACAGGCGGCGCCGGCGGCAGCGGCGGCAGCGCCTCAGGCAGCGGAGGCGCTGGTGGCAAGGGTGGCGTCGGCGGCAATGGCGCGACCATTTCGAACGGTGGCACGCTGACCAATCTGGGCGTCATCGCCGGCGGCGTCGGCGGCAGCGGCGGCGC
>Ga0187815_10001567_pt1 | contig 10785 bp, 8 predicted proteins | sample NC_S_5_FD_132962 | JGI IMG/M metagenome (GOLD analysis project Ga0187815, IMG submission 132962) | Wetland sediment microbial communities from Neuse River Estuary, North Carolina, USA - ASW-S_5 | ecosystem: Environmental > Aquatic > Freshwater > Wetlands > Sediment | place: USA: North Carolina...
GACCGATTGCTCGAACGGCTGGTTGGCGAGGTAGTAAGGACCCGACCCCACCATGTTCCACCGAACGCCAGGCTGGATGCCCGGGGTGTTCAGCGCCAGCTGCTCGAAGGCGTCCCACGCCGTAGCCGGCGTGGTCGTCATCCAGCTCTGGAACGATGCGTCCGAGGTGCTCTTGGCGCCCCCGGGGAGGAAGCAGGGTCCGTCCCCGCTCGCCGCCGTCGTCCCGGCGAACCCCGGGACGTTGGCGCCCTGGTGCGTGAACCAACCGCACGGCTCGACCCCGGCGCCTTCCGGGTCGGCGACCAGCTGCAGGAAGAACGACCAGCTCGCCCCTCCGCCCCACGCGTTGAACGTCACGCAACCGTTCGAGTTCGCCATCACGGCGCTCGGACAGTACGTGCTGTCGTTCACGAGGATCGCCCCGAGGACGTTTTGCGGCGTGTTGTTGAAGGGGGAGTGGATCGCGCTGTCCCAGTGGGAGTTCCCGATGGGGAGCAGCGACTGGCATTGGATCCACCCGGGCTGGGCCGCGACCCCCGGGAGGTCCGTGAAACCGCACGACCGGGCGAAGGTGAACGCCACATCGGAGGGGTAGACGGGCCAACTCGTCCCGGTCGCCGGGTCGTAGAATCGCGCCGCCTTGTCGATCGGGAACGTCCAGTATTGCGGCGAGGTGCCGTTGTTGACGATCAGGGTGTTGCCGCTGTACATCGCCGCGCAGCCCGGTCCGGGGACGCAGAGGGAGAGCTGGGGCAGGAACGAGGCGGTGCTGCTGCCGTTGTAGGCCACGAGCGTCTGGTAGACATTCAGGATCGGCTCGTAGCTGACGGTATCGTAACCCACCGAGGGGTCCTCGGAAGTCGCACCACCGGGCGCGACCTCCTGGAAAATGATCTGGCCCGTGTGCGGACTGAGCGCGGGGCCCGGAACGCTGACGCATTGACCGCAACCCACCGATACTCCGGGGGGAGAGACATAGACGGTCCAAGTGTAGTTCTGGTAGATGGCGCCGCTCGGAGCGGTGATCGCTCCGACCATCGTAATGTAGTAGAGACCCGGCGACCTGAACGCGTACGACGCCGAGACGCTCGTCGCCGTCGACTTGAGGTTCGACTCGGTTCCACCCGTCGAGGTCAGCTTCGGGGCGTGGTCGGTGAATCCGACCGCCGTCGAGTTAGCACTGTAAGTGGCCGACACGTTAACGGACCCAGAGCCCTCGAGCCAGCCGAAGGACACCACCTGCGAGGAACCGTTGCTGAAGGTCGTCGCGACCGTGGGATAGTCACCGGACAGCGTCGCCTGGAGGCTGGATACCACGACGATCGGGTACAGGTAGCTCGTGCCGTTGAACCAGGTCGATCCGATGAGCGCCCTAGCGAGAAGAACATACGAACCTAGCCCGGAATAGACGTGGCTTGCGTTCGGACTTGTCCCTATGTAGTTCGTTCCATCCCCCCAGAAGATCTGGTATTGTGAAACCGATTCGCCTCCTGGCACGCCGACGGTCGCTGGGAGGCTCATTCCTTGCTGCAGGGTCGCGCCGGTCTGGGGAAAGCCGGTCGTAAAAGGAACGAACAGGACCACCTGCGGCATGCGCCCACCGGGGCAGAACCACTCGGGAGAACAATTACTGACAGTCTTGGTTTCCCGTCCGGGGATCGAGCTCAACACCCCGTAACCCACCACTCCGACGACGACTATCACGGCAACGAGGACCGCAACGGCGAGCCTCAACGACATAGGCCCTCGAACCGGTTGATGGGTGTCGTGAGGGGATGTCTCGCTCTCGGCCGTCATTTCCTTTGTTCACATCGTTGAACGACCCTTACCATGTCCTCAAGTCGCGCACTTGTATTTCCTCCCTTACGGTACCTCCTTCTATGCGCCTAGAAGAGCGGCCCATAGAGACGTGGGGTCGGGCGGGCTGTCGGCACCGACAGGTGCCGACAGAAAGAAGTGGTGGGCCTGGATTACTCGCGACGTGGACGTGACCACGTGTTCCAGTTGCGGGGGCCCACTGCCCAAAGAGGGTGGACCCTGCCCGAACTGTGGGGCCGCGAACGCTACTGATGTCGCCTCGACCGCGCCGCTTTCGGCCGGCGCGGTCTCCTCAGAAACCCCTCCGTCCGAGCCATCTGAGCAGGGCCCAAGTGGCCCCTCGCCCGCTCGCCGGCCTCGACAACGGCTCCTCGCAACGGTCGTCGTGGTCGGCGTGATGATCGTGGCGATCGTCGCGACACTCGCAATCGTTCCATTCACGTCGACCTACGAGTTCTCCTTGGATGTTTGCTCTGGCGGCTCCGCGTTGGCCGCGACGTACCCGAACGGAGCGACGGTCGTGGTTCACTGGTACGAGCCGGACGGCTCCCAGGTCACATTTGGGGTCGAACAGGGAAACCAGGTTCTGCACCAGGAGACCTCCCAAGCGGGTTCCTTCAGCTTTACGACGAACGGGAAGCAGGTTACCTTCGGAGCGGAATCCGGCGAGCAGCCGTGCAGCGCAGCCGACGTCCAGGTGTATGGACACTGGACCGAACGGATTCTGAATGTGTAGCTCGCCGGGGATCTCGTCGAACGAGAACAGGACTGTCGCGAGACGCCGACGCTCGAGGCAACCTGGGGTGGGCGAGGCAGGAGCGATCCACACTACTTGCGAAATGCGGAAACCGTCACGCCTCCGTCTCCCGGCGAAGGACCAGAGCCGACGACTCCAGCTGGGGGGCGTAGCGGTGGCTGGCTATTCGTTCGAAGGGTGCTCTTGTGGTCGGCCACGGGGCTGCACGTCGTCCCTCGGCGACGGACCGACGTGAAGGTCAGGCTTGAGTTGGGTTGTCCGCGGGCGGGGCGACATCGGGTGCCGCGTCCCCCATCTTGGGAGCGGGCCTTCCGCCGACGCCCAGGAGGCGCTTCGACATGCCGATCTCCTGGACCGGGGTCCCAAGGCCAGGGATTCGGCGGACCCTCTCAACGTAGGTCATCACCCGGCTCAGCGTGACGTTGACGAGCAGATAGAAGATCGCGAGCATGACGAACGCCTCGATCGGTCGGGCATCGTAGAGCGCCACGTTCGTGTGCGCCCAGTCGAACAGCTCGAAGACCCCGATGACGCTCAGGATGGTCGCCGTCTTGAAATTGCTAATCCACTCGTTGGTCAACGGCAGGGTGATCAGCCGTAGGGTCTGGGGCACCGTGATCCGCGCGAAGATCTGGAGTCGGCCCATCCCGACGGCTTTGGCCCCCTCGACTTGCCCGGCATCGACCGACTGGAAGCCGCCCCGAATCGCCTCGGCCTGGTATCCCGTCGTGTTGAGCAGGAGCGCGAAGAAACCGGCCCAGTAGTTCGCGTCCCAGCCAAAGTAGGAAAAGTGGGGGGCAGTGAAAATGAGGGCGTAGTAGACGATGTAGAGCTGAACCAGGAACGGAGTGCCCCTCACCGCGGCCACGTAGCCCGAGCCGAACCCGTACAGCGGCCACCGCCATAGCCAGGAGAGGCGCGTCCGGAGCCGCTTGCGGCTGGCCGTCGGGTCACGGCGAGGAGGATACGCCCGGACCAACCCGAGGCCGAGGGCGCCCACGAAGCCCAGAAGGAACGTGAAGGTCGTGAACTCGAGTGACGTCTCGACCGGGCCGATCCCCTGCGGCAACGTCTGGAGGATGAAAGGTATACTGTACTCGCCCAGGGCTCCGAGAAGGAAGAAGAGACCAACAGCGCAGGCGACCCCGATGCCCAGGTAAAGCGGCGACGAGGCGGCCGCCCAGTTGAACGGTTTCCGAACGGCCCCGGGGGTGAGCGCGCTGAGGTCGACGGGAGCCTTAGCAGGGCCCGGCACGGTGGGGACGGGGGGAGATCCGGCGGAGGGCAAGGCCCCCGTCGATCCGGAATCTCGCTCGTCCCCCATGGATCGCTACCTCAGGATCTTCTTCATGAACGACTGGGTTCGTTCGTGACCGGCTCGGTCGAAGATCTCCGCGGGAGATCCTTCCTCGAGGATCTTCCCGGCGTCAAAGAACACTACCCGGTCCGCGACTTCCTTGGCAAATCCCATCTCGTGGGTCACCACGGCCATCGTCATCCCCTCCTCCGCCAGGCGTCCCATCACGGCGAGAACTTCGTGGATCGACTCCGGGTCCAGGGCCGACGTGGGTTCGTCGAAGAGCATCGCCTTTGGGTCCATTGCCAGGGCGCGTGCGATCGCCACGCGTTGCTGCTGGCCCCCCGAGAGCTGCGCTGGAAATGCATCGAGCTTGTCGGCCAGCCCCACCCGGGTGAGCTGGTACACCGCCGTCTTCTCGGCCACGGCGCGGCTGACCTTCTTGGCGTGACGCAAGGCGAGCATCACATTGCGTTTGACGTTGAGATGCGTGAACAGGTTGAACGACTGGAAGACCATCCCAATCTGTTGGCGCACCCATTCGGGCCGGATGTGCGGGTTCGTCAGAGCGACCGAGTCGAGATAGATCTCCCCCTCGTCCGGCATGACGAGGAGGTTGATGCAACGAAGGAGCGTCGACTTGCCGGAGCCGGACGGCCCGACGATACAGAGCACCTGTCCCGAGCCAATGTCCAGGTCGACGCCGCGCAAGACCTCGAGATTTCCGAACGATTTCTTTAGTCCCCGAACCCGAATTGTGCTCATAGATGGGCAACCTCCAGCCCGGGGACCTTGAACAGGTCCTCAACGCCCCGGACCGAGCGCGTTACGATGTAGGTCGCGACGAAGTAGAGGAAGGCGGCCATGATCCAGATGACCAGAGCGCCGTAGAGGTAGTGATAGGCCGGCAGCGCAAAGGACGATTGGATCTGGGCGACCCCGCTCAGTTCCGCCCAGCCGATGGTATAGAGGAGGGACGTGTCCTTGATGGACGAGGAGAACTCGTTCCCCAGGGCCGGAAGGGAAACTCGAAACGCCTGGGGAAGAACGACTACGAACATCGATCGAAGGCGAGAGATCCCGACGGCGTCCGCCGCCTCGGTCTGACCGGCGGGCACCGACAGAATGCCCGCCCGGACGATCTCCGCTTGATAGGCGGCGGTGTGGAATCCGAGGACGATGACGCCCAGCCACTTGGCGGTGTTGATGACCTGGTACGGGTTCAAGCTCGAGTTCTTCAGCTCGATCGCCCCAATCAACGCGGCAAAGACGATGAGGGCGATCGGAGGCATGCTCCGGAAGAAATCCACGAAGACCGACCCCAGCCCTCGAAGGATCACGTATCGTGTCGTGCGAGCCCATCCGACGAGGAACCCGAGCCCGAAACCGAGGGTCAGGATCACCGCTACCACTTCCAGGGTCACGTAAAACCCTGCGAGCAGCGGATTGACTTCGTTCAGGGCGAAGGAGAGTCGGTAGACTCCGAGGTAGCCGAGCTCGAGGAGGAAGAGGATCCCTCCGATCACCCCCGCGGCGCCGTAGACGATGGAGGACCAGAAGCGCCAGGTATGGAGCTTCTGGAAACGGACGGGGGAGCCCGGTCGCGACGGCGTGGAGGAAGGGGTTCCGATGGAGGGAGGACCACCCGTCACAGGACGCAGTGGTACTCCCTCGAATCGCCGGACTAGGGCCCGTCGGGAAGGGGAGGCGGTCGCTCCCGACGGACCCCCGGGGTGGATCTCATCGCGCGAATGTCCGGTTCTGTGACTACCCGAACCACTTCTTGATCAGTTTCTCGTAGGTCCCGTTCTGCATCGATTGCGTGATCACCGTGTTGATCACGGGCAGGATGTGTTCGGGGTCGTTGTGGCCCACCGCGAATCCGTAGAGCTCGTTCGTGAAGACTTCGCCCGCGATCTTGAGGGCCCCGGCGGACCCCGCGGCAATGGACGTCGCGGGACCGAGGTCGATCATCACGGCCTGGTAGGCGCCTGCCGTGAGCGCGAGGACCTCGCTGTCGACCGTGGTGAAGCCGGTGACCTTGCCACCCTTGGTCTCGTTCGGGATCACGAATTCCTGCAGCCAGCTCTGGCTGGAGGTTCCCGTCTGGACGGCGATGTTCATCGACTCGAGCTGCGCCGCGGTGCAACCGCTGGCCGCGCACGTGAAAGTACTGCTGCTCTGGACCAGGATGGCCTGGTTGGCGTCGTAGTACGGAATCGAGAAGGACATCGACCCGTTGCGCAGGGCGCCCACGGACCCGGATTCCGTGATGGCCGAAGCCGCCATATCGACAACTCCGGCGCCGACGTCGGTGAGAAGCACCGAGAAGTCCGCGTAATTGTCGATGACTAACGTTCGTCCGAGCGCGGAAGCGATCATGGTCGAGAAGTCGATGTCGAGGCCGAAGTAGGATCCCGTGGTGTAGTTGTAGTCCTCAAACGGAGGGAACGGAATGTTCGTTCCCACGACCAGGTAGTGGGATCCTGAGGATCCGCTCGAGCCCAGCGCGGTCTTTCCAACGTAGAGTCCAGCGGCCAGCATGATGATCGCCACGATCACCACGGTCGCCAGGAACATTCCTCGGCTCACCCCGCGCCGCATCGCCTCGGCAGGCGGCGGCGCTGACCCTCCTGCAGCCATCGGTCGCGCACCGTGGTCTTGTTATTTGAACCTCCCCAAGCGAGCCCTCGTGAGCCGATTCGAGCCTCCCAGGTCCCCGCGGGGGGATACCAGGGTTCTCGTCATTCCGGCAGCACGGAACGCATGGAGCCCAGGGTCGGACGGACACCTTTTCCCTAGGCGCTCTCTTAAAGGGCGGCGGGCGTGGGCCGGGGCAGTGGGACCAGGATGAGCGATTCGGACGCCAACCCCACCGGAACGACGAAGAAGGACGGAGGGACCTTCGAGGACCTCCCTCTTCACTCAAAACTGCGCCGCGGGATCCAAGAGATCGGGTACACGACACCGACCCCAATCCAGCGGGATACGATTCCGCATGCGGTGCTGGGCCGGGACATCATCGGCACCGCGCAAACCGGTACCGGGAAGACGGCCGCGTTCCTGCTGCCGGTCCTCGAGCGGTTGCTCGAAGAGCCCAAGGGCCGGACGCATGCCCTCATCCTGACCCCGACTCGCGAGTTGGCCTTGCAAGCGTACGACTTCCTGCGAAAGCTCGCGGGGCACACCAATCTCCGAGGGGGTGCGGTTTACGGCGGTGTGGGGATGGCCGACCAGGAGCGCGCGCTGCGCGGCGGCGCGGAGATCATCATCGCGACCCCGGGGCGGCTTCTGGACCACATGAGCCGCGGCTATGTCAACTTCCAGAACCTCAAGATCCTTGTCCTGGACGAAGCCGACCGCATGCTCGACATGGGGTTCCTCCCCGATGTCCGTAGGATTTTGCAACGACTCCCACGGGTCCGCCAGACGATGCTGTTCTCGGCGACTATGCCGCCCGAGATCGTGGCCTTGTCCCGCGAGTTTCTGCGGGATCCGAAGATGGTCCAGGTCGAAGAACGGACCGTCGCCGCGGTCGGGGTCACCCATCTCGCGCTCCCGGTTCCCTCTCACCTGAAAACCGACCTCTTGGCCGAGCTGCTCAAAGACGAGACGATGACGAGCGTGCTCGTGTTCGCCCGGACCAAGCACCGGGCCGACAACCTGGTCCGGCAACTTCTTCACCGGAGGATCAACGCCGCGGTCATTCACGGGAACCGGAGCCAAAGCCAGCGCGTCCGGGCCCTGGAAGGGTTCCGGACCGGCGAATACCGTGTCCTGGTCGCGACCGACATCGCGGCACGGGGTGTGGATGTCAAGGACGTGAGCCACGTCGTCAATTTCGACGTCCCGCACGAGCCGGAGACGTACATTCATCGAGTGGGCCGCACCGCCCGCGCTCAGCAGCGCGGGGATGCCTACACCCTCGTCGCGTCAGAGGAAGAGGCGGACTTCGCTCGGATCGAGCGGCTGATCGGGATGAAGATCAACCGAGCCAAGATGCCGGATTTCTCGTACGAGGCACCCCGCCCCGTCCACCACCCCACGCCTCCGTCCGCCGGGCCGCATCGATTCTCGCGAAGGCCGGCTCGATACGAGGACCGAAGTCGCCGGCGGCGCTGAGCCGTACCGTCGCTTCGGAGAAACTCCGTCGATTCGTTATCCTCAAGGTTATATCGGGGGGGTTCGTCGCCGGCTCCGCGGAACGACATGGCCGAGCTTGGGACCCGGACAATCGGGCACGCCGTTTCGGCGACGCCGTCCTTCCCGGAGGACCGAGTCGTGGACGCGTATCGGCTGATGGTCCTCGCACGCGCCACCGACGAACGGTGTCTGATGCTGCAGCGGCAGGGCCGCATCGGATTCTACGCCCCCCTGATGGGCCAGGAAGCCGCCCAGATCGGCGCGAGCTGGGCCCTCACCCCGAACGACTGGGTGTTTCCCGCCTATCGCGAACTCGCGGTCGCCTTGGCTCGAGGCGTCTCGCTGAGGTCGATCTTCGACCAGCTCCTCGGGAACGCGGAGGACGCGATCAAGGGCCGGCAGATGCCGAACCACTTTGGATTTCGCGACGTGAACTTCGTGGTCGCGTCGAGTCCCATCGGTACGCAGATCACGCAAGCCGTCGGCGCCGCGATGGCCGCGCAGCGACGCAAGGACCCGATCATCACGATCGCCTTCTTCGGGGACGGTGCGACCAGTTCGAACGACTTCCACGCCGGCCTCAACTTCGCGGGAGTGTTCCAATGCCCGACCGTGTTCTTCTGCCAGAACAACCAGTGGGCGATCTCGATGCCCCGGGAGCGGCAGACACGGAGCGCCACGCTCGCCGAGAAGGCCAGCGCGTACGGGATCCCCGGCGTGCTGGTGGACGGGAACGATGTGCGGGCCGTCTACGAGGCGGTGCGGGAGGCCCGGGAGCGGGCCGTGTCCGGTGGTGGCCCGACCATGATCGAGGCCGAGGTCTATCGCTTCGGCCCCCACTCGACCTCGGACGACCCGACGCGCTACCGAACGGACCAGCAGCTCTCGGCGGCGAAGGAGCGCGACCCGGTCGGCCGCCTCAAGGACGAACTCACCGCCGCGGGGAAGTGGAACGAGGAGTCGGACCGCGAGCTCTGGCAGAGCGTACGCGCTCGGGTCTCGAAGACCTTCGAGGACGCGGAGAAGGCCAAGCCGCTCGACCCGCGGTCGATCTTCGAAGACGTGTTCGCGACCCCGACACCACGCCTCGCGGAGGAACGGGCCTACTTCGATGACCTGGTCCGGGAAGGAGTTCTGAAACTATGACCGAGATGAACCTCGTGCAGGCGATCAACCGGACCCTCCGGGACGCGATGCGGGAGGACCCGAACGTCCTGCTGCTCGGCGAGGACATCGGGGTAAACGGCGGCGTTTTCCGGGCCACGGACGGGCTCATCAAGGAGTTCGGCGCCGACCGGGTAATCGACACTCCACTATCCGAGACCGGCATCATCGGGACGGCGATCGGGATGGCGCTCTACGGTCTCAAGCCGGTGGCCGAAATCCAGTTCCTCGATTTCATCTACCCCGCCTTCGACCAGATCGTGAGCGAGCTCGCGAAATTCCGATACCGCTCCGGCGGCCAGTACCCCGCGCACGTCGTGATCCGCTCGCCGTACGGGGGTGGGATCAAGGGCGGGCTCTATCACTCCCAGAGCACCGAGGCGTACTTCTGCCACACCGCCGGGATCAAGGTGATCGTCCCGTCGACCCCCGCCGATGGTCGCGGACTGCTGTTGAGCGCGATCGACGACCCCGACCCGGTACTGTTCCTCGAACCCAAGCGCATCTACCGGTCGCTCACGGGCGAGGTCCCCGACAACGCCGAACGCACTCCGTTCGGACGCGCTCGTCTCGTGCGCGAAGGCTCCGACGTCTCGTTGTTCGCCTACGGTGCCATGGTACCGCTCGCCACCGAAGCGGCCAACACTCTCGCGCCGGAGGGCGTGTCCGCGGAGGTCATCGACCTGAGGTCGCTGGTCCCGCTGGACGAGGCGGCCGTGCTCGCGTCGGTCGAGAAGACCGGCCGAGCCGTGATCGTCCACGAAGCAGCCCGCTTCTGTGGTTTTGGCGCCGAGCTCGCGGCACTGATCGCCGAGAAGGCGCTCTACTCGCTCAAGGCGCCGGTCGCGCGCGTGACGGGCTTTGATACGCCGTTTCCCTACGCCCTCGAGAACATCTACCTCCCGAACGCCGAACGCATCGCCCATGCCGCAAGGAACGCGGTCCGAGCCTCCTAGAGGGCGACGATGGTGTTCGAGTTCCGACTCCCCGACATCGGAGAGGGGGTCGCCGAGGGCGAGGTCGTGCGATGGTTCGTGAAGGAGGGCGACGCTATCCGGGCCGACGACCCACTGGTGAGCGTGCTCACCGACAAGGCCAACGTGGAAATCCCTTCGCCGAAGGCCGGTCGGGTGCTCCGGATTCATGCGCAAGTCGGAGAGAAGGTCAAGGTGGGGGGGTTGCTCGTCACGATCGACCCGACCGTGGAGGGTGACGCCCCCGCGAGCGCCCCGGCATCGGCGCCTCCGAATGTTTCCCATCCCCCCGTCGCCCCCAGTCCCCCTCCCGTGAAGCGTACTGAGGAAACGCAGGCTGCCTCCCCGTCGGCATCGGCTCGGGCATCACCTTTCGTCCGCCGACGCGCGGCGGAGCTCGGCATCGACCTCTCCCGCGTGGTCGGGACCGGCCCGGGCGGTCGGGTCACGGACGCGGACCTCGAAGCGGCCAAGTCCGTCCCGGCTGAGCCGACCTCGTCGCCGATGTGGCCCGCCCTATCGGCCCCCGTTCCTGCTCAACCGTCCCCGGAGCCCCCAGCCCGGGCACCCGTCGCAGGACCCGATGACGTTCTCGAGAGGATTCCGATCCGCGGACTCCGGCGGGTCATCGC
>Ga0187815_10001570_pt1 | contig 10773 bp, 10 predicted proteins | sample NC_S_5_FD_132962 | JGI IMG/M metagenome (GOLD analysis project Ga0187815, IMG submission 132962) | Wetland sediment microbial communities from Neuse River Estuary, North Carolina, USA - ASW-S_5 | ecosystem: Environmental > Aquatic > Freshwater > Wetlands > Sediment | place: USA: North Carolina...
ATTATGACGGCTTGGGGGACCAGGGCGCCGGTTTCTTCTCAAAAAAAGACTCGAGGCCCGAACGGGTTTCGTCGGTGATGTGCGGCGCTGCGGTGTACTCGGTCATACTCATAGCTATCGCCTGCCCCGAAAATTTGCACATCAGTGACTTGGTAGTGGCCTCCGCCTTCGGCGCATTCGTCGCGATCGCATCTGCCCATGCAAGCGCCGAGTCCATCACCTTTCCCGGGGGTACGACCTCATTGATAAGTCCGAGAGCCTTCGCCTGATCGGCGCTCACCAATTCGCCGGTGAGCAGCAGATACCTCGCGACGCGTTCGCCCACCAATCGCATCAGATGGAGGATTACCATCCCCGCCTGAATCCCGTGCTTCATTTCGGTGTAGCCAATTCGTGCGCTGTCGGCGGCGACGGCCAAATCGCAGGCGCTCAGGAAGCCGGCGCCGTTGCCAACCGCGATTCCATTGACGGCGGCGATTGAAGGCTTGCCCAGGCGATAGACGCGCTCGATCAACGCCTCGCCGCGAAGCGCGCCCTCCCAAACCCTCCCGGATTCGTCGACGCGCAACTGGTCGAGCATTGTGCGCAGCTCGCCGAGGTCCATCCCGGCGCAAAATGCGGGGCCGGTGCCCGTGAAGATCAGCGCACGCACGCGCCGATCCTCTTCGGCGCGCGCAATCGCGGCCATGAGCGCATCGATCATCGCAGAACTCAGAGCGTTGCGATGGTCCGGGTTGTTGAGCGTGATGATCGCGGCCGGGTATCGGGTTTCGTACAATACGATTTGATCCGCCATGTCCTTCATCCTTGGTTGCCGACCCTCGGTCGGGATCAGTTGATACGATAGCGGCACTCGGGCCTCAGCCGGAATCGGCGACTGAGGTGGCGGCGGCGATCTGGGCCGCATCGCGAATCTGTCCGAAGTGGATTTTGCCCAGATCGAATTCCTCGAGCGCCTTGATCAGGCTTGCCAGCGCCGTCTTGCAGCTCGGAAGATTTTTCCGCGCCCGCGTGAGCGGGTTGGATCGCGCGACGATAAAGTTCTTCAGATAAGGATGGATCAGGCCGCGCTTTTTGCCCGCCGCCACTAATTCAACCGCCAATTCGTCGGCGCGCTCGACCTGGGCCGCGCGCTCTTCGCGATCGTCAATTGCATCCTTGAGCGGCTTGCTCAGGAACCCGTCCACGCGACTGAGCAAGGGCGCGTAAACGCCCCCTGAAAACCTGGGCTTCCTTTCGTAAACCAGGCCGAGCGTGATGTAATGCGCGCGCTCGAACTCGAAGGCGAAGTCCTTCTCGGCGGATCTGGGCCGCTCCTCCAGGCGCGCGCGATACATCCGGATAACCTCGAGCGCCTTGTCGCGCAGGTTGTGCGCTTTCTGCGTGTTGAGAGCGAGGATCTGAAAGGCAACCTCGGCATCCGGGATCACGATCGCGGGAATCATTTTGGCGCCGGATTTCACCGCCGCAGCGCGGCGATGGTTGCCGTTGGGAGTCCAGTACGTGCCGCCGGAGTGAACCGCGACGATCGGCTCGGTAAAGCGGCCGAGCTTCTTCATCACTTCGATCATTCGCTTGAGATGCGCCGGCGAGAGGTCGCGCTGATAGGGCGTCGCCTCCACTTTCGCCGACGGAAGCATCGCGAACAACTGCCAGTGATCGCCAATCGGCTCTTGATAGGCGGCCAGCGCCGCGCCGCCGTCGGCTTCGATCGCCGCTGCCAGCTCAGTCACCGCGGCCGGGAGTTTTGCGCCGCGCGGAGCAATTGCTAATTCCACCATGCCAAGCTTGTAGTTGATCGACGGCCTCGCGGACAAACGCCGGTTACTGTGCAGGCGGCGCAGCCGCAGCTCCGGGCGAGGCGCCAGGCGCGGGCGTTGCGGCATTGACCGCGACTATATGAAAGCGCACCGTCGCCTCATCGCCGGCCAGAATCGCGCCAAACAGAACGCCGGGAACCTTGACCCCGAACTCCGGGTAATTGAACTTCACTTCGCCGTCGCCGATGAAATTGCCGCCGGCGTCGAGCAGCGCGTGGACCGGCATGGTCATGGGATGCGCTTCGCCGTGAAGGGTAAGGAACCCGGTCACGATCGCAGTGCCTTCACGCGGATTGGTTACCACGACGCCGATGACGCTGTTGCTCTCGAATCCGATGGTGGGAAATTTGTCCGACTCGAGCGCCTTTTCGGCGACCACTCGATCGCGCGACGGACTGCTGCTGCGATAGCTGCCCGCGTCGATCAGAATCCTCACTTTGGCGGTGCCCGGGATGTCGAAAGGATCGCCGCTGATCGCGCCGTCGATTATGCGGAACGTCCCGATAGCGCTGCCGCGGATGAAGGCGGCCGGCTCCGCCACCGACACGCTCACCGTGCTCCGGTCGGCGTCAACCTTGAATCGCATCGCGACTGCGCCGGCTTCGCACGGTTCGAGAACAATCAGCGCCAACGCACCGGCCATCGCAATCAGTGCGTAGCTCAGGACCCGGCGCAGTTCATTTGCGGATTTCTTCAATTGGCAAGTGCTCCATGGCCGCACGATCAGCCGAAACGCCGGCGCGCGACTGCGACGCCGACAACAGTGTAGATAATTCCAAAGCCGAAGTTGACGGCGGCCGGAACCAGAGCGCTCGACGCGGCGAGATTGCGGATCATCAAATCGTTGAAGGCGCGCATGGCCCACGTCGTTGGCAGCGCCAGGGCGAGCTGCTGCATCCAGGCAGGTTCAAGCTCGATCGGCCACCAGCAACCGCCAATCGCCGCGGTCGTCATGATCACAATTGCGCCCACGGGTAAAACGGCGTCGCGCGTCCGCCCCACTCCGGCCACGATCAGTCCGAACGCCGCGCCCGCGAAAGCGATCGCCGCGGCGGGCATCATCAGCGCAGCCGGCGTGCGGCCGAGCGAAATTCCGAACATCGCGTATCCGGCGGCGAACAGCACCGCCATCTGGATGAAGCCGACTACGAAGCGGGCCAGCAGCTTTCCCGTAAGCGTGGTCCACAGCGGCGCCGACGCCGAGCGCAGGCGCTTGAGCGTGCCCCAATCGCGCTCGTCGATCAGCGCCAGCGACACCCCCATCAACATTCCGATCAAAAGAAAGGTCACGGCAAAACCCGGCACCTGCAAATCGAAGGCGTTGAATCCCGCGCCCGTGCCGACTTCCCTGCCGCTCAAATCGACCTCGGTGTAACCCAGCGTGCCGGGAATCGCGAGGCTCGAAGCGATTTGCGGGAGGGCGGGAATGTTGACCGGCGCAACGTTCGGCACTGCCGGCAGCTCGGGCAGATTAAGCTCGATCGGCGCCGCAGCCGTGAGCGCGCTGTCGAGCCTGGCCCGGGCGTCCTTGAGCTCCGTGCCGGGTTTGAGCTTGATTGCGCCGAGCGCCAGATCGGCCGGCAGGGTCGGGATTGCGGGCGGCGGCGGGATGTCGGCAGCGTGGCTGCCGGCGATTTGCTTGAGTTGGCCGAACCAGGTCTCGAACTGGCCGTGTGCGATCTCGAGGCGCTTCAAATAATCCTCGAGCTCGCTGAGTTTGGCCTGCTGTGCGGCGGCCTCGGTGTCGGTCTTGCGCTGAATCCGATTCAACTCGGCGTCGAGCGCGGCCTTGGTCTGATCGCGCGCCTTGCTCAAAGCAGTCTCGAGCTGCGCGCGAATCCGCGCCGCGAGCGCGGCGCGCGATGCAGCCGCCGCGGCGGCCAGCCGCGCGGCTTCGGCGCGGGCTTGCTCAGCGGACCGGCGGGCTTGCTCGAGCTGCTGCGTAAAGTTGCGAGTTTGTTCGGCGGCCTGCGTCCGCGCCTCGGCGGCGGCGCCGGCGCTGATTTTCCGGCACAACTCCGAAAGCGTCAGCTCGATCTTGGTGGTCTGCAGATACTTGACCGGATCGGTATAGAGAATGAGGCGCGCGCTATGTCCTTGTTCGATCGCATCGGTCGTTCCGGCAGGAATGACTATTCCGACCACCGCCAGGGTTCGCTCGCGGACCGTCTGCTGTGCGTCGCGGCGGCTCGAAGAATGAATCACCGAGAGCTCAGGCCGATGCGCGATGGCCTCGAGCATCGCGCGCGCGACAGCGCCGTGGTCCTCGTCGAGAATCGCCACCGAATATTCGCCGCGCGGAGCGGTTCGGCCGCCGTAAATTTTCGCCAGCGAAAAACCGGCGGCAGCGATGACCGCGATTGGCGCGACCAGCAACATGAACAAGCCGATGCGGTCGCGCCGGATGAGCAGGAATTCCTTGCCGATCGTCAGCCACACCGCGCGCAGCATCGTCGCCTCAGGCAACCCGGCCGCCGAATCGCGCAACCCATCGGCTTCATGCCCTGTCGCGCAGCGCGTGGCCGGTCAGTTTGAGAAAAGCGTCCTGCAGATTGGGCCGATGGACGCGGAACTCGACGACCTCGCCGCCAACCTCGCCGGCGCGGCGAATCACTTCGGGCACCTGCTCGAGCGTGCGCAGCGTGGCCGCCGCAGCAAACCCGTCGAGCACCTCCCACGGCAGTTCGCCGACGCCCGCGATGCCGTTGGACCATCCTGGCGGCAGCGCTTTTTTGGTCATGATTTCGATCCGCGGTTCCGTCCCTGCCAACGCGATCAGTTCCCGGTCGGTGCCCTGCGCAACCACTTTCCCGTGATCGATCAGCACGATCCGGTTGCATAGCCGTTCCGCTTCTTCCATGTAGTGCGTGCTGTAGAGGATCGCGCTGCCGGCTTGCGCGGCCGCCTCGACCACCGCAAAGATCCGTCCGCGCGATTGCGGATCGACGCCGGCGGTTGGCTCGTCGAGCATCAGCGCCGCCGGAAAATGCATCATGCCGCACGCGATGTTCAGCCGGCGCATCATGCCGCCGGAAAATTCCCTTACCACGTCGTCAGCGCGATCGGCGAGCCCGACTTCCTCGAGCAAGATCCGCGCATGGCTCAAAGCGTCGCGCGCGGCCATCCCCTGCATCCGGCCAAAGAACAAGAGATTTTCAAGCGCGGTGAGCGTGGGGTAAAGCGCGAGCGATTGCGGCACCAGGCCCAGGCGGCGGCGCGCCAGGCGCGGCGCGGTGGCGAGATCGTAAGCGGCGATCGCGGCGCGGCCGGAGTCGGGAGCGATCACGCCCGACAAAATCGAGATCGTGGTGGTCTTGCCGGCGCCGTTGGGACCGAGCAGGCCGACGATCTCGCCGCCGTTCACGACCAGCGACACGCCGTCGAGCGCGACGCGCCGGCCGTAGCGCTTGCGCAGATCTTCCGCGCAAATCATGGGGCCTGAATTCATCGATGAAGAACCACTGGCGCGCAGGATATCAGGTCGGCATTCAGCGGTAACTCACCATCTCGAGCAGATTGCCGTCGGGATCGAGGAAGTAAAGACAGTCGTGATCGCCCCAATCGATCGGCGCGGCGCTCTCGACCCCGGCGGCCGCCAGGCGCTCGCGGGCCTCGGCAAAATCGCTCCGCTTGACTTTGAACGCATGATGCCCGCGGCCCAGCGGGTGCGCGATGATCGCCTGGCGTGCGGCGGGGTCCGGCGGAGTCCGGGGCACCTCGAACAGCGCAAGGTTCTGGCCGCCGCAATCGAGCAAAACCTGATCGTCAAAACGGTTGACGACCTCGAGGCCAAGCACTCCGGTATAGAAGCGCTCGGCCCGCGCGAGATCCGCCACCTCGATCCCGAAATGATCCAGCCGTTCGAGTTTCATTGCGGGCCTCCGATCAGATTATCCACCGGAGTCGATCATCACAAAGACGCGGCCAGCGTGCGGCTTTCCAGGTCGGGGCGCCTCGATGCGATTACCCGCTCCTTCTCGCGATGGATGAAGGCGGGATCGAAAGTCACGATCAACACCGGCAGTATGCTCATCGCGCCAAGCATCGAAACGAACATCCAGACCGCCAGCAGCAGGCCCATCTCGGCGTCGAAGCGGATGCTCGACCAGTACCAGAACAGCACCGACGCGACCAGCGTCAGCGCGGTGAATGCGACCGCCTTGCCCGAGGTGATCAAGGCAGTATAGGTGCTGCCCTTGAGATCGTGGCCCAGTGCGAGTTCTTCGATAATCCGGCTTACGATATAGATCGAATAGTCAATCCCGAATCCGACACCGACAGTGACTACCGGCAGAGTATTGATGTTGATACCTATGTTATGCGCGCCCATGTAGGCATTGATGGCGGCGTTGGCGAGCGCCAGGGGAAATAGCAAATAGAGTCCCGCCATGAATGAGCGATAGGTTATGAGTATTATTATGTAGATAGTGGCGAACGCCAGCACGTTGAGCAAAAGATCATTGTCGATGATTTCCTGGTTGGCGGCGGCAAGCTCGCCGATTATTCCGGCGGCGAGAGAAAACTTCACCCCGGGCACGCGATGCGCGGGGTCGGCGAAGAATCGCTGCGTGCGCAGCACGATTCGCTGGACGTTGTCGCCGGCGCGATCCTTCGAATACACCGTTATCTGTGTCGCGTCGCGCCGCGGCGTGATGATGTAGGCGGTCGAATCCGGAGACGCGCCGCCGAGCACTCCGCCGAGCAGCTGTCCGGTGCCGCGCACGGTGGTCGGCAGCACGTTCCACTTGGGCTCGAATTCCCTCAGCGCCGAGCCGCCGTTCGACAGCAGGTCGGCAACCGAAAACGTGCGCCCCACCGCCGGATCGCGTTCCATGTAGCGCTCGTACTCGTCCATCACGTGGTACAGCTTGGGATCGTTGAGCGAATCGCGCCGGCCGAGCTGCGCGACCACGACGAACTGCTCGATCGCGCCAAACTCGCTCTGGATCGCCGCCATCGAGCGGTTGTACGGCGAGTTGGGCCACACGATCGGCGATTCCGACGACGGGTCGCCGACCTTGAGCCCGGACCAGAAAAACGCGCACAGCGCAAACACCGCGACCGTGGCGGCGAAGGTCGCGATGCGGCCCGGTCTTTCCAGCATCGGCTTGGCCATCGCCTCCAGCAGCCTTTTGAACCAGCCGTGCTCGCGGCTCTCGACCACCTCGATGCGCGGCGGCTCGAGGTAGTAGTACACGATCGGATTGAGGATCAGCTCGCTCACGATGATCGCCGCGATCCAGAAGCTTGCGGTGATCGCGAGTTTCTGCAGAAACAGCACCGGCACCAGCAGGATGATCAGCACGCCGAACGCATCGGCCAGGATTCCCGACAGCGACGGAACGAACAACTCCGAAAACGACGACAGGATGGCCCGTTCCTTGTCGCGCAGGCGGTAAAACTCTTCGTAGTACCGATCGTGCATCTGCACCGAATGGCTGACCGCGCGCGCGGTGATCAAAAACGGGATCACCAGTACCAGCGGATCGAGTCCGAAGCCGAGCAGCCGGATGAAGCCGAGGCCCCAGATGGCGCAAATCACGCCGGAAATCGTCGGCCGCAGCGCACCGCGCCAATCGCGGAAATAAAGATAGAGCAGGATCCACACGGCGAACACCGTGGCGACGAAGATCCAGAGAAACTCCGGCGTGTAGTGATACAGCCATCCGTACAGAATCGGCTGTCCGCCATAGTAGATGTGCACCGACGCGTCGCGCTCGGGGTCCACGACGATCCGCCGTATCTCGTTGAAGATGCGCGTGTAGTCCAGCCGCGTCTCCAAAAAGCTGCCCTCGATCACCGCCGCTTTGTCGTCGAGCGAGACGAAGCGGCCGAAGATCACCCCCGGATTCTTGTGCACGTTGCTTTCGAGTTCTTCCAGCTCGCCCGCGGTCTTGGGAATCTCGCCGTTGGGCAGCACCGGCGTATTGAGAATCACCCCGCCGGCCAGCGGGCGGAAATAGCTCGAGTTCGCCACCGAGCGCACCGAGCCGTGTTGGATGCCGTAAACCAGATCCATGTCGCGCGTCATCTGGACGATTTTGTTGATGATTGGCGCGGTGTAGATCGTCCCCTCCTTCGCCTCGATCATCACCGTGACGTTGTTGACGCTGCCGAAGTACTGGTCGTACTTGTGCGCGATTTTGATGAACGGATGGTTCTGCGGCAGCAGTTCGCCGAAGCTCGTCACCAGCTGGGTCTGCGCCGCGAAGTAGCCGAAAAATGCGGTGAACGCGCCGACCACGCCCAGGATGACGAAGCGCCGGCGTAAAATCCACTCGCCAAAACGATACCAGGTCATTGCGTTCTCCGAACTCTCCGTGCTCGCGCGCTCGCGCTCAACCCTGGCAAAAGCGCCAGCTCTTGCCGCCGTCCTCGGTGTAAAGGATCGCGCCGTAGCCGACGATCCATCCGTGCTGCGCGTCGAAGAACCGCACCTGGCTCAGCGGAAACGGTATCGCCGGCACCGTCGGATCGTGCGCCCATACGCCGTCGGACTGAAGCCGCAGCACCGTGCCCGTCAGTCCGGTGGTGATCCCCTGGTCGCCGGCAAACAGATCGATCGAGAACAGCGGATCGCGCGCCGGAATCTGTTTCGCCCCCGGAACCAGCGTCTCAGGCGCCGCGCCCGGCTTGGCCGACTGATGAGCGAAGTGCCAGGTCTTGCCGCCGTCCTCGGTCTCCACCACCCAGCCCTCGAGCCCGCACGCCGCGCCATGCTTTCGATCGCGGAACGAGACGCCGAAAAAAGTCGGCAACAGAAAATCGGCAAAGCGCGGATCGTCTCCGGGTCCGAGCGGCCGTTTCCATTGCGGCACCAGCGATTCCTGCTGCTCCTGCCAGCTCTTGCCGCCATTGTCGGTCGCCCAGATTCGCCCCAGCTCGCCCACCACCCATCCGTGATCGTCGTCGAGGAAGCTCGCGCTGTAAAGCACCGGCTCCTCGTACGGCAGCGCGTAGTCGGCCAGCTCCGCCGGAAACAGCCGCTGCAGCTGGCGCTTGGTGAAACTCTCGCCGCCGTTGCTCGTGCTTAGCACCAGCGCGCGGTCGCCGACAAAGAAGCCGTGCAGCGCGTCGGGAAACGACAGCCCGAAAATGAACAGGTGCGTCCGCGAGTTCAGACGCTCCCACGTCTTGCCCCCGTCGCTCGTGCGCATCACCAGCCCGTCCTGCCCGCACAGGTAGCCGGTGAGAGCGTCGGCCATCTGGATGCCGAAGATGCCGAGGTTGGTGCCGATGTCGATGCGCTTGAAATGACGGCCGCCGTCCTCGGTCAACAGCACCTTGCCCCGGTCGCCGACGATAAACGCGCGCGTCGGGCTGGTCGGCCACACATCGAAAAACTTGTCGGTCAGCGTGATGTTGCGCAGCGGCAAGGGCGGCAGTGCAACTTCGCGATGACACGCGGCGCTCGCCAGCGCGATTAGAACAATTAGCGTCTTGATTAAGCTGTACGCACGGAGGTTTCGCTCCATTCGGCCCTGTCCCACGGGAAACTTTGCTCTATACTCAAGCAAACCCGGCGACTTGGCAAGCCGAATTTTTGCGCGCGCCAAATCGGGCACGCGCGGACTGGCTGCGATACCCATAGGAAGAACGAGGCCGAAGCGGTAAACAACAGAGCATGAAGCCCCGCCACGCCGCCGCGCTCGCGCTTGTGGCCTGGTATCTGATGGTGCCGCCCATCGAGGTTCAGCAGTACAGGGGGACGGGCCACATAGTAGTGCGCGGAGATGCCCCGTTGGCAAAATGGAATCGAAAGAAATCATTTAACTCCGAGTCTGACTGCGAGGCCTTTAGAGAAAAGATCAATCTGGAAGTCAGGCCCAATTACGTCACGAGGTCTGAGATTTATCTTCGCTCTCGGTGCATCGAAGTCATCGACGATCCACGCCTCAAGGAAAAATAGCCGTCCAGGTTCGTCCCGCTTTAATCCCATGCGCTCCCGCCGGAGTTCAAACTGAGACACTACCGAGTAACGAAGGGTCTGGCGGTCCAGCGGCGCCGCTGAGAGAATTAGCCGTCGTGAAATCCTGTCGCGCCGCCGTTCTCGCGCTTGTCGGCAGGTTCGGCGCGGAGTGAAGTTGTGGGTCCGATCGAAATCAGCACGATTGTGTTCGCTTTCGTGTTTGGCGGCGCGATGCTCGGCATCGCATTGCGCGGTGTTGTTCCGGCGCATCATCTCAGCGCCGATTCCAAAGACGTGGTCAAGCTCGGCGTCGGGCTGATCGGCACCATGACTGCCTTGGTGCTCGGGCTGCTGGTGGCCTCGGCCAAAGGTTCGTATGACGCTCAGCGCAGCGAGCTCACGCAAATGGCTGCGAACACCATCCTGCTCGACCGCGCGCTGGCGCATTACGGACCGGAAACCGGCGAAGTACGCGGCATGCTGAAGGTTGCTGTCGCCGCCATGATTGATCAGATCTGGGCGAATGGCGCTGCGCGCGGCCCCAACGTGCGCCGGGAAGTGCTGTTTGACAAACTCCAGGAGCTCGCGCCGCGCACCGATTCGCAGCGAGCGATCCAGTCACAGGCCGAGTCGATGGCGGTCAACCTCGCGCAGACGCGATGGCTGTTGTTTGAGCAGAGCGGATCTTCGATTTCCACAACCTTCCTGGTCGTGGTGATCTTCTGGCTCACGATTCTTTTCATCAGCTTCGGACTATTCGCGCCGCGCAACGCGACGGTAATCGTTACGCTGCTCGTCAGTGCAATCTCGGTCGCGGGCGCGATATTTCTGATCCTTGAACTCGATCACCCTTTCTCAGGGCTGATCCAGATTTCCAGCGCTCCACTGCGCAACGCGCTCACCGTGCTTGGAAAATAGCCCCGTCAATGCTCACGCTGGCTGACGCATACCAGAAGCATCGTACAGCCAAAACCTCTTCGCGTTTCGTTCCCCTGAACAAAAGTGGCTAAAACGTTTCACGTGAAACATTTTAGCCAAAACATC
>Ga0187815_10001571_pt1 | contig 10772 bp, 10 predicted proteins | sample NC_S_5_FD_132962 | JGI IMG/M metagenome (GOLD analysis project Ga0187815, IMG submission 132962) | Wetland sediment microbial communities from Neuse River Estuary, North Carolina, USA - ASW-S_5 | ecosystem: Environmental > Aquatic > Freshwater > Wetlands > Sediment | place: USA: North Carolina...
CCTCGTGCGGATGCACCACGGGAAATCCCTCGAAGACCCATGTCGCTCCGGGCGATACGAGCGATATCGCCGTCTCGTTCGACACGCACTTTCAGAAGGGCCACCAGGTGCGCACCGTCACGGCGTTCACCAACGATCCCGACAATCCGCAGGTCGCGATGACGATGCAGGGGATCGTCAAGAAGCAGGTCGAGGCGCAGCCGGGCGAGATCTCGTTTGGCAACGTCAGACGCGGGACCGAGGACACGAGGGAGCTGGTGGTCAACGATCTCAATCCGGCGCGCGGGCCGTTCCAGGTCGGTCCCGTGAGCAACTCGAATTCTGCGATCAAGGTGGTGCAGGAGAAGCGTCCCGACGGCAAGCCCGGCGCGCTGCTCAAAGTCTCGCTGCTCAAGACGATGCCGGTGGGGCCGTTCGACGACACGATCAAGATCACCACCAATCGCGTGCCGTTGCAGGTTGACGTGTTCGGAACCGTGACCGGAGATTTGGATCTCGATCCCGCGCAGGTTTCGTTCGGCATCGTTCCGCGCGGCCGCGACGTGGTGAGAATCCTCAAGCTCAGCAACATGAGTCCCCGTCCGGTAAAGGTGCTCGAGGTGGCGAGCAGCAGCCCGGCCGTCGCTGCGACCGCGGAGCCGGTCACGCCGGGCAAGGAATACCGGGTGACGGTCACGCTCAGGCATGGCACCCCCGACGGGCAGCTGCGCGGAAATTTGACGATCAAGACCGACGACCCGGATCAGGCGACGCTGAACGTGCCGTTCTACGCAATCGTGGGGCAGTTCAAGACCTGATCGGGGCTCGGCGCGAATAGCGCGGAGGAGCGGGGCTGTTGGGCAGCGCCTTGTTTTGCATCGCGGCAGGTTCCTATATTCAATCAGGCAGGATTCGCGACTTGCAGTCGCGGATTTCGTGAAGCTGAAATGGCTCAGCGCAAGAGATCGGGGATCATTTCCTGGTTGCTGCAGAAGATGAGCGATTGGGCCGTCGGTGTGCTCACCAAGCCGCTAAAGAATTACGCCCTTCACGTCCCGAACGACATGGCCGCGCTCAAGCGTCACATTCGCAAGGGCGACGTCATATTAGTGGAGGGAAACGAGCGGATCAGCGAGTGCATCAAGTACCTGACGCAAAGCTCGTGGTCGCACTCGGCGTTGTACGTCGGTGACGAGCCGATTCGGCGCAATCCCGAGATCAAGGCGCGGCTGGTGGAGCAATTCGGCGAGGAAGCGAGCTTCCTGATCGTCGAGGCGATAGTGGAGGCGGGCGTGGTGCTCTCGCCGCTGGCCAGGTATCGCGACTTCAACATCCGCGTGTGCCGGCCATTCAACCTGTCGGCGGCCGATCTGGCCGAGGTGATGGACGAGGCGATCCGCAGCGTGGGCGATACCTACGATCTGCGCAACGTGATCGATCTGGCGCGCTACTTTCTGCCCTTGAGCCTGGTGCCGCCGCGCTTTCGCCGCCAGGCGCTGCAGTTCGGCAGCGGCGAGCCCACGCGCGCCATCTGTTCGAGCGTCGTCGCGTCGGCGTTTCATCGCGTGAAGTTCCCGATCATGCCGAACTACGAGCAGTTGCCGCCGCCGGCGGCGTCGCCCAAGCGCAGGCTGTGGCCGATAGGCTCGAAGAAGACCGGCGGGCTGCAATTCGGCGCGCTTAGGATGGTCTCGCCGACGCTGATCACGCCGCGCGATTTCGATCTTTCGCCCTATTTCGAAATCGTCAAATTCAATATCATCGAGAACATGCGTTTCGACTATCACAAGATTTTGTGGGCCGACGACGCACAACCCGCGCCGGTGAAGAAAGGCGCCTGACGGCGGAAACATCGGGGCCATCTGAAGCAGGAGAGCATTCATTGAACGACGAACAAGGGCACGCGGGCGGCCGGGGCGAACTGCTCGAGAAAACCATCGCCAAGATTCTGCATCGCCATTGCAATTTCGGATGGGCGAACTACTACATCCCGAGCGAGAAGTTCCCGAGCCTCATCGAAGAGCTGGTCGAGGTAATGAGTCCCGGCGGACAGGCCGGTCACGACGAATTGGTGCAGTTCTTTCTTGGCGTGCAGCGCTTGTCGTCGATCCAGGAGCGCGTGGCGAAACTCGAGCAGGAATTTTCGGTTTACCGGCGCGGCTGAGGCCGTGTCCCGAGGGCCGAGTTCGGCGTTTAGCGCGGTCAGTTCCGGTGTGTATCCGGCCGCCGCTTCGACCGGCGGCTGCCCCGATTCGAAATTTCAGATGGAGGCCCTAATCCATGGACGCTCTTGAAGCTATTCTCTCGCGCCGAGTGCAGCGCGCGTTCTCGGATAAACCGGTGGAGCGCGAAAAACTCTCGAAGATTGTCGAGGCCGGACGCCATGCGATGAGTGCGCGCAACCTGCAGCCGTGGCAGTTTGTGGTGATTCAAAATCGCGACACTCTCAAACAGATTGGCGCGCTATGCTCGACCGGGCGCTTCGTTGCCGACGCGCCGGCAGCGATCGTGGTGCTCAAGGACGTCGGCAATGCGCGATGGGCCGACGTGGATTGCGCGCAGGCGGTGCAGAACATGGCGAACGCGGGATGGGCGCAAGGACTCGGCACTTGCTGGGTCGGCAACTTCGACGGGCCCAAGATTGGCGCGATGCTGGGGGTCAAGGACGGATGGGCGGTTTTCACCATTCTGCCGTTTGGCTACCACGACCCGAACAGTCCACCGCAAGTGCGGCCACTCAAACCGCGGACTGAGGTGGTTCATTATGAGCGGGTGGGAAATCCCAAGCCGTGAAGATTTGATAGAATTTTGACCCTAGACAAAGGAAGTTGCGCGATGGCGATAAAACAGCAAGTTCCACCCGAAGCATACGCAACGCTGCGCGATAATCCCGACGCGCTCTATCTCGACGTTCGCACCGAAGGAGAGTTTGCGGCCGGACACCCGGCCGGCGCGATCAATATCCCGGTCATGGTTGCCAAGGGTCCGGGGCAGATGCAGTTGAATCTCGACTTTGTCGAAGTCGCCGAGAAAGTCATTCCCCGCGACAAGAAACTCGTCGTCGGATGCATGGCCGGCGGACGTTCGCAGCGCGCGTGCGAGATGCTCGAAGAGGCGGGATTCACCGATCTGACCAACGTGGTCGGCGGCTTTGGCGGCCAGCGTGACCCGTCGGGGCAGGTGGTCGTCACGGGATGGAGAGACGCGGGGCTGCCGGTCACGACCGAGCTCGGCGATGCCAGCTACGCGGCTCTGCGCTCCAAGGCGGGCGTCTGATGGCGATACGCCTGACCCGGATCTACACGCGCACGGGCGACAAGGGGGATACGGCGCTGGTCGGCGGCCGGCGCGTGCCCAAGGAGAGCGCGCGGCTGGAGGCCTACGGAACGACCGATGAGCTGAATTCGATCATCGGAATCGTTCGCACCTACCTGCCGCAGTATCGCGACGGCTTCGGCGCCGACTTCGAGCCGTACGCGGAGACGCTCCGCCGGATACAGAACGAATTGTTCGACGTGGGCAGCGAACTCGCTACGCCGCCCGACGGCGAATATCCCGAGATGCACAAGATGGGCGTCGGCGAGATCGAGAAGCTCGAGGCAGAAATGGACGAGATGGAGCGAGAACTCGAGCCGCTGAAATCTTTCACTCTTCCCGGCGGCGGCGTGCTCAACGCGTTTCTGCATCAGGCGCGAACGGTGTGCAGGCGCGCGGAGCGCGCATGCTGGCGGCTGAAGCGCGAGGAAGACATCAACCACAATCTCGTCGTCTACATGAACCGGCTGAGCGATCACCTGTTCGTGCAGTCGCGATGGGTTGCGAAGCGGCTTGGCGAGCCCGAATTTCTGTGGGACCGGGCGCTGCGGATCGAAGAGAATAAGAAGACGGCGCGCGCAGCGAAGAGTAAGCCGGGCCACGGCGCCGGGAGCGTGAAATCCTGAGCGGGGGAAATTTGGCGATGGCTGAATCCAGGGAAAGAAAAATCTATCTTCGCCAGGCGCAGATCGGCCCGATGGCGAACTTCGTGTACCTGATCGGCGATCCGGTCACACGCAAGCTCGCAGTCGTCGATCCCGCGTGGGACGTCGAGGCGATACGTACCTACGCGGAGCGGGAAGGTTACCAGATCGACAAACTCCTGCTGACGCACTATCACCCCGATCATCTGGGCGGGCGCATGATGGGCCAGAATATCGAGGGCGCTGCCGAGATGCTCGAACACGTCAAGGCCAAGATCTATGTGAACCGGCACGAGGCCGGCGGGGTGAAGCAGGTCGCGGGATTGTCGGACTCCGACATGGTGAAGGTCGATGCGGGCGACACGGTCAAAGTGGGCGAGCTCGAGGTGAAGTTCCTGCATACTCCCGGGCATACGCCGGGCTCGCAGTGCTTCCTGGTCGAGGGCAACCTGATTTCCGGCGACACGCTGTTCGTGAACTCGTGCGGACGCGTGGACCTGCCGGGCTCGGATCCCGAGGCGATGTATCACAGCCTGAACGATACGCTGCGCAATCTCGACGACGCGACGGTGGTGTATCCGGGGCACGCGTACTCGTCGGAATCGAGCACGACGATCGGCGATCAGAAGCGTCACAACATGTACATGCGATTTCCCACGCTCGACGATTTTCTCGACGCGATGGGCTACGCGCGCCGCTAGCCGGGCCGCCGCGCGATGGCCGTGAACTCCGTCCATGCCTGAGGATTCGCACAAGCTCGCCGCGCAAGCCAAAAAGCTGCGCGACGAGATTGACCGCGCCAACTATTGCTACTACGTCCTCGACAATCCGGAAATTTCCGACGCCGAATACGACCGGCTGATGCGCCGGCTCGAGGCGCTCGAACGGGAGCATCCCGAGCTCGCCACGCCGGACTCGCCCACGCAGCGGGTGGGTGCGGCGCCGAGCGAAAAATTCGGCGTGGTGGTGCATCGGCGGCCGATGATGTCGCTCGCCAACGCGATGGACGCCGAGGAGATGCGCGAGTTCGACAAACGCGTCAAGCGACTGCTGAAATCTGACGCCGAGATCGAGTACGTCGGCGAGGTCAAGCTCGACGGGCTCGGTATCGAACTGGTTTACGAGGACGGGCGGCTGACTGTCGGCTCGACGCGCGGCGACGGAATCAACGGCGAAGACGTCACGCAGAATATCCGCACGATAAAGAGCGTGCCACTCAGACTGCGGCATCCCGAGCACGGCAAGATCCCGCGCCTGCTCGAAGTGCGCGGCGAAGTAATCATTCCGCGCAAAGCGTTTGCGAAGATGAACCAGGAGCGCGACGAGGCCGGCGAGCCGGCGTTCGCCAATCCGCGCAACGCAGCGGCGGGATCGCTGCGCCAGCTCGATCCAAAGATCACCGCGTCGCGGCCGCTCGAAATTTTCATGTACTTGCCCGGCGTGATCGAGGGCGTCACGTTCAAATCGCAGTGGGAATTTCTGCAAGGGATCAAAGCGCTGGGGCTGCGAGTGAATCCGTTGTCGCGCGTTTGCAAGGGCATCGACGCGATCCTCGACTACTGGAATGAAATCACCGAAAAACGCCACCAGCTCGACTACGAGGCTGACGGCGTGGTGGCCAAGGTGAATTCGTTCGCGCTCCAGGAGCAGCTCGGCGAGGTGTCACGTTCGCCGCGCTGGGCGATTGCGTACAAGTTCACGGCGCAGCAGGCAGAGACGGTGGTCGAAAAGATCGAGGTGCAGGTCGGCAGAATCGGTTCACTCACGCCGGTGGGCAAGCTTCGTCCCGTGCAGCTGGCCGGCGTAACGATTTCGAATAGTTCGCTGCACAACCTCGACGAGATTAGGCGCAAGGACATTCGCGAGCGCGACACCGTGCTGATCGAGCGCGCCGGCGACGTGATTCCGTACGTGATTCGGGTCACCAAGGAGGGGCATCCGCGCGCGAAGCCGTTCGAGATGCCCAAGCATTGTCCGGAATGCGGCGCGGCGATCGTGCACGAAGAGGGCGAGGTCGGTTACTTCTGCGTCAATGCGAATTGCCCGGCGCGGATGCGCGAATCGATTCGCCATTTCGCATCGAAGGGCTGCCTCGATATCGAAGGACTGGGCGACAAGCTGGTCGCCCAGCTGGTCGAGAAGGGGTTGGTGAAGGAGCTGGACGATCTATTCCGGCTGACCAAGGAGCAACTGGCGGGGCTCGAACGAATGGCCGACAAAAGCGCGCAGAACGTCCTGGACGCGATTGCGGCGGCGCGCAAAACTTCGCTCGACAGGTTTATCAACGGGCTTGGGATACGCCACGTGGGGGAGCATACGGCGCGCCAACTGGCGTTGAAGTTCAAGACGATGGACGCGCTGGCCGCCGCCTCGGAGGACGATGTGCTCGGCGTGCGCGACATCGGGAAGGAAGTGGCGCACAGCATCCGCGAGTACTTCGACGAGCCGCGAAATCTGAAGACCGTCAGGCGGCTGATCAAAATCCTCGAGCTCGAAGCGCCAGCCGAGATGGAGGGGCGCGGCGCACTGCGCGACAAGACGTTCGTGCTGACCGGGACGCTCGAATCGATGACGCGGGAGGAGGCCGAGCGCAAAATCATGGCGGCGGGGGGACGAGTCACGTCGTCGGTCAGCCGCAAGACGGACTTCGTGGTTGCCGGCGCGGAGCCGGGCTCGAAGCTGAAGAAGGCGAAGGACTTGGGAGTGAGGGTGCTCGACGAGAAAGGGCTCGAGTCGATTCTTGCGGGCGATAGTTGACATTCAGCGGGCTGGGATTTCATGACGACCCACAATCAACCAGATCGCGCGAGGCTGCATCTGATAATCAGCGGGCGGGTGCAAGGAGTCGGCTTTCGATTCTCGGCTTACGACGAGGCCAAAGATCTCGCACTTGCCGGATGGGTGCGCAATATTCCGGGCGGCGAGGTGGAAATCATCGCGGAAGGCAGCAAGAAGAATTTGCAGATGCTGGTGGCGTGGGCACATCTGGGCCCGCCGTCGGCGCACGTAACTGAGGTACGCGAAGTCTGGCTGGATTTTACCGGCGAATTTACCGAGTTTCGGATTCGCTGATCAGGCGGGCAAAAGTGGGGCTTTAATGGATCGCTTGGATTAGCTATGCTTTAAATCCGCGTGTACGAGTATTTGCACAGCTTCGAGATATCGGGGTAATTTCAATCAGGCTCTAACCACAAGGAGATTGGACTGAGATGGCTGTACCACCTGAGGCGGCTAGACAAGCTGCCGAGTCGCATGAATCTGGCTCCGCGCCCAAGCCGCATCTGAAGCGCGACCAGGTCGTTATCCGGTTTGCTGGTGACTCGGGCGATGGGATGCAGTTGACTGGGATGCAGTTTACGTCGGAGTCGGCCCTGGCGGGCAACGATATCGCGACACTGCCCGACTTTCCCGCTGAAATCCGCGCCCCGCAAGGAACGCTGGCCGGGGTCAGCGGCTTTCAGCTGAATTTTTCAAGCAGCGAAGTTTTTACCGCCGGCGACGAGCCGAACGTGCTGGTCGCGATGAATCCCGCGGCGCTGCGGACCAACATCGAGGATCTTCCGCCCAACAGCTTGATAATCGTGGACCGCGAGGCGTTCACCGAAGCCAACTTCAAGCGCGCCGGCTACACGAGCAATCCGCTGACGGATCATTCGCTGGATAAATTCCAGGTGATCGAAGTCGACGTGACCAAGCTCACGGCGCTGGCAGTGCACGGGCTGGGGCTGAGTAATCGCGAGGCGTTCCGATGCCGCAACATGTTCGTGCTCGGGATGCTGTCGTGGCTGTATCAGCGGCCGATCGAGAGCACGCTGGCCTACCTGGAGAGCCGGTTCAAGAAGACGCCCCAGATGCTCGAGGCGAACATTCGCGTGCTCAAGGCTGGGTACAATTACGCCGAAACGACCGAGATGTTCGCGAGCTCGTACGAGGTGCCGGCGGCGCGAATCGCCCCGGGGCTGTATCGCAATATCACCGGCAACAGCGCCACCGCGCTGGGTTTCGTGGCGGCGGCGGTAAAGGCAGGCCGTCCGCTGTTTCTGGGTTCGTATCCGATAACGCCCGCCAGCGACATCCTGCACGATCTCTCAAGCTACAAGAATTTCCCGGTCTATACTCTCCAGGCCGAGGACGAGATTGCAGGCGTGTGCTCGGCGATTGGCGCATCATTCGGCGGAGCGATCGCGATCACCACGACTTCGGGCCCCGGCATGAACTTGAAGGCCGAGGGGGTCGGGCTGGCAATGAAGGTCGAGCTGCCGCTGGTGATCACTGACGTCCAGCGCGCGGGACCTTCCACCGGAATGCCGACCAAGCCCGAGCAGGCCGACTTGTTGCAGTCGATGTACGGACGCCACGGCGAGGCGCCGGTTCCGATTATCGCGGCGGCGACGCCGGCCGACTGCTTCGCTTGCGCGTACGAGGCGGTGCGAATCGCGGTAAAGTACATGACGCCGGTGATCCTGCTCACTGATGGCCAGTTGGCCAATGGCGCGGAGCCGTGGCTGCTGCCCGACGTGGACAAGCTCGAGCCGATCAAAGTTGAATTCGCGACCAACCCGGAGGGCTTCATGCCCTACGCGCGCGACGAGGAAACGCTGTCGCGTCCGTGGGCGGTGCCGGGCACCAAAGGTCTCGAGCATCGCATCGGCGGGCTGTCGGGCGAAAACCTTACCGGCAACGTGAGCTATTCGCCGGCCAACAACGAGCTGATGGTGCGAACCCGGGCGCGCAAGATTGCGGGTATCGCGCGCGAGATTCCGCCGACCGAGGTGTTCGGCGAACCCGCCGGCGACCTGGTGGTGCTCGGATGGGGCTCGACCTTCGGTCCGATTCGCGAAGCCGTCAAGCATGTGCGCGCCAAGGGCAGGAAAGTTTCGCACGTGCATCTGCGCTATCTGAATCCTCTGCCGCGCGACCTGGGCGAGACGCTCAAGCGTTTCAAGCAGGTGATGGTGGCGGAAATGAACATGGGACAACTGCTCAAGCTGGTCCGCGCCGACTACCTGATCGACGCCTTCGGGTTCAACAAAATCCAGGGCCGTCCGTTCAAAGTCAGCGAGATCGAAAACCGCATCAACCGAGCCCTGGAGGGCTGATCGAAAATGGCAACTGCTCTTAGCCGCAAGGATTTCGTCTCCGACCAGGAAGTGCGCTGGTGCCCCGGCTGCGGCGACTACGCGATTCTGGCCGCGGTGCAGAAGACGATGCCCGAGTTCGGCATCACACCCGAGAACACGGTGTTCATCTCGGGAATCGGATGCTCGAGCCGGTTTCCGTACTACATGAACACCTACGGCTTCCATACGATTCACGGCCGCGCGGCGGCGATCGCGACCGGGCTCAAGATTACGCGGCCCGATCTCGACGTGTGGGTGGTGACCGGCGACGGCGACGCGTTGTCGATCGGCGGCAATCATCTGATCCACACGCTCAGGCGCAACGTCGATCTGAAGATTCTGCTCTTCAACAATCGGATTTACGGACTGACCAAGGGCCAATACTCGCCGACCTCGGAAGTGGGCAAAATCACCAAGTCGACGCCGGCCGGTTCGGTCGATTTTCCCTTCAATCCGATCACGGTGGCGCTCGGCTCGCACGCGACCTTCGTCGCGCGCACCATCGACGTCGAGCAGCGCCATCTGGGCGAGATGCTCAAGCGCGCGCACGCGCATCGCGGCACGTCGTTCGTCGAGATTCTGCAGAACTGCAACATCTTCAACGACGGCGCTTTCAACGACCTCAGCGACAAAGCGCTCAAGGCCGAGCATCAGCTGGTCCTCGAGCACGGCAAGCCGCTGATCTTCGGCAAGAATCGGGAGATGGGAATCAAGATGAACGGAATGCGTCCCGAAGTGGTGCGGCTCGGCCCGACCGTGACCGAGAAGGATCTGGTAGTGCACGACGAGACCAATGTCTCGCTGGCGTTCATGCTTGGCGACTTCGCGCCTCCTCTGCCGACGCCGCTCGGAGTGTTCTACGCGTCGTCGCGGGCGACCTACGACGAAGCAATCAACAAGCAGCTCGCGGACATCAAGGCGAAGCAAGGCGCGGGAGACTTGAAGCAGCTGCTGCACAGGGGCGATACCTGGACGGTGAGCTGATTGGCCGGCATTTGTAGCGAATGCACGAAGGCCCGCGAGCGGATCTCGCGGGCCTTTTTTTCGTCGCATTTTTTTCCCCGGCGAAGTCGAAATTCTAACCTCTCCTTGTCCGAGAGAGGTTAGGATCGGCCGCTTCTTTCAGTAGCTCCTTGTTCGCGAAGCGGCGCCACGCAATGCCGAAGATTTGGATTTTCGCGAGGCGCGTTTCAGCGCGGGAGCGCGCATTTGTACACCCGCATCACGTTTTCGCCCATCACCTTTTCCCGCGCGCCGGGCGGCAGCTTATGCGCCAGCTCTTCCACTTCCTCGATGTAGTTGCCGACGTGATCGGGATGGGGAAAGTCCGACGCCCAGAAAAATTTGTCGGCGCCGCACAACTCGACCATCGCCGGCAGCGAGCGCTCGTCGGGATCCCCCGAGATCCAGCAACTGCGCTTGAAATAGAAGCTCGGCTTTTCCTTGAGCGGCACGGTGCGGCCCATTGCGCTGCCGTAGACTGTGTCGAGCCTGCCCAGCCAGTAATCGATCCATCCCGCGCCCGCCTCGAGCAGCACCAGGCGCAGCCTGGGGAATTTGTCGAAGGTGCCATATTGGAAGAAACTCGTGAAAGCGTGACGAATCGCGTCGGCCGCGGTCACGCTGAGAAAATAATACTGCCCGCGGATGAATTTGTAGTCGTAGCGCCCTGGTATCGCCCACACCGGCTCGATCGAAGGATGAATCCCAAGCG
>Ga0187815_10001572_pt1 | contig 10766 bp, 8 predicted proteins | sample NC_S_5_FD_132962 | JGI IMG/M metagenome (GOLD analysis project Ga0187815, IMG submission 132962) | Wetland sediment microbial communities from Neuse River Estuary, North Carolina, USA - ASW-S_5 | ecosystem: Environmental > Aquatic > Freshwater > Wetlands > Sediment | place: USA: North Carolina...
TAGAGCGCGATCGAGTCCGTCTTCTTGAAGCGATTGCTACCCGATGGAACTACTTGTACGCCGTTCACGATCATCGGCGTGCGATCGGCCAGCAGGTCGGCCTCGATCTCGCCGCCCATGCCCGCCTCCAGCTGGACGTGATTGCTGAGCGCGATCGCGCTCAGGCTGAACTTGCCGTTGTAGGGATCGATCTCGAGCGGCTCTTCATATTTTCCGAAATCCTTCCCGCCAGCCGAGAGAACGACCGTGAGCCGGTATTTTCCCGGCGCGATCGCGAACTGATTTTCGTAGCGCATCGGCGACTCGAGGAAATGCTTCCACTCATCCTTTTCGAAATCATAGGTGATCTGGTCGCTGAAACGCGCGCCGACCGAGCCATCCGGCGCGTAGACGATTCCGAGGACGTCGATATCCGCGTGGTATTTCCCCTTCTCCTTGTTGAATTGCACCGAGGATGAGGGAACGTCCATCGTGACATTCACGCGCGCTTCGCTGGGCGACGTGTAGAAGAAAGGAGCTTCGAGCGTACCGCCGATTTCACCGGACGCGGACTTTGTAGCATCCGCTTCGAGATCTTTCTCGACCGGCTTTCCGGCCAGCATGTCTTTCGGCTTCATGGTGCAGTAGCCGGTGCGGGCGCGGACTTTGTAGCCGCCCTGGTCCATTTTGACGCGCAGCGTGTGGCAGGAGCCGTCGGGCGAATCCGAAGGCGCGTACCCTAGGAAGTAGTATTCGTCCTGCTCCTGCGCGATTTTGGCAAGCCCGCCAAGCAAATCGTTCGTATTGAGGATCGGGAATCCGCCGGTGCCGTCGGCGAGCGCGTACATCACCGACTGGTTCGCCACGCCCGTATCCGGAAGCGTGGGAAGGATCATATTAGGCTGCGTGTTGCCGTATGGATTTGTGCCGTAGGGCGAGTATGGATTGTAAGGCATGCCGCCTCCTCCGCCGGGGCTGGGCGCGCCACCTCTTCCGCCAGTGCCTCCGCCTGGTGCACCGCCACCGGGCGCCCCACCGCGGCCGCCACCACCGCCACCTGTACCGCCGCCACCCGGCGCGCCGCCTCCGCCACCTCGGCCGCCACCACCTCCGCCCACGGGGCCGCCGCGCTGTGGAAACGCAGCGAGGACGAGATGCGGCCCAGTGCTCGGAGCGTCTTGGCGGAAAAGCTGCGTGCCGGTGGGCATCGGCGCCGTGAGTCCGCGAACGTCGAGCGGATAGATCGCGACGTTGGCCTGATTGCACGCGGAGATTGTCGCGGTGAGATCGATCGCGGCGTCGGGCGTCATCGGGAATCCTTCGGTGAAGAGCACCACGCTCTTGCGGCCGGGAACCGCCGCGAGATCCTTGGCCAGCGTGCGAATCGCCAGCAGCAGCGTGTAAACGCCGAAATCGTTCCCGGTATTGAAGAGGCTCGGCATCGGCGCGCCTGCCTCGGCGCCTCCCGAGGAGGAATCCGAATCGTTTGGCGAAACGGCGGATGATTTGGCGTACTCGGTTGCGCGCTTGAGCTGCGCGGGATCGCCGGTGAAATTCTGGATGATGCGCAGCGCGCCGGTGAAATCGACGACGGCCATCACGCGGTCGGGGCCGGCGTCCGCGTCGATGAATTTCAGGGCGGCCTGGCGCGCTTGCGCCTGATTGGCAAAGTCCATCGTGGAATCATCGAAGAACAGCACCATGTAATGGCGCTCGGGAGTCTGAGAGGCGCTTTCGGACGATCCGAAAGAAAAATTGACGATCTGCTGCTCCTTGTCGTTGTCGTAGACGCGGAAATCTTTGGGCGTGAGATCGTGGACGTAGTTGCCCTTCTTGTCGGTGACGATCACGTCGACGCGCACGACGCGCGACTCGGCGCGGATCACAGGTGCCGAACTCGCGGGCGTTTCCGGCGCCGCGTTCGCGTTCGTTGCGGGCGGCCCGCCGGGAGGAGGCGGCTGCTGGGCGTGGGCCGGAGGGCAGAAAGCGGCGGCCATCGCGATGGCCAGCGCAATGGTTGCAAAGCCTCGCGTGATTTGCCGAATCGTCATAACGCAACCTCCTTCGCGTTGCACGCCCCCGCCGCTAATACGGGATTTCCACGGAGCCGCTTTCCGCGGCGAGTTGCGCCGCATTGGAATCGCGCACAACGAGGCGCACGACGTAATCGCCGGGCTTCACGTCGAAGTTGGTTCGCACCGTCACGCCAGTCTGGCTGAGTCTCGCGAGCGTATCGTCGCGCAGCTTCATGATGATCACTTTTTGTGTTCCGGTGACGAAGTTGCCGTTGCGGTCGAAGAGGGCGGCGACCACGGTGAGGTCGTTGTCGTTGCGGCCGTTGGCCTTGTCGAAGCGGAGATGCGCGAGATCGACGTGAGCGAGCACGGCGAGTTTCGCGTCGGTCGCGCCGGTTTTATAGAACTGCGTTTGCAGCGCTACGGGCAACCCGTGCTGCTCCTCCTGCGAAAAGAGCGCGTCTTGAATGGTGCGCGCGGCCAGTTGCTCGGGTGTTTCTCCGTGTTTCGGCGCATAGAATCCTTTGCGCGCCAGGATCGTATACTTATTTTTTCCCGCCAGCCCGACTTTTATCGAATGGAAGTGGCCATCGTATTTCAGATTTTGCGGCACGAACGCCAGCAGGTAGTACGCTTCGGGCGGGGACACGAGTTCACGGAGGCCGGCGGCGAGATCGTTGTTGTCGTGAAACGATATGCCGCCGGTTTCCGAGGCGAGGTCCATCAGCACTTCCACCTGTGAGGACTGGCCGTCGAGATGCAGTCTGCTGCGATATCCTGCCGTCACCAGGTTCGGGTCGTTGGTGGGCTGCGAGATATCGCCGAAGTCGGGAACGTAGAGTCCGCGCGCGTCGAGCGTGTTGATGAATACATTCTGGCGAATCGCCTTATCCACGATCTCGGAAAACTCCGCTTCGCGATTGGGGTAGATGAAGCCGGGCGAGATCAGCACGATGCTGCGCTGGCCCGGCAACAGCGACATACGATCAATGACTTCTCTGAGACGGCGCAGCGCGTATTCCGTCTGTTCATCCCCCATTTCCTCCATGCGAAGGGCCGTCGATTCGGCGAGCGTCTGCGCCTGCTGGAGCAGGGAGGCCTGAGCGGCCGCACTCTGTTGCGAGGGCGAATTGGCCGATTGTGACTGGAGGCACGCGACCGCGTCCTGCGTGGCTACGTCGATGACGTTCTGATCGTGGTGATCCTGAATTTCGACCGCTTCGTAATAATCCATGACCGGGCAGTCGGCGGGCGTAGAAGGATCGCCCGCCGTGACGCTGCGCGGGATCATGTTCGCCAGGTTTGCGCGCAGCTTGGCGCGGTCGTCGGTGAAATCAGTCTGCGTTTGTCCCGATACGGTAAAGACGGCGATGCGATCTGTGGGCGCCAGATATTTCTCGACGTAGCTGCTGGCGGCGATGTGGGCCCGCATCAGGTCTTGCAGGTTCAGGTGCGGATCATCGAAAAGCAGCGCCACGAATCGCGCGGGAGGCAGGAAGGCCGGGCCCGGTTTTCCTGAGTCTGCCGCGCCCGTTTTGCTTTCGGTTGCGCTCGTCCCGGCGGCGCCTCCGGAAAGCGACGCCAGCGTCTCCACCGTAAAGTTCGAGACGATCTGGGGCTTGCCGTCCTCGAAGAGCTGAAAATCCTCGCGATGCAGGTTGGCAATAGCATTGCCATTCGAGTCGCGGACCACAACGCGAACCGGAACCAGGTTGACGCGCGATTCGAGCGGGAGGGGATTGTCGTGCGTACTCATTTCGGGGGCGTTGGTTGGAGTCTGGGTTGCGGACGGGGTCGTAGCGGCCGAAGCCGAAGGGGAAGCTGGCGGCGGGGCTGCCGCCTGTGGTGGCCACTGGGCGCCGGCCGCCAGAACCCATCGGGCGCCGGCACACGCCAGCAGCAAGCCGACGGCGGCTAGTCCCGAGAGTCGAAGATGCCTCCCCACCGGGTTTCTTGCTGGCCTGCTCACTGTGGAACTCCTTAGGCGAGCCGGATTCTGGCGAAATCCGGGCGGAGCGCGACTCGTAGCTGGGTCGGAGTCTACACCCGATGGCGTTCCGGCCCAATGGGCTTTTCGCGGCCGATTGGCGGCGTGCCGGGGCGTGTTTGTGCTTGACCACCGACGGGCTTGGCTGTACCTTCCCCGAAATCCTTGGGGCGCATCAGCGCTTCCCGGGAGAACGAATCGCAGGCGGAGCCGACCATCCCGCGCGAAGGAGCAGACGATGCAGCGTCCGACCGGCATAACGATTCTTGCGGTGCTGGCTTTCATCGGGGCGGCACTGATGGTTGTGGGGGCCCTGTTTGGTCTTCTGGGCGGGATGCTGGTTTCGGCGATGGGGTCATCGCGCATGGGGATGCTGGCGGGAGTGGGCGCCGCTTTGCTGGGGATTTTTCTGCTGGTCTTTGCGACCGTCAATATCGTGGTGGGCGTGGGGTTGTGGAAGCTCAAGAACTGGGCTCGCATCATCACGATCGTGCTTACGGGAATCGGCCTGCTCGGCTCGGTGCTTTCGATCATCAGCCCGTTCGGGCACATGCACATTTTCCTTTTCGTGTTTCTGATCAGACGCCTGGTTTTCGCCGCGATCTACGCGTGGATTCTCTGGTATCTCTTCCAGCCGAACGTGAAGCAAGCCTTCGGCGCCACCGGCTTCTGATCCACTTGCCGCCGGAGTTTCATCCAAAATTGCAACGATTGGTGGGGGCTTGCGATCTGGCAGCATCTCGCCGGCTCTCTGTGAGAGAATGAAACGGGCTTGGCCCACCGAGTGAAACAATGAGCAAAACTGGGCGTGAAGGACTGGTTGTAGTACGGGATTTTCTGGATAGGCTCGAAGCGGAACTCGCTCATGGTGCGCTGGAGGCCGCGGGCATCCATTCGATTGTCAGCGCCGATGACGCCGGCGGCGAAGAGCCGGGACTCTGGATGGGCGGCGTGAAGCTCCTCGTACGAGCCGAAGACGTCGAGCGAGCGAAGGAAGTCCTGGGTCCAGTGAAGTGAGCGCCTGAACGGCTGGTGGCCGGGAAGTATTGCACGAGGCGACACACAGGGCAGCGAAAATCGTCTAGCGCGCGGCGAGACGTAGTATCCCTATACTCCAGGAGTAGGTAACCCCCTTCCGTAATACCGCCTATTCTGGCGGCGCTTTCAGTGCGCCCGCCGGAGGGAAATCGAGAAATGAAGAGGAAACGGCTGGGCGAAGTTCTCTGCGAACGCGGGCAGATTTCCGCGGCCGATTTGAAGAAGGCGTTGCAGGAACAGCAGGGAAAGTTCGTCCATCTGGGCGAACTCTTGCTGCAGAGAAAGCTGGTCTCGAAGAAGGAATTGACGGCAGCGGTCAGCGAAGTGTCGGGTGTGGAGTACCTCGACTGCCAGAAAATCGACCCGCCTGCCAGCGTGCTCAAACTGATTCCCGCGGAACTGGCAAGACGATCGCTGGCCGTCCCGGTGGGAATCGAAGCCAAAAAGCTGGTGGTGGTGATGGCAAAGCCGCAAAACATACAGGTCCTGGACGAGCTTCAATTCAAAACGGGGCTTGGAATCGTGCCGCGCTTCGGCTTCCAGAGCGAGGTGGTGGGCGCGCTCGACCGGCTGTACGGAGCGTTGGAACGCCCCGCCGAGGCCGTGCAGGTAGCCGACGACACGATGGGGATGGAATTCATCTCGTCGAGCTCGCAGCAGCGCAACATCGAGGCCATGCGAGAGATGCAGCAGGAGCTGCAGCAGAAATCGCAGACAACACCGGCGGTCCATTTGGTCGCCGGCATGATCAAGGCCGCGGCGGCCAAGCAGGCAAGCGACATCCACATCGAACCGCGACAGGCGGAGACGGCGGTGAGGTTCCGGGTGGACGGCATCCTGCGAGATTTCCAGCGAATTCCGCGTTTGCTGCAGAATCAGGTGGCGTCTCGCGTGAAGATTCTCTCGGACATGGATATTGCCGAGCGCCGCGCGCCGCAAGACGGCCGATTCGTCGTAAAAATCAACGGACGCCGGATCGATTTGCGGGTTTCGACGCTGCCCACGCAGTATGGCGAAAAGGTTGTGTTGCGGCTGCTGGAGAGCGAGTCTCCCACAAAGGATTTCAGCTCGCTGGGAATCCCGCAGGAAATCGCCGACGGGCTGAACGAAATCCTGCGCATGCCGCAAGGGATGCTGCTGGTGACAGGACCCACGGGATCGGGCAAAAGCACGACGCTCTATTCCTGCATGCGGGCGATCCAGCGGCCGGCGATCAATATCGTCACCGTGGAAGATCCCGTGGAATACACGCTTCCGGGGCTGAACCAGGTGCAGGTCAATACGAAAGCGGGATTGACGTTCGCGGGTTCGCTGCGATCGGTGCTGCGGCAGGATCCGGACGTGGTGATGGTGGGAGAGATCCGCGACCTGGAAACGGCGGAGATCGCGATCAAAGCGGCGCAGACGGGCCATCTGGTGCTTTCGACGCTGCACACGAACGACAGCATATCGGCCGTTACACGGCTGATCGACCTTGGTGTCCCCGGATTTCAAATCGGGAGCGCCGTGACGGCCATTATCGCGCAACGGCTGCTGCGGAAGCTGTGCGAGTGCCACCATACCTCGGCGCCGACGGAGGAGTACGTCAACAGTTTGATGTCGGCGGGACTGATGGAGCCTCCCGAGACGTACAACGTGCCGAATGGATGCGAGGAGTGCGATTTCACGGGCTATCGCGGGCGCGTCGGGATATACGAAATGCTGCGCTTCAACGACGCCATCCGGCAGGCGGCACGATCCGGAAATCACAACGACGAGATGAAGACGCTCGCGCGCCACAACGGAATCAAGTTCATGCAGGAACATGCGCTGGAATTGGTGCGCGACGGCATCACGACATTCGAGGAGGCGCAGCGCGTGGTGCCGTTCGCGCAGACCGGGGGCGAAGCCTGCGCGTCTTGCGGACGTGAACTTTCCGTAGGATTCGCGTTTTGTCCCTCGTGCGGCGCGAAACGGGAAAGCTGGCATGCGAGGCTGCTGCACAACACGCGCGATGCGGCGCGGGAAACGGTGCTGGAATGAGCAAGAGACGCTTGGACGGAAGAATTGAACGCACGCCGGGCAACTCCCGGATGCATTGCCTGCGCGAAATCACGGTCACGTACGAAGGGCAAAACGAACGCACGGTCGTGAAGGCGCCGGACCTGAGCGTCAATGGGATGTTCATCAGCACGAGCCGGCGTTTTCCGGAAGGCGCAGTATTGAACCTGCAGTTTCGCATGGCGGTGACGAACGCGGTCGTGCAGACGCGCTGCGAAGTGCGCTACTGCTTGCCGGGCGTTGGTGTGGGAGTGGAGTTCATCGGAATTGAGCCCGACGCGAAGAAGGACATCGAGCGCGAGCTGAGGCTGGCGCTGGCGCTGAACGATGAGAAGCCGCGCAATCGCAAGACGCGCGGCGCCACGAAACGCGCTGCACGCTCGCGCGCCACACGGCACCGCTAAACAGCGTCTGAATTCAAGCTTGCCCGCGGCCGCTACCTTAGAAATCCGTGGATTCGTAAGGGCCAAGAAGAGACAGGGCCCGCACCGTCTTAACGCTGTCGGACCAGAAAGGTACCTATAAACCCAGGAGCAGCGCCCGGGGCGGCCGATCCGGCGCTGTCAGGATCAATGGTCACCATTGGGCCCGAGTCCTCACCGATGTAAGCCATGTGGTAGTGGACCATGTTGTTATCGGGCCCGATTGGACTGCCTACCCACCCCGACGTGTCGCTGCGGTGCCAGCCTGTCGATGGATTGGAAACTTCGTTGAGCGGCCCGCCCAAGAGGCGTTGAAGCTTGCGTTCGATGGCCAAGTTCTCGGAGTGGCCGTCGGCTGTGCCAGTGAAATGCGCAAAAAAGGTGCGAAGCTCGTCAACTGTCGCCAGTCGCCAGCCTTCGAAATCTCCGCCGGGCTCAAGCCCTTTCACCACCTGACCATAGGAACGAAAGGTCGTGAAATTAAGTCGCAGCCATTCGAGGTTTGTAACTTTATCAAGCAACGCCGTGTTTTCTCCGAACGAGGTGTCGGCTAGCGAAAAGCTCTGCCTCCAAGCCGTGTACTCGAGCTCATTCGGCGAGGATGATTCGCCCACGATCTGAATGAACACGGGATTGGAAGTCACCGAGACATAAACCGAAGGTTTCGGAGGAGGGGTAACGGCAGCCCCATTCAGATTCAGATATGGCTCGCAGCTCGGAACGTCCTTCGCGTAGGGACTCCACGTGACGGTTATTTTGTAGGTACCGGGCTCGCGAGGAAGGAGCCGAACTCGACGCAGGCTTTTTTCCGTTCGCATCGGCTCGCCCAGCGGATACGGGGCTGGGCAACTTAGTGGACCGCCGCTCATGGCGAGGTCTCCTATCGCGATTGCTCTGGTCGGAAGCAGAGGGCCGTCCTCGTCCTGAACCGTTATCTTGGCGCTGGGAAAAAAGTTGTAGTCAAAAGCAGGCTGCGGGCGAAAAGGCTCGCCGTAAATGGGATCGGCGGCGGATACGTTCTCGAGCACGACATAAAGAGCAACATCTTCGCCGACGAGATAGCTGGTCTTATCTGTCGAGAGACCCGCCCGGATGCCTTTCACGGTAGGTCCCCAGTTTTGCTCCAGTCCCGGACCCTGCGCCTGCGAAGACCTTGCTTCCTGCGTCTGGGCGCCCGCGAAACCGCCAGCCAAGACGACAAGAGCGGCGACGAAAGTCAGCGAGTGTTTCACGGGATATTCCTTTCAGGATCGATGCCCGTCCTGGCGAAAGGGTTTCCGCGAGAGCAAACGGCTCCGAGCCTACTTGCAGCCGCCACATGCCCGTTTAAGGCGCTTTCCGACAATGACCACCTCCAAAACCGTCCAACAGCGAGCGTTCCTTGACCGTGTAACTTCCGTCGCTTACACTACGTAATTCACGTTAGGCCTCGAAGCGTATCCGAGCGCGCAGTCCGCCGCCGAGAAGGGCCAACCAAGCAGAGGAGAGAGATCGGTGCCGAAAAGGACATTTCAGCCGCACGTGCGCGCCCGCCACAAGAAACACGGGTTCCGCTCGCGCATGAAGAGCCAAGGTGGACGCAAAGTACTCGCACAGCGCCGGAAGAAGGGACGCCACAGTCTCACGCGCGTCTGAAGCGCCGAAGCTCGATTTGCCGCGCGCCTGCCGGCTGGTGCATCGCGTTGAATACGACGCGGTGTATCGCGAAGGGCGCCGGCGGACGAGCCGCGAGTTCACTGTTTTTCTTCGCCCCAATGGCCTCGGCGTCAGCCGGTTCGGCTGGAGCATCAAAAAGGCGCTGGGAAACGCGGTGAAGCGCAATCGCATCCGGCGCCGGCTGCGCGAAACCATACGATTGCACCGACAGGAGATCGCCCCGGGATGGGACATTGTGATTCATCCGCGCAGCTCGGCAGCGACGGCGAAGTTCTTGGCGCTGGCGGCCGAGCTGCTGGCGCTGCTGCCTCGCACGGCGAAGCCCGCGCAGTAGGCGCCGCGGCAAGATCGCTGGGGGCGTGGGCGCTGCTCTTTCTCCTGCGGCTGTACATGATGCTGCTCGCGCCTTTTGTCGGCGGCGCGTGCAAGTTTTATCCCTCCTGCTCGAATTACGCGTATGAAGCCGTGGCGCGGCACGGCGCCCGCCGCGGCAGCGTGCTCGCGATCAAGCGGCTGTTGAGATGCCGTCCTTTCACGCAGGGCGGAGTCGATCCCGTGCCGGAGGAGCTTCCGGAACGCCAGCGGCTGAAGCCCTCCGCGGCTGATGGCGCCGGCGTTGCGGCTATCCTTCGGCTCCGCTCGGGACAAGAAGCCGCGACCCACAAACCGGCTGCCGGTTTGCGCGGACTGGAGCTGCGGCAGTGAAGGAGATGTCGGACCAGACCCGCGGCATCGTTTTCGTTGTCATCGTCATCGCCATCACGTTCATCTGGATGCATTACTTCCAGCCTCCGGTCCCGCCGCAGAAGCCGGCTACATCCGCCGTCCAGACCGCGCCCGCACAGCCTGCAACCTCGAAACCTGTTGGCGGTGGGCCCGCTACCCATGCCGGGCCCGCTCGGCCCGTGATTACGAAACCCGCCGAGGCGCAGGCCGAAACGAATCTTGCGGTCGACAGCGCCCTGTATCACATCGAGCTTTCGAACCGTGGCGGCGTGGTGCGCAGCTGGAAGCTGAAAAAGTATCTCGACGAAGAGACGCCGCCGCGTCCGCTCGATCTGGTGGATCCGAACGCCGCACAGGAGCTCGGCTGGCCCTTCTCGCTCGTGCTTGCGGATAAGCAGCTGGAGGCGGAGGCGAATTCCGCGCTCTATGAAATGACGCCGTCAACGGAGACAGCGACCCCGCCGGTGGAGGTGACGTTTCACTGGAGCGACGGCCACCTCGACATCACGAAGAATCTGAAGTTCGCGCAGGACTACCAGCTTTCCGTTGAAGCCGCCGTCACGCTCGACGGCACGCCGCTGCCCGCGACCGTCGCCTGGCGCGGCGGATTCGGCGACCGCGCGGCGTTCAGGGAATCGCAGTACGTCACCCCCATTTACAAGCAAAACGGCAAGTTGGAAACGCTGGCGTTCAAGAAGCTGGGCCAGCCGGGAAACCAGCTCGAACCGCTCGAGCAAGCCGGCCCGATGGATTACGCTGGCATCGAGGACCAATTTTTTGCCGCGGTTTTCATTCCCGACGGCACCGATATCGCCATGTGGAACTGGCAGCAGTGGCACCACTCCACCGCGAACGGCCAGGCGGTGAGCGATCCCGAGGCGGAAATGGCCGTGGGCGCGATGA
>Ga0187815_10001573_pt1 | contig 10763 bp, 10 predicted proteins | sample NC_S_5_FD_132962 | JGI IMG/M metagenome (GOLD analysis project Ga0187815, IMG submission 132962) | Wetland sediment microbial communities from Neuse River Estuary, North Carolina, USA - ASW-S_5 | ecosystem: Environmental > Aquatic > Freshwater > Wetlands > Sediment | place: USA: North Carolina...
AGCTGGCTACGGTCCGGGGTCCCGGTGGTGGACTGGGTCTATGCTCCCGATCTACCGACGATTCGTCACGCCTCGGAACGGGTCGGGGCTCCCTACGAAGATGGTGCCCGGCTGCTCGTCTACCAGGCGGCCGCCAGCTACGGACTCTGGTGGGGCAACGAGCCCGATCCGGAGCAGGTGTCGGCGACGATCCGGGAGTTTCGATGAAGGGGACGGCCCGGACGTTTGCCGCGATCACGATCACGAACGCTCTGCCGACCGGAATCGGGTGTGCGGCGGGAATCGGGATTCCGGTCGACGCGGAAGTCACGCTGACGGTAGACGGGTCAGGGGACCCTCCCAAGATCGAGGGGCCACGTAGGGTTCGGACCCCCGTCGTTGAGGAGTCGTTGCGGGTGGGTCTCGCCTCCTATCATCCGACCCCGGGAACCGTCGCGCACGTTGCGCTGGGGTCCGAGATACCGGTCGCCCGGGGCCTGAAGAGCTCGAGCGCGGTGAGCACCGCGGTGCTCCTGGCGCTCGCCCGCGCGGCCGGTGAGCGGCCAAACCCGCTCGAGATTGGGCGTAAGTCAGCCGAGGTCGGGCGGAGGGTCGGCGTCAGCGCAACTGGGGCTCTCGACGATGCGCTGGCCGGACTCGAGCCGGGGTTCATCGTGACCGACAATCGACGGGACGAAGTGCTTCGTCGGACCGAGGTGGACCCAGACTGGGGGGTCGTGTTGTACATCCCCCGTCACGAACACCCGCCCACTCCCGGGCTCGTTCGGTCCTTCTCTCAGGAGCGGGCCGCCGGAGAACTGGCGGCGCGGGCCGCGATGGACGGGGATTGGGTGAAAGCGATGCGACTGAACACGGAGCTCGTCGAGCGCGCGATGGGATACTCGTACCGCGACCTCCGCGACCGACTCAAGGACCGAGGGGCGATCGCGAGCGGAGTGAGCGGTGTTGGCCCCACGCTGGCGGCAATCGCCCCGACCGCCCGCCTCCCGGTGCTCATCGAGGCGCTGCCCGAGGACGATGCCGATCGACGGTCTGTCGCGTTCTCTCATGCGCGGGCCACCCTCGGGGAGGGGTTGTGACGGTCGTCCATATCCGGCCCGGTCCGGTCTCGGGCACGGTGCGGGCACCGCCCTCGAAGAGCTACACGCATCGGGCGCTGGTCGTCGGCCATCTAGCGCGCCGGACCTTCCGGGTTCGCCATCCCCTCGACTCGGACGACACCCGCGCGACCGCGACCTCGCTGAGTCGACTCGGCTCCTCCGTCTCCCGACGGGCCTCGGTCTGGCAAGTCGAGCCCCGCTCGAGACCGGCTCGTTCCACTCCGGTCCGACTCGATTGCCGGGAATCTGGAACGACCCTCCGCTTCGTTGCGGCGGTCGCCGCGCTCTCGGCTCGCCCCACCGTGCTCTCCGGTTCCGACCGGCTCTCGGAGCGGCCGATCGATGACCTCCTCGCGGCACTCCGTGCTCTCGGTGCCCAAGCACGGCATACGCGGAGGCGGGGATTCCCGATAGAAATCCGGGGACCGATCCACGGTGGTCGTGTTTCGTTGCCGACCTCGAAGAGCTCCCAGTTCGCGTCGGCACTGCTGCTCACGCTGCCCACCCTCGAGGAGGATTCGTCGGTCGAGCTTCGAGGAGCGATGGTCTCCGAGCCGTACATTAGAGCGACCCTTGCCGTTCTCCGGCATCTTGGAATCCGGGTGACGCAAGAGGGCCGTCGGTTCCGGTTACCCGGTCGTCAAAAGGTCGTGGGTTCCGAGTTCGAGGTTCCCGGAGACGCCTCTTCCGCGGCGTACCTCTGGGCCGCGGCAGCTGTGGGCGGCGGGGCAGTTCGGGTGACAGGTCTTTCGGATGCGTGGCCCCAAGCCGACCTCGCCGTGCTCGACCTGCTCGAGGCTACCGGCGCGTTCGTCTCGCGGCATCCGGACGGGGCCACGGTATCTCAGGGCCCGCGGACTCCGTTCCGCGCCGACCTCACCGATGCACCCGACCTCTACCCGCTCGCCGGAGTGCTCGCGGCCACGGCCCCGGGGAAGAGCCGCATCTCGGGCGCCCGGCATGTCGTGCTGAAGGAATCGAACCGCCGAGCCGAGACGACCGCGCTCGCAAGGGCCCTGGGGGCCCGGGTCGACGTCTCGAGTTCGGGTCTCGTCATCGAGGGCCGAGCCCGTCCCCGAGCCCTTCGACTCCTTCGGCTCGCGGACCACCGCATCGTGATGAGCGCTGCGGTGGGAGCGTTGGCCGCGGACGGGCCGTCGGCCGTGGGGGACGGCGAAGCCGTCCGCAAGTCGTATCCCAGTTTTTGGAGCGCCCTTTCGAGCATTTCCGCGGGGGGTCGACCGCGATGATGCGAATCGGAGAGCGGTTCCGGGTCACGCTGTTCGGAAGCAGCCACGGTCCGGAGGTCGGGGTGGAGCTCGACGGAATCCCTGCGGGAACGCCGGTCGACCTCGATTCGATCCAACGCGACCTCGACCGTCGGCGACCGGTCGGTCGTCGACTCGCGACGCGCCGTCAGGAGGAAGACCGACTCGCGGTGGACTCCGGGATTGTGGACGGGCGGTCGGACGGTCGTACGTTCCGTGCGCACGTCGCGAACCAAGACGTTCGTCGCGAGCCGTACGACCGGATGAAGGACACCCCCCGCCCTGGGCATGCGGACTACCCGGCCCGGGTGCGGTACGGTCCCGACGCGGACCTCTCCGGGGGCGGGATCTTCTCCGGTCGAATGACGGTCGGCCTCGTGATCGCCGGGTCGGTCGCCAAGACCCTGCTCTTGCAGCGGGGAGTCGAAGTGGTGGCGTTCACCCGCTCGATCGGACCGGTCGATTCGACGATCCCCGAGGACGAGTCGGTAGCCTCTCTGAGGGACCGAGCATCCGCGAATGAGGTGGGCTGCCCGGATCTCGCCGCGGCGGGCCGCATGGAGGGAGCCATCGCAGAAGCTCGGCGCGAGGGCGACAGTCTCGGCGGGATTGTCGAGGTTCGCGCGACCGGACTCCCGGTCGGGCTCGGCGAGCCGTTCTTCGACTCGATCGAAAGCGCGATCGCCCACCTCGTCTTTGCGGTCCCGGCCGTCAAGGCGATCGAGTTCGGCGCCGGCTTCCGTGCGGCGCGGATGAAGGGGAGCGAACACAACGACCCCTTCGTTCTCCGGGATGGGGAGGTCCGAACCGAGACGAACCACGCAGGGGGGATTCTGGGCGGACTCGCGACGGGCATGCCGGTCGTCTTCCGAGTGGCGGTGAAGCCCACGAGCTCGATCGCGCGGCCCCAGCACACGGTGAACCTCGTCGAGCGAACTCCGGCCACGCTAGTGGTCACGGGGCGGCACGACCCGTGCATCGTTCCTCGAGCGGTGGTCGTGCTGGAGGCGGTCGCGGCAATCGCGCTTGCGGACCTGGCTTTTCGTGGAGGGTTCCTTCCATGAAGAACGAACGTTTGACCTGTGCGATTCTCGGGGCGAGCGGCTACATCGGTCAGCATTTCGCGCGGATGCTCGCCGACCATCCGTACTTCGAACCCCCCCTCCTGGTCGCGTCCGAGCGCTCGGAAGGGAAACGTCTCGGCGAGCTCTGGCAGCTCGCCGAACCCCCTCCCGAGAACCTGGCCGACGCGAAGCTGATCGCGGCGACCCCCTCCGACCTCGCCCGGCAGGGTGTCTCTGCGGCATTTTCCGCTCTCCCTTCGGGGACCGCGCGTGACGTCGAGTCGGAGCTCGTGCGCCGAGGAGTTTCCGTCTTCTCGAACGCGGCCGACCACCGCATGGACGCCCGGGTGCCTCTGCTGGTGCCCGAGGTGAACGCTGACCATCTGGCTCTCATCACCGCCCGGCCGCGCCCGCGTTCGATCCTGGTGACGAACCCGAACTGTTCGACGACCGGGCTCGTCCTCGCTCTCGCCCCGGTCGACCGTCTCCTCGCGCCCCGGGTCGTTCATGTGGCCACGTACCAATCCCTCTCCGGCGCTGGATACCCGGGGGTGCCGTCGCTCGCCATCACCGACAACGTCGTCCCGTTCATCCGCGAGGAAGAGGAGAAGATCCGGGAGGAGAGCGCTCGGATCCTCGGCCGGCGACGGGCGCACACGGTCGTTCCGTCTCCGGTGCCCGTCCTCGCGCATTGCGCACGCGTCGCAACGCGCGAGGGCCATCTCGAGGCGGTCACGGTGGAGGCGACCCGACGCCCGCGCCTAGAGGAACTCGAAACCGCGTGGGAGTCGTTCGACCCGTTACACGACCTCGACCTCCCGACCGCGCCGTGCCCACCAATCGAGCTCCGCCGCGAGCCCGACCGCCCCCAGCCCCTACGGGACCGCTGGGCCGGACGACCCGTTCGTGCCCGGGGCATGGCGGCCGTCGTCGGGCGAGTTCGCTGGACGCCTCCGTACCTTCGGTTCTTCGTGCTTTCCCACAACGCGGTGCGCGGCGGAGCGGGCGCTTCGGTGCTCAACGCCGAGCTCGCGCTCCGCACGGGACTGATCGGTCGAGCCGAGGGGGAGACGGAGTGAGTCGCGCGATTCCGCCGGTGGTTCTGAAGTTCGGGGGCGCCTCCCTGGCCGACCCTGACCGGGTGCTCCGCGATGTTCGGACCGTCGCGAGAGACGGCACCCCGGTGGTGGTCGTCGCCTCGGCCCGAGAGGGGGTCACCGACCTGTTGAGCGATGCTCTCGGCCACCCTCGCTCCCCGAACCGTCACCGAGACGTCGTGGAAGCGGTCCGGCGGTCGCACCCCGGCCTCCCACCGATCGGCCGACGGCATCTTGAGCGGCTTCGCCATCTGTTGGACCTTGTCGAAACCAACGGGCGGACGGACCCGGCCCTCGCCGACCGCGTGCTGAGCCAGGGGGAGCGGCTCGCCGTCCACTGGCTGAGCGCCCGCCTGCGCGAGGGCGAGGTCCGGGCGGTCCCGGTGGAGTCGGACCATCTCGGGCTCATCACCGACAACGCGTACGGAGCCTCGTGTATCTTGTTCGACCGCTCCCGCGTCGCCGTTCGTCGTGGGCTCGGCCGGCTGCTCGCACGGAACGACGTTCCGGTGGTGACGGGCTACTTTGGCCGGAGCCTCGAGGGCCGCGTCGCCACCCTGGGTCGGGGCGGTTCCGACTACGCCGCAGCGGCTGTCGGGGCGATGATCGGCGCGTCGCGGGTCGAGCTCGTGAAGCGGCACGTCGCGGTACTTTCCGCCGACCCGAGGGAAGTGCCGAACGCTCGGCCGATCCCCGAGCTCTCCTACGAGGAGGCGGAAGAGCTCGCGCAATTCGGGGCCCGGGTCCTCCATCCCCTCACCATCGAGCCCGCGCGGGCGGAGGGGATGGTGCTACGGGTCCGGTCCCTCGAGAACGCGAGCGTCGTCACCACGATCGCTCCCGCCCGTCCGGGGCGGCGGAATCGCGCCCTGACGATGATGCGACATCTCCGCCTTCTCCGCCTTCGGGTGCCGGGCGGCCGCCAGCGGCCCGGGATCGTGGCCGAGGTCTCGCAGCACCTCGCCGCGGCCGGCGTGAACCTCGTCCAGCTGTACACCTCGTCCGCCCTGCTTTGCCTTGTCCTCGAGCCGACGCAGGTGGTGGCGGCAATCCGGGCGCTCGCCCCGGTAACGCGGGAGGCGGCCGCGATGGTCGACGGACCGTACCGGGTCTCCCTCGTGACGGTGATCGGGGACGGTGTCCTCGACGACCTGGACCGGCTCCCATCCGCCGCTGTGGTCGGCGCGGAGGGGTTCAGCGCCACTCCGAGAGCGCTCTCGCTGGCGGTCCCCGAGGGTCGGGGGTCTGCGGTGCTTCGGGAGCTCCACCGAGTCCTCGTAGAGGAGGACCGCAGGCGATGACCCTGTGGGACGATTTTGCGAAGCTCGCCCCCTCCCGGGAGGTCGCCGGATACTTCGAGCGAGCCCCCGACCGGGACGAGAGCTCGGGAGTCGCGATGGCGTTCGACCGGGTCGAGGAGACCCAGAGCGTGAGCGAGTCCAGCGAGTGGCGGGAGCTCGAGAGGTCGACCGAACGCTTCCTTCGTCTCCCGCGGACGGCGGTCGTCGGCTACCTCGGGTTCGACGCCACCGGGTTGTTTGAACCGGCCATCGCTCGCTTTCCGAAGGGTTCTCCCTTCCCACTCGGCGAACTCGCGTTCGTGCGAAGCGCCCGCGTGACCCGGGTCCCCCGGCGGTCACCGAAGTCACTTCCACCCCCCTCCGTCGGCACGCCCCTCGCGGACAGCCTGCCTCCCCGACGGTTCGCTCGGGCCGTGCGGGGTCTCATCGCGGCGATCCGGGGAGGCGAGGCGTTTCAGGTCGTTCTCGCCCACCGCCGGGAGTGGCCCCGGCCGGACGACCTTCTCACGCGGGCCGGTCGGCTGCTCGCCACGGAGCGTTTCGCGTTCTTCTACTACCTCAAGTTCGGCGACCGAGAGGTCGTGGGCGCATCTCCGGAATCGGTCGTGGAGGTGCGCGGGGACCGGGCGTTCGTTAACCCAATCGCCGGAACGCTTCCCGCGGGCGCGTCTCGTAACCGCCGGCTGCCCCTCCGTCGAGACCCGAAGGAACTCGCGGAACATCGGATGCTGGTCGACCTCGCCCGGAACGACCTCGGCTCCGTCTCCCGGCCGGGTTCGGTCAGGCTCGTCTGGGAGGAGCGGCGGGAACGGTATGCCCGGCTCGAACACCTTGTGAGCCGCGTTCGCGGCCGGCTGCGGCCCGAGGTCGGGCCGTGGAGAGCGCTCGCGGCGACCTTCCCGGCCGGCACGGTGAGCGGAGCTCCGAAGATCCGGGCGACCGAACTTCTGCGCCGAGAGGAACGGACCTGGCGAGGACCGTATGCCGGCACGGTCGCGTTCCTCCGTCCGCACCGGGAGGCCGATTTTGCGCTCGCCATCCGCTCCGGGTTCGCGGCTCGGAACCGGCTCTACACGGCGGCCGGTGCCGGGATCGTGCACCGCTCGCAGCCGGCCCGAGAGTTCGACGAAACGTTGTCGAAGCTGGAACACGTGGAGGCGACCCTGGTCGGGGACCTCCGATGAAGGTACTTCTGATCGACCACGAGGATTCGTTCGTCCACAATATCGAGCAGGCGCTCGCCGCCGACGGCGCCGATGTTCGGTGTCTCCGCTCGACGGTGCCTCTTCGGGAAGCACTGCGCGTCGACCCGGACGCCGTGGTGCTCTCGCCGGGGCCGGGTCACCCGAGAGACTTGCGCCTCACGGGGCTCTCGCGCCAACTCCTCGACCGGTGGGACTCCGAGCGTCCGTTCCTGGGGGTCTGCCTCGGCCATCAGCTGATCGCCGAGCATTACGGCGGCCGGGTCGTCCGGGCGCCCCCCGTCCATGGTGATACGACGCGGATGGTCCACGACGGGCGGGGCCTGTTTTCTGGGGTTCCCTCCCCCACCTGGGTCGCGCGGTACCACTCGCTCGTCGTCCAGCCCCGGTCGATTCCGGGGTCTCTCGAAGTCTCGGCCCGCGGGAGTGGGGACCTCATTTTGGGACTCCGCCACCGCCGTCGACCCGTGAATTCCGTCCAGTTCCATCCCGAGTCGTATCTCACGCCTTCGGGGCCCCGACTCCTGAAGAACTTCCTCCGGGAGACGCGTCGATGAGCGACCGGCTCCTCCGCCGGCTTCGGAACCCGAAACCGCTCTCGGCGCGGGAGGCCCATCTTACGTTCGAGACGCTCATCTCTCCCCGATCGGACGACGCGCGACGGGTCTCGGTCCTTCTCGCTCTCGCCCGTCGCCCCATCTCCGCGGAGGAGCTGACCCGGTTCGTTCACGAGCTTCGACGACGCGCCGTCCCGTTCCCGGTTCCCGCGAAGGACCGTCCGGTCGACCTTTGCGGGTCGGGTGGGGCTCGGACTCCGTCGTTCAACGTTTCGACCGTGAGCGCGTTCGTCGTCGCGGCGGCGGGGGCCCCGGTGGTCAAGCATGGGAACCGTAGCTCGCGGGGACCGTGCGGGTCGAGCGACCTCCTCGAAGCGCTCGGCCTTCCGGTCACCCAGAGCCTCGCGTTCGGTCGCGCGAGCTATCGGCGGATGCGGCTCGCGTTCCTGCACGCTCCGCTCTACCATCCCGCGACGAAGGCTGTCGTGGCCGCGCGTCGGACTGTCGGGATCCCCACCGTGTTCAACAAACTGGGGCCGCTCTCGAATCCCGCTCCGATCGCCTACCAGCTTGTGGGCGTCGCCGACCTTGAGAACGCGCGGTGCGCGGCCGAGGTACTGCGGAACCTCGGCCGGCGTCACGCGATGGCGATGACCTCCGCGGAAGGATGCGACGAGTTCTCCCCTCACGGTGAGACCCGAGCGGTCTACTGGACCGGTCGGAAGCTCCTTTCCCGGTCGATCCGTGCGACGGACCTCCTTCCCCCTGAGGACCGTAAAGGAAGCTGGGGCGCCCTTCCCCCGGAGGCCGCCGCGGAAGAGACTCGTCGGGTGCTGGCGGGAGGAGGGGGCGCGCGCCGGGGTTCGGTGCTGCTCACGGCGGGGGCCGCTCTCTGGATGGCCGGCGCCGCTCGGGACCACGCTCAAGGGGTAGGCCGGGCGCGGGAGGCGCTCGATTCCGGGCGGGCCGAATCGGTCCTCGAAGAGATGGTATCGATGGGGCGTCGTTACCGTCGAGACGCGGAGGCGTCGTGATGCCGTTCCTCGACGAGGTCGTTCTCGAGGTCCGTCGTTCCGTGGCGGAAGCCACGTATGGCTCGGGTCTTTCTCCGCCCCCGGCGCATCGTCCCCCGTCCTTCTGTGAGGCCATTGAGAGAGACCGCGCCAACGGGGCGCTCGTGGTGGAGTTCAAGCGAGTCTCCCCTGGCCAGCCGGACCCTGTACTCCCCGCCCGAACCATCGCCGAATTCGTCGAGTCGACCCGACTCGGTCCGGTCGCGGGGTACAGTTGTCTTGCAACGACGCCACGGTTCCGGGGGTCGCCGCGCGACGTCGCGGAGCTCGCCCGGTCGACCGACCGACCGGTCCTGTTCAAGGACTTCGTGGTCGACCGACGCCAGGTCGAGGTGGCGGCGCGCACCGGAGCGAGCGCGATCCTCCTCATCGCCCGCCTCGCGGGCCATCCCGACGGGGTGGAACCGCTCGCCTCGCTCGCCGAGGAAGCGCATCGTCGCGGGCTCGAGGTGCTGCTCGAATTCCACGACCGGACAGAATTAAGTCGCGGAGCGGACGTGGCGGCAGACGTGTACGGCGTGAACGCGCGCGACCTGGGCACTCTCGCGATTGACCGAGTCACCGCCGCAGCGACGCTGCGGGAAGCGCGGGCTCTCGGGCTGCATCCGCTCCTCGGCCTGAGCGGCGTGGAGCGGGCGTCGGACGCCCGACAATTCTGGAACTCCGGAGTCGATGGGATCCTCGTTGGCACCGCGGTCGCCCGGGCCGCCCAACCCGGAAGCTTCCTCGCCTCGCTCCGGCGGAACGAACCTGGAGGAACCGAATGAAGACATTCGTCAAATTCTGCGGGCTTCGAGACAGCGCAGCCGTGAAAGAAGTGCCGGCGGGGGGCGCGGCCGGCTTCGTGGTCGACGTGCCGGCCTCTCCGCGGAATCTCGCACCGGAGCGCGCGGCCGAGCTGATCGGCGACGTGCCGACCGAAGCGGAGGCGTGGGCCGTGGTGGTCGACCCGGCGGCGGAGCTCATCCACGCGCTGTTCGACGAGGTCGGGGTCGACCGCATCCAGGTCTACGGGAAGATTCCCGCGGGACTCGAATTCCTCGAGGTCCATCACCTCGTTCCCTCGATGCCGATTCCCCCGTCGATGCCGGGCACCGACCTCCCGAAGGTCCCCGCGGCCGAGGACTATCCGCGGGTCCACCTCGACGCGGCGGGCCAGCCGCTGCCCGGAGGAAGCGGAATTCGGCCGGACTGGGATGCCTGCGCCCGGATCGTGGACGCGCATCCCGGTCGTAAGTTCGTCCTCGCGGGCGGCCTCACTCCCCAGAACGTCTCCGACGCGCTCGCTTCGGTCCGCCCCTGGGGAGTCGACGTCTCCTCGGGGATCGAGAGCGCCCCGGGCGTCAAGGATGTCGCTCGGATGCGAGCGTTCGTGCAGGCGGTGGAGGCGTTCGAGTCCGGCCATGCCTAGGCGCTTTGGTCCGTACGGCGGGGCGTACGTTCCCGAGACGCTCGTGCCGGCGCTCGAGGAACTCGAGACGACGTGGAAGTCGGCGCGACACGACCCGGCGTTCCAAGCGGAGCTTCGCCGGCTCTCGAGGACGCTCGGCGGGCGTCCCACGCCCCTCTACCTCGCCGCGAACCTCACCCGCCGCGCCGGTGGGGCTCGGATCTGGCTGAAGCGCGAGGACCTCGTTCACGGGGGGGCCCACAAGTTCAACAACACCCTCGGCCAGGGCCTGCTCGCCGTCCGGATGGGGAAGCCTCGACTGATCGCCGAGACGGGGGCCGGCCAGCACGGAGTCGCGACGGCGATGATCGGCGCGGCGCTCGGCCTCGACACCACCGTCTACATGGGCGAGGTCGACGTCGCTCGACAGCGGCCGAACGTCGACCGCATGCGACTTCTCGGGGCCCGCGTCGTCCCCGTGCGGTCGGGGAGCCGGACGCTCAAGGACGCCATCAACGCTGCACTTCGCGACTGGATCGCGAACGTCCGCACGACCCACTACCTGCTCGGCTCGGCCGTCGGGCCCCACCCGTTCCCCTCGATGGTCGCGGAGTTCCAGAGCGTGATCGGACGCGAGATTCGCTCCCAGTCACGTCGCGCGTTCGGCCGGCTTCCCGACCTCGCGGTCGCCTGCGTCGGGGGAGGGTCGAA
>Ga0187815_10001574_pt1 | contig 10763 bp, 10 predicted proteins | sample NC_S_5_FD_132962 | JGI IMG/M metagenome (GOLD analysis project Ga0187815, IMG submission 132962) | Wetland sediment microbial communities from Neuse River Estuary, North Carolina, USA - ASW-S_5 | ecosystem: Environmental > Aquatic > Freshwater > Wetlands > Sediment | place: USA: North Carolina...
ACCGAACTCCCCGAGACGTTCGTCGGCGACACGGAACTTCCGGAGATCGGACCTCTCCCCGACGAGTCTCCGCCCGGGCCTCCCTCGAGCTGAACAGCCTCCGACCACCACGGTCTCCGGGCGTGGCGACCCGGCGTTCGTCGGAGAGCTTAAGGGGGGATTTCGGGTCCTCGTGTCGATGAACATCCACCAAAACACGCGTGAGCGTACGTCCTTCTCTCTCGGCGGCCGATGCACGTAACGCTCGACACAGTGCCCCCATCAAACGCCCATCCGGTGATGGGCGGGACCGTCGTCGCCCCGGAGAGACGCAGATGACCGAGCTCGCCCTGCAAAGCGAGAACCTCCGAAAGGTCTACCAGTCAAAGGGAACCCCTCCGATCGAGGCGCTCGCGGGGGTTTCGCTCGAGGTCCGACGGGGCGAGCGGGTGGCGCTGCTCGGCCGCAACGGCGCCGGAAAGACGACGTTCCTGAAGATCGCCTCGACGCTCCTTCGGCCGACGTCGGGGCGCATCCAGGTGTTCGGCTATGACGTCGACCGGACCCCCGAGAAGGCTCGCCCGTACATCGCGGTCGTGCCGCAGGAGGGGAAGCCGTTCTTCCACCTCACGCCACGGGAACAGGTGTACACGTACCTTCGCGCACGGGGCCTGGGACGGGAGACAGCCAAGTCCCGCACAGAGGAAGCCCTCGAGAAGATGGGGCTTCTCGAATGTGCCGATCGTCTCTGCGTCACGCTCTCCGGCGGCCAGCGTCAGAGGGCGATGGTCGCCACCGTGATCGCCACGGAGGCGCCGCTGCTCTTCCTGGACGAGCCGACCATCGGGATGGACCCGTTCGCCCGCCGCTCGGTGTGGGATTCGCTGCGGACTCTGACCCGGCGCGGGTCGACGATCCTCCTGACGACGCACTACCTGGACGAAGCGGAGGCGCTCAGCCACCGTTTGTACATTGTCGAGCGTGGGCGCGTGCTCGTGGCGGGGACCGCTGAGGACCTCAAGCGATCGGTGGGGGGCACCGTGAAGGTCCTCCTGCCCGGTGGCGCCCCGCTTGCGGAGACTTTCCGCTCGTTCGGCTCGTCCGTCACCGACGGCGACACGCTCACGATCATCGTCAACCCCGAGCGCCTCGGCGAGCTGATGGACCTCGCCGTCCGCTCGAAGCTTCTCGCGACGGTAGGCCCCGTCACGCTCGAGGAAGCATTCCTCCGGGTCGTGGGCAGGTCGATCGATGAGGAATAGCGAGCCGGCCGTGAACACCCGTGTCTTCCGCGGGCTCGTCGCGTTCCTCTGGACCGAGGTGCTCGTCCAAGCGCACGAGGAGCTCGCGATGGCCGCCTCGATGATGGTCCAGTCGGTGCTCCTCGTCTTCGTCTGGATCCTCGCGCCCGCGCTCCTCGGGGTCGCGTTCGTCGGGGCGATTGTCTACTCGATGTTCACAATGGGCCAGCGCGTCCTCAACGAGGCGGCGTACGTTCGCATCGACCACAAGGCGAACGACCTCTACCTTGCCGGGCCGATGTCCCCGGAGGCCTACTTCCTCGGCATGGCGTTCGGCATCCTGGTCGTCTACGTCGCGCCGGTGGTGGTCCTAGGGGTCGTCGCGACCGCCGTGATCCACTTCACTCTGGCGCAAGGGGTCCTCCTGTTCGCCCTCTCGGCCACCGTCTGGGTCTTCTCGGCGTCGGTCGGCTACATCTTTTCGACATTCTTCCGCGACAACCGAGCGATCTGGGCCTACTCTAGCCTGTTCTTCAACATCTTCGGAGTCCTGCCTCCGGTGTTCTATCCGTTCCGGCTGTGGCCGGCGCCGCTCGCACCGGTCGCCTTGCTGATGCCGCCGAGCGCCGCCGCCGCCCTCGTCCAAGCGAGCCTCGGAATCACCCGGCTCTCCTCCGGGGAGACCCTGCTGGCCGTCGGGGGCCTGGTCGTGGAGACCGTGCTGCTGTTCCTGTTCGCAATCTACTGGGCACGACGGACGGTGCGGGAGAAGTAGCGGATGGCGACCACGATACGCTCCGAGCTCCCGCAGGTCCCGGCCAGCGGTCGGGCCCTCCCTGCGTTCCTGATCGTCGGGTGGCGGTGGATCAGCCGCAACCCGGCGGTCGCGATCACGCCGATCCTCCTCCCGTTCATCTTCCTCTACTTCCTGTCGCTGATCTCGCCTCCGTCCGCCCTCCCTCTCGAGATCGTCGGCGCGATGATGTTCACGATGCAGAACATCGGGTCGTGGGTTCTCGGCGACAGCGCGTACTGGAGGATCGAGCACTCGCTCCAGGACATGTTCGTCGCGAGCCCGCTCAGTCGGATCCGGTACCTGTTCGGGATCGCGTTATCGAACCTGATCGCGATGCTCCCGGCGCTGGCGATCCTCGCCCTGCTGCTCGCCTGGGCCGGGGCCCGGGAGGGTGCTCCCCTCACGCCGTACGCGTTCGTCGTCCTTGTCGCGAGCCTCGCGGTCCTCTGGGTACTGTTCTCGTCCGTCGGGATCGGAATCTCGAGCCGTATCCGCACCCAGCGCGAGATCTGGCCCGTGGGCAACCTGACCTTCACGATCCTCGGGATGCTCACGCCGCTGTACTATCCGCTCTCCGCCCTTCCGCCCCTCTGGCAGGACGCGGCCCGATTCCTTCCGGCGACCTACGCGGCCCTCCTGGTCCAGGGGGCGCTCGGCATCACTCCCGCCACATCGACCCAGATGGTGCTCTACGCCGTCCTCCTCGTGGCCGCGGCCGTCGTCGGGCTCGTCATCATGCTGCGGCTCTATCGCTGGGGGGAGCTCTAGCGCACTAGGAAATGTTCAAGGGGAGTCGCGGCATGCATAGGTCGTTGCCCTCACCGAGACCCCTTCCCACTTCATCGTGCATCTCGGCGGTATCGCTGTGGTTTTCTCGGAGCCGCTCCTCCCGTCCGTTCTCCCGAATCGGCCGCGGGGAGACCTGAAATGAGTGACGACGAGTTCGATGAGATCCTATCCGCGCTCGACCGAGAGACCGCCCGCATCCGGGTTCGGGCGGAGCCCCGCCGGTACAACAAGCCGGCGACCGTAATCTCCGGGTTCCCGCCCGGGGTCGACCTCGCGGAGACCACACGTTCTCTCAAGAACCGACTCGCGACCGGCGGGTCCGTCGTCGACGGGGAGGTCTACCTCCAGGGCGACCATCGTGGCCGGATCCGCGAAGAACTGGCGAAGCTCGGGTTTGACCCCGAAACGATCGAGATCTCCGACACCGCGCTCCCGAAGCGAGGACGCCGCGGCTAGGTGCACCGTCCCGCCCTCGGGAAGCGCCCTTGGTTTCCCCGCGCCCCGGGTGGTACCGAAAATCGTCGACCGGCGAAGGTATAACCTGCCGTTGTAACGAGCTCGCTCAAGGAGACTCCCGATGGCAGCGTACGCCCATCCTGAAGTGCTGGTCGAGACCAGCTGGCTCGCGTCCCACCTGAACGACCCGAAGGTCCGCGTCGCGGAGGTCGACTACGACCCCGTGGCGAACTACGAGATGGGTCACATCCCCGGCGCGGTGCTGTTCGACTGGCGCAAGGACATCAACGACCCGGTCAGCCGGGACATCCTGTCGGGAGAGGCCCTCACGGCGCTGTTCGCCCGGAGCGGCATCGACGACGACACGACGCTCGTTCTCTACGGCGACTTCAACAACTGGTTCGCGGCGTTCGCGTTCTGGGTGTTCACGTACTACGGGGCGAAGAACCTCAAGCTGATGAACGGAGGCCGGAAGAAGTGGATCGCCGAGGACCTCCCGCTCACCAAGGACGCCCCGAAGCCCGGGACCGGACACTTCAATGCGCACACGCCGAACAACGCTCTCCGCTCGTACCTCGACGACGTGCGCAAGGTGCTCCCGGACGTGAAGGGCGGGAAGTTCTCGCTCGTGGACGTCCGCGGCCCGAAGGAGTTCTCGGGCGAGATCACCGCCCCGCCGGAGTATCCCACCGAGCATGCGCAGCGTGGGGGCCACATCCCCGGCGCGAAGAACATCCCCTGGGCCCAGGCGGTCAAGGAGGATGGCACGTTCAAGTCCCGGGAAGAGCTCGAAGCGCTCTACGGGTCGAAAGGGGTCGTTCCGGCCCACCCCGTGATCACGTACTGCCGGATCGGCGAGCGATCGAGCCACACCTGGTTCGTGCTGAAGTATCTCCTCGGCTACCCGGACGTGCGGAACTACGACGGTTCCTGGACCGAGTGGGGAAACCTCGTTCGGACCCCGATCGAGAAGTAGGCCGCTCGTACCGGTGCGCTACCCGGGCCGGCGACGCGGCTGGGGGTTGGCTTCCTTCCGCACCAGGAACTGGAAGATCGTCCCCTCCTTGCGGCTTGCGAGGAGCGAGTGACCGGTCTGGTCCGACCAACGGATCATCTCGATCGGGCTCGTCGGGTCGTCCGTCGCGAGGAGGATCGCTTCGCCCGGCTGGCTCGCGTCCACGCTTTCTCGCAGGCGTGCGAGCACCGCCGAGCACTCGAGTCCGATCTCGTTCAGCTCAAGGTCCGGGGTCGCTGGCCAGCAGTGGATTCTCTGGGCGCGGATTCGCTCCTCGAGGCGCGCGGCGACCTGCGAGGCCGTCTCGAGGAGCCTCCCCGGGTCGTTTGGTCTCGCCGGCCGGACCCGGACGACCCAGCCGTCGCCGTACGGAGCGTCGTTGAGGAGCCGGGGCCGTCGGGCGACCGCTTCGTTGCGCTCGACCAACACCACGTCGACCGGCATGCGGACCGCGCCCGTGAGCCGCGTGCTCTCGATCGTCGCGACGCTGCGCCCCCGGCCCACGGCACCTTCGACGGGCCGGAAGGTGAGCGTGCGGAACGGCCCGGCGAACGACCCGAACGCTCCGATAATCCCGATGCGCGCGGTCCCGTCCTGCGGGTCGTCCGCCCACCAGACGCTGTTCTCGAGGTCGTAGAGGCGGTCCTCGGGGAGCGGGCAGCCACTCACCTCCATCGCGGGCCAAACGTTCGCGCGAGGTCTTAGGGCTTCCGCGCGCGACAAGCTTTTGGCGTAGCAGGAGAGTCATCGACCTATGCGAATGGCGGCCGCGTCGGCCGGTGCGACGCGGCCTGTGGGGCGGCCCCGGTGTCGGTGCGGCCACCTTCCCACGCACCACATGGAAGTGGCGGCGGTTGGGTCGAGCGCAAGCTTTCAGCTTCGTCCAACGGGTCCGTGCGCCCTCTGCGGCGAGTCGGTCTGCCACCGGTACACGCCCGGCGGCACCTGATCGGAACGCTTCGGGACGGCGTCAGCCGTAGGCCGTCTTGATCAGGTAGTCCTTGAGCCGGGTCAGCCGTTCGTCCCAGAAGTGGAAATGCCATGACCGGGCCTCTTCCCAAGGTTCGCTCGCGCCCCAACCCTCGTGCTCGAGCGTGACGTCGATCCCCTCGGGGGACTCCTGCAACCGTACGTAGACCTGGGTGCGAGGCTCGGGATGGTTCATCAGCCGGTCGAACGGCGGCGGGCCGAGCCAGGTGAACCCGAGGTCGAGGTCGGGCGTCATGCGAACGATCGTGCCGGGACTCTCGAACGGCGTCGCTCCTCGGAACGAAAGGTGGTATGTCCCACCCACCTCCACCTTCACCTGGGCGTCGTCGGCGAGCCAGCTCTTGAGCTGCGCCGGATCGGTGAAGGCGCTGAAGATCATCGGGATCGGCAGCGGGATGGTCACTTGGATGAGGATCGGGTCGAGGCCGTCCGAGATCACGGGGGCCGTTCGGGCGTCGGCGGCTAAAGAGTTTGCGTGCGCGCCCGCGCCGACGAACATGGTCGGGTCGAGTCGGAATTCGCGCGGTGGTTCCCGGCGCCGCGGACCTCGGACGGTGCGGACCGAGAGCTCGACCAGCTGGCGACATGGTGCCGACCCGCACCGCCCGCGCCCGGCGCGCCCAATCCCGTCGGTCGGTCCGCCCTTGGGCCCGGCCGCCGATAGGGGATATTAACCACAGCTCCCATCGACCGCGGAATGAAAGGGCCCCCGGGTGCCGGCCCGCGATTCCGTTGGATCGGCCGGCGCGTATCTCCCGCGCTCCTCCCCCACCGGAAGGTCGACTCCTCCCGCATCGCCCGTGGAATGCGCCGTCACGAGCTCGGAAAGGGCAGGGATCGGTGAACCGTGCCGATTTGTCCCTGGGGAGCCTGACCGTGAGCGTCGAGCCCGGGCCGGCCCCCACGGGTGCCGACCGGGGCGCGGCCGATCGTCAGGAGTCGGGCCCGAACCGAGGTCCTCCGGTCCCCCGTCGCCGGCTTTCCGGGTTTGCGCGCTACGCCCTTCGCCGGTTGCTCATGATCCCGGTCCAGCTCGTCTTTGTGCTGCTGATCCTCTACCTTGCGATTGACGTGCCCGCGGGGCTGGCCCGTTCGCCTCCCGAGAGCCTCAGCGCGATCGACCAGGGGTTCTTTCAGCTCGTGGCCAACATCTTCTCGGGCAACTGGGGGACGACCTCGTACAGCCTCGGTGAGACCGGCGGTGCGAAACCTCTGCTCTCATGGGCCCAGGTCTTCGCGTACTACATCCCCCCTTCGATCCAGCTCGCCTTGTTCGCGTTGCCGATCGCCGCGGCGCTGGCCTACCCGGTGAGCCTACTCGCGGGGTGGAGTCGACGGCCGGGGCTCGACGCCCCCTCTCGGTTCGTCACCCTCACCGCGGCGCTGCTGCCGACCTTCGTAGTGGGAACCCTCGTCCTGAATGCCCTGTTCAACCCGTATCTCAACTACTTCCAGGATATCCCGGCGCAGGGACTCCTACCGGCCGATTTCTGGTTCTTCAACCGGGGCGGATACCCTTCTTGGATCCTCTACGGTTTCGTTACGCAACCGACCGGGTTCCCGCTGATCGACGCGGTGGTCCATGAGGCGTGGACGATCGCGGCGATATCGTTCACGAAGACCCTGATCCAGGCATCGGTAGTCGCGGTGGCGTACGTCGCGATCTTCTTCCGGCACGCGCGGTCGATCGCGCGGTCCGTCCGGGAGGAAGTGTACATTGTCGGTGCCCGCGCTCGCGGGGTTTCCGAACATACGCTCCTCTGGCGCCATGCCGCCCGGGCGGTGACCCCGTCGTTCCTCCTGGTGTTTGCCCTGACGATACCGGAGTACCTCGGCGTACAGTTCGCCGTGGAGGTGGCCTTCACCGACCAGTCCGGCTTTGGCTACCTGATCTTCGCGAGCCTGATGGCGGGTGACCTCTCCCCCATCATTCCCTTGGTGTTCCTGATCGCGATCCTGGTCCTCACTTGGGCCCTCGTCGTGGACCTCATCGCCGTCCGGCTCGACCCCCGGGGGGTGGCGAGTCGATGAACGAAGCCCCGGCCCAGGGCACCGCCGAAACGGTGGCGGTTCCGTTACGTCCCTCCCTCCGCGAGCGATGGGCCCGCCGCCCTCCCAGCCTCGGATTCCTGGTGGGAGCTGGGTTGCTCACCACGTACATCGTGGTGGCCATCAGCGCCCTCTTCGTCTTCCGAAATTCCCTCGGGCAGCTTCCCCAGACCACCGCGTGGGTTCCTCCTTTCAACCCGATCGGTCCTTCCTGGGCCCACCCGTTCGGGGTCATGCCGGGGTTCGGTACCGACCTGTTCCGGGCGATCTGGCAGGCCACGCCGTGGGACCTCGGCATTGTCGCCGGGATCGTGGGAATCGACGTGTTCTTGGGATTCTTCCTCGGCGCGATCGCGGGCCTCAACGAGGGCGGGGTCTTCGACGCGGTCATCACGTTCGTCTGCGATTCGCTCGGAGCCATTCCCACGTTCTTGCTCGCCATCGTGGTCTTCGCCGGTCTCGTGACGGTAGCTCCAAGCGCGGTCGGCCTTCCGCTCTTCGTGGGGGTCTTCGGGGTCATCCTTTGGCCGACGATGGCCCGTACGGTCCGGGAGCGGGCTCGCACGATCGCGCACGCGCCGTACGTGGACGCGGCGCGCGCTTCGGGCGCGTCGTTTCCCCGCATCCTGGTCCGCCATGTCATGCCCAACTCGCTCGGCCCGGTGCTCGCCCAGGTACCGCTCGATGTCGCCCCGATCTTCTTCGTCCTCTCGGCGTTCCCGTGGTACTACAACTGCCAGCTCCCGGGGGGGCCTCCCACGCCTCCGAACTCCCCTCCGCTTCACTACCTCGTTCCGAACCTTCCGTTCTTCTCGCCGTTACCGTCATCGTCGTTCCCGGAGTGGGGCTACCTCCTCGGGTTCGGAACGTGCGACGGATTCACCTCGGTGGGAGTCTTCGCGTCCTGGTGGATGTACTTCTTCCCGCTCCTCGCGATCGTGGGGCTCGGGCTCGCGCTCGGACTTCTCTGCGACGGGATCGAGCGGTGGCGCCACTTCGACCGTTAGCCTCGGAGAAGGGCCTCGCGCGCGCCAGGGACGACCGGGGGCTCGAGATTGAGAGAGGGCCGGTTGCCGGCAACCATATAGAAGGCACACAGCTGAGTCCTCTCCGCGGTAAAGGTGGCCATGCGTCACCGGTTTCGGGAAATCGTCACGGTGGCCATCTCGGTGGGCCTGACAGTTCTCGTGATGTCCGCCGGATTGCTTCTCGAAGTACGAAACTCTCTTCCGGCGAGTTCGGGTCCCTCGGGCCATCCTACGGTCGGAGACGTCGGGCGGCAGACCCTCGGCATCGCCACCGAATCTGGCTCCGCCCCGTTAGCATCCTACTCCGACACTCAGCAGTCCCTGGGTGTGGTCGCGACGCTCACGGCCGGCTTCAATCCCGATTGGGTCACGTACGACAGCGGAAACGGCGACATCTACGTGCCCAATTCGTTTTCCTCGAATGTGAGCGTCTTCCACGGCACGTCGGTGGTGGGCTCGGTCCCCGTCGACTACTCCCCGTTCTCCGCGGTATACGATAGCGGCAACGGCTACGTCTACGTTCCGAGCAACTACGCCAACGACGTGACCGTGGTCAGCAACACGTCCGTCGTGGCGGTGGTCAGCGCCGGAACGGCGCCCGAGGGGGTGGCGTACGACGATAGCAACGGGTACGTCTACGTGACCAACTACGAATCGAGCAATGTTAGCGTGATCAGCGGCACGCGGCTGGTGACCGCGGTCCCGGTCGGGAGCTCTCCGAATTCGCTCGTGTACGACCCCGGGAACGGGTACGTCTACGTGATGAACGGCGAATCCAACAATGTGAGCGTGCTCAGCGGCACGTCGGTGGCCGGTACCGTTCGGGTAGGCTCCGGACCGCAATCTCCCGCGTACGACAGCGCGAACGGGTACGTGTACGTCCCGAACACCAGCTCCGGGAATGTGAGCGTGATCAGCGGGACCACGCTCGTTCGCACGATCGCGGTCGGCCTCTACCCGAGCTACGCGGTCTACGACCCCACGAACGGCTACGTCTACGTCCTCAACGATGGCTCGAGCAATGTGAGCGTGATCAGCGGCGTCGCGCTCGTCACCACCTTGAACGTCGGAGGTGCTCCGAGCGCGGCGGTGTACGACGTCAAGCGCGGTGACGTCCTCGTGCTGGGCGCGCCTTCGGGCAACGTGAGCGTTGTCAACGGAACCTCGGTCATCACGACCATTCCCGTGGGCTCAGGGCCGGTCTACGGCGCCTTCGACAGCAGCAACGGGTACAGCTACGTCGCCGAATCGTTGTCGGGCAACGTGAGCGTGATCGGGCCCGTCAACTCCTCGGGCGGGGGCCATTCGTCGCCCCTGTTGCCCGGACCGCTGTGGGTCTACATCGCGAACGGAGTGGTCCTCGCCGCGGTCGTGAGCGCCATCGTGATCTACGTGATTCGGCGCCGGCGTCGCCCCCCGTCCTCCGCGTCCTTCTAGAGGTACTCCACCGGATCGTGGCGGGGTAACGGGGCCGGAACTATCGCCGGACCATGGCTGTCCGCGGGAAATGATCGACCGGACAGCGGAGTCGCACCCCGGCCAAAGGGGAGCCCCCGAGTGACGAGCGCCGATATACAGAAAGCCGCCGTCGCGCTCCCGCCCTGCGACCCGGGCGCACGAAAACCTCGGGTCGGGCGGTGAATGGGGACCGTCATGTGCGGTAGAACCGGGACCTCGGACACGATCCTGCGCTCACGGAGACTTCTCTCGTGAGCGCTCAAGGCGAGGAAGCCCGGCCCGGGGTCGAGCCGCGAGAAGCGGGTTCCCGACGGCCGAGCAGCGCGCCCACCGACATGCCCCGGCGCCCGGTCCTCTCGGGATTCGCCCGGTTCGCGCTCCGTCGGTTGCTGTTGATACCGGCGCAGCTCGTGTTCGTGATCCTGGTCCTCTACCTCGTCATCGACGTGCCGATCGGGCTCACCCAGAGGACGCCGGAGAGCCTCCTCGGGTTCAACCAGGGGTTCTACCAGCTGGTGTTCAACCTGTTCACGGGCAACTGGGGGACCTCTACGTTCGTGAGGTTCCTCAACGGCGGGGGCGGGCCGAACCCGATGGAGCCGATTCCCTGGACCCAGATTTTCGCGTACTACATCCCGACCTCGATCCAGGTCGCGGTGTTCGCGCTGCCGATCGCCGCAGCGCTCGCCTACCCGATCAGCCTGTTCGCCGGCTGGAGCCGTCGTCCCGGGGTCGACGCGCCGGTCCGGATGGTGACGTTGATCAGCGCGCTCCTGCCGGTGTTCGTGGTCGGGACCCTGGTGCTGAACGCGCTCTTCGACCCCTTTCTCAACTACTTCCAGGACGTTCCCGCGCAGGGACTCCTGCCGGCCGACTTCTGGTTCTTCGACCGGGGCGGATACCCTTCCTGGATCCTCTACGGCTTCGCGACGCAGCCGACCGGGTTCCCGCTGATCGACGCG
>Ga0187815_10001575_pt1 | contig 10763 bp, 5 predicted proteins | sample NC_S_5_FD_132962 | JGI IMG/M metagenome (GOLD analysis project Ga0187815, IMG submission 132962) | Wetland sediment microbial communities from Neuse River Estuary, North Carolina, USA - ASW-S_5 | ecosystem: Environmental > Aquatic > Freshwater > Wetlands > Sediment | place: USA: North Carolina...
CTGGCTGGACGACGGCGCCGAGTGGGACGGCGCAATGAACTACAACGGCTTCACCCAGCCGGTCTCCGAGTGGATCTGCGGCGTGGACGAAAGCGGCAACAGCGCCTCGCTGACCCCGAGCAGTCTCGACAACTGGCTGCACGGCACGCGCGCCGACCTGCCGGTCGACGTGCAGCAGACCATGGCCAACTTCCTGGGCAGCCACGACACCTCGCGCTTCGCCACGCGTTGCGGCGGCGACATCTGGAAGACCTACCTGGGCCTGATCTTCCAGATGACCTACGTCGGCACGCCCACCATCTACTACGGCGACGAATACGGCATGCAGGGTGGTGCCGACCCGGACAACCGCCGTACCTTCGACTGGACCCAGGCCACCACCGGCAACACCGCGGTGGCGCTGACGCAGCAGCTGGTGCGCATCCGCAACCAGTACCCCGCACTGCGCACCGGCTCGTTCATGACCCTGCTCACCGACGACACCCACGACATCTACGCGTTCGCGCGCTTCGACCGGAACAACCGCATCGCGGTGGTGCTCAACGGCACCGGCAACACCGAGACGGTAACCGTGCCGGTGTACGAGGAGAGCATGACCAACGGCAGCCAGGTCACCGACCTGATCACCGGCAACAAGTACACCGTCAGCAACGGCAACGTCACGCTGAGCGTGGAGGGCCACTACGGCGCGATCCTCGCGCAATGAATCCGGCCCTTCCTACCCGTGGCGGAAGGTTCCTGAAAGCACCGACACATCTGCGTACACTGGCCCCGGACCCGACCGCATGCCTGCAGCTGCGGCGGCCCGGCCACGGGGGGCCACCGGCACGCGGACGGCGGGCAGGCGCATGAAGCCGCCGCCCACCGGTCCGATCGAGGAAACAGCAAGATGATGAGCATCTTCAGCAGCCTGATGCTGGCACTGACCGCCGGCGCGCACGGCCCGCTCTGGCACGACAGCCTGCAATGGCGAGGCCAGCACGCCAGCATGCAGGTACAACAGGGCGGCGGCTTCCTGCTTCAGGCAGCGCACGGCAGGCGCGCGATCCCGGCACCGCCGTACGCGGTGCAGACCGCCAGCCCGCTGTTCGACGGTCTGTACGCGATGGCGCAGGACGACCTGCGCGAGGATTCGGTGACCTCGATCCACGACGCCGCCTACGAGCATGACCGGCCGATCCCCTGCACCTGCTTCGAGACCGGCGACAAGTGGCATTACGTGTGGACGCGCGACCTGTCCTACGCGGTGGACCTGGGCCTGTGGCGCTTCGATGCCGCGCGCGCGCGCAACGGCCTCGAGTTCAAGCTGTCGGACTCGCGCGTGCCCGGCACGCCGCAAGGCCCGTTCGCGGTGCAGGACACCGGCTCGGGTGGCAGCTGGCCGGTGAGCACCGACCGCGTGGCGTGGTTCCTCGCCGCGCGCCACCTGCTGGGCGACCCCGCTTTCGCCGACACCACCTGGCGGGCGCTCACCGCCACGCTGGCGCAGGACCGCCGCTACGCTTTCGACGCCGGCATGGGCCTGTACCGCGGCGAGACCTCCTTCCTCGACTGGCGCGAGCAGAGCTATCCCGCGTGGATGGCCAACGACGTGGTGCCGATCGCGCAGTCCTACGCGCTGTCCACCAATGTGCTGCACTACCAGGCGCTGGAACTGGCCGCGCGCATGGCGGATCAGCGCCACGACGCGCGCGCGGCGGAGTACCGCAGCCAGGCCGGGGCGTTGAAGGCGGCGATCAACGCGCGCTTCTGGCGCGAAGACCGCGGCATGTACATGAGCTACCTCGGCGGCGACGGCGCACCCTACGACACTTACGACCTGCTGGGCCTCGCGCTGGCGATCGACAGCGGCGTGGCCGGCAACGAGCGCGCGCGGCAGTCGCTGGCGAACTACCCGGTGTGGCCGGCCGGCAGCCCGGTGATCTGGCCCGAGCGCGCCGACCAGCCGATCTACCACAACCGTGCGATCTGGCCGTTCGTCAGCGCGTACGCGCTGCGCGCCGCGCGCCGGCTGGACGACCCCGCGCACATCGCGTTCGAGATCACCTCGATCATGCGCGGCGCGGCGCTGGCGGGCTCGAACATGGAGAACTACGAGCTCACCACCGAAGCCACCCACGTGGACGACGGCAAGCTCAGCGGCCCGGTGGTGGATTCGCCGCGCCAGCTGTGGTCGGTGGCCGGCTACCTCGCGATGGTGGGCGAAGGCGTGTTCGGCCTCGAAGCCGACGGCCGCATCGAGCCGAAGCTGCCGGTCGTGCTGGTGCCCATGCTGTTCGGCAACAAGGACACGATCAGCCTGCAACTGCCCGGACGGCGCATCACCCTGCAGCGGCCGAAGAAGCTGGCCGGCAACCTGCTGGTGGCCGACCGCATCGAGCAGCACGGCAACGACAGCGTGGTGCAGCTGAAGGGCATCAAGGCGGCCGAGCTGTCGCTGCGCAGCACCGTGCCCCCGTTCGCGCCACCGGCCCCGGCCGCGCCGCAGGTGATGCGCAAGGGCGCGGACTGGCAGGTGCGGGCCACTGCGCCCGGCGTGCTTTACCTCAACGGCCAGCGCGTCGGCGCGATCGACGGCACGCTCGCGGTGCCCGCCGCGGACGTGCTGCAATGCTTCAGCCTCACGCAGACCGGCGCCGCCGGACTCGAGTCGCTGCAGAGCCCGCCGCAATGCGAAGGCCCGGTCACCCGCGTCGAAGGCCCGTGGCCGCGCACATGGACCGCGCCCGCCGCCGGCCGCTACCAGCTGTCGTTGCGCTACCGCAACGACCACGGCCCGATCAACACCGGCATCACCGCCGCGGTGAAGCAGGTCGCCATCCAGTGCGAGGGCAGCCCGGCGCAGACCGTGCCGGTGGTGATGCCGCACAGCACCGGCGAGCAGCTGTCCACCACCGCGCAATTCGACGCCGGCGCGGGCGCGCGCTGCAGCTTCGCGCTGGAGCAGGGCTTCAACATGAGCTACCTCGCCGGCAACGCGCATTACACCGGCGAGGCGGGTGGCGTCGGCGGGCCGCTGAACGACGCCGACGTGGGCGCGCTGCGCATCGTGCCGCTGGCGGCGGACAATCCTCCGTGATGCGATCCGCATTGCGGCCATCCCGCCCACGGCTCCCGCCTTGGCGACAGGCAGGCCACGCCACCGGATCGGCATGCATCCCGGCCGGTCCGGCGCGATGGCCTGAATCCTCCATGCCGGGCTGAGGCCCGGTCCACCCACCTCCCCTGCCTCAACATCGGGGGAGAGGGCCTCTTCCACCGTCACGCAAGTCCAGAGACCACCCATGACCCGCAAACCCGAGCTGTCGTTCTGGCAGATCTGGAACATGTGCTTCGGCTTTCTCGGCATCCAGTTCGGCTTCGCACTGCAGAACGCCAACGTCAGCCGGATCTTCCAGACGCTCGGTGCGAACGTGGACCAGATCCCGGTGCTGTGGATCGCCGCGCCGTTCACCGGGCTGATCGTGCAGCCGCTGATCGGCTACTGCTCCGACCGCACCTGGAACCGCTTCGGCCGCCGCCGGCCGTACTTCTTCGCCGGCGCGGTGCTGGCCACGCTGGCCCTGCTGGCGATGCCGAACTCGCCGGCGCTGTGGGTGGCGGCGGGCCTGCTGTGGATCATGGACGCCTCGTTCAACGTGTCGATGGAACCGTTCCGCGCCTTCGTGGGCGACCAGCTGCCGCCGCGCCAGCGCCCGCTGGGCTACGCGATGCAGAGCGTCTTCATCGGCGTGGGCGCGGTGGTGGCCTCGTTCCTGCCCTGGCTGCTCACCCGCTTCGGTGTGGCGAACACCGCGCCGGCCGGCACGGTGCCGCATTCGGTGATGTATTCCTTCTACGCGGGCGCGGCGGTGCTGCTGGGCGCCATGCTGTGGACCATCTGCACCACGCGCGAGTACCCGCCGGAGCAACTGGAAGCCTTCGCCGACAACCGCGTTGCGGAGGAATCCGCGGACGTGGCCGGCGCGTGGAAGCCCGGCGCATTGTTCCTGCTGCTGGGCCTGGTGCTGCTGGCGCTGATCCGGCACTACGCACTGCGCGAGGAACTCTACCTGCTGGCGGGCGGCCTGGTCGGCGCCGGCGCGCTGTTCGCGTGGCTGGCCCGCACGCGGCGCCAGGGCGCGCTGCGCCAGATCATGGGCGACCTGTACGGCATGCCGCGCGAGATGCGCCGGCTGAACTGGGTGCAGTTCTTCTCCTGGTTCGCGATGTTCGCGATGTGGATCAACACCACGCCGGCCGTCGCCGGCCACTTCTACGGCAGCACCGACACCACGTCCGCCGCCTACAACGAGGGCGCGAACTGGGCCGGCGTGCTGATGGGCACCTACAACGGCGTGGGCGTGCTGGCCGCGATCCTGATCCCGCTGCTGGTGCGCGCCTGCGGCCTGCGCTGGAGCCACCTGGTCAACCTGTGGCTGGGCGGGCTGGGCCTGCTGTCGTTCCTGTTCATCCGCGACCCGCACTGGCTGATCGTCTCCATGATCGGCGTGGGCTTCGCCTGGGCCTCGATCCTGTCGCTGCCCTACGCGATGCTGTCGGACAACCTGCCCACGGCGAAGATGGGCATCTACATGGGCATCTTCAATTTCTTCATCGTGATCCCGCAACTGCTCGCCGCCAGCGTGCTCGGCGTGCTGCTGAAGTGGTTCTTCCACGACCAGCCGATCTGGGCACTGGCGCTGGGCGGCGCCAGCCTGCTGCTTGCGGGGCTGTGCACGCTGCGCGTGCACGAGCCGCGCGCGAAGGCCGTGAGCGCGGGCGAAGCCGCATGAAGCGCCGCTTGCGCGGCGCCCTGCCGGCACTGCTGTTTGCGACACTTCTCGGGGGCTGGCCGCTGCACGCGCTCGCCGCCGACGCCTGCACGCCCACGCAGCGCACGCTGCAGCTCGACGCGCCCGTGTTCGCGCCGGAACGCATCACGCTGGATGTCTATCTGCCCGGCGACTACGCCCGCAGCCGCCAGCGCTACCGCACGGTGTACGCGGACGACGGCCAGGACATGCCCGCGGTGGGGCTGGTGCCCACGCTGACCGCGCTGTGCCGCGCGCACGCGATCCGCGTACCCATCGTGGTGGCGGTGCACATGCTGCGCGACCGCATGGGCACCTACGGCCTGTCCGACCGCGCCCGCGGACGCAGCCTGTCCGCCGACACCAAATACGGTCCGGTCGGCCGGCACGCCCACGACTACTCGCAATGGCTCGCCACGCGGCTGGTGCCGTACATCGACGCGCACTACCGTACCCGCCGCGACGCCGCCGCACGCAGCGTGCTGGGCTGGTCGCTGGGCGGACTCAACGCGTTCAACCTGGGCTGGCAGTACCCGGAGGTGTTCGGCCGCGTGGGCGCGTTCTCGCCCTCGTTCTGGCTCGCCGCCGACCGCGGCAGCGACGCCGCGGTGGAGCGCACGCGGCTGGCGCAGCGCATGGTCGACCGCGGGCCGAAACGGCCGCACCTGCGTTTCTGGTTCGCCGCCGGCACCGCCGAGGAAACCAATGACCGCGACCACGACGGCGTGATCGACGTGATCGGCGACATCCGCGACCTCGTCGGCGGCTACCGCGCACCGGACGGCTTCCGGCTGCGCGGCCTGCGCCAGCTCGGCTACACGGTGAACCCGGACTACGCAGCGCACCCCGGGCGCCGCGCCGACGTCGCCGTCTACCTGCTGCCCGGCGGCCAGCACAACCAGGCCTCATGGGCGAAGATGCTGCCGCTGTTCCTGCGCTGGGACGACGGCCGCGCGCCGCGCTGAGCTAGGCAGAGAACGCGCCGCGTGCCGCGGCGAAGAAGCGCTCGGCATCGATCGCCGGCAACGCCGCACCCAGGCCGTAGCCCTGCAGCTCGTCGCAGCCCAGGCCCGCGAGGAAGACGGCCTGGGCCGGGGTCTCCACGCCTTCGGCCGCGACCAGCATGCGCAACTGGTGGCCGAGCTCGATGATGGTCTGCGCGATCGCGCCGTCGCCGGCGTTGTCGGGCAGTTCGCGCACGAAACTCTGGTCGATCTTCAGTTTGTCGATCGGGAACTGCTTCAGGTAGGCGAGGCTGGAATAGCCGGTACCGAAATCGTCCAGCGCCAGCTGCACGCCGAGCGATTTCAGGCCGGCCAGGGTGGTACGGATACGCGTCACGTTCTCCATCAGCGCGCTCTCGGTCATCTCGATCTCCAGCATCGCCGGCGGCACGGCATGGCGCTGCAGCGCGGCGGCCAGTTGCTCGACCATGTGCGGGTGCAGCAGCTGCTGCGCCGAGACGTTCACCGCCAGGGTGAAGCCGCGGTGGCCGCGATCCAGCCATTCCCGCAATTGCCGTGCCGCCTGCGCGAACACCCAGCCGCCGATCTCGGGCATCAGGCCCAGCGCCTCGGCGACGGGGATGAAGCGCATGGGCATCACCCGGCCCAGTTCGCGGCAATTCCAGCGCAGCAGTGCCTCGAAACCGGTCAGAGCGTGGTCGAGCGCGCTGTATTGCGGCTGGTAGTACAGCTCCAGTTCGTTGTCGCGCACCGCGTCGCGCAGTCGGCTGCCCAGCAGCACGCGCTCCTCCAGCGCCCGCCTCTGCGCCAGGCTGAACTCGGCGACGCGGTCGCGGCCGTCGCGCTTGGCCTGGATCATCGCCGCCTCGGCGCCGCGCAGCAGTTCCGCCGGCGTGTCGCCGTGCTCGGGCGAATGGCTGACGCCGACGCTCGCAGTGAGCAGCAGGCGATAGTCCTGTCCCTCGATCGGTCGCGCCACCACGCTGCGCAGGCGCTCGGCCAGTTCCAGCGCAGCCTCCCGCCCGGTTCCGCTCAATGCGACCGCGAACTTGTCGCCGGCGATGCGGGCGATCTGCCATTGCGTGTCCAGTGCCGCGCGCAGGCGGCCGGCCACGCGCCGCAGCACATCGTCGCCGATCACGTGCCCCACCGATTCGTTGACCAGCTGGAAACGGTCCAGGCCCACCATCACCACCCACGCCGGCCCCTCGCCGCCCTGCAGCAGGGCGGCGAGCGAGCCCTCCAGCTGCGGGCGGCGCGGCAGGTCGGTGATCACGTCGTGGCTGGCTGCGTGCCGCAAGTCCTGCTCGGCGCGACGGCGGGCGGTGATGTCGTGGGCCACGGCGTAGAGCAGGCCGTCGGGGGTGGCGAAGGCGGTCCATTCGAGCAGGTATTCGCTGCCGTCCCTGGCCACGCAACGAGTCACCGTCTCGCGTGCCTGTGCGCCGGCGCCCGTGGGTTCCAGGATCGACGCGGCCGGATCCTCGCCCGGCACCGGCAACAGGAACTCGCGATAGTCGCGCCCGCGCAACTCGTCGGCGCTGCATCCGGTGAGGCGTTGCAGGAAAGCGTTGAACTGCACCAGCCGCCCGCTGCGCGGATCGAGGATGCAGAACACTTCCTGCGCCATCTCGAAGAAGCGGTTGCGTTCGCGCAGGCGCGCGAGCAGCTGCTCGCTCTCGATGGCGATGCTGGCGATCGGCAGCATGCGGTCGATGTCGGCCAGCTCGGCCGAGCACGGCTCGCGCGACGTGCGGTAGTACACCGCGAAAGTGCCCAGCACCTCGCCGCGGCTGCCGTGCACCGGCGTCGACCAGCACGCCCGCAGCCCGTGCGCCAGCGCCAGTTCGCGATAAGACACCCAGTACGGGTCGGTGGCGATGTCGCCCACCACCACCCGTTCGCCGCGCCAGGCGGCCGTGCCGCAGGAGCCGTGGCCCTCGCCGATCTCCAGGCCGTGGATGCCGCGATTGTAGGTTTCGGGCAGGCTGGGGGCGGCGCCGTGCAGGACGTGCCGGCGATCCGCATCGAGCAGCAGCAGCGAGCACAGCGCGCCCGGATTCAGCGACTCGTGCAGCAGCGCGATGCACCGCAGGCTTTCCGCCAGCGGCTGCTGCGCGGCGATGCCGAGCAGGATCTCGTGCTGCCCGGCGGCCACCCGCTCCTCGCGCTTGCGTGCGGTGATGTCCTGGCACGCCCCCAACATCCGCACGGCGCGACCGGCCGCATCGGCTTCCACCACGCCCCGGCTGTGCAGCACGCGCTCGTCGCCGTCCGGTCGCACGATGCGTTCCTCGAACTCGAACGTGCCGCCGCTGCGCAGCGCGTGCTCGACGATGCCGCGCACACGTTCCCGGTCGTCCGGGTGCACGCGTTCCAGGTAGGCCTCGAAGGTGGCCGCGTGGGTTGCCGGGTCGATGCCGTAGATGCGGTACAGCTCGCTCGACCAGCTGACCTGGTTGGCGGCGACCTCCCAGCTCCAGCTGCCGACTCCGGCCAGCTGCTGGGCCTGGTCCAGCAGGCGCCGCTGTTGCCGCAACTGCTGCTCGGCCTGCTTGCGCTCGGTGACGTCCTGGAAATAGATCGTCAGGCCGTCGGCCGACGGATAGATATGGTTCTCGAACCAGCGCTCGTGCGGCGGATACCAGGCCTCGACGGTCCGTGGGCGCTGCTCGGCCAGCGCCTGTTCGCAGGCCTGCCGGAACGACGGGTCCGCACTTCCCGGGAATTCCGTCCAGATGTCTTTGCCGACCAGCTCCTCGGCATGGCGACCGAGCAACGCGCAGGCCTGTGCATTGAGATAGGTGTAACGCCAGTTCCGGTCCAGCGCCACGCACGCATCGGTGACGCGTTCGAAGACGTGCAGGGACCCCTGTTCGAACTGGCTGCGCCCCATGGGATACGCGATCCTGTCGCGCGATTGGGTGGACGGCATGGGCAGGTTATGCCAGCCGCGGATACCCCGCAATGTGAAGATGCGAGAGCGGCAATCGCATGATCTTGCGGCGCGGCGGCGCTACCGGCGCAGGCTGGAACGCCGCACCTTCAGCTCCGCCGGCAGCATCGCGCTGCCGCCGCCTTCGCCGCGGATCAGCCGCAACAGCTCGTCGACCAGCACCTCGCCGGCCTTGCCGGTGTCCTGTCGCACGGTGGTGAGCGCGGGGTTGACGAAGCTGGCCATGGGAATGTCGTCGAACCCGGCCAGCGCCACGTCCTGCGGCACCGCGAGGCCGCGCTCGGCGAGGGCGCGCATGGCGCCGATCGCGATCAGGTCGCTGGCGGCGAATACCGCGTCGAAACCCACGCCGCGCTCCAGCAGCAGCTCGGCGGCCTCGTACCCGGCGCGCTCGGTGGTCTCGGCGTCGGCCTGCAGCGCCTCGTCCACCGCCAGGCCGGCTTCGCGCAGCGCGGTGGCGTAGCCGCGATAGCGTTCGTGGAATTCCGGGTAGTGCGGGGTGGCGTCGCCGAGGAAGGCGATGCGCCGGCAGCCCTGTTCCAGCAGGTGCGCGGTGGCCAGCCGGCCACCGGCGAAATTGTCGCAGCCGATCGAAACGCCGGGCTGGCCGGGCAGCACCGCGCCCCAGCGCACGAAGCGGGTGCCCTGCGCGACCAGCTTCTCCAGTTTGTCGCGGTGCGACTGGTAGTCGCCGTAGCCGAGCAGGATCAGGCCGTCCGCCTTCTGCGAGCCGGCGAAGTCGGCGTGCCAGTCGCGCGAGAACTGCTGGAACGAGATCAGCAGGTCATAGCCCAGCTGCGCGCTGGCGCGGGTGATCGAACCCAGCATGGACAGGAAGAACGGGTTGATGTGCGAGTCGTCGGCGGTGGGATCCTCGAACAGCAGCAGCGCCAGCGTGCCGGTGTGCTGGCGGCGCAGATTGGAGGCGTTCTTGTCCACCTTGTAGTTCAGCGTGTCGGCGGCCGACTGGATGCGCCGGCGCGTCTCCTCGCTGACCAGCGGGCTGCCGCGCAACGCGCGCGATACCGTGGACTGGGAGACCCCGGCAAGATGCGCGATGTCGAACGATGTGGCTTTTCCCTTCATCCGCGACCCGGTGCATGGCGCGGGCGGCGCCGTGCCGCCCGTCCCGGCATCCTACCGTGTCGCGTCGCGCAAGACCTTACGCGTGCATGTCTTCAAGCTCGACGCCGCGCGTCTCGCGCACCGCGCCCAGCACGAACAGCAGCGACAGCAGGGCGAAGGCCGCGTACAGGCCGTAGGCGAACGGCAGGCCCAGCTCGGCCAGCGCCGGGAAGCTGCTGGTGATCGCGAAGTTGGCCAGCCATTGCGCCGCCGCCGCCACCGCCAGCGCGATCGCACGGATGCCGTTGGGGAACATCTCGCCCAGGAGCACCCACACCACCGGCCCCCAGCTCACCCCGAAGAACACCACGTAGGCATTCGCCGCCACCAGCGCCAGCAGGCCCACGCCGTGCGGCAGCGCCAGCGCGGCGCCGCTGCCGGTGGCCTGCGAGAAGCACCACGCCATCAGCGCCAGGGTGACCGCCATGCCCGCCGAGCCGACCACCAGCAGCGGCTTGCGGCCGATGCGGTCCACCAGTGCGATCGCCACCAGGGTCACCAGCACGTTCACCACCGAGGTGACCACGGTGATGCTGAAGGCGTCGGCTTCACTGAAACCCACCGAATGCCACAAGGTGGACGAGTAGTAGAAGATCACGTTGATGCCCACGAACTGCTGGAACACCGACAGCGCGATGCCGACCCACACCACCGGCAGCAGGCCCGCGCACTTGCCGCGCAGGTCGGCGAGGCGCGGGCGGTATTCCGTGCGCAGGCTGTGCCCGATGTCGTGGAGCTTGCTGTCCAGCGCCGCCTCGTCGGCGAGGCCGAGCACCTCGCGCAACACCACCTTCGCCTCGGCCAGCCGGCCGCGCGCCACCAGGTAGCGCGGCGATTCCGGCACGCCCAGCACCACCGTGCCGTAGACCAGCGCGGGCACCACCGCGGCGAGGAACATCCAGCGCCAGGCTTCGAGTCCCAGCC
>Ga0187815_10001576_pt1 | contig 10762 bp, 6 predicted proteins | sample NC_S_5_FD_132962 | JGI IMG/M metagenome (GOLD analysis project Ga0187815, IMG submission 132962) | Wetland sediment microbial communities from Neuse River Estuary, North Carolina, USA - ASW-S_5 | ecosystem: Environmental > Aquatic > Freshwater > Wetlands > Sediment | place: USA: North Carolina...
CTTCCCTCGATAAAGGGCACCCTCGCAGCCTGGGCCCGCCACGACCCGTTCCCGGTCACGGACTCGGTCCGCCTGTACGTCGGCGAGCGCCGGCGCGTTCCCGTCGTGGTTCATCAACTGATGGCGATGAGCGGGCTGGTGGGGGCCATCGGCGACGTGGGGCTCACCCTCCTTCCGACCGTCACTCAGGTCGACCTGGCCAAGCTGGTGGAAACCGAAGGCGCCGACGCGGTGCGGGCGGCGCTCGTCCGGGCGGGGACGGGCGACGGGGCTTCGGGGACGTTCGCGGAACGGTGCGCTCAGGAGCGGGAACGCCTCACGCGGTTCTGGTCGCTAGCCCAGGACGTGCTCGCGAATTGCGACCCGGCCATGATCGCTGCCTTCACGCAGCCCGTGGGGAATTCCCTCGGCGAGCTCGAGGCCGAGGACCGGGCGCTCCTGGCCCGCTGGGAGCGAACGCGGGTGCACGCCCTCGCCGACTTCGACCACTGGGTCCCGGCGAGCGTCCACCGGCGGGTCTTCCGGTTTATCGAGACCGACCTCGCGGAATATCGTGAATGGGTTCGTCCGCGTCTGACGCTTAAGGGGACACCCACCACCAAGCGGTCGGCCTTGCGGACGCTCGTTCACGTGCTGAGGAGCGCCTCGGTTCTTCTCGGGCCCATCCTGCCGCACCTATCGGAGGCGGTCCACCGGCGCCTTGCGAACGAGAGGAGCAGCATCTTCGAAGGAGTTGTCGCGGGGGCCGACCGAGCACTCCTGAACGATGACCTGTTCGCCGCGTGGGACCGTTGGAGCTCGCTGATCGGTGCGGTCGGAAGGTTCCGGCGCAAGAACGGTCTCTCGCCGCAAACCCTCCTTCCCAGCGCCGTCGTCCTCCTCGCGGCGGACGACCTCGCCGACCAGTTCCGTGCCGACCGACCCGTGCTCGAACGGCTCGCCGGTGTCGGCCGCTTGGACGTCGGCTCCCCGCGGGAACCCTGGACGGGACGGCATCGTCAGGTCCGCCCGGTCGAATCGGAGATCCAGCGGTACTATCCGTCTCAAGCGACGCAGATCTTCCACCTCCTCCAGCGCATGCCGGCCCGCAAGCTGCAAGAGGACGGGGCCGCGGCTGAGCTCTCCGTCGTCGTCCAAGGGCTTCCGCGCCGGATCTTCCCATCCATGGTCGAGTACACCGACACGCTTCCTCCGCGCATGGTGCCCTGTCCGTGGCCTCGGGGAGAAATGTATCTCGAGCTACCGGAGGGCGAGAAACCACCCGACCGAGTCCCACCGCCGCTCTCCTCCGATGCGTTCTGGCTGGTCCGAAAGCTGGACCACCGCCTTAGCGGCGCGACCCTCGACCCTTCCGCTCCACCGCGGGTCGCCCTCATCTGGGCCTCCGACCCGCTCGCTTCCGAGCTCCGCGGAGCGGCCGAAGGCCTGAGTCGATACCTAGGCCTCCACGAGCTCCGCGTCCTCTCGAACGTGGCGGAGGCGCCCCCTCCGGGGCGGTGGACCGGGAGAACCCGTACGGGGGCCCGCTGGTGGGTGCATGTTCCCGGATTGAGGGTCCCCCCACCTCGTCCCAAACACCGGCCCTCCCGCTCGCGAAGTCCAAGGGTTCCGGTCGGACCTCCCGAGCTCAAGACCCCGGAAACCGACTACCTTTCGGCGGAACTTCTGGCCCATGAGCAGGCAGTCCGCGCGCTCGGTCTCGAGCTGGACGAGCTCATCGGGGCGCCCTTGCTCGGTCCGACGAAGGTCGCCCGAGCATGGGACCGGGGGTTCACGTCGGTCGAGCAGTACCGGCGGGCAACCTTCGACGCGTTCGCGGACCTCCCCGGTTTCGGATATGGCGTCGCGGGAGCGCTCGTGATGAAGTTGGGGGGCACCGCACCCGCCCCTCGGTCGCGCGCCCCCCGGACGCCGGCGCAACGACCTCGCTCGCCGGATGGGCACCCCTCCGTACCGGACGGGTCCGGGACTCCTCGCCCTCCACCGCAATCAGCAACGGCGAGTGGTCCACGGGCACCGATTCTCCCTTCGGCCGTTCCCCGATCTCCGTCCCGCTCTTCCGTACCGAAGCCCGTCACGCCGGCTCTACCCCATCCTGTCCATCGTGCTCCTTCTCCCTCCGAAGAGAGGACGACCGAGCCGGCGCCCACCGCCGGCCCGCCAGAGAAGGCGGACGTACCGCTTCCCCCCCCAACCACGTCACCCGGCCTCGTCGAGCTACCGACGGAACACCTCCCCGAGGCCGGAGCGATTCGAACCCCCGATACCCCGCCCGAAGAGCGAATCCGCGGGTTTCCGGGTCGAGAGCCGGTTCCTCCAACCGATGCCACCCTTGCCGAGGGAGATCCAACCTTACTTTCGGCGACCGAGCCGACCGCCGAGCCCCTTGGAGTTCCGGAGCCGACACCGGGTCTGCCGACGGAGTCCGAGCGGGTCCCCGAACCCACCCAAGAGGCGCCCTCAAGAACCCCCGGACCCGCTCTGGAACCGTCCGAGGCCACGGTCCTCGAAGCGGCTGCATCCGAGGGGAAGCCGGTCGAGGAGGCTCCCTCCGATCGGGCGACAGGAGCCCCACCCGGAGGGCCTATCCTTACCGAGCCTCCATCGGAGACGGCTTCTGGGGAGCTCGCCGGGAGGTCAGAGACCTTGGTGTCGGAACTCCCACCGGAAGACCTGACGTCCGGGGCGAAGGGGTTGCGAATCACTTCCCTCCCGCCCGACTCGCCTTCACCGGAGCCCCCGACGCCCGAAGGTGCCGAAGGGATCTCGTTGGTCCCCCCCGCCCCGGTGCCCAATCAGCCGATCCCCGGATCAGAACACGAAGTCGTGTCGCCGAGCTCAGCCGGTAGCCGAGCCCCTCCGCCCGACGCCGTAGGACCTCCTACAGAACCGATCTCGCCAGACGGACTTCCCGTCGAGATCCCGCTCCCAGAGGTAGTTCAGTCGGTAGAGGTTGAAGGAACGGAAGCGATTCCCCCTCAATTGCTCGACGAGGAACCGAGGGTAGAGGTCGCAGCGCCGGAAACGCTTCCCGACGGTCTGCTGGCCCGTACGGTTGAGCTGCCGGAGCCCGCGGCTGGCAGCCAGATCGTCACGCCAACGCTTGCGGAGGACGAAACCGCCGAGCCGGCCCTTCCCCCACCCGAACCGACCTCGTCCGGCGTGGAGCTCGAGGTGGGCACTTCGATCTTGACCTCCATTCAGCCGTTCCTCGACGCTACGGCCGCGGGCCATCGAGGTGTTTGCGTCGCGCGTGAGTCACCGGAGCGGATCACGGCCCAGGTCGGGTCGCGGCCCGTCGACGTATATTGGCTCACGAACCTCGGGCGGGGGAAGACGCTGAAGCCGAACGACCTCGCGGGCCTGCTGGCGTTCCTCGCCCGGGCGCTCGAGGAGGATCATGTCATGGCGTTCTTCATCGAGGGAATCGAATACCTGGTCCGTATCCACGGAGCAGAGGCGCTCGTCGACCGGTTGGCGGAGTTCGACCGGCTCGCGCGGGAACACGATGCGCGCGTCTGGGTGCACGTCACGCGCGACCTCTTGGCCGCCTCCGACTTCGAGCGGATCGTTGCGGCCTTCGGCGCGAAAACCGAGTCCGACTAAGCTCCTCGCCCACGGAACACGCCGGAACCCTCGTCCCGAGGGGAACGGCAGGTAGATATCCAACGGCCCCTGTGGTAGTCCTGTCCATGGTGTTCTTCCGAGTCCCCGGTCGTCGGCCGGGCTCGGGGATCCGCCTCCTGCTGGTCGCTGCCCTCGGGTTGCTCGTCCTTCTTCCGACTGGAACGATGGGTGCCTCCAGCGGTCCCTCGAGCCCCGTCGTGGTGTCTGCGGCAGCCGGACCCGGCTCCGTCACGGCTAACGTCACCTGGAACGGTGTGAACGTCAATACGGCAGGTGGCGCCTCGTCGGCGCTGTCGATCGATTTCTCCAAGTCGGCAAACGTGACCTTCACTTGGAACACCCCGACCGGGGCGGTCAACCCCACCGATGCTCGCCTCGAGATGATCTACTTCGGCTTCGCCCTCTCGACCCGGGACGTTGTGAATACGGGAACGGCGGTAGTCCACTTTGCGGTGATGACCTGGACGCCCGGCGCCCTCGTGTACGTCCTTGAGGGGGTCTACGAGATCAAGGCCAGCCTCTTGACCCCGAACGGATCGTCGGTTTGGAGCGAGAACTTCTTTGTGCGGGCCAGCGCTCCCCTCTCGATCTTCGCGGCCCTGCCGATCATCTTGATCGCGCTGATCGTCTGGGAGCTGTACTCGGTCGCCCGCTCAGGCCGGCAAGCGATGCTCGGCCAGAAGGGGAAGACCCCCCCGACGACTCCGGAGGAACCGACGCCCAGTGAACCCAGCAGCTCTCCCACGGGCGAACCAGCTTCTACCGGTCCGGAGGAACCTAAGTGAGCGCGACCACCCACGGCGCCTTTGCGGGGGTCGTGTTGGGGATCTGCTTCGTCCTTCTCGGCCAGCAGTTCGGTTACATCAACCTGACGGACCTCACCGCGGCGATCGTGTACCTCGTGATCGCCATGGTGGTCGGAGCCGCGGTCTTCGGTGCAATCGGAATGGCTCTCGGGCGGGGGTACCTTCGACGCCATCCTCCCACACCCCAAGAGTGGAAGCCCGCCTGAGTCGACTCCGTCCCGTCGTGGATTCCTCGGCTGAGCGATCAGGCTGCGTCCGTAACGCTCGCAAAGGCCTTCCCCCATCGCTCCGGTAAACGGGACGATGGGACCGATGAGTCCTCAAGGACGCGCGGAAGAACTCTGAGCTAAAGGATCCCGCATTCCCTTCACCCATCGGAGCCTACCCGAACCCACTCGCTCGACCGTCCGGTGCCTCCGGCCGATGGGGGTGTCGGGTGGTTTTGGCCCTGTTCGAAGCTTTCCGCATGCCCCGGCCACTAACGAAGGGTCTAAGAACCGGGTGTTAGTGCCGCCAGCGGGGAGACTAGAATGGGATACCAACCTTACACGGCTCCTGCGGCGATGGAACCCCCGGAAGTGCAGTCGATCAAGTCGATGCTGCACATCGTCCGGATCCTGGCGATCATCTTCGGGATTCTACTCTTCCTCGGCGGTGTCGCATATGCAGCGTTCCTGGCCTACGCGTACTCGGTGTGCGGCTCGTACGGCGTCAACTGCAGCGCGGGCCTGGGATTCGTGATCTTCCCCGCGATTCTCATCATCATCTTCGGCGTCGTCGACGTCGTGATCTACCTTCAGATGAAGGAGATCGAAGGCCTGGTTAACCAGCACAAGTACGAGCAGGCGAAGGCGAAGACACTGATGTGGATGATTCTCGGGTTCATCCTCGGGGGGATCATCCTTGGGGTTCTGCTCCTGATCGCCTACCTGAAGTTCGACCCAGTGATCAGCTGGCAGCGAGGCCAGGGGGGTGCGGCGCCCGTCTACGCCGCTCCTCCGCCCCCGGGCGCACCTGCCCCGATGGCCCCGCCACCCCCCCAGATGGCCCCGGCGGCAGCCCCTGCGCCGATCTGTCCCACCTGCGGCCGCCCCACCACCTACATCGCGCAGTACGGCAGATACTACTGCTATACTGACGCGCGGTACGTCTGAAGGGCAATCTCGGTTGACCGCGTACGCGGCCAGGTCCTCTCTGGCGCCGTCGGCGTTGCGCGCCGCAGCTTAGGGGCTGCGCACGCGACACTCGATGCAGCGCAACTCGGCGTCCTCGAGCTGGGAGGACATTGCGCAATCTACGCAGAGCGCCCTTCCGCAGCCGGTGCAGCGGTTTGGGGTTCGCTCCCGGGACGGGATCTCGCCCTTGCAATCGGCACAGGACCGGGCTTCCCCCACGCGCGCTCTCCTCGGGGACCCGGGCAGGGGTTTGAGCTCGCGGTCGGCCAGAGCTTCGAGTTCGGCAAGGGTCTCCATGAATTCGGTCGTGAATCCCCTGCGTAGTGAGGGAGGCGCCGGCTGTGCGGGGGGGACAACGCGGCTGGAAGGCGACCGAAAAGGAGGATGAGCCGCAGAAGTGGCCGGCTTTCCTGCCTCAGGGAGGATCGATGAGGGACGGGGACCTAGCGAGGCCGATCGGGCCGGCGTGGGTGGAGCCTCTTCGCCAATACCCTGGGATTCCGGGGTATGAGAGACTGAACCGACAGAGTGATCGGGAGGGCCTTCCCACCAGGGCGGCTCTGGCGTCGACGTGCGCGGTCGGTCGCCGACAGGAGGGCGGGCCCGGAGATCATCCCACTCCGCCTTTGGAACCATCACCCAATCTGGGGCGAGGTCCCCCGCCGGAATCGCTGGTGGCGCCAAGAACGTCGAGTAGATTCCCGCTCCCACAATCACTGTCCCCACTCCCCCGATCAAGCCCCAAAGCGGGAGCTGACCGCTTGGCGAGGAGATCTCCTGGTTCGATAGGATGGCAGCGTAAACCAACAGGACGCTCCCGATGAGGAGGAGAGGGAACGCTCCCTCGACGTTCAAGCGACGGCGCCTTGATCTGGGGCCGTTATGGGGGCGTTGGCGGTCGGAAGGGGGTGCGTTCTCCGAGGCAGTTAGGCCGTTCGTCGAGGGTTGCCGATTCGTCGACCGAAAGCCCCGCCGATACACAGACCGTGCTCACCGTTACCCTCTACAAGGAACGTCGCCGTTCTTGTGGTCTCTCCTCGGAGGATACGAAAGTGGAAGGAAAAGGTGAGAACACCGCCCGCTCTCAGGGGAAGGGTTGGGAAGGGGTTACCGATCCGCTCTGTCTTTTTCGCTAAGGGCAGTTCGACAGACCGACGCAGTTGTCCATCACGATCGACACTTCGGAGATGGTCACTGTGGTCGTGGAGCTGGCGGAGATTCCTGTGTCAATCAGGAGGTTCACGGTGATCGCAGAGCCACCGGCGTAAGTGGAACCCCCTGCGTTGAGGAAAGCGTCCGCAACGAGGGTAGGGGTGACACAGCCGGTGCAGGTCACTACGAACTGGGCTTCGACTCCGTTGGCCGGAGGTCCGGGGTTGGGCTGTACAACGGTCAGGACGATCTCCTCAGCGTAGTCGCCCACGACCTCGGTAGGGCCGGCGGCCGGCGCGTTGTTCTGTGAACAAGTCGCCGCAGCGCAAGGAGTCAGTGCGAGTTGGGTTCCCGCGAGAGAGTTGCCGGAGCCGGTCGAGGTCCCCAGACCGACGTCCGTGCCGACCAGGACTACGAGCTCGGAGTAGGTCCACGAGTAGCCGGCGATCAGGGCGCCGGGCGTGGTGGTCCCCTGGGTGCTTCCCTGAGGATGGGCCAATGGGATAGTCATGGTTGCCGCCAGAGCAAAGCCCCCGATCAGGGCGGCGACGAGTGCGGCAGTCACTAGATAGATGGTCCGCTGTGGCGTTCGTGAGCTCATTGAGGTTCCTCCCGAGCGACTCCTTTCAAGGATTGACAAGGCGAGCTATACGTATATATCCCTATCGATGCGCATGGCGCCTCCTCGCGTTTCGTCTCCGCATCGTCCGGCGTTCTCCGGTTTGGGTCGCGGGGCTGAACGCGACGATCGTCCGGCGCGCCGAAAGTGCTGACGTGGATGGCTGCAGCTCGGATCAGAGTCACGACGCCGGAGGGGGACGCACGGCCCGAGTGAGGAGGGGGAACCTGAGCTCAAACCCAGCGTGGGAGTCCGCTGGTGGCGGAGAGGGCAGGAACGCCCTGGGGCGACGCAACAGCCGGCTGCGATGCGAGCGGCGTAGCGGGGTCGGGGAGGCCGAAGGCGAACTCCTGTCCGCTCGTGCACCCCACGAAGATCATCCCGTGGGCAATCGCGGGCGGAGAGTAGAAGGTTCCGTCGCAGGCGAGCTCTTTGAGCTTCACCCCGGTAGTGGCGTTGAGCACGAAGACGTGCTGCCCTCCGTCGACGAGAAGGATCCCGTTCGCGTAGGCTGGCGCTGAGACGCTCTTGCCCCAGAGCGGTTGCTCCCATACGACCGCGCCCGTGGCGGGATTCAAGGCCCACGCCGCTCCGGACGAGTGGACCCCCTTGTAACTGGCCGTCCCGCCGGCAACGTACACCAAGCCCTGACCGAAGGAGGCCGAGCCGACCGACTGCCCCGTGGTGATCTTGTACTTCCAGACGGGGCCGGCGGCGAGGTTGGCCGCGTTGAAGGCATAGAAGTACCCGTTCTTGTCCAGCGCGCCCATCATGGTGGTCCCCGTTGACGTTTGGAACAGGGTGGCGGACGACCCGAAGTCACCATCTCCGACCTGCTGAGCGGCTGGAATGATCCAGGACGAGACGAGGGCCATCGTCGTCGCGTTCACGGCGACGACCGCGTCCGCAAGCTGGCCGGACTCGCCCGTCTTCGCGTTCCCGGTAGCGAAGTAGACCGTGTTCGTCTTCGGGTCGACGGACGGCGACCCCCAGATGCTGGAGCCCAGCCCACCGGTTGGAGTGGTGTGGAACTCGTTCTGGATGAGGTGGGTGGTTAGGTTCACCTGAAGGAGACCGCCCGGAACGAGCGGCATGTCACAGAAGCTCGCGATGCCAATGTAGGCGAATCCCCCGTACAAAAGGGGACTGGCCCAATTGTAGTACCCCACCGACGGACTCCCGACGAACACCTTCCACTCGATTTGTCCCGTCGTGGCGTTGAGGACGTACCAGTTCCCGTCGCCTCCTCCAATGTAGAGAGTCCCGTTCTGCACAGTCGCCGAGGATGCGATACCTTGCGTGCCGCAGTTGGTCGACTTCGTGATCCCGAGGTCCGCGGTCCACTCGAGCGCCCCGGAGTTGGCGTTCAAGGCGTACTCGTCCCCGTTCCAGGAACCCACGTAAGCCACGCCGCCAACTATAGTGGTCGAGCCGGAGATCACGCCGCTGGTCTTGTAGACCCACAGGGTCTTGAGATTCTTGGCGTTGGCCGACGAGAGCGTGGCTTCTGCGAGGTTAGCGGAGGTCCTCGACGGATTGTCCAGATAGGTCGGCCAGTCCCCGGATCCGGCCACGCCGGCCGCGGGCGAAGAGCTACCTGGAGATCCCGAAGCCGAGATCGAATGGGGCGTCAGGGAAGCCGCGAGTCCGGAGGTGGCACCGAACGTCGCGACCAGGAGGAGCGCGGTTCCGAGGCACGATAGGGCCAGTGCCTTCCCTCGAAGGACGGTCAAGGTTTCGCCGACCATTGGCGCTCCGGAGGAGTTCCATTGGTGGCGGACTGGGGGGGTGCGTTTCGCCGCCGTCGTCTCAACAGATAGGCGATCGCCCCAGCCGCGGCGAGGAGGGCGACGACAGCGATCAGGATGCCGGTCTCCAATGCGGAGAGGCCGCTGCTCGCCCCGGTGCCCCCCGACTGAGCGGTGAACTGGATCGACTCGGTGTAGTTCTGGCCCTGGACCTTGACGCTTCCTGACGTCGGCGTAATGTTATACCCCGCGACCGGCGCGATCGAGAAAATGTAGGAGCCGTTGACCTCGGCGAAGACGATCAAGCTCGAGGTCGAGGAGAGGAGCGACCCGGCGAGCGTCACGGCCCAGGTCGACCCTTTCGAGAGGCCCGCCTCCGAGAACGAGACGGAATACGTCACGATCGACCAAGTGATAGTCTTGGAAACACCGCCGCCGGAGATTTGCACGGAGAACACGTAGGTGTCGGCGCGGAACCCAGGGACCCCGTTCACGACGACACCATAGGTGCCGTTCGCAAGCTGGACCGAGATCGCGGACGTAACGCTCGAGGATTTCGTTCCGTTGATCAGCACCGACCAGCTCGTGCCGGAAGGTAGACCCGTCTCCTGGATGGTGAGCGTGTAGAGCCCGGTGGCAGTCGCGGTGAACCCGATGGGCTGGGAGACGTTTTTCCCGACGACAGACACGGAGCCGCTCGACGGAGTGGCTGCGTAGCCGGAAATCGACCCGACGCTGAACGGGTACGAACCGTTAGGTTCCGAAAAGAGGATCGAGGTTCCCGACGATCCCACGGAAGTGCCGTTGAGGCTGACCGTCCACGGCGTCCCAGAGGGAAGGCCGGATTCTGTGAAGCTCACCGAGTACACCGAGGTGTTCTTCGACCAGGCGACATCAACGGGAACAGCATGACCGGCCACGCGTACGGAGCTCGAGTAGGAGGACGGTGTGAACCCGGCGACAAATCCGAGGGTGTAAGGGAACGTGCCGTTGGGTTCGGAGAACCCGATCGCGGTCGAGGTCGAGGCGTTCACGGTGCCGTTCAGGTTGACCGACCAGGAGGTGCCCGACGGAAGTCCGGTTTCCGTGAAAGTGACCGCGTACTGGCTCGGTGGAGCGCGGGTCCAACCGATCGAGACGGGAACGGCCGACCCGCTCACGGCGACCGTGCCGTTCAGAGGCGCAGCGACGAACCCACTGACGTTACCAACGGTGTAATTGTACGACCCGTTCGTCTCGGTGAAAACGATGGACGTTCCCGTGGAGGAGCGCAGCGTCTCGTTCAAGGTGATCGACCACGAAGTACCCGAAGGCAGGCCGGTCTCGGTGAAGGTCACTGAGTACGGTTGCAGGACGGTCAACGTGGTCTGAGCCTGATCGCTCCCTCCCCCCGTGTCGGTCACGTTCACCGTGACCACGAAGGAGCCCACCACGGTTGGAGTGCACGATAGGGAGGAGACGTCCGCTGAGGTGCAGCCGGTCGGTAGTCCAGTGTATCGGTACGTTACCGTGCCCGATTCCCCGGCCACGCTCGTAGAGAGCTGCGACGTTTGGCCCAGCGCAATCGTCGAGGGCGTGGCGGTGAATGAGGAGATGTGGAGCGACGACGGAAGGCCGAAGCTGTAGAGAGTTCCA
>Ga0187815_10001577_pt1 | contig 10757 bp, 5 predicted proteins | sample NC_S_5_FD_132962 | JGI IMG/M metagenome (GOLD analysis project Ga0187815, IMG submission 132962) | Wetland sediment microbial communities from Neuse River Estuary, North Carolina, USA - ASW-S_5 | ecosystem: Environmental > Aquatic > Freshwater > Wetlands > Sediment | place: USA: North Carolina...
ACGCCGATCGTGCTGATGGGCTACTACAATCCGATCTACATCTACGGCGTCGACCGGTTCCTCGCCGACGCGAAGGCCGCCGGCGTCGACGGGCTCATCGTCGTCGACTTGCCGCCGGAGGAGGACGAGGAGCTCTGCATCCCGGCGCTCAAGGCCGGGCTGAACTTCATCCGCCTCGCCACGCCGACCACCGACGACAGGCGCCTGCCGACCGTGCTGAACAACACCTCCGGCTTCGTCTACTATGTCTCGATCACCGGCATCACCGGCTCGGCCGCGCCCGATGCCGGCAAGGTCGGGGCGGCGGTCGCGCGCATCAAGACGCACACCGGCCTGCCGGTGGCGGTCGGCTTCGGCGTCCGCGACGCGGCGAGCGCCCGCGCCATCGCCGCCGGGGCGGACGGCGTGGTGGTCGGCTCGGCGCTGGTCGAGGTGGTGCGCAAGAGCCTCGACAAGGACGGCAAGGCGCAGGCGCATACGGCCGACGCCGTGGCCGAACTCGTGTCCGAGCTGGCCGAGGGCGTGCGCAGCGCCAAAAGGGTCATGGCGACGCCATAAACCATGGTTAGCGGTCGGTTGCGGGGCTGCACCGCGATCCGACGATCGGGTAAGTCTGTTTGCAGTTTTCGATGGATGCCCGGCCCGCGCCGGGGCATGAGAAGGCCATGAACTGGATCTCGAACGTCGTCCGACCGAAAATCCGCAGCTTCCTGCGACGCGAGACGCCGGAGAATCTCTGGATCAAGTGTCCGGAGACCGGCCAGCTCGTTTTCTACAAGGACGTCGAGGCCAACCAGTTCGTCATCCCGTCGTCGGGCTACCACATGCGCATCAGCGCACCGGCGCGGCTGAAAAGCATTTTCGACAACGGCGAATACGAAGACCTGCTGCTGCCGGACGTCCCGATCGATCCGCTGCGCTTCCGCGACGAACGCCGCTACGTCGACCGGCTGAAGGACGCGCGCACCAAGACCGGCCTGCAGGACGCGGTGAAGGTGGGCGTCGGCACGCTCGACGGCCTGCCGGTGACGATCGGCGTGCAGGATTTCGACTTCATGGGCGGTTCGCTCGGCATGGCCGCCGGCGAGGCCGTCGTCAAAGGCCTCGAGACGGCGGTGCAGCGGCAGACGCCCTTCATCATGTTCGCCGCCTCCGGCGGCGCGCGCATGCAGGAAGGCATCCTGTCGCTGATGCAATTGCCGCGCACCACCGTCGGCGTGCAGATGCTGCGCGAGGCGCGAAAGCCCTACATCGTCGTGCTCACCAACCCGACGACCGGCGGCGTCACTGCGTCCTATGCGATGCTCGGCGACGTGCACATCGCCGAGCCGGGCGCGCTGATCGGCTTCGCCGGCCCGCGCGTGATCGAGCAGACGATCCGCGAGAAGCTGCCGGAAGGCTTCCAGCGCTCCGAATATCTCGCCGCCCACGGCATGGTCGACATGGTCGTGCACCGGCACAAGCTGCGCGAGACGCTCGCGCGCCTGTGCCGCGTCTTGACCAAGGCGCCGCCGGCCGAGCCGGTTACGACCCTTCCGGTGCCCGCGCACGCCTGATTTCCTCCGGTTGTCATCATCCGCGAAAGCGGATGATCCAGTACTCCCGGTGTCATATGATCGAGACGCCAGTGGTTACTGGATGCCCAACGCAGGTCGGCTGTAGCCGACTTGCGAGTTTTAATGCGCGGGCATGACGAGCGACGACGAATGACCCACATCGATTCCATCCTTGCCCGGCTGACGGCGCTGCATCCCAGGCGCATCGACCTCTCGCTCGGCCGCGTCGAGCGGCTGCTCGCGGCCCTCGGCCATCCCGAGAAGAAGCTGCCGCCGGTGATCCACGTCGCCGGCACCAACGGCAAGGGCTCGACCGTCGCCTTCCTGCGCACGATCATGGAAGCGGCCGGCTTGCGCGTGCACACCTACACCTCGCCGCATCTGGTGCGCTTCAACGAGCGCTTCCGCCTCGGTGCGCATGGCGAGGGCAAGCTCGTGGCGGACGACGAGCTCGCCGCCGCGATGGAGGACTGCGAGCGCGCCAATGACGGCGCGCCGATCACCGTGTTCGAGATCACCACCGCCGCCGGCCTGCTGCTGTTCTCGCGGCATGAGGCCGACGCGCTGGTGCTCGAGGTCGGTCTCGGCGGCCGGCTCGACGCGACCAATGTGGTCGATCGGCCGGCGGCCAGCGTCATCACCCGCGTGTCGGTCGACCACACCGATTTCCTCGGGCCCTCGCTCACCGGCATCGCCGCCGAGAAGGCCGGCATCATCAAGCGCAACGTGCCGGCGATCATCGCCGCGCAGCATCGCGACGTGCTGGCCGTGATCGAGCGGCAGGCGGCGCGGATGAGCGCGCCGCTGCGCATCGCCGGCGAGGATTTCACGGCGACGGAAGAGCGCGGGCGTCTCGTCTATCAGGACGACGACGGCCTGCTCGACCTGCCGCCGCCGCGCCTCTACGGCCGGCATCAATACGAGAATGCGGGGCTCGCCATCGCCACGCTGCGGGCCCTGGAGCGTTTCCGCATTCCGCACGCGGCCTACGAGACCGGCATTGCGAAGACCGAATGGCCGGCGCGCATGAACCGGCTGACGCAGGGCGCGCTGGTCGATCTCGCGCCGCCCGGCAGCGAGGTCTGGCTGGACGGCGGCCACAATCCCGACGGCGGCCGCGCCGTCGCCGCCACCTTCGCCGATCTGGAAGAGCGCGTGTCGCGGCCGCTGGTCATGATCGTCGGCATGCTGACCAGCAAGGATTGCGAGGGCTTCCTGCGCAATTTCACCGGGCTTGCACGGCGCATGATCGCGGTGCCGATCCCGGGCGTCGAAAAGAGCATGTCCGCGGATGCGCTCGCCGAATGCGCGCGCGGCATCGGCCTGTCCGCCGCCAGCCGCGAGACCTTGGCCGATGCGTTCGACGCGGTGCGCAAGCTCGATCTCGAGCCGCCGCCGCGCATCCTCATCACCGGCTCGCTCTATCTCGCCGGCGAGGTGTTGCGGCAGAACGGGACGTTGCCGCAGTAGCTTTCTTATCCCTCCCCCGCTTGCGGGGGAGGGTGGCCAGCGAAGCTGGCCGGGTGGGGGTCATCGCAATTGAGAGCTGACCCCACCCGTCTCCGCGCTTCGCGCGGAGCCACCCTCCCCTTTCAGGGGAGGGATCACTTCAACAATTTCATCAAATCCGCCTGCTTCTCACCCATCACCTGCCGCATCGTGCACTGCTTCGGCGCCTTGTCCGGCCGCCAGCGTAAGAGCCGCGTGCCGTGACGGAAGCGGCCGCCGGAGAAATGGTCGTAGCAGACCTCGACCACCAGTCGGGGCTTGAGCGGCTGCCATTCCGACGACCGCTTCGTCGACCAGCGGCTCGGGCCGCCGGGCCTGGCGCCGGTGAAGCCGGGCGGCGCGACGAGCTTTTCCAGTTTGCTCGTCAGCGCTTTCTTCTCGCCCGCCTTCAGCGACGAGGTGAAGCCGACGTGATCGAGCAGGCCCTCGTCGTTGTAGAGGCCGAGCAGCAGCGAGCCGACGGTGGCCGCGCCTTCGTTGTAGCGGAAGCCGCCGACCACGCAGTCGGCCGAACGATAGTTCTTGATTTTCTGCATGCCGTCCCGGCTGCCGCTTTCGTACGGAAGATCGCGGCGCTTGGCGATGATGCCGTCGAGCGTGGCGCCGACCTGGGTCAGCCATGTCCTGGCGTCGGCCAGCCTGGTCGTCGCCGGCGACAGGCGAAAGGCCTTGTGGCCCTTGAACGCCTTGCGCGCGAAGGCCGCGAGCCGTTTGCGCCGCTCGCGCAGCGGCTCGGGCGTGAGATCGTCGCCGCCTTCGGCGAGCAGGTCGAACACGATCATCAGCGCCGGCGTCGCGGCGGCAAGTTTCTGCACCCGGCTCGCCGCCGGGTGGATGCGCTGCAGCAGGGCGTCGAACGAAAAGGCGCGCCGCTCCGGCACGACGATCTCGCCGTCGAGCACGAAGCGCTGCGCCTTCAGCGCCGCGGCGGCGGCAACCAGCTCGGGGAAATAGCGCGTCAGCGATTGCCCGGATTTGGACTGCAATTCGATCCTGTCGCCGTCGCGGAACATGAGACAGCGGAAGCCGTCCCATTTCGGCTCGTACTGCCAGTCCGCGCCCTGCGGGATCGTGTCCACGGACAGGGCTTCCATCGGCGCGAAGGGAGGATCGAGCGGCAGGGTCATGCGCGGGCATAACGCGCATGGGGCGTTGGGTATCCCTCCCCTGAAAGGGGAGGGTCCGGCGCGTCAGCGCCGGGGGTGGGGCTTGCTCTTATTTCAGGCCGCCCCCACCCGGCTCGCTAACGTTCGCCACCCTCCCCCGCAAGCGGGGGAGGGATAAGAATGCAAATGGCCGGGACTGCGCCCGGCCATTCAAAGTCTCACATGCGTCGGAGCGTCAGACGCCCGACGAGATCCACTGCTGCAACTTCTGCTTCGGCGCGGCGCCGACCTGGCGCGAGGCGATCTCGCCGTTCTTGAACATCATCAGCGTCGGGATCGACATGATGCCGTACTGCGCGGCGACCTTCGGGTTCTCGTCGACGTTGAGCTTGACGATCTTGACCTTGTCGCCGAGCTGGCCGGCGATCTCTTCCAGTGCCGGCGCGATCATGCGGCAGGGCCCGCACCACTCGGCCCAGAAATCGACGACCACCGGCCCGTTGGCCTTCAGCACGTCCGCCTCGAAACTCGCATCCGATACCTTGCCGACGGCCATGGGACTACCTCGTCTTGTGGGTTTGTGTGTTGGGTGTCTGTGGGAGCGCGCGACGCGCCATGAATAGGTCAACCGAACCTATGAAGGGGCCTGCCGAGCGTCAAGGCGGCCTCACGCGGGCTTGACCTGCGCCAGCGCGGCGTCCAGGGTCGCGGCCGAAAGCTCCATCAGATCAGGCGCTTCGGTCCAGATCAGGGCGGCGCGCACGGTGCGGCCGGGGTAGAGGCGGGCGAGCAAGGCGCGATAGAGCGCGAGCTGGCGCACATAGGCCGGCGGCACGTCCTCGAATCGCCGCGGGGCCGGGCGGTTGGTCTTGAAATCGGCGATCAGCACCGCCTCCGGCGTCACCACCAGGCGGTCGACCTGGCCGCTGACGCGCACCTCGCCGCCGTTGAGCGACAGCCGCCCGACGATCGGAACCTCGGCGCGGCTGCCGGGCGCGTAGAGCGCGCGGAAGTCGGCATGCTCGGTCAGACGCAGCACCTGCTCGGCGATGGTCGCGCGCTCCTCGGGCGGCAGTTCGTCGCCGGCGCGAGCGAGATACTGCTCGGCGGCCGCGCGGCGGCGCTCGGCCGGAATGTCCGGCAGCGCCTGCATCAGCCGGTGCGTCAGCGAACCGCGTAAGAGCGCCTGCGCCGAGCCGGGCGAGGGCGCGTGCCGCGGTTCCTCCTCGCCGCCGGACGGCGTGATGGTGCGCAGCGCCGGCTTCTCCTGCGGCGCGTCGCGCGTGAGCCAGGCCGGCGCGGCGATGGCGGCGGGCGCCGGCGCCGCCGCTGCGGCCGCGCGCGGCGGCTCCGGCTCGCCCTTGCGAAAGCGCAGCACGTTACCCTCGCCGTCGTCGGCCGGCTCGCTGACGCAGTCGGCTTCGAGCCCGTCGCGCACGAGCTGATACCAGCAGCCGTCCGGGATCTTGCGGTCGCCTTGCGTGCCGCAGACGATCAGCCGCTCGGCCGCGCGCGTCATCGCCACGTAGAGCAGGCGGCGGTATTCGTCGCGCGCCAGCGCGTCGACCTCGGCGCGTGCGTCGGCCACCGCCTCAGTGTCGTCCTGCTTGCGCTTCGCCCACACCAGCGCGCCGCTATCGAGGGCGAGCAGCTTCGGCGGATGCGAACCCTTCGGATCGGTGGTGGTGTCGGCAAGCACGACGGTGTTCGCCTCGAGCCCCTTGGCGCCGTGCACGGTCATCACGCGCACCTCGTCGCGCGCCAGCTCCATGTCGCGGCGCACTTCGCTTTGCGCCCGCCGCAGCCAGGCGAGGAAGCCCTGCAGTGACGGCGTCTCGCGCTGCTCGTAGTCCAGCGCGAGATTGAGGAACTCGTCGAGCGCGTCGTTCGCTTCCGGACCGAGGCGGGCGAGGATGCGGGCGCGGCCGCGCGCGCCGCCGAGCACATGCGCGAAGAATCCGAACGGCGTCTCGCGCTGCGCGATGCGCGCAAGCTCGTCGAGCGCGCGGCTCACCTCGGCGAAGGCGGCATCGGCCGCCGCCTCGTCGCGCAGGCGCGCGCGCAACGAGCCGGTGCGCTCCCAGGCGAGATCGAACAGTTGCTCCTCGGTGAGGCCGAACAGCGGGCTCTTCAGCGCGCAGGCGAGCGCCAGATCGTCCTCGGGCAGGAGCAGCGCATCGGCGAGCGCCATCAGGTCCATCACCGCGATGTGCTGCGTCAGCACCAGCCGGTCGGCGCCGGCGACCGGCACGCCGGCATCCTTGAGCGCGCGGATGATCGCCTCGAACAGCGGTCCGCGCTGGCGCACGAGGATGAGCACGTCGCCGGCCTTGAGGCCTTGCGCGGTCCAGCGTTTCAGATGCGCGGCGATGCGGCGCGCGAGCTTGACGCGGGGGGAGACCTCGCTGTCGAGGTCGAACGGCGCGTCCCAGCCCTCGATCTCCTTCTCGCGCTTCTCCGGCGCTTCGAGGTCCCACACTTCGACGAGGCCCGGCGCGGCGCCCGGCAGCGACTGGTGCTCGGGCACGCCGGCGTCGTCGGTGGTGATGCTGGCGTAGACCTCGCGCGCGGCGAAGACGCGGTCGACCGAGCCGAGCACGTTAGCGCCGGAACGGAACGAATGGCCGAAGCGCAGATAGCGCCAGCCGAGCTCGGCGCGCGTGAACTGACGCTCGAACAGATGCCGCATGTCGTCGAAGGCGCGCGGCGAGGCGCCCTGGAACGAGAAGATCGACTGCTTCTCGTCGCCGACGGCGAAGATGGTGCGCTTGACGTTCTCGCGCGCGCCGCCGGGCATGAACTCCGAGCAGATCGTCTTGATGATGTCCCACTGCTTCGGGCTCGTGTCCTGCGCCTCGTCGATGAGCACGTGGTCGATGCCGAGGTCCAGCTTGTACAGCACCCAGGCGGCGGAGGCGCGGGTGAACAGTTCGAGCGTCTTGTCGATCAGGTCGTCGTAGTCGAGGAGGCCGCGGCGGTTCTTCTCGCGCGCGTAGCGGCCGATCACGTCGGCGGCGATGGTGACGAGCGCGCGCGTGCGCTCGCGCGCCTCGACAGCGCGCTCGCGGTCGAGGAGGCGGCAGACGCGGTCCTGCTCGGCCTGCAGGCGCGCGAGCCAGTCGGGATGGTTCTGCGCGATCGACTTGGTGACGATGTTCTTCCGCGGCGCCAGTTCTGTGGTGCAGAAAATCTTCAGGTATTCGTCGATGCGCGCGCGGCCCTGCGCCGCGCGGGCGGCGTGCAGCGCGGCGACATGCTTCCGGTCGGTGGCGAGCCCCGATTCCAGCACCTCGATCAGCAGCGGCCATTCGGCCGGCGGAATATGCGAGGCGGCGAAGAATTCCTCCTCGACGCTCTCGAGCGTGTCGGCGGGGTCGATGCCGAGGCTCGCCGACAACTCCGCCATGGCGCCGTCGATGCCGCCGGCGCGGTCGAGCCACGCGGTGAGCTTGTCGCGATCGCCAATGGCGTCGCCGACGACGTCCTTGAAGGTCTGGTCGGCGGCAACAACGATCGCCCGCGCCAGCGCCCGGCCGAGCGCGCTGTCGGGCGCGGCGGCCGCTTCCTGCAGCACGTCGAGCGTGAGGCGGTCGAGCGTCTCGGTCGTCGTCGCCTCGTCGAGCACGGTGAAGCGCGCGGCGACATTGGCCTCGAACGGGAACTGATGCAGCAGCCGCGTGCAGAAGGCGTGGATGGTCTGCACCTTCAGCCCGCCCGGCGTCTCCAGCGCCGAGGCGAACAGCCGTCGCGCGCGCGCCCGCTCGGACGGGCCGGGCTTGCGGCCGGTGGAGAGGCGGATGCGCTCGTCGAGCGCGGCGTCGTCGAGCACCGCCCAGTCGGCGAGCGTGCCGAACACGCGGTTCGCCATGTTGGCGGCGGCGGCCTTGGTGAAGGTGATGCAGAGGATCTTGGCCGGGTCGCAGCCGCGCAAGAGCAGGTTGATGACGCGCTGCGCCAGCACATGCGTCTTGCCCGAGCCGGCATTGGCCGAGACGAAGGCCGAGATTTCCGGATCGGCGGCGTCGATCTGAACGTTGCGCACCGCGTCGGGAATCGTGCGGGCGGCGGTCATGCAAAGGCCCCCTCACCCGGCGCACTGCGTGCGCCGACCTCTCCCCGCAGGGGAGAGGTGAAGAGAGCAAGCGGCAACGCCTCGTGTCCCGGGCGCGGCGCAGCATGCAATGCTGCGACGCTGACCCGGGACCGCCCAAAGCGCGGCCCATCCATGATGCGGCCCCGGTTCAGCAGCGCACCAAGATGTGCTGCTCTGCGCCCGGGGCACGAGGCTGTGCGGCGCGGCGCACTCATTGCTCGCCCCCGTCGCCGCCGGCGAGCGACCATTCCTTCACGCGCGCGAGGTGGTCGTAATCGCCGTAATGCGTCTTCCACATCGGATGCACGAGCGAGTAATAGGGCGTCGCGGGGTTCTCGAACTCGGCGGCGAGCGCCTTCAGCCGCGTCAGCGCATGCTCGGCATGCTCGTCCGGCGTGCCCTCCTTGAACGTGATGGGAGCGGGCTCACCCGGCCGCTCGCCGCCGCGCAGGGTGATGTAGGCAATCTCCGACACCGCCCCCGGCGCGAGAGTGCCGAAGCCGCCGGCATGCAGGATCGCCGCTTCCAGCGTCAGTTGCGGCGCAAGGCCGGTGCGCACCTGCTTCTCGGTGCGCGCCTGTCCGGTCTTGTAGTCGATGATGGCGTAGGTGCCGTCGCTTCGCCGCTCGATGCGGTCGGCGATGCCGGACAGCATGAACTCGCGCTGCCCGACCGGGAATTTGTACTCGCCGCGGATCTCGGCGTGGAGCGCGGCGAGGCCGGCGCGGCGCTCGAGGTCCCAGCCGGCGAACCAGTGCGCGATGCGCACGTAACGCGGCCACCAGAAGGCGCGCGCCTCCGGATAATCGGCGAGCGGGCGGAATCGCTCCTCGCCGAGTTCGAGCAGTTTGGCGAGCGGGTCGGCCGCCGGCGCCGCGGCGAACTGGCGCGTATAGTCGCCGATGGCGCCGTGGATGACGGTGCCGCGGTCGCGCGCGCCGGGCGGCGTGTCGACCTCGTCGAGCGGCTGCAGCCTGAGGATATAGCGGGCGTAGATCGTGTAGGGATCGCGCAGCCAGTCCTCGATCGCGGTGACCGACAGCCGCGTCGGCCGCGCCGCGACCGGCGGCGTCGGCGCCGGCCGTTTCGCCGGCGTCACCGTCCTCGGCGCGTCGAGCGCGCGCGCCAGCGCAACGTAATGCTCGCCGCGCTCGGCGACGCCCTGCCAGCGATCCTTGCCGGCGAGCGCGGCGATGCGCTGCACGAAGCGCGAGGTCACGGTCGGCGCGCCGGCGATCTTCTGCGCCCGCGACAGGACCACCTCGGTCATGCCGAGCGCCTGCGCGAAGTCGTGCGCCGACAGGCCGATGCGCCGCTCCGGCGGATCGAGGCCGAGCTGCCGCCGCATCGGCCGACTGAGCCAGGGATCGCTGCGCGTCTCCGGCGGCCAGGTCGCCTCGTTGAGGCCGCCAAGCACGATGCGGTCGATGGTCTGCAGGCGCGCTTCCAGCGGACCGTAGATGTGCACGCGCACGTCGCGCACCTCCGGCCGGCGCACGACGCGGTCGGCGATGGCCGCCTGGAACACTTCCGGATATTCGGCCGCGGCCAGCGCGAGGCCCGCGGCAGCGGGCGCCTTCGTGATGTCGTCGAAAGCGCGCGCCAGCGCGATGCCGTCGTGGCTGTCGAAGGCCACGGCAGGATCTTCGGCGTCGCATGAGAGCGTTTCGATCGCCTTGCGGTGGGCTTCGGCGAGTTTGGCCAGCGCATGATCGCCGCGCGGCAGCGTCTCCAGCGGCGCCAGCGCGGCGGCGAGCCGCTCGATCAGCGCGGCGGCGGCATCGAGCTCGCTGTCTTCGATCAGCCAGCGCGGATCGCTGCGATGCATCCCGTCCCGCGTCTCGCGAAACGTGGCCAGCGCATGGGCAAGGCCCTCGCTGCCCGGCTTCGGCCGCGGCCCGCGCAGCAGCGCGCGCTCGAGCACCGAGACGGCCTGCGCGTGCGCGCCCGCCGTCTGCCCGAGCCGCAGCAGCGGATGTTTCAGGAGCGCCAGCAGCGTCACCGGCGCGAGCCCCTTCAGCGCCGCTTCGGCGGTCAACCGCGCGAAGCGGCCGGCGGCGGTGTCGGCGAGCGCGTCGCCGCCGGAATCGTCGACCGGCACGCGCCAGCGTTCGAGTGCCGCGATCACGCGCCGCGCCAGAGTGCGGTCTGGCGTGACCAGTGCCGCGCGCGTGTTCGGCGTCTCCATCGCCGCGCGCAGGCAGACGGCGATGGCGAGCGCCTCCTCTTCGGCGTTGGCCGCTTCGATCAGCGCGAGCGGGGCCAGAGCCGCATCGGCATCGGTCTCGAACGTGTCGCGGCCGCGGCTCTGCTGCCAGTGCTCGGTGGTTGCGGCCGGCCGCAGCGCCTCCGACACCAAAGCCTCGCGCGGCGACGCATCGGCCAGCGCGACGACGTCGGCGCGCACGATGCCGATGCGCGCGAGCAGCGCCTGCATGGCGAATTGCGGATGGCCGGCGGCGGGCAGGCCGTCATGCGTCGCATCGCCGTCCT
>Ga0187815_10001578_pt1 | contig 10753 bp, 11 predicted proteins | sample NC_S_5_FD_132962 | JGI IMG/M metagenome (GOLD analysis project Ga0187815, IMG submission 132962) | Wetland sediment microbial communities from Neuse River Estuary, North Carolina, USA - ASW-S_5 | ecosystem: Environmental > Aquatic > Freshwater > Wetlands > Sediment | place: USA: North Carolina...
GCCTCATGACCGTCCTCCCGGCGCGTCGATGACCTGTCCGGAGAGCACCGCCGAGACGATGCGCTCCACCTGCTCCCGCGCTTTGGGATCCCTGGCCGCATGGGTCAGGAAGACGTGGTGCACGGTCCCGACCAGGGCGAGCGCGAGGGTGCCGGTGGCGGCGGTGGCGGCGACCCGGCAAAGCTTCTGTTCCGCCGCGAGGGAAGCCGCGAAGGCCGCCTCGACCTGGTCGACCGCAGCCGGGGCCCTCCCCCCGCTCCGCTCGTGGACGCGGGTGATCAGGGCCGGCCGGGCCAGGAGAAGGCTCGCGAGGGCGAAGGAGTGGGAGCCGAGCCAGGATGTGGCCGCCTCCGCGATATTGCCGGCCACGGTCCCCGACCCCGCCGTCTGCGGGAGGCGTCCCGCCTCCTCCGCGGCCAGCTCGGCGCGGTCCAGGAGCAGCTCGGCGAGGAAGTCGTCGATCCCCCACGGCGCCACCTGGGCGAGGGCGGCCGAGCTTCTGGAGCTGGACCGGGCGGGGATCACCGTCGAGGCGGTCGACCAGGCGCGTGCATCCCTGGCCGATGTATTCCTTCACTACACAGGCGAGAAGCCCCACGTTGAGGCGCGGATGGAGGGCGCCACCAGCGCCATGTTCGCCGCGGCCCACGGCCGCGCTCGGAGGCCGTGATGATGTCCGGCGAGAGGAAGGTCCCCGTTCCCCTGGCACTCGCCGCGCGCAACATCCTGCGCAACCTGCGCAGCCCGATGCTGGTCGCCATGTCGCTGCTCCAGCCGGTGGTCTGGCTGGTGCCCTTCTCCCAAATCTTCCGCGGGCTCGGCGACACCGCTCAATTCCGAGGCCTCGGATACGGCTCCTACCTGGAGTTCTTCGTCCCCGGCATGCTGGTGCTCTCGATGCTCTTCACCGCCCTGCAGTCGGGGGTGGCGACGGTGACCGATATCGGCTCCGGGGTGATGGACAAGCTGCTGATCAGCCCTATCCGAAGCTCCTGGATCCTGGTCGGGCGGGTGGTCGCCGACGCCGTTACCATGCGTGTCCAGGGCGTGATCATCCTGGGCATCGCCGTGCTCATGGGGGCGAGATTCCAGACCGGGTGGGCGGGGACGATCACCCTGCTCGCCGGCGCTGTGGCGTTCGGCGTCGTCTGGGCGTGCGTCTCCAATCTCATCGCGCTGCGCACGCGGAACGCGGAGCTCACCATGGTGGCGGGCCTCTTCCTCACCTTGCCGGTGCTCTTCCTCAGCTCCGCGTTCTTCCCCAAGCCGCTGCTGCCGGGCTGGCCGCAGACCGTCGCGGCATGAATCCCGCCGCCTATGTGATCGACGCGGGGCAGCACCTGATGAGCACCGGCAGCGACTGGGGTCAGGACCTCCGGACCCTCGCCGCCATCGCCGCCTCCGCGGTCATCCTCATCCCCGCGTCGGTCGCCGCCTTCCAGGCGGCCACCCGCAGGCAGGCCTGATCGCCGGCACCGGAGCCGCCCCTCACCCCAGGGGCGAGCCTCTCCTCAGATCCGCTCCATCAGCCAGGCGACCGCGCCGTCGGGATCGGCGGCGCGATGGATCGCCGGGTCTTCCGTCGCACTCCGGGGCGGGGTCACGCGCCACGATCCCAGCGCGCAGACCGGCCGGCCGAGCCGGAGCATGAAGGCGACCTCGCTCAGGGTTCCGTACCCGCCCCCGATGGCGATCATCCCCGCACAGACCCGCGCGATCAGGCCGTTGCGCAGCTCGCCGAGCCCGGTGGCCAGGCCCAGGGTCACGTGGGGGTTGGCGGCACCCGGGTCGTCTCCGGGAAGCAGGCCGAGAGACGTGCCGCCGGCCGACGCCGCGCCCCGGCACACCGCCTCCATCACCCCGCCGAGCCCACCGCAGACAACCACCGCACCGCGCATGGCGAGCAGCCGTCCCACCGATTCGGCCGCCGCCTCCTCCTCGGGGGTCGCCGCCGAGGCCCCGCAGACCGCCACCAGCGGTCCGGACGCGGCGGTCACTTCCGCATCAGGCCCCGTCGACGATGTGGACGTCGCGAAGGTTGCGATGGCGCTGGGCGAGGTCGAGGCCGAAGCCGACGACGAACTCGTTGGGGATGTCGAAGCCCCGGAAGTCGATGACGACGGGCTGGCGGCGCCGTCCCCGCTTGTCGAGCAGGGTCACCAGGCGCAGAGAGCGCGGCTTGTGGGTGGCCAGGTGGACGCGCAGGAACGAGGTGGTCAGGCCGGTGTCGATGATGTCCTCCACCATGAGGACGTCCCGGTCGTCGAGCGGCATGCTCACATCCTTGACCAGCTCCACCGTCCCCGAGGTCGAGACGTCATCCCCGTACGAGCGGCAGGCGACGAACTCGAGCTCGACGGGCACCGTGAGGGCGCGGGCCAGGTCGGCGGTGAAGAGGATGGATCCCTTGAGCACGCAGATCAGCACCAGCGGCCGCTCGATGGACGCATACACCGAGTCGATCTCGGTGGCCAGCTCGGCGATCCGGCGCTGGATGCTCTCGCTGTCGATCAGCACCCGACCCACCGTGAGGCCGGCGATCGGGTCGGCGTCGACGGCAAGGTCCAGGGTCCGGTCCATGCCCAGAGTGTAGGAATTCGAGAGGAGGGGTCGCCGCGCGCCGCCCGCGAGAGCCGCCTACCCCTCCTCCGCGGAGATCTCCGCCCAGCGGTCGTACAGCTCTGCGAGGGCGCCGGTGAGGCGGTCGTGCTCGCGTCCCACCTCGCCACCGGCGGCCGGGTCGCCGAAGGTGGCGGGATCGAGCAGTCGCCGCCGGGTCTCGGCCAGGGCCGCCTCCACCCCGGCGATCTCCGCCTCCAGACGGCGGCCCTCGGCGGAGTGGGCGCGGGCGGCGGCCCGGAGCCGGCGGCTGTGCGCCGGGGACCGCGTCGCGTCGGCACCTGCCGGGCCGCCTCCGTCGCCGGGACGGTCGGTCGCCTCGCCCGCGGCCCCGGCACGCCGGATCGCCGGATCCTCGCTGTCTCCGACCGGCCGCTTTTCGCTGCCTCGTACTGCCGGCTTCCCGGCGACCTTCGAGCGCGCAGTCTCACCCCTGGCCGGTGCCGCCCCCCGGTCCTCCCCCCGCCCGGGTGGAGCGGGCCCGCGGCGGCGGTCCTCGAGGAGCGCGGCGTAGCCGCCGATCACGCGGCGGACCGCGCCCCCCTCCTCGATCGCCCAGGTCTCGGTGGCCAGGGCATCGATCAGAGCCCGGTCGTGCGACACCAGCATCAATGCCCCCGGGTATCTCACCAGCGCGGCCTCCAGCACCTCCTGGGCCGGCAGGTCGAGATGGTTGGTGGGCTCGTCGAGGAGCAGCAGATTGGTCGGCTCCAGGGCGAGCTTGCCCATCAGGAGGCGGGCCCGCTCCCCGCCCGAGAGGTCGCCCACCCGGCGGTTGACGTCGTCCCCCGAGAAGAGCAACGCACCCAGTGTGTTCCGGGCCCGCTCGGGCCCGATGGGGTGGTCGGCGAGCAGGTCCTCGAGGACGCTGCTCTCCTCGTTGCTGGCGAAGCTCTGGGCGTCGGTGACCTGGCCGCGGCCGAGGTCCTGGCGGTAGAGGCGGAGCTCGGTGCGGGGGCCCAGCTCCACCCGCCCCTCCAGCGCGGGCAGCTCGCCGGCGAGGGTGTGGAGCAGCGTCGACTTCCCGCTCCCGTTGGCGCCCACCACCGCGACCCGGTCGCCCGGGCTGAGGGTCAGAGGCGGCAGCCGGAGCAGCGGTGCATCGCGCCCCACCACCAGGTTGCTCGCTTTCAGCGCGACCCGCGAGGAGGGGGCGGGGGCGAAACGGAGCCGGGGACGCCGGTCGTCGGGTGGCGCCGCCACCCGGACCAGCCGGTCGAGCTTGGTCTGGCGGCCCCGGGCCTCGCGAGCTCGCTGGCCGGCCCGGTAGCGGCGGATGAATTCCTCCTGGTGATGGATATGGGCCTGCTGTTCCTCGTACTCCTTGAGCCGGCGGGCCCGGCGCTCCACCCGGAGGCGCACGTACGCGCTGTAGTTGCCCGGGTACTCCTCGGCCACGCCGTGGTTCAGCTCCAACACCGCGGTGCACACATGGTCGAGGAAGCGGCGGTCGTGGGAGACCAGAACGAATGCGGTGGCCACTCCCGCCATGAAGCCCTCCAACCACTCGATGCCTTCCAGGTCGAGGTGATTGGTTGGCTCATCAATCAGGAGTAGGTCCGCGTCCGCGACCAGCAGCTTGGCCAGCTCGACCCGCCGCTGCTGGCCCCCCGAGAGCTCGGCGGGGTTGCGCTGGCGCAGCTCTTCGTCGATGCCCAAGCCGCCCAGCGCCTCGCGAGCGCGCGCCTCCAGCTCGTACCCGCCGGCATCCTCGTAGCGATGCTGAAGGTCGCCGTAGCGGCTCAATACGCTCTCCAGCCCCGGCCCGTCCTGGCTCATCGAGGCCTCCAGGAGAGAGAGCTGGTGGCGCATCGCGGCCAGGTCGGTCCGCGACGCCATCACCTCCTCGATCACGGTGTCCGCCACCGGGACGGGGGCGTCCTGGGGAAGGTGGGCGGTGCGCAGCCCGCGCAGGCGGTCCACCACCCCGTCGCTCGGCTCCAGCTCGCCGGCCAGGACCCGGAGCAGCGACGACTTGCCGGCTGCGTTGCCGCCGACCACCGCCAGCCGGGCGCGGCGCTCCAGGCGGAGGTCGAGACCGGAGAACACGGTCTCGGCGCCGTAGGCGACCGCGAGCTGGGTGGCGCTCAGGATCGGCATCGCGTCAGCGCCTGACCTGGTCGCGCAGGCTCGATGGGGATGCTTCGCATCTCAGCGGGGCTCGCCGGCGCGCGCCGGCCCGGCTCAACCGGGCTCGGCTCACCCTGCCCCGGAGGCAGAGCCATCAGCCCGTCCGGGACGAGGGAGCGACCGCCGCGGGGAGTGGGCGCGCGTCATCGTCGGAGAGCGCGCCGGCCGGCTCGGGGAGCGCTCCCTCGCGCCGGAGGATGCGGCGGAGGATGGCCACCGAGGAGGCGTAGGTCGAGTCCATCCCGAAGTACGAGAGCCCCCGCGCGCCCAGGGTTCGGGCCTGGGTGAACGGGGTGTCCGATGCGTAGTGGATGATCCCGAAGTCGAGCCCCAGCTTGGAGAAGTTGACCGGCTCGCCGGTCGGGTAGCGGCCCGCCTCGCTCATCTCGTAGATGGCGTTGCAGTAGGGGCCGGCCTCCATCTCCACCACGGTGAAGGCCTCGCGGTAGTAGAAGTCGAGGTAGCCGCGGTTCTGCAGGAAGGTGCCCTTGACCGACACCGTCCGCTGGTTGTCGAGGCCGCTGCCGAAGCGGAGGTAGGGAGCGATGTCGGCAACCGTGAAGGCGTTGTCCAGCCAGTAGGTGCAGCCACTGTTCTCGTCGCGGACCACGTTCGAGATCATCACGTCGCCCACGTCGGCGTTGAGGGTGGCCGCCTTGCCTAGGACGTAGACGCCGCGCAGGCCGGCGACGGTCTCGGCCACCTCGCGGAGGATGTTGTAGGCGGCGAGGCCCAGGGGATAGTCGATGTTCACGATCACCGCCTGGCTCTGGCGCAGGCGGGTGGCGTCGACGTTTCCGAGGCGGGGGTCGAAGCTCTCGGGGTCGAGGCGGTCGAGCGGGATCACCTGAGCGGCGACGTCCAGGGCGGTGCGGCTGGCCACTCCGTGGACGCCGCGCTCCCTCTCCTCACGCCGGAAGCCGCTTCGCTCGTCGGTGGCGATGCTGCCGAAGTGGAGCCGCGACACGTAATAGAGGAAGTTGTTCCACTCGCCCTCGGCGCGGCCGGTGCGGAAGCGCTCCAGCTCCTGGCGCAGGTCCACCGGCCCGTGGGTTTCGACCAGGCGGACCAGCGCCGGCTCGCGATCACGAATCACGCCGGTCACCAGGTTGGCGAGAGAGTGGGAGTTGCTGCTCACGAAGTAGACGGGCCGGTCGCGCAGGGAGAGGCTGCGCATCATCCCGGTCACCTGCTCCCACCAGCGCCGGGTGACCCGCGCGTACCCGACCAAGGTCCCGCCTAGCATCCGCACTCGGATCGACGCCTTCCACTCGGCAATCCGGGCCAGGCGCTCGGCGAAGGCGCCTCCCCAGACCTCCTGGAGCTGCGTCCAGTCATCCTCGCGACCCCCGCAGGCGGCCGCGAGGCGGTTGGGTGCGGGGTCGGCCAGGACCGCCGTGCCGGCGAGAGCGGCGTGGAGCTTGTTCCATTCGATCTGAAAGGCGACCAGGGTGGGCACCAGGTCGTCGACGTCCGACGCGGAGGCGATGAGCACCGCGAGGGTGCCCATGCCGTCGTCGTACCAGCGCCGGCGCCGTCCCGGCGCCGCCGTCTCCGCCCACTCCGTGATCGCGAAACCGCTGCGGGCGAAGGCCTCGACCGCCTGCCCCATCACCACCCGCTCCGCGCTCATGATCGCGGCGGGCAGCCGCCGCACCGCATAGAGGAAGGCGCCCAGGTCGGGCTCGGTGGAGGCGGCGAGGCCGTGCAGGCTCGGCCCCATGGCGCGATGGGACGCCTCGAGCACCCGGAGTGGGGTTTCCCCGGTGCTGCGCAGCAGGGTGGTGTAGGTGCGGTGGTAGACCTCGACGGCCTCCGCGGTCGTCGCATCACCGCCCGGAGCGGTCAGGGGGTCGGCGATGGTCGAGGGGTTCTCCCGGTGGCGTGCCGGCGCCCGGGGGTCGGCGTCGGTCGAGGGGTTCTCCGGGTGGTGGCGCGCCATCGCCCCATTCTGGCGCACGTGGATGAGCGCGTCGGGCTGGACACCGCGGCTCACCCCGTATCCTTGGGCCATGGGACGCATCGCCGTGACCGGCTCGGTCGCCTTCGATACCATCATGGTCTTCCCGGGACGCTTCAGCGACCACATCCTCCCCGACAAGACCCACCTCATCAACGTCTCCTTCCTGGTCAACCGCCTGGAGCGGCGGCGGGGCGGGACTGCCGCCAACATCGCCCACACCCTCGCCATGCTCGGCGAGCACCCACTGCTCTGCGCCGCCGTGGGCAGCGACTTCTCCGACTACGGCGCCGCGCTGAGCCGGACCGGGGTGGACACCTCTGCTGCGCTCGGCTGCGACGACGTGCCCACCGCCTCCTGCTTCATCACCACCGACCTCGAGGACAACCAGATCACCGCGTTCTTCCCCGGCGCCATGGCCCGCGCTGCGGACATCGACCTCCGTAGCCTGGAGGACATCGAGCACGTGGTGGTCGCCCCGGACTCCCCCGAGGGGATGGCGGCGCACATCGCCCAGGCCCGGGCCATGGGGGCGAACCTCGTCTTCGCCCCTGCCCAGCAGATCCCCTCGATCAGCGACGAGACCCTGGTGGCCGGCCTCGATGCCGCCTGGCTGGTGGTGGGCAACGACTACGAGCTGGAGCTCGTGCGCAACCGCACCGGACGGGACGTCGCCGATCTCGCCCAGCACTCCATGGTCGCCCTCACCCAGGGCTCCCGCGGCAGCCAGATATACGCCGGGGAGGAGGTGGTGACGGTCCCGGCGATCCCCGCCCGCCGGATGGTCGACCCGACCGGGGCGGGCGACGCCTACATCGCCGGCCTGCTCGCTGGCCTGCGCCGCGGGCTCACCCTGGTGGAGGCCGGGCAGATGGGGTCGCTGGCCGCCACGTACGCGGTGGAGCAGCAGGGGACCCAGGGCCACCGCTTCACCCAGGAGGAGTTCGCCTCCCGCTACGCCGAGGCCTTCGGCTCCCCGGTGGCCGCCGTCAGCTGACCCGGAGCGGGGGTCGACGCCGGCAGCGGTTCCAGGCCGCGCAGCCGGCGCCGCTTCCTACCCCTTCTTGACGGAGGCCGCCGCGGTCCGATCGAGGCCGGCGAAGACGTCCGTCTCCGGGAGGCTGGTGCGGACGCGGGAGACCACCAGCTGGAAGTGCTCCGTGGAGAAGTGCTCCCTCAGCACCTCCTCGGGGACGCTGAGCATGGCGAAGTCCGCGGTGAGCTGGCTGCGGTGGGCCCGCAGCGCCTCACGCTTGCGGCCGATCTGGTCGCGGCAGTCCACCGCGGTGGTCACCCACTCGTCGGGGGTGATGAACTCCAGGCTGTCGGGGTCCGCGTCCCCGAAGGGCGGGTCCATCCCCGCCTCCCGGGCCATCTCCGCCATCCGTCGGGCCTCGGAGCGGGGGAAGGCGGTGTAGTAAAGCTTGCTCACACGCCAGCTCGGGCCGAGATCCGGGTAGAGGGCATGGTAGGCGGCCTCGACGGCGAGCAAGGTGACCCGGTGAGCCTGGATGTGGTCGGGGTGGCCGTAGCCCCCGTTGCTGTCATAGGTGACTACAACGTGGGGGCGGAAGCGGCGGATGTGGGCCACCACGCGGCGCACGGCCTCGTCGATCCCGGCGCTCCAGAATGAGCCGGCCTTGTCGTTGGTCTCGGTGTCCGCCATCCCCGAGTCCCCGTACTCCAGAAAGTGGACCTCGGACACGCCCAGGATCGCGCAGGCGTGGCGCAGCTCCTCCTCGCGGATCTCCTTGAGCCGCGGCCGGATCTCGGCCTCGTTGGCGGCATACTCGGGGTCGAAGATGGTGGCCACCTTGCCGTCGGTGCAGCAGATCACCGCGGTGGTGATACCCCGGTCCGCACAGAGGGCGAGCAGCCCTCCCATGGTGATGGTCTCGTCGTCCGGGTGGGCGTGGACGGCGAGCAGCCGGAGCCCGGAGGCGTCGGTCACGGCGCCTCCGGGCGAACCTGCACCGAGCGCATGACATCGCCGACCCGAATCTGGCCCACCACATCCATCCCCTTCACCACCTGGCCGAAGAGGTTGTACGACTTGGTCAGGCTGCGCCGGTTGTCAACGGTGGAGATGAAGAACTGCGAACCGTTGGTGTTGGGACCGGAGTTGGCCATCGCCACCGAGCCCGCGATGTAGTCGCCCTGGACCGGCTCGTCATCGAATCTGTAGCCGGGTCCGCCCCGGCCTGACCCCTCCGGGCAGCCTGCCTGGACGACGAACCCGTCCACCACCCGGTGAAAGGTGAGGCCGTCGTAGAACCCCTCGCCGGCGAGGAAGACGAAGTTGTTGACCGTCCTGGGCGCGCGCGCGGCGTCCATGGCGAACTCGATGTCGCCGCGGTCGGTGGTGATGGTGGCGAGGTAACGGGCGCGGGGGTCGATCACCTGCTCGGAGTGGGCGTAGCGCTTGGGCATCTCCGGAGTCTAGACAAGGAGCGACCGGCGCCGATGTGGTGGCGCCGGTCGCAGAGAGGGGAGACGCGGAGGCAGCCCCGGCCTGGCCGTTCAGGCCGGCGCGGTGGCGGCCGGAGAAGTCGCCGGAGACGGGCTCGGCGTGGGGGAGGTGGTGCTGGAGTGCCCGCCGGTCCGCCGCAGGGCGCGGAGGAGGCGATGCCCGGGAGCGGACATCAGCTGGGTGAGCCGGGCCTGCGCCTTGGTGTACAGGGGGGTCTCCTGTGAGGGGGTCAGCTTGCCCGTGGCCACCCGGGCCTCCAGCTTCGCCGACACCGCCGACTCCGCCGCCTGGACCACGTTGGCCGCGTCGCTGCCGGCGATCTGGTTGAGCGTCTCGTTCTGCCGGAGCAGGCCGGCGACCTGGGCGACGGACGTGCCGGTGCCCTTGGCGGTGAGCCCGACCAGGGCCCGGATCAGGGGGTCGGCGTGGGTCGTGGCCGCCGGGGTGGCGCCGGGCGTCCCCCCTGCCACGCCGGTGGTGGCAGCGGTCGCCACTGTGGCGGGGGTAACCGGGTTGGCGATCGCGAAGCCGGCGCCGAGGCCGGCGACAGCGGCGGCCAGGGCGATCGAGATCCAAGCGGCCACGGTGTGCCTGTGGAGGGCGCCGCGGAGGCGGATGGCCGTGCCCCTGACGGTGGCGAGCATCTGAAGGTTCTCCTCGATGGGTCCGGCCACTCCGGCCGGACCGGCGCCGGCGGTGCTGTGAAGGCCGGTTCCACCGTCGATTCTCCGGGTGGGGGGGCCGGGGCGCCTGAGCGGCGCCTGAGAGCCGGGCACCCGTCGCCACGATCGACAGGACGGGTGGCCCGGCGGGCGCCTCAGGGCTTCACGGCGGGCCGCCACCGGCTCGCCGCGTCACATCCGGACCCCCGTCGTCATCGGACGGTGACTGGATTGCAACAAAGGATCATTGCAGATGGCAGGACTGCCCTATACTCGCGACCTGATGGACGATAAGGTCATCGTCGACCTGCTCGGCCAGGTGGGCAATCTCTTCACGTCCAGCCTCGAGCTGAAGGAGACGATCGACTTCATGCTGAAGGCTGCCAGCGACCTGGCTGTCTGTGACGCGGCCACCGTTTTCCTGCTCGACGACGACGATCGCACCCTGGCCGCCATCGCCACCTTCCCCTTCGGAGAGGCGGTCAACCAGGTGGCCAAGTTCAAGCTGGGGGAGGGGATCGTTGGCTGGGCGGCCAAGCAACGAAAGATCGTCTCGGTCAGCGACGCGACCCAGGACAGCCGCTTCAAGAACCTGGAGATGGGCTACGCGCCCCGCTCGGTCCTGATCATGCCCTTGGAATCCCCCCGCCGGCTGGTGGGAGCCCTGACCATCGCGAGGAAGGAGGTCAATCCCTTCACCTCGGTCGAGCAGGCGCTGATGCAGATCATCGCCAACCAAGCCGCCATCTCCATTGACAACGCCCGCCTGTACACGACTCAGAAGAGGCAGCTCAAGGAGATCGCCGACCGCACCCGGGAGCTGGAGATCGCCAATGCCCACATCGCCGAGATCTCCCGCCTGAAGAGCGAGTTCCTGGCCAACATGAGCCACGAGCTGCGCACCCCGCTGAA
>Ga0187815_10001579_pt1 | contig 10750 bp, 8 predicted proteins | sample NC_S_5_FD_132962 | JGI IMG/M metagenome (GOLD analysis project Ga0187815, IMG submission 132962) | Wetland sediment microbial communities from Neuse River Estuary, North Carolina, USA - ASW-S_5 | ecosystem: Environmental > Aquatic > Freshwater > Wetlands > Sediment | place: USA: North Carolina...
CCGGGACCGAAGCACGCGAACAGATGCCCGACATAGGGGTCGAGCGCGCTGACCGGCATGCCCGGCGCGAGCTCGGTCAGCAGACCGGAGAACTTGCAGCAGAGCTTGGGCAGCCCCGCCAGCTCGTGGATCGGTTGGGCCCAGTCGTCGAAACGGCCGTGCGCGATGTCCGGCTTGCCCGCATGATCGAGCACCACCCGCAGCTCGGACTCGCGCCGCAGCCGTCGCTGCAGCGCCGGCAGCTGCGACGGGCGTACCAGGGCGTCGAAGGCGAGGTCCTGCTCCTGCAGGCAGTCGAAAGTCGCATCGAGTTCCGGGCGCGCCAGCCAGTCCGGGTCGGGCTGGTCCTGCACCATCGGTCGGAGCCCCAGCAGCAGGCCGTCGCCGTCGCGGGCCAGCGCGCGGATGCGGGTGGCCGCGTCCGGCGCCTCGAAATCGACCCAGCCGACCACGCCGAGAACGCTGCGGTCGGCGCGGGCCAGTTCGAACAGATAGTGCGTTTCCGCCTCGCTCGCCGCTGCCTGCACCAGCACGCTGCCGGCCACGCCGGCGGCGCGGCGTTGGTCCTGCAGGTCGGTGGGCAGGAAGTCGCGCTGCAGCGCGGCGGGCGCATCGCGCAGCCAGGCGTAGTCGCCGCGATCCACGCGCCAGTAGTGCTGGTGGGCGTCGATCAGATGCATGGCGCAGACGTCATGGCGTGCTCGCGCCGGCGTCGAGCAGGCCGGCCTGGCGCAGGTCGTTCCACAGCGCGGAAGGCAAGGAGGTCTGCATGCGTTGCACCGCGCTGTCGACTTCCGCCGGCGAACGCAGGCCGCAGACCACGGTGGCGACGGCAGGGTGGGCCAGCGGGAACTGCAGCGCGGCGGCGCCCACGGTGACGTCATGCCGTGCGCAAAGCGCATAAAAGCGCTGGGCCCGCGCACGGGTCGCGGCATCCGCCGGGGCGTAGTTGTAGGTGGCACCGGGCGCGTCGTCGGCACCGAGCAGGCCGGAGTTGTAGGGGCCGGCCGCCATCACGGCGATGTTGCGCCGCGCGGCTTCCGCCATCAGCTGCGCGCTGTCGTGCTGCTCGAACAAGGTGTAGCGGCCGGCCAGCATGATCACGTCCAGAGCGAACGCCGGCATCACCTGCAGGCACACCTCCTGCTCGTTGACGCCGAGGCCGATCGCGCCGCATACGCCCTGGCTGCGCAGTTCGGCCATCGCCGGCAGCGCCTCGTCCAGCGCCTGGCGCAGGATGGCCGGGTGCCGCGCGCCGTGGGTCAGCGCGCCGATGTCGTGCAGCAGCAGGATCTCCACGCGGTCGGTGCCGAGCCGGTGCAGGCTGGATTCCACCGAGCGCAGGATGCCGTCGCGGCTGTAGTCGAACACGGCCTGCCGGCCGCGCACCGCGAAACCGTCATCCGGCGCCGGCTCGCCGTCGTCGGCGTCCTGCAGCAGACGGCCGACCTTGGTCGACAGGCTGTACTCGTCGCGGGGAATGTCCGCCAGCGCCTCGCCGAGGCGGCTCTCGCTGAGGCCATAGCCATAGTACGGTGCCGTGTCGAAGTGGCGGATGCCGAGGCGCAGGGCATGCCGCGCGGTGTCGATGGCGTCGTGGTCCGGTACGCCGGCATACAGGTTGCCGATGGGCGCGCCGCCGAAAGAGAGCCGCGGCAGCTGGCGGGGCGCCTCGCGTCCCGGTGCGCCCGGCGAGCGGGGCAAGGCGGTATCTGCGCTGGCGTGGGTCATGTCTTCATCCTGCGCTGCGTGGTGCCGCCGGGCGCGCTGCCAGCCCGGCCGGGCGGCGTCATCGAGGCTGCGCATTCCGTGCGCGGCGTGGTGCATCGGAGCTTGCGCGTTAGTGTGCACATATGAAACGATGATTTACAAGTGAGTATGTGTGCCGACGCCACGGACTCCAGGCAACGGCAAACACCGGGAATTGCCCGGTTCTCTCCATCGACGCCATGCGCCGGACCCGCGCGATGGCCGCCGGCTCCGTCCGAACGACGAGGGGATGCATTGATGTCGAAGATCTTTGTGCGATGCCTGCTGGGCCTGTCCGTGCTTCTTCCTGCGCTGGGCATCGCGGCCGGCGTCGCCATCATTCCCGAGCCGCAGCACCTGCAAGTGGGGCAGGGCAGCTACAGGCTGGATGCGCACACCCGCGTGGCGGCGCCGAAAGACGCCCGCAGCCGCGAGATCGCCGCCTTCCTGCGCAAGGCGATCCGTGCGCAGACCGGAATCGCGGTGCAAGAGGGCGCCGGCACGCACGCCATCGTGCTGCAGCTGGATCCCGCGGTGCGGGGCGACGAGGCCTACCACCTCACGGTGACGCCGCAGCAGGTCAGGATCAGCGCGTCCACCGGCAAGGGCCTGTTCTGGGGCGTGCAGACGCTGCGCCAGCTGCTGCCGCTGGAGAAGGCGTCGCACGTGGAGATTCCCGCCGTGCACATCGAGGACGCGCCGGCTTATCCATGGCGCGGCGTGATGCTGGACGTCAGCCGGCATTTCTATCCGGTGGGTTTCGTCGAGAAGCAGCTCGACCTGCTCAGCTACTACAAGATCAACACCTTCCACTGGCACCTCACCGATGACCAGGGCTGGCGCATCCAGATCAGGCGTTATCCGAAACTCACCAGCGTCGGCGCATGGCGCACCGAGTCGGACGGCACGCGCTACGGCGGCTTCTACACCCAGGCGCAGATCCGCGAAGTGGTGGCTTACGCGCGGGCGCGCAACATCACGGTGATCCCCGAGATCGAGATGCCGGGGCACAGCGTGGCGGCGATCGCGGCCTATCCCGAGTTGTCGTGCACCAAGAAGCAGGTGGCCGTGACCACCGCCTGGGGCGTGCACAAGAACATCGACTGCGTGGGCGACGAGGGCACCTTCACCTTCCTCGAGAACGTGCTGGACGAAGTGCTGCCGCTGTTCCCGTCGAAGTACGTGCACATCGGCGGCGACGAGACGCCCAAGGTCGCCTGGCACGACTGCGCGTCCTGCCAGGCACTGATGCACAAGCTGGGGTTGAAGGACGAGGACGGCCTGCAGAGCTATTTCATCAGGCGCATCCAGCGTTACCTGGAAAGCAAGGGCAAGACCCTGGTCGGCTGGGACGAGATCCTCGAAGGCGGCGCCGACAGGCACGCCATCATCGAAGCCTGGCGCGGTGCGGACGAGCAGGCCAAGGCGCTGGCCAACGGCAACCGCGTGGTGGTCGCCGGGCCGTTCTATATCGACCGCGCGCTGGATTCGCTGACGGTGCAGGACGTGTTCCGCACCGACATCGCCAACGACAGCAGCCCGGATGACGCGAAGGCGGATGCCGCGATATTCGCGGCGCACCGCGCGCAGCTGCTGGGCGGCGAGGCGCCGCTGTGGAGCGAACGCGCGAACCCGTACAACGCCGAGTCGAAGCTGTACCCGCGCGTGCTGGCCTTCGCCGAGAACCTGTGGCGCGGCAACGCGCACGACGATGCGGCCTGGACGGACTTCCGGCAGCGCCTGCAGGCGCAGTACCCGCGGCTGGATGCGTGGCATGTGGCTTACGGGCCCGAGGATCATGCGGTGGTCCAGTATGCGCTGGCGGCGGACGGGCAAGGTGGCTGGCAGCTGCGCGCGCAGCGCGGCTTCGACGACCTGGTGAACCATTACACGCTGGATCAGCGCGGCCCGGACGGCAGCACACCCACCGCCAGCTCGCCCTCGTTCGCCGACACGGTGGCGCTGCACCATGCCGGCACGCTCCAGGTGGTGCCGTTCCGCAAGGGGCTGCGCTACGACAACCCGGTCAGATTCACCCTGGTGGACAACCTCGCCACCGGCAAACCGCTGAGCCTGGCCCGGCCGGTGTCGCCGAAGTACGCGCCCGCCACCGCGCTGACCGATGGTGTGCTGGGCGGCGACGACTTCCACAACGGGCAATGGTCGGGCTGGAACGACGCCGACGTGGACGCCGTCGTCGACCTGCAGAAGCCCACGGCGGTCCATGCGATCGCGATGGACTTCCTGCAGGACACCGGCTCGCGCATCCTGCCGCCGCGCGCGGTGAGCTTTCAGGTTTCCGGCGACGGAGAGCACTGGATCACGGTCGATACCGCGCGGCCGAAGGCCGACGTGATGGATTCGACCGCGCACCAGGTCCACGTGGCGTTCAAGGCGATCAAGCCGTTGAGTACGCGCTACGTCCGCGTCGTGGCGACCCGCTACGCCACGCTGCCGGCCGGCTTCCCCGACGGCGCCGCGAACACCTGGTTGTTCACCGACGAGATCCTGGTGAAGTAGGTCGCGTCGCGCGCGCAACGAGGTCAGGATCATCCAAGCGCGCATCGGTCGTCTCCGGCAGACTGGCGTAACAGTCTGCGGAGGCGATCCGGCATGTCGACTTCGGAAATCAGCATTGCGTCGGCGCGCTTCCCCGCGGATGGCGAGGTGGTGCGCGAGTTGTTCGCGGAATACGCGGACAGCCTGGGCATCGACCTCTCCTTCCAGGGCTTCGCGGCGGAGCTGGCGCAACTGCCCGGCAAGTACGCGCCGCCGCAGGGCGACATACTGCTCGCCCGCGATGCCGCCGGCGCGGTGTTGGGTTGCGTGGCATTGCGGCCGACGGCGATGCCGGGCACGGCCGAGATGAAGCGCCTGTACCTGCGCCCCGCCGCACGGGGGCAGGCGCTGGGGCGCCGGCTGGCGGAAGCGGCCGTCGCCCGCGCCCGCGAGGCGGGCCATGCGCGCCTGGTGCTGGACACGCTGGCTGCGATGGATGCCGCCAGGCACCTGTATGCCACGCTGGGCTTCTGCCCGGTGCCCCCTTACTACGACAATCCGCTGCCGGATACCTTGTACATGGCACTGGAGCTCGGTTGAGGCCTCGTCACGCGGCGGCAGCCCAGCCGCGGCGGAAGGTGGCCGGGGTCATGCCATAGGTGCGGACGAACTCGCGGTTCAGGTGCGCCTGGTCATAGAAGCCCGCAGCCAGCGCGGCCTCCACCACGGGAGCCTGCTGACGCAGCAGGATCTTCGCTTGCCGCAGGGCGAGCAGCACCTGGAAGTTGTGCAGGCTGCTGCCGGTCTCGCGGCGGAAGACGCGCGACAGGTGGCCGGTGGAGACGGCGCAGCTTCGCGCGACAGCGGCGACATCGGTGTGCAGCGAGCGGCGCTGCGCCAGCAGCGCGGTGGCGCGGGTGGCCAGCGTGGCGGTTTCGCGAATCGCCGTGCGGGACGCCGGTGCGAAGCGCGAGACGAAAGCCCAGCCCTGCCGATCCAGCGGTTCGAAACGGTGGACCACGCCCGCCGGCACCATCAGCGTGTCGCCGGCGGCGACGTCGCGGCAGCCGTCGGGCAGATGCAGACGCGCACGGCCTGCGAGCACGCGCACGATCTCGTCGCCGGCGTGAAAGTGCGGACGGAACCGCCAGGCGTGGCGTTCACCCACGATGGTTTCGACCGGGACGCCGGCCTCGCGGCCGACTGCGAAAGCGGTGCGGGCGAGGGTGGAGGGCGCGTGCACGATGGCCGGCCTAACCGACTCCGACCGCGTCGCGGATCGCCTGCGGCAGCGCCACCGGCTTGCCGGTGGCCGGGTCCATCCACACCATCACTACGTGGCCGTCGCAATACAGGGTGCCGGCGTCGGCCGCATCCAGCAGGCGATGCGCGATGGTCATCGAGCTGTTGCCGATGCGTTCGCAGTAGAGCTCCACGTGCAGCTGCGCGGGCCATTCGATCGGGCGGCGGTAGTTGAGCTGGACGGCGGCCATCACCGGCATGCTGTGCTCGTCGAACCAGGGGCCGGGCACGTGGCTCAGCCACTGCAGCCGCGCTTCCTCCAGGTAGGTGAGGTAGTTGGAGTTGTTGACGTGGTTGAAGGCGTCGAGGTCGCGCCAGCGTGCGGCGATATCCGCCGTGAACAGCGGTGCCGGCGCGGCCTGCACCATGCCGGCAACGGCAGGCGCAGCGGCAGTTTCGGCTTTCTTGCCGCGGCGCGCGGGTTTGGGCGATGCGTTGTCGGTCTTGCTCATGAGGTCTTTTTCTTTCCACGCATCGGCTTGTGCTTGTCGGCCGAGGCGATGTGCTTGAGGGTGGTCTTGCCGCGCTTGGCGGCGGCCTTGGCGGGGCGCGCCGGCTTCAGGTGCGGCGCAAGGAAATGGCCGGTATGCGAGCCGGGCGTGGCGGCCACGGTTTCCGGCGTGCCGGCGACCAGGATGCGGCCACCGCCGGCGCCGCCCTCGGGGCCGAGGTCGACGATCCAGTCGGCGGTCTTGATCACGTCGAGGTTGTGCTCGATCACCACCACGGTGTTGCCCTGGTCGACCAGTTGGTGCAGCACATCGAGCAACTGCTCGATGTCGTGGAAGTGCAGGCCGGTGGTGGGCTCGTCGAGGATGTACAAGGTGTTGCCGGTGTCGCGCTTGCTGAGCTCCTTGGAGAGCTTCACGCGCTGCGCCTCGCCGCCGGACAGCGTGGTCGCGCTCTGGCCGAGCTTGATGTAGTCCAGCCCCACCGCGCGCAGCGTGTCCAGCTTGCGCGCGATGGTGGGCACGTTCTCGAACAGCTTCAGCGCGTCCTCCACCGTCATGTCGAGCACATCGGCAATCGTGTGGCCCTTGTAGTGGATCTCCAGCGTCTCGCGGTTGTAGCGCTTGCCGTGGCAGACGTCGCAGGGCACGTACACGTCGGGCAGGAAGTGCATTTCCACCTTCAGCATGCCGTCGCCTTCGCAGGCCTCGCAGCGGCCGCCGCGCACGTTGAAGCTGAAGCGGCCCGGCTCGTAGCCGCGCGCGCGCGCCTCGGGCACCTGGGCGAACAGCTCGCGCAGCGGGGTGAACAGGCCGGTGTAGGTGGCGGGGTTGGACCGTGGCGTGCGGCCGATCGGCGACTGGTCGATGTCCACCACCTTGTCGAACAGCTGCAGGCCTTCCACCGATTTGAACGGCGCCGGCTGTGCGCTGGCGCCGTTGAGCTCGGTGGCGGCGAGGCGGAACAAGGTGTCGTTGATGAGCGTGGACTTGCCCGAGCCGGACACGCCGGTGACGCAGGTGAACAGGCCGGCGGGAACCGCCAGGTCCACGTTCTTCAGGTTGTTGCCGCTGGCGCCGCGCAGGTGCAGCCAGTAGGTGTCATCGTTGGGCTGGCGGCGCTGCCTCGGCACCTCAATGGCGCGCTCGCCGGACAGGAACTGGCCCGTGACGGAGCGCTTGGAGGCGAGGATGTCTTTCACCGAGCCCTGCGCCACCACTTCGCCGCCGTGCACGCCGGCGCCGGGACCGATGTCGAGCACGTGGTCGGCCATGCGGATGGCGTCCTCGTCGTGTTCGACCACGATCACCGTGTTGCCGAGGTCGCGCAGGCGGGTGAGCGTGCCGAGCAGGCGCTCGTTGTCGCGCTGGTGCAGACCGATGGAGGGTTCGTCCAGCACGTACATCACGCCGACCAGGCCGGCGCCGATCTGCGAGGCGAGGCGGATGCGCTGCGCCTCGCCGCCGGACAGCGTGTCGGCCTGGCGGTCCAGCGTGAGGTAGTTGAGGCCCACGTCGTTGAGGAAGGTGAGCCGCTCGCGGATCTCCTTGACGATCTTCGCCGCGATCTCGCCGCGCCAACCCGTGAGCGTCAGCTCCGCGAAGAAGGCCAGCGCGTCGTCGATGGAGCGGTTGGTGAGGGCGGGCAGCGCGTGGTCGGCCACGAACACGTGGCGTGCCGAACGGTTCAGGCGCTGGCCACCGCATTCGGGGCAGGGATGGTCGCTGATGTACTTCGCCAGCTCCTCGCGCACCGCGGCGGATTCGGTTTCCTTGTAGCGCCGTTCCAGGTTGGGCAGGATGCCCTCGAAGGCATGCTCGCGGGTCACCCGGCCGCCGCGCTCGGTGAGGTAGCGGAAGGCGATCTTCTCCTTGCCGCTGCCATGGAGGATCGCCTGCTGGGTGGCCTTGGGCAGGTCCTGCCAGTGGGTGTCCACGTCGAAGCCGTAGTGCGCGGCCAGCGACTGCAGCATCTGGAAGTAGTGCGGGTTGCGCCGGTCCCAGCCGCGGATCGCGCCACCGGACAGCGGCAGTTCCGGATGGCCCACCACGCGCGCGGGGTCGAACACCTGGGTCACGCCCAGGCCGTCGCAGCTGGGGCAGGCGCCGACCGGCGAGTTGAACGAGAACAGCCGCGGCTCCAGTTCCGGCAGCGAGTAGTCGCAGACCGGGCAGGAGTAGCGCGAGGAGTAAAGCTGCTCCTTCGCGGACGGATCGTCCATGTCGGCCAGGATCACCAGCCCGTCGCCCAGCCGCAGCGCGGTCTCGAACGACTCGGCCAGGCGCTGCTTGATGTCCTCGCGCGGGCGGAAGCGGTCGATCACCGCCTCGATGGTGTGCTTGATGCGCAGGCCCAGCGGCGGCACCGCGTCGAGGTCGTAGACCTGCCCGTCCACGCGGGCGCGCACGAAGCCCTGCGCGCGCAGCTGCTCGAACACCTGCACGTGCTCGCCCTTGCGTTCGCGCACCACCGGGGCCAGCAGCATCCAGCGCTTCTCGGGGTCGAGGGCGAGGGTGGCGTCCACCATCTGGCTTACTGTCTGCGCCTCCAGCGGGATGCCGTGGTCGGGGCAGCGCGGCGTGCCCACGCGGGCGTAAAGCAGGCGCAGGTAGTCGTACACCTCGGTGATCGTGCCCACGGTGGAGCGCGGGTTGTGCGAGGTGGATTTCTGCTCGATCGAGATCGCCGGCGACAAGCCCTCGATGTGGTCGACGTCGGGCTTCTCCATCATGGAGAGGAACTGCCTGGCATAGGCCGACAGCGACTCCACGTAGCGCCGCTGGCCTTCCGCGTAGATGGTGTCGAAAGCCAGCGAACTCTTGCCGGAACCGGACAGGCCGGTGATCACGATCAGCCGGTCGCGCGGCAGGTCGAGATCGATGTTCTTGAGGTTGTGCGTGCGTGCGCCGCGGATGCGGATGGTGTCCATGCGTGGGGTCGCAAGGGGAAAAGTGAACTATACCAAACTAGGCAGGTTAGTTATTGACTGCCGCAGTCTGCGGCTTTCGGCTGGTCACGATTTGACCAGCGCCCGGCTGGCTGGCTACAATCCCCGGTTCGTCCGGCCCGAAAGGCCGTGACGGCACCCAAGAGAATAACGACAGAAGGGATATTCCCATGAGCTACGCAGTCATCAAGACCGGCGGCAAGCAGTACCGCGTGCAGCAGGGCGACGTCCTGCGCGTGGAGCTGCTGGACGCCGAAGAAGGCGCCGCCGTGAAGTTCGACCAGGTGCTGCTGGTCGGCGAAGGCGAGTCGATCACCGTAGGCGCGCCCACCGTGGCCGGCGCCACCGTGTCCGCCACCGTGCGCAAGCACGGCCGGGCAGACAAGATCCGCATCATCAAGTTCCGCCGCCGCAAGCACTACAAGCGGCAGCAGGGACACCGTCAGCACTACACCGAAGTCGAGATCACGGGCATAAACGCCTGATAAGGCCGGAGGAATAAGTCATGGCACACAAAAAAGGCGTAGGTTCGTCCCGCAACGGTCGCGACTCCAACCCGAAGTACCTGGGCGTCAAGGTGTACGGCGGCCAGGCCGTCGAGGCCGGCAACATCATCGTGCGTCAGCGCGGCACCCAGTTCCATGCCGGCACCGGCGTGGGCCTCGGCCGCGACCACACCTTGTTCGCCCTGGTGGACGGCAAGGTGGAGTTCAAGGTCCGCGGCGAGAACAACCGCCGTTTCGTCAGCGTCGTGAAGGCCTGATCCTTTCCGAAGCTGCTGCAAGGGCCCCGCTTCGGCGGGGCTTTTGTTTTGTGAGGCGGCGGCTGGACTGGCGCGAGTAAGCTTGTCCCTGCGTTTCACCCATTCATCTCCCGATTCCCCCGTTCCCGGTTCCCATGCCATGAAATTCGTCGACGAAGCCATCATCAAGGTCCAGGCCGGCGACGGCGGCAACGGTTGCGCGAGCTTCCGGCGCGAGAAGTTCATCCCGTTCGGCGGCCCGGACGGCGGCGACGGCGGTACCGGCGGCTCGGTCTGGCTGATCGCCGACGAGGGCCTGAACACCCTGGTCGACTTTCGCCACCAGCGCAGCTACAAGGCGCAGCGCGGCCAGAACGGCATGGGCAGCGACATGTACGGCAAGGGCGGCGAGGACACCACGATCCGCGTGCCGGTGGGCACGATGGTCACCAACGTGGACACCGACGAGACCATCGGCGATCTCACCGCGCACGGCCAGCGCCTGCTGGTGGCGCAGGGTGGCAAGGGTGGCCTGGGCAACATCCACTTCAAGACTTCGGTGAACCGCGCGCCGCGCCAGTTCACCCAGGGCACGCCGGGCGAATCGCGCGAGCTGAAGCTGGAGCTGCGCCTGCTCGCCGACGTGGGCCTGCTCGGCTTCCCCAACGCAGGCAAGTCCACCTTCATCCGCGCGGTGTCGGCGGCCACGCCGAGGGTGGCGGACTATCCGTTCACCACCTTGCATCCGAACCTCGGTGTGGTGAGCCTGGGCACCGACCAGAGCTTCGTGATCGCCGACATCCCCGGCCTGATCGAAGGCGCTGCCGATGGTGCCGGGTTGGGTATCCAGTTCCTGCGCCACGTGTCGCGCACCAGCCTGCTGCTGCACCTGGTTGACATCGCGCCGATCGATGGCACCGACCCGGTGGAGCAGGTACGCACGATCGAGCACGAGCTGGCGAAGTTCAATCCCGAGCTGCTGGAACGGCCGCGCTGGCTGGTGCTGAACAAGTCGGACGCCCTGCCCGAGGACGAGCGCCTGCAGGTGGCCGAGGACATCG
>Ga0187815_10001580_pt1 | contig 10745 bp, 8 predicted proteins | sample NC_S_5_FD_132962 | JGI IMG/M metagenome (GOLD analysis project Ga0187815, IMG submission 132962) | Wetland sediment microbial communities from Neuse River Estuary, North Carolina, USA - ASW-S_5 | ecosystem: Environmental > Aquatic > Freshwater > Wetlands > Sediment | place: USA: North Carolina...
GAAGGGCTGAGCGGCCCGGTCGAGGGGGAGAAGGTGCTGGTGGTCGACGACATCACCGACACCGGAGAGAGCCTCTCCCTCGCGGTCGCCCATGTCGCCGAGCAGCACCCGACACGCCTCGAGAGCGCGGCGTGCCTCCATATCGCGCATTCGAAGTTCGTCCCGACTTACTATGCCGAAGAGATCCCGCGGACCGGGTGGGTCTGGGTCGTCTTCCCGTGGAACTACTGGGAGGACCTCGCGGCCCTCGCGACGCGCGCGGTCGAGTACGGCCGGGGCGTGCCGGCCGTCCGCGAGACGTTGCGCACGCGCTCGGGACTCGAGGTGCCGCTCGCGGACCTCGAACAGGTCGCGAAGTTCGTGCCGATCCGCTAGCGACCGAGGTCCCTTCGGACGCGACGGTTCAGGTGACCGGGTCGGCCACCGTCCGTCGGGCGACGGACCGGAAGTACTGCTGGAGCACCCCCGCCCCGATCCCGAGGCCGAGGCCGGCGGCGATCAGCCCGATGACGAGCGCGAGCTGGGGGATCGGAGAGAGGTTCTCGAGGTAGCGGACGAGGAAGACGGTCCCGTAGCTGACGCATCCGATCCCGACGATGCCGACCGTCGCGACCGGCAGGGTGCGGGGCCAGCGGCCGCGGGCGAACCGGCGCCGGATCGCCCGGCCGCTCTCCCAGACGAGCGCGGCGACGATCCAGTAGAGCAGTCCCGCCTGAATCAAGAGGAGGATCCGGCCGGTGTCGGGCTGGTTCAAGTTCGCGTAGTACGCGTTGTACCCCGAGAGGAAGCCGACCCCCACGAGCGCGAGCGAGAAGAGGCCGAAGCCGAACGCGACCGAGCCCTGGCGGATGTCGGCCGACGCGGAGCGGATCGAGTCGATGAACGCCTCGTCGATGTCGAACGTCCAGAAGATGAGGTAGACGCCGAGCAGGATCGCGAGGCCGATGACCCCCCAGAGGAGGACGCCCTCCGCGGCGGCGATCCCAAGGATGAGGAGCATGAGCGCGAACGGGAGGATCGTCTTCGCGCGGAGCTTCGGGTCCTTCATCGCCCGGACGATCGTGTAGTACGTCGACTCGATCCCCGCGTTCTGGCGGACGTAGACGCGGCGGACCCCGTCGACCTTCACGCGCGAGGCGAGGATCGGGAACAGGAACTCGTCCTCGGCCCCGTCGCTCACGAGGTACGCCGAGGTCGCTCGAACCTGAGCGAGTACGTGGTCGAACTGGTCGGCCACCCGACGGTCGGAGAGGACCCCGACCTTCGGGGAACCGGTCAGGATGCAGGCCTCCGCCTCCTCCCCGGCGCCCTTGAGCTCGTCGAGGAGGCTCACTGCCGCGAAGATCGCGTTCGTGTCCGAGTCCTCGGGGTCGACGGTCGCGAGCTTCACCGCGGCATCGATGAGGGCGGACCGGCCGACGACCGGCCCGGCGACCGAGGCCTTGCGGCCGAGGTCGTCGTCGCGGTCGATGCAGACGACGAGGCGCATGGCCCTCGTATGATACCCGCCCCTAGGCTTAACAGCTTGTGTCAACAGGTGTCGACCTAGCCTCGTTCCGGGGACCGGGACGGCCCCTTTTCGCGCTTCCGGCGCGGTCCGAAGCGCTAGGGTCGAAATCGTGCGGCCCCGAGCCTTAACCCTTATACTCCCGAGGTCCCCCTCTCCCCTTTCCTCATGGTGGATTTCCCGGACAAGAAGACCGCGTTCATCGACTGGTACCTCGCGGTCGTGGACGCCGCGAACCTCACCGACAAGCGCTACGGGGTGAAGGGGATGAACGTCTGGACCCCGTACGGCTTCCTCGCCCGGCGCCACCTCGACGAGGTGATGATCCGGGAGATCGAGGCGACCGGCTCTTCCCCGGTGGAGTTCCCAGCGCTGATCCCCGCGAACGAGTTCGCGAAGGAGAAGGAGCACATCAAGGGGTTCGACGCACAGGTCTACTGGGTGACGAAAGGCGGCCTTTCTGAGCTCGACATCCCGCTCGTCCTACGACCGACGAGCGAGACCGCGATGTACCCGATCTTCGCGCTCTGGGTCCGCTCCCACCGCGACCTTCCCCTCAACGTCTACCAGATCGTGAACACGTTTCGCTACGAGACGAAGACGACCCGTCCGTTCTTCCGGGTGCGGGAGATCCACTTCTTCGAAGAGCACACGTGCCAGCCGGACGAGGCGGCCGCCGACCGACGGGTCCGCTCGAACCTCGACGCTTTCGGGAAGATGGCGAAGGCGTTCGCCCTCCCGTACGTCGCCGTGCGCCGTCCCGACTGGGACAAGTTCCCGGGCGCGGCGTACTCGATCGCGTTCGACATCCCGGTCGGTGCCGGGCGGACGCTCCAGATCGGGAGCGTCCACCACTACCGGGAGAACTTCTCGGGCCCGTACGGAATCCGCTACGAGGACTCGGACGGAAAGCAACGGCTCGTCCACCAGACGACGTTCGGCCTCTCCGAACGCCTTTTGGGGGCGATCGTCGCCGTCCACGGGGATGCGAAGGGGGCGGTCTTTCCGACCGCCGTGGCGCCGTACGAGGTGGTCGTCGTGCCGATACCGGCTGCCGGAGCGGCGCCCGGGCCAGAGTCGACCGCTACCGAGGTCGTCGAACGGCTCTTCCAGCACGGCCGTCGCGTCCACCTCGACGCGGGGGATGAGCGGCCCGGCGCGAAGTACTACCGCTGGGAGCTCCAGGGGGTCCCGCTTCGCATCGAGATCGGCCGGCGGGAAGCCGCCGGCCGGACCGCCACCGCGGTCGACCGGCTGGGCCGGAAGCAAACGGTCGAGCTCGGCACGCTCGAGCGCGACGTCGACCGACTCCTCGACGAGTTCGACCGGGCGCTCTACGCCCGGGCGCTCGCGAGCTACCAGGAGGAGTTCCGCGTCGTGCGCTCGCTCGAGGAGCTGAAGGGGTTCTCGCACGTGGCGCTCGTCGCTTGGTGCGGGCGCGAGGAGTGCGGCCACGCGGTGGAGACGGCGATCGATGGCGGGCTCCTCGGGACCCCCGAGAGCGACCTCCCGATCACTCCGGACGCCGCGACCGCGTGCATCTCCTGCGGCTCCGCGAACAACGTGCGCTGGGCCCTTGCCGGTCGCCCGCTCTAGGAGTTTCGGTGCCGGCGGCCGGGAACGGCGCCCTCACTACGGATGGGACGTGGCCGGCGGAGGGGGGTTCGGGAGGACGAGCCACATCCCCGCGAGACCGAAGAGGAGCAACGTGATCGTCACGGCGTAGACGCCGTTGTCGATCCAGACCCCGAACGCGACGCCCCACCAGACGTAGAACGCCACCGCCAGAACCACCAGGGTGGCGAATCCCCAGAACGAAACCTTCCTCGTGAGCGACAGCCCCCGGACCCGGGGGAGCGGGGAGGAAGTCGGGGGCGGCTCGGACGTCGCCATGGCGCGCCGCCGACCTGGGGGGCGTTAGATAACCCTTGCGGACGCGCCGGGGTACGGGAGCTGGCCGGCGGCCGTTCGTCGAAGGTTGTTTAATTCCGAGCCGAGCCTATCAGAGCGGTCATGGCCGACCGAGGCACCGGGTCGCAGCCTCCGCAGGAGAGCTCGGGTCGACCGCTTGGGTCGCTCACCCCCGAGCAGCACCGCATCGTCGCCTACGCGAGTGCCATCGGCTCGGAGTTCGACTTTCAGCTCCTCGTCGGCGCCATGGGGATCGAGGAGGAGACGCTCGCCGAGGAGATCGAACGACTCGTCCACCGGGGGGTGCTGGTCGAGCGCGCCGGGGGCGACCGGTTCGCGTTCGCCGAGGAGGAGGACCGGGCGCGCATCTACCGGTCGCTCACCGAGAGCCGCCTTCGGGTCCTCCACCGGAAGATCGGGGAGGTCCTCGAACGCACCCATCCGGACCCGACCCTGCCCGTCCTCACCGAGCTCGGGCGTCACTACTTCCTCGGCAAGGTGCCGGTCAAGTCGTACGAGTACAACCGCCGCGCCGCCGAAGCAGCGCGCGCGGCGGGGGAGCCCGAGGTCGCCGCTCACCATCTCGAGCGGGTCCTCCTCGACCTAGCCTCGCTGCCCGGGGATCACTGGAGCGAGCAGGCCCAAGTAGCGGAGTCCCTCGGGGACCTCTACTACCTCCTCAGCAACTTCCGCGAAGCCGACCTGAGATTCACCGAGGCGCTCGAGCGCCTCGGAACCGAATCGCCGCGAACCCGCGCCCGGCTGCTCCTCGCCCGGGGCGAGGTCGCGCGGGAGACCCTCGACCTCGATACGGCGGTCGCGCGGGGGGTGGAAGCCCAGCGGCTGTTCGACGAGGCCCACGACCGGGTCGGCACCGCGCAGTCCCATCGCCTCTTGGCCCGGATCGCTTTCCGCCGCGGGGCGTACCGGGATTCGCTCGAAGAGTGTATGCAGGCGCTCGAGCTCCTCTCCACGACCGACGACCCTCGACCGCTCGGCAGCCTCGCCATCGACATCGGGAACGTCTTCGCCGAGCTCGGCCCCGAGGTCCGGGACGTCGCGCTCACGTGGTACGACCGCGCGGTCGAACGCCTGGCGCGTGCGGGCGACGAGGACGAGCTCTCACGTGCCTACCTCAACCTCGGGGTGTCGGTCGGGGAGAACCGGCCCCAGGACGGGCTCGAATTCCTTGAGAAGGCCGCTCAAGCGGCGGAGGCGGCGCACGATAGCCGAGGCGCCGCTCGGGCGCTCGTGGCGACAGCAGAGCTGCGCCTCGCCCTCGGCCAGCTCGAGGATGCGGAACGGGACAACGAGCAGGTCGCTCGTCTGCTCGAGCATACGGCCGACGAGCTCGGCCGCGGATGGGTCGAGGTCAACCGGGGCTCGATCGCGGAGAAGCGGGGCCTCTGGGAGGAGGCCGAGCGGGCGTACGAGGCGGCTGTCGAGATCTGCCGCCGCCATGAGCTCCCCGCGGACGAGGCCGAGGCGGCGTTCCGCCTCGCCCGGCTGCGCTACAAGACCCGGGACCTCGAGGGCGCCCGACGGGCGTTCACGGTCGCCTCGGACCTGGGACTCCCCGAACTTCGCCCGCTGCTGGCCACCCAGTTCTTCGAGCTCGGGGGCCAGCTCGGCGTCATTCCCCCCGGAACGACCCCTCCGACCCCTCCGGCGTCGGCGGGGGCCTCCGACCCGCCCGACGCACGAGGGATTTAAGGGACGAACGAGGTGGATTCTAGCATGTTCTCTTCTCGCACTTCGCGTGGACCGGCGTCTCTTCCCGTCTTCGGGCGCGCCGAGATCCTTGAGGAGGCGGAACGGCTCCTCGAGCGGACCCAGGACGGAGTCGGCACCGGAGTGCTCCTCACGGGGCCGGCCGGCGTCGGGAAGTCGCAGATCCTCAACGCCGTGGTCGAGCGGGCGGGAAAGAGTGGCTTTACGATCCTGACCGGCCGGGCCCTCCCGGAGGAGCTGCCGCCCGCGTTCTCGCTGTTGCGGGAACTGCTCATGTCCGAGCGGGCTCGCGGCGACGGGAGTACTGTCGCGAGCTGGGCACCGCCCCGGCCGCTCCCCGTGGGAGCCCCCGGGGCGGAGGGCCGCAGCTCCCGGGCCGGTCCAGCGGGTGGACCGGCCGCCGGGTCGGCATCGAGCGACTTCGACCAGACGCTCGCTCCGACCGCGCTCACCTATGTCGACGGGCTCGGCGCCGGGCGAGAGGAGCTGTTCGCCCGCCTCGAACAGCACCTCCTCGAGCAGGCCCACGACCACCCGATGTTGATCGCCATCGACGACCTCCATTTCGCCGACAGTTCGACACTCGAGTTCTTCCACCTCTTCGCGAGCGAGTTACCGAAGCGGCGCGTCGCGTTCGCCGCCACCATCGCCGAGTCGTCGGACCTCCCCGAACGGACCCGCGACGCGATCGAGACGCTGTCGGGCGCCGCGAACATTCTCACGATGCCCGTGCGGCCGCTCAACGTGGTCGAGATGGAGGACTACGTCCGGTGGATCCTGGGGGGGCGGGCCCCAGACCGCAACGACGTCCGGCGCTGGCACGCGCAGACGGAGGGTAACCCCCTGTTCGTCGAGCAGCTCGTCCGGGTGGCGACCGGCTACGCCACCGCCACGAAGCCCCTCGAGGGGACCCGTCAGGGCGTCACCGAGATGCTCCTCGACCGGGTGAAGGGGCTCGGCGACCGGGAGCGCCGCGTGCTCACCTACGCGGCGGTCCTCGGGAAGGAGTTCCATTTCGCGAACCTCGCGAGCGTCGCCGGGATCGGCGAGGAGGGAGTTACCGAGAGCCTCGACCGCCTCGTCCACGACGGCCTCGTCCGAGAGAAGGGCGGCGAGGTCTACGAGTTCGTGAGCGAGCCGATCCGACGCGACATCTACGCCGCCCTCACGGAGACCCGCCGACGCATCCTCCATGCGCGGGCCGGCCGAGCTCTCGAAGGGAGGTCCGGCACGAGCGACTCCGAGCTCGCGCGGCACTTCTACCTGGGCCGGGACGACGCGAAGGCGATCGAGTACAACTTGAAGGCGGCCCACGCCGCGACGCTCGACTTCGCGTTCGAGACGGCGGTGGTCCACGTGGCCCGCGCCCTCGAGTCGGAGCGCCGGAGACCCGACCGCGACCCGCGCGCGGAGATTCGCCTGCTCACCGAGCAGGGCCGGCTGCTCGAGGAACTGGGAGTGCTCCCCCGGTCCGATGAGCTGCTCACCGAGGCGGTCGCCCTCGCCCGCGGAAAACCGAACGCCGAGCTCGAACTCGGTCGCGCCCTCCTCGCGCTCGGCCAGACCCGCGCCACCCGCAGCGAGTACGAGTCGGCCGAGGCGCTCTCGACCGAGGCGCTCGAGCGACTCGAGAAGGTCGGCACCCCGCGTGACCTGATGGCGGGCCACCGGGTGCTCGGCACCGTGGCGTGGCGTCGGGGCGAGTTCGACCGGGCGATCCGTCACCAGCGAGCCGCGGTCGAGATCGCCGAGCGGGAAGGGTCTCCTCTCGAGCTCGGGCATGCCCTCGTCGACCTCGCGAACACCCTGTTCCCGGTCGGGGCGACGCAGATCGAGCCGGCGATCGCGATCTACAACCGCGCCGCCGAGCTGTTCGAGACCGCCGGGGAGTTCGCGGCCCGCGCCCGAGTGTTGATGAACCGGTCGGTGGCGGAGTACCACACGGGCCGCACCCAGGACGCGATCCGCGGCATCATTAAGGCGGTCGAGGCGGCCGACCGCTCCCGGTCGCCGATCTGGATCGGCTACTGCAACCTGAACCTCTCCCAGTGGCAGGCCGAGCTCGGCCACCCCGACCTCGCCCGCCCGGCGCTCGCGCGCGCTCTCCAGGTGCTCGGGCCGATCGGGGACCGGCTCGGCGACCAGCAGCTCGAGATGACCGAGGGGATGATCGCCGAGGCCGATGGGGACCTCACCTCCGCCGAAGCGCACTACAAGGTCTCGCTGGCGCAGGCCCGCGAGCTCCGGCTCGCGGCGGAGGTCTCCGAGATGTTGTACCGACTCGCTCACCTCGCGGCGAACAAAGGCGAACGGGCGGAGGCCCGGCGGTGGCTCGTCGAGGCTCGCGAGAGCGGCGTTGCGAACTTCCGCCCGGATTTCGCGGAGCGGTTGAACCAGCTCGAGAAGTCGATCGGCCCCGACGCCTGACCCCCACCGTTATGGCGGCCGCGCGAGTGGCCGGTGCGATGAGAAACGGTCTGGCGGACGGGCCGCGCGCCGCCGACGGTTCGCCCCTTCCCGACCGCGCTCTCCCGACCTTCGAGCGGGACGTTCGTCGGATGTTCACCCACATCGCCCGCGGCTACGAGTGGTTCGACCACGTCGCCTCGCTCGGGAACGACCTCCTCTGGAGGCCCCGGGCGCTGTGGGACCTCGACCGGTTCCGACGCCCCGGGCCCGTTACACGCGTGCTCGACATCGGCTGCGGGACCGGGGAGCTCGCCCGGCTCGTCGCCCGCCACTACGGGAACGCCCGGGTCGTTGCCGCGGACTTCACTCGGGCGATGCTCGAGAGCGCATCCGCCTCCTCGAACGGGCGGCGCGAGCGGACCCGGCTCGACTTCGCCCGGGCGACCGCGCTCAAGCTCCCGTTCGCCGACGGCGCATTCGACGTCGTGACGAACGCCTTCGTGGCGAGGAACCTTTCCGACCTCTCGGCCGCGTTCCGCGAGGTCCGCCGGGTGCTTCGGCCGGCCGGGGTCTTCCTCACCCTCGAGATCACCGAGCCCGCCTCCCCGGTCGTCAGCCAGCTCTTCCATGCGTACTTCGACCGGGTGGTGCCGTGGCTCGGAGGTGCGGTCGGGAGCGAGGGACCCTACCGATACCTTCCCCAGTCGCTCCGGTCGCTACCGGGCCGCGAGTCGTTCCGGACGTTGCTCCTCGGGAGCGGGTTTCCCCGGGTGGAGGCTCGCCCGCAGTCGGCCGGCATCGTGACGACGTTCCTCGCCGAGGCCGAAACCACAATTTACCAAAGTCGTTAAGGGCGCCGCCCCGGTCGTCTAGTCGTGTCGACTCCCGCTTCCGACGCGTTCCGATACGCGCATGCGCATCACGATGAGATCGCCTGGATGAGCCAGAACACGAATCACCTCGTGCCCCCCGAGATCGTCCAAGGGGCCGTAGAGCGGGCGCTCCAGGGACGGCGGTGGGAAGGGTATCCGCTCGCGACGGGAGACCCCGAGCTCCTCGCGGCGGTCTCGAAGGATTTCGGCCTCACGGGGATGACCCCGTTCCTGACGGGCGGCGGCACCGAGGCGCTTTACATGACGACCCGAGCGCTCCTCGCGCCGGGCGACGAGGTGATCGCGTCGGACCCGAGCTACCTCATCATTCACCGGTTCATCGATCTGTGCGGAGCGAAGCCGAAGACCCTCGACATCTACGCCCCGCCGTACCGTCTCACGGCCGACCGGGTCGAGGCGGCCGTCGGCCCCCGCACGAAGATGATCCTGCTCATCGACCCGTTGAACCCGCTCGGCTCGGGGTATCCGCGCGAAGAGGTGCGGGCGATCGCGGAGGTGGCCCACGACCACCACCTCACGCTGATCAACGACGTGACGTACCGGGACTTCTCGGACGGACACGCGCTCGCGGCCGAGTTCGCCCCGGAAGAGACCGTGACCGTCTGGTCGGTCTCGAAGAACTGCGGGCTCGCGGGCCTGCGGCTCGGCGGCTTCTTCGCCCGCCCCGAACTCTTCGCCAAGATCGGGCGGTTCAACACGAACGACCTCGGCGTCAACGTGCTCGCCCAGGCCGCGGCGCTCGCCGCGGTGACGACGAAGCCCCAGTGGATCGGGAACGTCGTCCGACAGACCCGCGCGAACGGGGCGCGCATTCGCGACGTGGTCGCCGACGTTCCGGGGACGTCGCTCCCCGTCTACCCCTCCCGGGCGAACATGATGGTGATCGACATCGCCGACACCGGGGTGAGCCCGGACGCCGTTCAGGACGAGATGCTCCGCCGCCACGGGGTGTTCGTCCGGGCCGGTAACTACCTCTCCCCGACCCACGGCAACCGGTTCGTCCGGCTCTCCTTCTCCAACCCTCCGAAGGACATCGAACGGTTCGCCGCGGCGTTCCCGGTCGCGATGAAAGCGCTCGGCGCCCGCGCCCCCGTCGCGCGGAGTCCCTAGCGACGCGCGACGTGCACGTCGACGACCAGATGGTTTCGACCGGGACCGTACGGCTTGACCACGCGGACCCGGCTGGGCTCGGACGGGCGGGCTCCCGCCCTATCGCATGCGGCCTCGACCTCCGTCGCGGCCTCCGAGAGAGGGGAGCGGGTGTCCGCCACCGTGTGGACATGAAGCCATCCTCCCGATGGGCCGACCAGCTCGACCGCGCGCGGCACCCACGGGAGCGCGCTCGGTAGGTAGCCGAGGAACGCTCGGTCGAACGTCCCGACGGGCAGGTCGACCGTCCGGTTGTCCCCGGCCACGACCGTGAGCCGGGACCCCACCCCGTTCAAGACCGCGTTCTCCCGAAGGTACCGGACGGAGAGCGGGTTCTTCTCGACGGCCCAGACGCGGGACGCTCTCCCCGGGAGGGCGGCGGGGATCGCGAAATACCCGATCCCTGCGAACAGGTCGATAACGGATTCTCCCGGCTGGGCGAGCCGTCCCGCGCGCCGTCGCTCGGTCCGATTGCCGGCGGCGAACATGATCCGCGCGGCGTCGAACCGCCAGCGCACCCCGTACTCGACGACCTCGGTTTCGGTCTCGTCCCCGGCAATGCGGTGGAGCCGCGGGGTCCTCAGCTCCCCTTCGATCGGCCCCGACTTCACGAGCACCGTCTCGACGCCGAGTTCTTGGCGCCACGCCTCCCCGAGGAGGGAGTCGTAGGGTCGGAGCGATGGCGGCCGCTGGACGACCAGGACCCGACCGAGCCGATGGTATCCGCTCGGCATCTCGGAGGCAACCCGGTCTCCCGCGACGACCGCGAGGCGACGGCGGACCCGCTCGGCCGGGGGAGTGCGTTCCCGGCGGGCGGACGGCGGGTCGGGCGTCACGGGGTCGGTTCGTCGGGCCCCTTCTCGAGGACCATCTCGAGGAACTGCTTGAGGTGGGCGATCAGGATCGGGTTGTCGGTGAAGCCGCACGCCTCGAGGCCCGGGGCGGCGAGGAGGGCGTGCGCTCCGTCCGACAGCACCTCGGTCGCCCGGAGGTTCTCCCGCGGGACGAACTCGACGCCCTCCGGGATGCGCTGGAGCGGGGTCGTGATGAACGTCACGTGGACGCCCCGCTTCACCGCGTGCTGGATCTTCTTCCCGAGTTCGTCGCGCAGGTCGGCGAGCTGAGGCGTCGTGAGGATGAACGCC
>Ga0187815_10001581_pt1 | contig 10740 bp, 8 predicted proteins | sample NC_S_5_FD_132962 | JGI IMG/M metagenome (GOLD analysis project Ga0187815, IMG submission 132962) | Wetland sediment microbial communities from Neuse River Estuary, North Carolina, USA - ASW-S_5 | ecosystem: Environmental > Aquatic > Freshwater > Wetlands > Sediment | place: USA: North Carolina...
GCGTACGCCCGTCTGCGGATCCACTGTGAATAATTTGAATCGGCCATCACGGATGGCGAAGGTCCCACCCAGCGGGGCAAACGTGATCGTGCCGGTCAGGTCGGCAGCGTGTTCGAAAACCCTCAGGAATCTGCCCAGGTCGTCAATGCGGATCTGCACATCGAATCGCAACGGCGCGTTCTCACTCCGCCCTCGCTCCGCGCCCTTTTGCGGGTCCGTTTCGCCCACAGCCAGGAAGCCAGCCATGGTTTCATTGAACTGCAAGCTCAGCGCATCTAGCATGCCAGATCTGCTTTCGCCGCGCGCCTCAGCATTCGGATTTTGGTAGGCTGGCGCAGTTCCCATGCATCCTCCTCTGAGAACAGCCATTCATGTGCTTCTAAAACTGCGAAACAAGGGGCCCTCGACGTTGACGTAATCTCCGCCAAGTCGCATCAGGCTGGTTTCCAGCCCCCACGACTGATCAGCCAGGCCGCGGTAAACAAAATCTGACCTATGTCTCTGGAAATTCGTCGTGGGGAGGTCATACAAGGCTTCCATCAACTCCATCCAACTGTTGACTCTTATGCCCCGCATATCACCTCCGCGCTCGCGAGAAGGAACTGGGTTGCCGGTGACGCCACGCCTGACTTACATAGCCTGGTCTCCAAAGGCTATGGTAGTTGCAGTTCGCGTTAGGCAATTCCGTCAACCGACTGCAATGAAAAGGTCATTGTCCTCGCGAAAGTGGTATTGATGTATCGGTTGATTCGCTGCCTCGTCCTCGAGAAAATCGTCCAGGCCTTTTGTTAGGTCTAAGTCCCCGTCTTGTAGATGGCGATTGGTCATGTAGACGTGATAAGGCTCGCCCGTTCTCGCCCTGGACAACCAAGTAATCGTATCCATGTGAGGAATTCCGTGCTTCCCGTTGCCGGAGATTACGTAACGATCGGCGATTACCTGGCGGAAGAAATCTTCGGTTACGCTGTGGTTGCTGCCGTGGTGCTGCACCTTCAGGACATCCACTTTGATCCGCTTGTTTCCATCGAGGAGCCCCGCGCTGTCCAAGCCTTGCAGGATCAAGTCCCCCCCTGCATCCCCGGTGAGCAGCATTCGCACGGATTTACCATCGCCCAGCTTCTGCTCCGCCAGGAACACGATGCTGGAGAGGTTTGGCACCGTCCGATTCATGTAATCCGCGGCCGCAGCCTGCTCATCCGCAGGATGTTTGGCTTTGGACTTGTTCCACTCTTTCTCCAAGTTCTCCAACTCTGCCTCGTGGGGGCCGAGAATGGTAAAAGTGAGGGTTCTATCAATCTTGATGTCTGTCCGGCCACCCTCGGGCGCGACGACTAACTTGCCACTGGTTTCGGCATTGATCTTGGTCAGCTTCTTTGCAAAGCCCTGCAAGTCTCGCCCTTGCTTGACGCTCGCCACCACGGCCAGCGCCTTTGGGTCTTGGAGACCTTTTTCCTCTAAGAGCTTCAGGCTTACGGCGCCGGACGCGGCCGCCGCCACCGTCGCGGACGAAGCCGACGCGGCGTGCCTCCCGACAACCTTCTCGAACGCGTTATGCCAGAGCGAAGTAACTTTCCAATTCGGCTGCTTCCCGTCGTTCACCTTTTCGCTCATCTGCCGGAACATGTCCAAGATCCCCGTGATGTGGTCGGCATCAATATGGCTGACCACCACCAGACGCAAGTTCAGCACAGGGTTTTTCCCGCGCAATTGGTCCAGTCGCTTCTGCAACACACTGCGATAGACACCCGTCGAACCACCATCAATGAGGATCAGACCGGGTTTGCCGCCGGTGTCGTAGTGGAGCAAAAGGCAGTCTCCGTCGTTGGCCTGCAAGGCTTCCAGTTGCAGCATGTTGTCCTCCTAAACTGATTGCAAGGCGCGCAGTACATCCAGCATGCCGGCGCCTTGAAAACGCGGCTCCCGGCCCAGGTCGGTGGCGCTCTTACACAGGATCTCTTTCACCCGCTTGGGCTGCCCGATCAATTCGCGGTGGCGCGCGATGAGCAGCGCGGCAGCTCCACTGACGTGGGGCGCGGCCATACTGGTGCCGTCCATGGTCTCGAAATCGTCTCCTGGCACGCAGGAATCAATTCGCTCACCCGGGGCCACTAAATCCGGCTTGGTGCGTCCGTCGCCCGTTGGTCCCCGGCTCGAGAAATAGGAAACGCCATAATTGTGGGGCATGAAGCGGTGGGTAGAGCCGACGGTGATAACGTTTTCCGCATTGCCCGGATCAGTAATGCTGATGTAGCGGTAGTCGCCCATGGCGCCTTCCTCCGGGCTGGCCAGCTTATTAAATCCGCGGTTTCCTGCGGCGCTTACCACCACCACGCCGTTGGCCACCACGCGCTCGCATTCTTCGCATACTGGAGTTCGGCCGCAGGCGTAATTGGCAACATCATGGATCACCGCCATGCTGAGATTCACTCCGTGGATCGCCATCAAATCCTTATGTGCATTCAGGTGACGAACAAATTGCAGTGCGGCTATGATCGTGAACTCATCGGAGGGATTGCCGGAACGATCGACTCCCAGCACCCGCAAATCGTAGATCTCGAGATCGGGACATATGCCTTTAAGCTCCCTTTCCAGCGAGGTTTCCTTAGCTTCCGGCCAATTGGCGGCAATGATTCCCGCCACATGTGTGCCGTGGCTGTCCTTAAGCAGTTCCTTCCTGTAGGCATCGTAAAACGGAGACTTGTGCGGTATACGGAGGAAGGGCTCGATGAGGTCCCAATCCAGCGTTCTTCCGGAGTCCAAGTTATTCTTCAGGTCTCCCTTCAACTTTTCGAGTTGTTCTCGATCTAAGGTCTCTGCGTAAGTTCCCTTCGAGGGAATGTCAGTATCAGGATCCAGCAGATCCTTAATGCGCAGGAAGTCATACGTACGAACTACACGGCTGGCAAATTGTCGTTTGCCGTTCTCGTCCAGCTCTTCGTTTGGCTTTATGATCTTGTTGTCTCGCCGGCGGGCGAAAGCCTTGTGTGTGGCATCAATCCCGACGTCCAGCACAGCCCACTGAATTCCTGAGGTGTCCACCTCGAAGACCCGTGCTGCGGCATCAGCCTTCACCGCCATCCGCGACCGCCAGATGCTGGTGCTCGCCCTGCGATTGCGGCTGACCCCGTACAGCAATCCGCGATTTTCCGCAGGCGTGGTGAGTCCCTCCAGCAGTTCGCAGAACGCGTCCACAAGCTGCTGAGGGATATGGCCGCTCTCGCCACTGTCGGTATAGCGAATTTTGTAACGGTCACATTCGATAGCGCCGACGATGGTGACCAGCTTTACCAGCATTCTCGGATCGCCGCCTCTAGGCAGCTTCTGCTTGCGGGTGGAGTCCTGGATGGCGCTCACAAATCGCCGGATCGCGTCTGCGCTCCACGACCGGTCACTGGTGGTACCTGCCACATTGTTCTTCCACCAGTCGGTGAGTGGCATCGCAATTCGCATGAGTTCTTCAAAGGTGAACTTGGCGAACACTACCGATTCGTTGAAGAGTATTCTAGGCGGCGGCAGAGACTTTCCCGTGGAGGGCGGATGTATTTTGCGGTACGCTTCGATTGCCGGAAGTTCCTGCTTGAGACGGTCGCGTAGCGCCCGCGTCAGGGCTGCAGCGTCCGAGCGGGTATGTGGCGTGAGAAGCAGTCCAAGACGACCGTCGGGATCCTTTCGTTCACTAGGGTCTTTGCGTTCGTCAGGGTCTTCCGCGTATGCGATCCACACATCCGGCAGGATGGGGAAATCTTGCGTGAATCGCCGCTGCTGTTCGGGCTTGCCGTAGATTAGTTCCTCGATTTCTTGGCGCTTCATGGCGGCTGCTCCTCTTTCCGTCAGCTACTGCCCTGTCCCCATTTGTTGTTGAAAATGAGTAGCTTGGCAGGAGCCCCCCTCGCCCGGCCCGCCCCCGGCGGAAAAAACGCCGGCGGCGGTCCACCCTCTCCCCCAAGGGGGAGAGGGGCATCGTCAACAACTATGTGGGGCAGGACACTAGACATTCTTCTGTGCGACGGTCCCCTTGGAGTCCACCTCCAAGAGTTTGATCGGTCCTCCGGTCGTAGGATTATCTTGGGTAACGATGAATGTCCCAGCTTGCTTACCAGATCGAGACTTGATAAAACTTCCGTCGTTCCACACATCGATGACTTTTTCTATTAGCCGTTTGGCCTTTTCACGCCCAAAGGCGGCGGTGTTCGTGTGCCCCGCTTCGTGAGTATGGCCAAAGATGAAGACATCGGGTTGCTTCTCTCGAAAATAATAGAGGTACATCTCGATGGCCTTTAGCATGTTTGCATCAATGGGGTTGTGTCTTAACTTACCGATAGCGTCGAAGATTGAACTGATGCCCCTGTAAGTCTTCTCCACGAAGTCCCGGCTCCCTTTCAAGTAAGAAACAGCATTCGCTACCGCCTGATACTGGGCGGTCCCGATGAAGAACTTTCTGATTGCTTCCTTCTTGTTGCCCTTTTCCTTGCGGATGAGCGAGGCCAGATTCCTGAAGAGTGTCTGCTCCTCATCTAAATAGTGCCCATGCGTGACGAGCACTGAACGGCCGCTTAGGTCGAACTCATAGTCGGGATAAATAACGCAAAATCGATCTTGCACCTGCTGGGGAGCTACTCCTCGAATGAACGGCTGGAGAAAAGTGCCCTCGGTTAATGGGAGGTTTGTCGGGATTTTACCCTGGGAGATGGGATCCACAAAAACCTCATTGGTGGAGAGGATGTTCCAGATGATGTAGTCATGATTCCCTGGAATGTAGACAATACGCTCGACAGCGAATTTACTGTCTTCGAAAAGATAAGAAAGCCACTGCCGGAATCCCATTTGCTTGGGCCATGCACCGGCATTCTTCCTACCCTCAATCGCCCTGGTCAGAGAGGAGATGTTTGCATCCAGAATGTCCCCCGCTAGGATGAGCTCATTCACCGGTCCCAGTTCCCACAAGAAAGACCTCAGCCCGAGCGCTACCGATTGGCTGCTGAGTGAGCACAATGGATCACCAAAATGCAGGTCAGAAAAGATGACTCGCTTAGCCATTTTCAGTTACCCCCTCCTTACGTGGTTACACCATGTTTTCCCGGTAGGTCACTTGAATGAAAAAAGTCGCACTGGCCTCAGCACCCTCCTCACGCCTAGACGATGAAGCCATAACCCGGGTCTAGCTGCAGATACGAGAAGGGAGGGTCGTGAATGTCACGAGCGCGCACATTTGCGCCTAGCCGGGAAAGTGCGCCGAGGGCGCTCGGCTTGAAACGCTGAGGTGGGTTGCAGGTCTGCGGCGAGAGGGATAAAGACCCCGTTAAGTAGCGGTATGGGGATCCAGAGCGCGCCATACAGGTCCCCCCAGCCAGCCACCAACCTCGGGACCTAGCCGGTCGCAAGGGCGAGGCCAGACGAAGTCAAAGTAAGGCCGCGCGACTACTTTGTCAAGGGAAAAGGTACGGAGTGGTAATTGTCCGACTCGCCACTAGCCGGGCTAAGATGATTGAGCGATGAGGCCGCCGGCAATCGGCTGCTTGATGTTGATTGTGCCCCGGCAACTGGGCGCCCCGCAGACGCAACGCATCGTCTCATCGGTGTCGTCGTAGTTGTAGTCGACTGTCAACTCCTCGCCCTTCCGAATTGGTCGCAAGCTCATGAATAGGATATGGCCCTTCACAATGCGCGTCACCAGGTTAGGCGCACAGGAGTGATTAATGAGCTCGGCGCCCGAGCCTCTTACGGCGCCGTCGATCATCCAGAGATCATCGAGAACGAATAGAAAGGGAGTGTCTTGGCGTCGCATGGCCTCCATCATGCTGATCTTCTCCCCCGTGTACTCGATTACCTTACGGTTCGCCGGGATGTCCTGATCGGCGTAGAGGCCCCAGCCATGGATCTTCGACTGGCCGACGCGCAAACCAAAACAACAGAACTTGGGGTCGATCCTTGGAATGTGAGGCATGAGAAAGTCCTGAGCCATAAGTGTAACCCAAAATCCGAAGGTTGGTGTGCCGACAAATTTATCGCGCCTTGCAGAGCCAAAAGCACCCATAAGCTGTTGTCCGTCCAAGTCCAGCGGCACTGCCACCAGTATGGGTCCGGGCAAGGCTGATTCCTTATGACCGCGCGCTTCCTCATTGCGTCGCAGGCTGCATCAGCATCGAGCCGGCTTGATCGAGCTTGACTCTCAACCGGAGCTGGTCGGCCTCAAAGCTCGCTTTGCTCCACGCATCCGCCCACCGTGCAGCCCGCCACGACTTGGGCAGAAGCAGAGTGGCATGACGGGTCATGTCGGCGTCATCGCGCAGACCCTCTTCCAGGTTTCCAGCCAGGATTCGCACTACCCCACCCGTGCCTTGCCACGCCGCGACATTCAGGGTCTGGTCGAGGTCGACCTGCTCGGCATGCAAGGCATCACTTCCCGCGAGCAAGGAATTCAGCGCGCCTGCCACCAGCGCATAGGCGCCACCACTACCGCCCCAGTCCTCCTTTAGAGAAGCGTTGTCCTTAAACATAACATCAGGCGGATCCCACATGACGACTCGTCTTCCCTGCGCTGTGTTCAGGATCAGAACCGGATTGCCCTCCACCACGTAAATGGCCCGCGCGCCCGATATGGCCTGATTCCGTTGCAGCCGGTAATATGTCGCGAAGGTCGCTGGGATATGTCGCGTCAGCGTCTGGAAAGCATCCGTTAACTTCCCCAGGTGGATCGTGGCGCGATCTTCGCTCGAATCCCCAACAGGGCTGAGGCCTCCAAGCCGGGCGAACTCAAGGTCAACACCGCCAGCGGGGCAGCCGAAGATGGCGATAGGGTGTCCGTCGTTAATCAGCTTCGCGATGTAGGCCGCATGTCGGGGCGCCAGGTGGGAGGGCGTTTGGAGAATGAAGAGATCAGATTTCACCTCCGGCAGCCATTCCACGCGAGTCACAGAAAGGATGGGGACCGGCCATTTCATCACCGACGCGGCTTGTTCGTCGATCCATTCCTTGACATCGTGTTGGGGAGCGGCATGATCGATCTGCCACTGCATCGACTCGCGCGAATAGACGAGCGTGGGACCAAAGGCTTCGCGCGTCTCCCTGGCGTCCGCGATGGTGGCGTTGAGGTTGCTCGCCAGGAAACGAACATCCTCGCCTTCCAGCAGTCGCTTGCCTTGATTGGCCCAGGAGATGTACGACCCCGCCGGCAACTTCAAGCCCCGCGGTGTCTTGACGGCAGCGTGAGAATACGCCCAGATGCCCCAGCGTAGGCGCTCCGGGGCTGTATGGATCACATCCCAGTCCTCCCAGGCGTCGAAGGTTTCGATCAGCGGATAATGGCGAACTCTGGTGTCCGCGAGCATGGCAGCATGAAGAAGCGTATAGCCCAGTTGATACGTCCAGCCCAGCAGGGGGTTGTTCCAGAAATCGGTTTCGCGCAAACCCACTTCGTTCCAGGCGCCGGCCCAAGTTTGATCGACAAAGATGTCGAGATAACCTTGCTTCGCCACCGATTCAAGGTCCAGGCCGTTGGCGCGCCAATCCCCGACGGCGCTCGCTGCGTTCGAGTACATCATGATCAGCGCTTGGTGGTTTGCCGTCTTGAGCTCACGCACCAGAAGGGCAACCCCGGCGGTGGCTTCCCGAATCACCTCGGGGGAGGGGGCGACGGGTCCCCAAGGCCCCCCGCGCCGATACGGCACAGGCATACCGAAGGAATCACGCAGCATGAGCGCGTCGAGCCCTAGGATCTTCGACAAGCTTCCCCATTGCGCCGCGTAGGCTTGATGCACCGGCATGCCCTCTGGAATGCCATTCGGCAATCCACCCAACTTTGTCGAGTCAGCATGGAGCTTGGCATTTGGATCGAAGTACGGAGTGAAGTCAGATCCGCCGGAAGACGCGGGTTGAAAGGCGGTAAACGCTTCCCGATGACGCCGCACCCACGGCGCCTCTTCCCCGTAGGCGTGCGTCCAGGCATAGTTCAGCATCCCCACTTTGAAGCCCGAGATGCCACGCCTTGCCGCCTCTTGGCGCAGCGCGGAAGCTACTCTCTTCAGGTCGCCATAGGTCCATGGGTCATAGCCCCGGTGCGGAACCATCAGCGGCTTGGCAAATCGAGCTTGCGCCTCCCGCTTGCGCTCTTCGGTAGTGCCCCGTAGCGGACCCTTCATCTCAACCCAGTGTTGCTGTCCCGAGCCCTGGGGCAAGCTGATTTTCTGTGCAAGATTTCCTGACCACTCCATTAGGCAGGCGACCGTCCAGCCCACGTTGAGAATGAGCCCTCGGTATCCTTGAACTCCCGTGTATAAAGGTTGGAAGCGATCCCAAAACGCATTTACCGATCCGGAGATGTCCTTTTGTTCGAACCAATAGAGATCAATTTCCAGCCAGCGGTCGCCGGGGATTGGATAGGCTGATTTGACGGCGGGTTTTTGGACCTGGGCCTGAACCGTGCCAAAAGCAATTAGCAAAACCGCAAGCTGCGTTTGAACGGATTTTGAGATTCGTGTGTTGTTCATGCGCCCTCCGCTGTTAGCGCAAGAATTCGTTTATGTACGCAACGTCTTGAGCATCGCTGAAGTCCGTCGTGTCGCCGAGCACGTAGCGATACTGATAGCGCGGACCCAGTGCCACAACGCGACGCATCCAGGTGGTCGGATCCGTCTGTAGAACCGGCCGGTTTCCCATGGCTTTCACCAGATCGTCGAGGTCCCAACGAAGCACAAAACCGGGTATAACAACCTCGAACAGGTCTGTGTTCATCGAGTTCTGCATTGCAAGCCTCAGGCTGTAAGGGGTTCGGTCCAGCCATATCTTCCCGATGCGATTGTCGGTGGCAGCCGCCAGTAAGAGCCAAATGCCTTTGACGCCCCGGGCCATAGCACGAATCGAGGCCGGATCGACATCGGAGCGCGATGCCAGCAGATCGACCCCGCGCAGAATGTCATGAGCCCGCATGGCTGGCAGATTGCGCCCGATCTGGTTAGCTCGAGTATTTGCAAGCCAATCTCCCAGGAACGGCCTGTCTGCTTCTTCCGGCACAGAGCCACGCGTCTCCATTTCCAGCACCACGCGCCCGGCCTTGAACATCCTTTCCGCAAACCAATCCATGGTGGGAGCCTGGAAGTACGGCGGCTTATCGGCCACCAGCAACACTGCCGATTTTCGCCCTGCGGAGTCGGGAAAGTAGAGTGTCGCCTCGATATCTATGCCCGGCTCGCTCGTAAACATGATGTGCTGTCGCCGCCCTATCGGGCTGCTGGTTTCACCCAGCACCTTCACCGCAGGCGCTGAGCCATCCGACGGAACACCGAGGTCGCGCAGTTCGGCGACCAACTCTTGTAGAGTTCCCTGCTTCTTCTTGGCATTGAAGTCGTCGCGAAGCAGTTGATAGAGCTTCCGGCTACCCGGTTCGTCGTCGACGTGGCCCGTGCGCATTGCCCACAGCTCCTGGTTGGCGTAAAGCTTGACGGGCAGCTCGTGTGGATCGCCTTGGCCGTCTTTCAGCCACCGGATCAACCACTCATAAACAGCTTCCCGGCTTACCAAGGGTGTCCCGTGGGGACCCGGTCCGACAAAAAACCGCACCCTGCCCTCCGCACCGTAAAGGCGGTACCAGCGCCGCGCTTCCTCATAAACCATTTTGCCGCCCGCTGGGCTGAAGTAGTCTTCCTCTGTGGCTTGGATCAGCCAGGGAGTAGGTGCGCTGAGTTCCACAAAATCCGCCACATCCAATCCCCGCGCCAGGAATGTCGGGAAAGCCATTTCCGTATCGGGGTCGGGGCCCGCGAACAACAGGCGATAGGAATTGGGATAGCAAGCTGGGATGACGACTTTAACCCTTGAATCCAGAGCGCCGAGGAAGGTCGTCAAGGCGCCTCCACCTGAGCACCCTGCGGCTCCAATTCGCGCCGCGTCAACGTCTGGCCGGCTGAGCAGATAATCCAGGGCGCGCATGGCATCCCAAATGAAGTAGCGGCTCGAGGCTTCGCCGATCATTATGCTCTGGGCGCCTGCCTGGATATGTTCGGGTACGGACCACCCTGCCAGGGGACCCTGGAGTTGAGGGTCATAAGTCTGTTCCCTTTCGCCTTGGCCGATAGGGTCGAAAGCCAATGCCACGAAACCTTTCAAAGCCAGGTTTGCCGCAAGGCGCTGCGGCTCGGGCTTACCCTCTTGGGTATGCCCTGACTGAAGAAGAACTGCTGGATAACGGCCCGATTGCGCCGGTCGATAAACATCAGCGGTAACGAAGAAGCCCGGCAAGCTCTCGAAAAGCACCTTTTCAATAACGAAACCCTCAGCTTCGATGCGGCCCGTGACCCTTGCGTTCAAAGGGCCGCGGTAATCCGGCAAGCCACCCAGAATATCCAGGAGAGTTTCTCGAACATGCTTTTTGCGACGTTCCGCTTCCGCAACTGTGTGGATTGCTGCAATGGCGCTCGCGCGTTGGTCCAGTTGCTGCTGCGCGATCTGATTCATCCATTGCAGGAAGGGGTCAGGAGGCTGCTGTTGAGCGGGAGCGAGAGAACAGCCGAGGAATAATAAGCATGAGAGTACGAGAGCGCCAATTCGCATGGCGCCTCAGTATAGAGTGACTCGTGCTCTCTTGTCGACCCTGCAGTCCGACTCAGCTCGCTTTCAAGTACACGTACTAGCGTAACGGTACTCGCGTGCCCTTGAGCGCTCAGAGCGGGCAAGCGAGAATTGCGGTACTTATTGCACCGTGCTCCCCTCCAAAGGGGGCAGAGGAGGTTGTGGCGTGAACAACCC
>Ga0187815_10001582_pt1 | contig 10740 bp, 7 predicted proteins | sample NC_S_5_FD_132962 | JGI IMG/M metagenome (GOLD analysis project Ga0187815, IMG submission 132962) | Wetland sediment microbial communities from Neuse River Estuary, North Carolina, USA - ASW-S_5 | ecosystem: Environmental > Aquatic > Freshwater > Wetlands > Sediment | place: USA: North Carolina...
ACCGGCGACATGGGCGCGGGCAAGTACCGGATGAACGACATCAACACCTGGTTCCCGTCGCTCGGCCGGTTCCGCGAGACGCACAGCTGCTCGTCGCTACACGACTGGCAGGCCCGCCGGGCCAACGTGCGGTACCGCGACACCGACGGGACCGTGAAGTTCGCCTACACGCTCAACAACACGGCGATTGCCACGCCGCGACTGCTGGCCGCGCTCGTCGAGAACTACCAGACCGCGGACCAGCGGGTCCGGGTTCCGAAGGTTCTCCGCCCGTATCTGGGCGGCAGGACCGAGTTGTAGAGCAATCAGGACACCGACCAGGAGACCGGAGGGCTGCGCTGTGGGACCCCCACGTCGTACGCTGCGAGGCGTGGAACTCGAAGCTGACCGTGTCGCCGAACTCGCCGGGCGCCCGCTCGGCGAACTGCGTCGGCGCGACGTCGCAATAGCACTGCTCAGCGTGGCACCGGGCGGCGCTCTCGCGTCGCTTCCCGGCATCAGGCGGGGCCTGCTCGCCGCTGGCAACCCGTTGTCCGCGCCGTTCTGGGACTCCGCCGAAGCCATCTTGCGCAAGATCAGCGACCGCGAGGCGACGTTCGGGGACGTCCACGGCTGGCTTGAGGCCACCGGAACAGAACCGACGGGGATAATCGGCCTGCACGTGTGGGAGGAGCCGTCCCAGCGCAGCCCGCTTCAGGAAGAGATGCACGCCCGGCTGGTGAGCTACCTGGAGGAGTGCCTGGCCGCGGGACAGATCAACCCCGACAAGCTGGCCGTCGGGGACGCCGGGGAGCGCCGGGAGTACCTGGCGCTGCAGGAACGGTGGATGACCACCCCGCTGCCCGATGGGCGGGTGCCGATGACGGCGCTGCTCGACGAGCAGGACGAGGCCTTTCTCGCCGACTGGGCGGCGGCCGACGCCGAGGCGCTGAGCGCGCTGCGAACCATGCTCCAGACGGCCGGCGAACGGCCGTTGCCCGCCGGCGAGCTGCGCTCGGTGGCCGCCAGGCTGCGCGGGGAGATCGGCCGCCCTGGCTGGCCCGGGCAGATGCTCGTCTCGTTCAGCGGGCGCAACGCGGATTCGCTGCCCTCTGACGACGCGGAGATGTGGCTCACGCTGGCCACGTCGGTGGCCTCCCCCCAGGGTGATCCGCTGTCCGAGGAGGACAAGGAGTTCGCCCGCGCGATGGAGTGGGTGGAAGACGAAGACCTCGACTTCGGCGACGAGGACACCGATCTCGGCGACGAGGACGACGGCGAACCTGACGAGACGTCCGCGGCGCTGGCCGCGGTAGCCGCCCTCGATCACTTCGACTGGCTGGCGGTCATGTCGGCGCTGATCACCGGCGGCCCGGGCACGCCCGCGTCGGCCGCCGACCTCGCCAGGTACGTACTCGACTTCGACCCGCAGGAACTGACCGGCCTCACCGGCAAGGACGACGCGGAGGACGAGGACGACGAAGGGGACGAGGACGCGGACGAGGACGGCGAGGAGTTCGACTCCGCCGACTTCGAGGATTTCGAGGATTTCGGCGAGCTCGACGACGCTGAGGACTACGACGAGTTCGACGAACTCAGCGTCGAGGGCCTGTTCCTGCACGTGACCGCGATGTGGAGCGTGCTCGGCGCGATCGACGACGACGACCGGCTGACCGCGCTGGGCTGGTGGGGCCTCCCCGAGGCGATGCAGCGCGCCTGGACGGAGTAACCCCGGCTCGGCAGCGATCCGCGACCTGACTGACGCGGTGCTCCGGACCTCACCGGACCCACAGCCCTCATGTCTTTCATCGGCACGGATACCTAGCACCACTTTGTACCTGTTATGACCACTTGTGACCGGTCACTCAACCGGAAAAGTGGTCGGCTGGGGTACAAAGACAACGGAAGTGACAGCCGTGACCAGTGGTGTCAGCGTCAGCATCCCGCGCGGCTACTCCGAGCGTCAGGTAGCCCAGCACGCTGAGATGCGGCCCGCTACGAACATTCCGTGACATCCGCCATCCCAGATGCATCCGTGGATGCGTCCCCTTTGAGTGCACCCGCCGCCGCATCCTCGTCTGTCTGCGTGTTGGCCTGGCTGATCAGCTTACGGAGGCCATCAGGGCTTGACGCGCTCAGCCAGGGATTCGGGCGACCGTGCCAGGTGGCAGAGCCGTCACGATGGAACACGTACCAGATCTGCCAGATCCTGGATTTCCTTTTGACGACACGCCGCAGGATCCAGACCGGAATTGCCAGCACTTCCCTGACCTGCGGTTTCGTAGTTTGGTATCCAGGGTCTGCGCCCATCTCACACCACCCGGAGCCCCCGCCGCCTCCCGGGGTAGGCCGGGGATGTTGGGCCGGTGCTGGCATGCGCGATGCGGCCATAGACGACGAGGAACTGACAGCGGTCATCCGCCGATCACTGGATGCGCTACGGTGATGAGCACATACAACAGTTCCGGCTGTGGCCTACCAAACGACAGGAGGCCGCTCTGAGCGCGTGCTTGGAGGACACCCGTCACCCTTAATGCCGCGTTTGAGGAAAGGCGCGAGGCTAGCCGCTGGGGGTGACAAGCATGCTCGTGGTGCACGGTATCTGGGCCTATGGCGCGGTGCAGCTATGGGCCGAAGATCCCGCGCTGCCCGCGCATGCCCCAACCCGTGTCGGCCGGCCGTCGCGCGCGCCGCGCAGGCACCCGTTCGCCGTCGGCGCGGCCGAGCTGGCCGACGCGCTCGTCGCGCTCCGTGCGCCAGCCGCCGATCTGGCCCGAAAAGCGGTCGACGACGAGCTGACCCTACGGCTGCCAACGATCGGCGATGGCCCGCTCGCCTCACCCGAACTCACCCGGCCGCATAACACAGCCGAACCGCCAGGCGAGGACCGTCCGTCCGGCAGCACGCGGCCGTCAATGGCCGCCTGGCGGATACCGGTGCTCACGTTCGAACCGGACGCAGCGGCCGGGCTGCTCACCGCACTCGCCGGAGCACAGTTCGCCGAGCTTACCTCCGGCGGCTCCATCGGCTACCTGTGCGCCGTGGCGCTGTTCGCGGCCGACCTGGTCACGCGTGGCCGGGTGCTGCCCGTGCTGGTTCCCGAGGAGGACGGCTACGCCGCCCGCTGGCGGCCGGTGCTCGCCGCCGCCGATGCCCAGCGCGCCCGCGAACTGGCCGCGGCCATGCCGCCGCTGTGCCGCGCGGCCGAGGATGCCCCGGCCGGGACCTCGCTGGCCGACATGCTTGACTCCTTCGCGGATTCGACGGTCCGCACCCGGCTGCAGGCACCGCTTCTTCCCGCGCGCAGAGGCCGCCGCCCCACCCGCATCGATCTGGCCGAACGTACGGTTGCTGCTCTCACCACCTCCGATGCTCGCGTAACTGTGGAAACGCCGCAGGATGCGGCCGAGGCGCAGGCACTGGCCACGTCGCTGGCCGCCTGGCTAGCCGCCGCGCAACTTCCGGCCGGCCCGGTCCGCACCTGCTTCCGTCTGGCTGAACCGCCCGAGCCCGACCCGGCCACCCTCGCCGAGCGGGCCGGCTCGCCGGCGCCCGACTCAGCGCGCATGACGCCCGACCCGGCCCTCGCAGGCGAAACAGGCAAAGCCGACATTTCGCGAAATGCCTGCTTGTGGCAAGTGGAGTTCGCGTTGCAGTCGGCGGAGGACCCGAGCCTGATGCTGACGGCCGAGGATGTCTGGGCCGGGGCGGGGACTGGCTGGCTCGCCGGGGACGAGCATCCCGACGAGCTGCTGCTCGCGGGCCTCGGTGCCGCTGCCCGGCTGTTCCCTGAACTCGAAGACGCGCTCCGCGAGCCCGCACCCGCGGCGGTCACCCTCGACACCGCGGGCGCGCTCCGGTTCCTCAGGGAGACCGGGCCGCTGCTCGCCGGTGCCGGCTTTGGCGTGCTGCTTCCCGACTGGGCACGCAAGGCACGGCTCGGGCTGAAGCTGACCACCAAGTCGAGCACGGCCAGCTCGCCATCGGCCCGGCAGTCCGCATTCGGCCTGCAGGACCTCGTCGAGTTCCGCTACGACCTGGCCGTGGGCGACCACATGCTCTCCCCCGACGAACTGGCCGAGCTCGCCGCGCTGAAGGTACCGTTGGTCCGCGTCCGCGGCCAGTGGGTGGAACTGGACGAGCGACACCTGAAGACCGCGCTGAAGTTCCTGGAGCGCAACCAGTCCGGCACCATGACCGCCGCCGACGTGCTGCAGGCCGACGCGCACGGGCCAGCCGACGACGTGCCGGTGACCGTGGACGCCGACGGCTGGCTCGGCGACCTGCTGTCCGGACAGGCCGACCGGCGGCTGCCGCCGCTGAACACACCAGACGGCTTCCGCGGCGAGCTGCGGCCATACCAGCAGCGCGGCCTCGCCTGGCTGTCCTTCATTGGCGAACTCGGCCTTGGCGCCGTCCTCGCCGACGACATGGGCCTGGGCAAGACCGTTCAGCTGCTGGCCCTGATCGCCGCCGCCCCGCCCGGGAACCGGCTGACGCTGCTGGTATGTCCAATGTCGCTGGTAGGGAACTGGCAGCGGGAAGCCCAACGGTTCACCCCGGAACTCCGGGTGCATGTCCACCACGGTGCGGAGCGGCTGACTGGCGACGAACTGACCGCAGCGCTGGCGGACGCGGACCTGGTGATAACCACGTACGGAATCGCCAACAGGGACCGGGACGCGCTGAGCCGGGTTCGGTGGGTCCGCGTCGTATGCGACGAGGCACAAGCGATTAAGAACCGCGACACCGCGCAGGCCAGGGCGGTCCGCGCGCTGCCCGCGGCGGCCCGCATCGCACTGACCGGGACGCCGGTCGAGAACCAGCTCTCCGAGCTGTGGTCGATCATGGACTTCGCCAACCCCGGCCTGCTCGGCTCCGCCAAGAAGTTCCGCGAGCGATTCGCTGTCCCGGTCGAGCGGCACGGTGATCCCGAGGCGGCAGAGCAACTGCGCCGGATCACCCAGCCGTTCGTGCTGCGCCGCCTAAAAACGGACAAGTCAATCATCTCAGACTTGCCAGAGAAGCAGGAAATCAAGGTCTGGTGCAACCTGACCCAAGAGCAGGCGAGCCTGTACCAGGCGACCGTCACCGACATGCTCAGCCGTATCGACGAGGCCAGCGATGACATCACCAGGCGCGGCCTGGTGCTGGCCACGATGACCAAGCTCAAGCAGGTGTGCAACCACCCCGCGCACCTGCTTGGCGACGGCTCCCGGCTGCCTGGCCGGTCCGGCAAGCTGGCCAGGCTCGAGGAGATCTGCGAGGAGGTCGCGGCCGACGGCGACAAGGCGCTGTGCTTCACGCAGTACGCCGAGTTCGGCCGGATGCTGCAGCCGTACCTCGCCGCCCGGATCGGCTGCCAGGTGCTGTACCTGCACGGCGGCACGAGCAAGAAGCAGCGGGACGAGCTGGTAACCCGGTTCCAGGAGGCGGATGAACCGGTGCTCTTCCTGCTCTCGCTCAAGGCCGGCGGCACCGGGCTCAACCTGACCGCGGCGAACCACGTCATCCACGTCGACCGGTGGTGGAACCCGGCCGTGGAGGACCAGGCGACCGACCGGGCGTTCCGCATCGGGCAGCGCCGCGACGTCCAGGTGCGCAAGTTCGTCTGTGTCGGCACGCTGGAAGAGCGGATCGACGCCATGATCGAGCAGAAGAAAGCCCTCGCCGAGCAGATCGTCGGCACCGGTGAGAGCTGGCTCGCCAGCCTGTCCACGTCCGAGCTGCGAGACGTGGTCTCCCTGACCGCCGATGCGGTGCCCGAATGAGCCGATCGTACTTCCCCTTTCCCCAGTCCGCAGGGCCGATCCCAGTGGACGGGGGGATCAGAGCGAAGAGCAAGCGGGGCGCGATCGGCGAGCAGTGGTGGTCCCGCCGGTTCATCGCCGTGCTCGAATCCCTCGGGATGAGCGGCCGTCTCCAGCGCGGGCGCAGCTACGCGCGCAAGGGACAGGTCCTGGAGTTCGCGCTGACGCAGGGCAGGGTCACCGCCCGGGTGCAGGGCTCGCGGCCGCAGCCATACAAGGTAACAATCGGCGTGCTGCCGCTGACCACCTCCCAGTGGCGGGAGGTCGAGCGCCGACTGGCCAGCCAGGCGCTGTTCCGCGCGAAGCTGCTGGCCGGCGAGATGCCAGCGGAGATCGAACAGGTCTTCGCCGACTGCGGCACGCCGCTATTTCCCCGGTCGGCCGCTGACCTGGACATGCACTGCAGCTGCCCGGACTGGGAGGTGCCCTGCAAGCACCTCGCCGCGGTGTGTTACGTGCTTGCCGAGGCATTCGACGACGACCCGTTCGCGATGCTCGCCTGGCGTGGCCGGAACCGTGACACGCTGCTGGCCGCGCTGCGCCGGGCCGGTCCACGGCCCACTGTCGGGAGCCCCGAGACGGGCGGGCGCGGCGGGGCCGAAGCCGACGCGTCGACCGCCGCCATGGACGCGGCCGATGCGAGCGCCACGCGCGCCGTGCTCGCCGACGTGACAGGGCCGCCGCTCGCCCAGGCCGGTGACTTCTGGTCGCCCGGACTGAGCCAGGCGCGGCTGCGCGCGCTGGCCGCACCTCCCGTAGCCACCGCAGTCCCCGACCTGCTGCTCCGCATGTTCGACCCGCCCCCGCTCGTGATCCGTGGCAAGGACCTGCGCACGGTGCTGTCCGCAGCTTATGAGCAGCTGGGCCGTCATGCTGGCTCAGGATTATTGTCCTGAACAGCGATGCTGGGCCAGTCGCCGCCTCCATGCGTCTGCTGGTCCAGCAGGGCGGTAACCGGGTCCACCGCGTCAACCAGGTTAGTTAGGGACTGGACCTGGTCGCTCAGGTGCGACCTGACCGTCGGTTAAACCTAAGCTAGTCCGTCACCTCACCTGCTGAGCAGTTGACCTCGTATTGAGCACGTGGCCAGCTCATGACCGGTCAGCCGCTCCGCGCCGCGGTGCACATGGACGCGCAGTCCGGAGGTGAACCGCGCGGCTTCCCGCTGCCAGTTCCCCACCAGGGACATGGGACACACCAGCAACGTGGGGGCAGGGCCCGCCGCGCCCTCCTCCTGGATCGGCGTGGATGAATGTGACAGCGAGCCGCGCCGCGCGGCACAGCGGCGGCATGGCCGCGGCCAGGTCGCGGGCGCGCTGGGCGTCGGCGGCGCCGAGCACCGGCCGCCAGCGGGCGGCGTAACCGTCGTCTTCCGCGACGAGCACCGGCAGCACCCGGCCGCGTGCCACTAGGTCGGCGGCGAACCGCGCGACCACGGCCAGGTAAGCCAGCGTCGCGGCGGCCACCGCGTTCGGATAGGACTCGGCGGCGGTGCCGAATACCGCGAGGACCTCCGCCGCGGCCGACGGCTCGAAGACCAGGGCGGGCACGCGCTAGGCGGCGAGCGCGAGTTTTCCCGCCGGGGGCTCCCGGCCGGCTTCCGGCGAGGCGAGCGGCCCGTCCCCGATCGTCGGCAGCCGGAGGGTCAGCTCGCCGTCGACGGCTTTCCTGGCCAGGCCGACCACGGGGTCGGGGCGTACGGCGCGCTATGCCGCCCCGGCTCGCTCCTACGAACGGCCTTTCCGGCCGTTAGCCGCCGAATCAGCCGCCTCGGCATCGATCGCCCTGGCATCGACAGCCTTGAACCCCGTGCCGGTCTGGGCACCCGGGTCAAATCCGGCACCCGTGTCACCGATCAGCGCGGCCTCGCCGCCGGACGGCTCACCATCGGACGCCGCACCAGGAGGGCCCACCGCGCCCACGGCCACGTCATCCTCCGGCGGCGGGCCGAGCTTGCGGAACTGCTTGTTCATCGAGAGCAGCAGGAACACGAGCGCGACTCCGATCGCCGCCACGACGAGGAAGCCGAGCAGCCCCGGCTCCACGTCGTTCATCGTGGAGCTGGTCGGACTGCTGCTCAGCGCAGCGGCTAGGAACGTCAAAGGGTCACACTCTCCCGGACACCCGCGAAAAGGTCGTCTTCCGGCAGCTCGGTATCGACGAGCGACCTAGCTAGATGATAGTCCTCGGTCGGCCACGCGGCGCGCTGCACGTCGAGCGGGCAGGCGAACCACGAGCTGTTCGGGTCGATCTGGGTCGCGTGCGCGAGCAGCGCCTGGTCGCGGATCTCCAGGTAGTCGGCCGCGTTGACGCGCGTGGTGAGCTCGAGTTCCCTCATGCCGAGCTCGGCGCGCTTGCGGGCGCGCTCTTCCCATTCGGCGAAGATCTTCTCGTACGGCGACTCCAGGCCGCGGCGCACCATCTCCTCGTGCAGCGCGACGTACTTGGCCTGGTGGAAGGAGGCGAAGTAGTAAAGCTTCAGCGGCTGCCAGGGCTCGCCGCCGGCCTCCGGGTACCGGTCGGGATCCGCCGCGGCCTCGAACGCCTCGACGGCGACCTGGTGGGTCTTGATGTGGTCCGGGTGCGGGTAGCCGCCGTTCTCGTCGTAGGTCAAGATCACGTGCGGGCGGAACTCGCGTACCGCGCGGACGAGCGGGGCGGCCGCCTCATCGAGCGGCACCAGGGCGAACGAGCCCTCCGGCAGCGGCGGCTTCGGGTCACCCTCGGGCAGGCCGGAGTCGGTGAAGCCGAGAAACCGCTGCCCGACGCCGAGGATCTCGCGGGCCAGAGCCATCTCCTCGCGCCGGATGCGGGCCATGTTCGCCTTGACCTCGGGCCGGTCCATCGCCGGGTTGAGGACGTCACCGCGCTCGCCGCCGGTCATCGTGCAGACGAGGACCTCGCTGCCCTCGCGGACATACCGCGCCATCGTGGCGGCGCCCTTGCTCGACTCGTCGTCCGGATGCGCGTGCACGGCCATCAGCCTCAGCTTCCCGTTCCCGTGCCCGGGCCCTTGGGATGACAACGCAGTCTCCCTCCGTTTACTTTCGTTTCCTTCACCGAAACATCCGCCCTGTTTAGCCGCATTCCCAACTGGAAAAGCTGGCCGGGAGGCCTTCTAGCGATGCCGCGCCGCCTACCTGGGGGACTTGACTAGTTCACAGCAGTGGCCGACCCTTGTTAGCCTCAGAAGATTACCCCCGGAGACCGGCTGGCTCCTTGGCGCAGGGTTGGCAAATCCTTGCGCTCAACAAATCCCAGCCCCTAGACGGACTGCAAAGTCCTGCGCACTACTGAGGAGTGCCCGTGACCGAGACGCGCGAAGACAGCGTCACCTGGCTGACCCAGGAGGCGTACGATCGGCTCAAGGCCGAATTGGACCACCTCTCCGGCCAGGGACGCGTGGACATCGCCAAGAAGATCGAGGCGGCCCGTGAAGAGGGGGACCTGCGCGAGAACGGCGGTTACCACGCAGCCAAGGAGGAGCAGGGCAAGATCGAGGGCCGCATCCTCCAGCTTCAGCACATCCTGGAGAACGCGCGGGTGGGCGAACCACCGCGCACCGACGGCGTGGTCGGGCCTGGCATGACGGTGACCGTCCGGTTCGTCCGCGACGACGAGGAGGTCACGTTCCTGCTCGCCTCGCGCGAGGAGAGCGGCTCGCCGATTGACGTGTACTCGCCGAAGTCCCCGCTCGGATCGGCAATCACCGGCAAGAAGGTCGGCGAGCAGGCCACCTATTCGCTGCCGAACGGCCGGTCCACCACGGTCGAGATCCTGGACGCGGTGCCCTACGCCGGCGCCTGAGACGCACTAAGCGCCCGGCCGCTTGTCGCGGCGGCCGGGCGCTCATTCAGTTTCCAGGGTCTCCGAAGCGCCCGTCAGGCCACGAGCTCAGCCTCGGGGGCGGGGCTCTGGCTGCCCGGCGCGCCGCCACTGCGCAGCGGCACCTCCTTGATGAACAGCGCGATCACGAAGATCAGCACCGACGCTGGCGCCACCCAGACGAATACGCCCTGGACCGCGTGCGCGATCGCGGTGAACACCTCGTGCCGCAGCGCGGCCGGGAGGCTGGTCACCGTCGCCGGATCAAGCGAGCCGCCGCTGACGTGGAACTTACCGCCCGTGGCGGCCATGGCGCTGTTCAGCCGGCTCGCGAACACCGCGCCGAAGGCCGCGACACCCAGCGATCCGCCCATCTGCTGGAAGAACATCCGGGCGCTGCTCGCCACCCCCATGTCCCGCAACGCCACGCTGTTCTGCGCGATCAGCGAGACCATCTGCATCAGGAAGCCCATGCCGAGGCCGAGGACCACGTAGTCGAGGCTGGTCTCCAGCCGCGAAGTGCTCACGCCCAGCCTGCTGAGCATGAACATCCCGAGCGCCATGATCACCCCGCCGATGATGGGGAACAGCTTGTACCGGCCGGTCCTCGTCACGGCCTGCCCGGCCACGATCGACGTGATGGCCGACCCGACCATCATCGGCGTCAGCAGCAGGCCGCTCACCGTCGGCGAGGCACCCTGCACGGTCTGCTGGTAGAGCGGCAGGAACGTCATCGCGCCGAACAGGGCCAGGCCGACGAAGAACGCCAGCACCATGGTCAGCGAGAAGTTCCTGTTCTTGAACACGTGCAGCGGCAGCATGGGCTCGGCCGCGCGCCGCTCAACGGCGATGAACGCGACCAGCGCGACGACCGCGAGCGCGATGAGCACGAGCACGGGGGCCGACACCCAGCTGTACTCCGTGCCGCCCCACGTTGCGACCAGGATGACCGAGGTCGCGATCACGCCGAGCAGGATGCCGCCCAGGTAGTCGATGCGGTGCTCGACCCGGCGGGCCGGCATGTGCAGGGTCGCGATCAGGTAGACGAGCGCGGCACCGCCGAGCGGCAGGTTGATGTAGAAGATCCACCGCCACGAGAACGCGGTGGTGATCCAGCCGCCGACCA
>Ga0187815_10001583_pt1 | contig 10737 bp, 9 predicted proteins | sample NC_S_5_FD_132962 | JGI IMG/M metagenome (GOLD analysis project Ga0187815, IMG submission 132962) | Wetland sediment microbial communities from Neuse River Estuary, North Carolina, USA - ASW-S_5 | ecosystem: Environmental > Aquatic > Freshwater > Wetlands > Sediment | place: USA: North Carolina...
CGACCGACGGCAGGTGGGCGCCGTGCTCGACGACCAGGTCCAGGTCGACGCGCGCGACGCCGCCGCACATCCGGACGGTCGCCGTGGCGCCGGGGGCGGCCGGCGCGCGTCCCGCCGCGTCCTCGACCAGCCGGGCGACCCGCTCCTCCGTCCACGGCTGCGCCGGGGCGGCGGGCTCCGACGCGGCCACGGATTCGGGCGCGGCCACGGATTCGGGTGGGGCGAGGGATTCGGGTGGGGCCACGGATTCCGGTGGGGCCGGAGGCGCTGGCCTGGCCACCGATTCGGGCGTGGCCGCGGATTCGGGCGGGGACGCGCCGCGCCGCGGCAGGATGCCGGTCATCGTCGCGCCCCGCTCACCGGCGTCGCTCCGCTCGGTCGGCGAACCCGGGCGCGGCGGCGTCACCGTCGAGAAGTCGGACCAGGAGCCAGCCGACCAGCCCGGCCAGGGTGGCGGCTGCGGCGACGCCGATCCCGCCGAGCGCCCAGACCGCCACCGGGAGGAACCCGGCGAGGAACCCGAACTGTTGCCGCGTCATGCCCACCTCCGCTCAGCGGCGACCGACCGGACGGGCGGGTCGTACCCGTTCCCGCGCCGCGCAGTCATCGCGCCCGGCGACGGCGGCGACCGGACCGCCGGGTGGTCGCGGAAAAGGCGACGAACGGGTACGAGCCGGCCAGCCCCCTGCCGGTGGGGCAACTGGGCTGGTGACGGCCCGGACCGGTCGATTCCGCCGCACCGGGTGGACGGCATCCATGATCGACGGCCTAGACTCGGGCGTCGATCGAGCGACGGATGGATCTGGCGGAGATGACGAGCAGCGGCAGCGTGGCGGCTTCCTGGCTGCGCCCGGTCACGGCCGGGGGCGCCCCGTCGCTCACCCGCGCCGGTCAGTTCGGGTACGCGTCGCGCCGGCTGGGTGAGCTGGTGCAGGGGCGGCCGCCGGGCGTCACCGGGAACCAGTGGAGCACCGCCCTGCGGGAGGGCTTCGACCAGGTGGTCTGTGCGGCCGACGGCCGCCCGGTGTTCGCCGTGCAGCTCGCCCCGCCGGCACCCGCCGGTTCCGCCGCCCGTCGCGCCGAGCGGATGACCAGCACGGTCTGCGCTGCCGTCGGCCTGCCGGTGCTACGGGTCGAGTCGTCGACCCTGCGCGGTGCCGAACACTCCCGGCGTCTCGTCGAGTACGTCATCGACGCGCGGAGCTACGCGGCCGGCTCGGGACCGGAGGCCGGGGACGCCGTCGGGTTCCGGGAGATCGTCGGCCGGCTGCCCGACGGCCGGAGCGGGCCGGTGAACGACCTCGGGGCGCTGGCTCGGGCCGCCGCCGTCGAGGCGTACGTCGAGCGGCGTCTCGCCGACCCGATCGTCCGCGGCCTGCACGTGCGCTGGACGGGCGGCCCCGCCGAGGGGTGGAGCTGGATCGAGGTGCGGCCCGGCCGCTGCCTGGTCGAACGGGTCGAACTCCTCGTGCAGCGGTTCTCCTGCGGGGTGGACCCGGGCCGGCTCGCCGAGGACCTGGCCGCCGTGGCGGTGGGGGAGCGGCTGCGCGACCTCGACGCCGTCGAGTCGTCGCTGGTCGACCGGGACGAGCTGCGCGAGCGTATCCGGCGGCTGGCGACCCGGCGCGACGAGTTCGACGGCGGCTTCGCCTTCGACCACCTCTGCGAGGACTGAGCCACCGCGCGGGCTGCTGACCGCGCGGACGGCCCGTTCTGTCGGCCGATCCCGGCCGGATCCGGCCGTGGATTCTCCCGATCCCGGTTGAACCATCGTCGTCGTCGATCCGTACCCAAGCGGGAATGGACGTAGACCTTCCCAGCCGCGCCGGCAGACGCGGAGACGGTGCGGAGAGGGCATCGTCGGTCATCGACGTGCGATCAGAACCGTCGCAGTGATCCGTGCCCCCGAATTCCGTCGGTCCGCCGGGGTCACGGGTCAATCACCGGATCGAGAAGGAGAACAATTCGATGCGCAGGTCCACACGGGCGCGCCGGACATCCGGTAACACGCGGATCAAGCGGGTGTTGGCCGTGGTCGGCACGCTCGCGGTCTTCGGCGGCATCGCCGCCGTCACGCAGATCTCGTCCGCCGAGGACCGGCGGACCTACCGCCGGGCCGCCTCGGCGTCGTGTGTTCCGGCGAGTCCCGGCGCGACCGCGCCGAGCGGTGCCGGCAGCACCACCCGGACCTGGCAGAACGGCCGGTGGGTGCGCAACCACTGGGGCGACGGGCAGCTGTCGGTCGCCGAGTGCCAGCAGAGCGGACCGGGTGGGACCGGCGCCGGTGCGCCCACCGTGGCCTGCCCGGACGTGAAGAGCAGCCTTCCGCAGGTGCCCGATCAGGCGCGTGCCGCAGTGGACCGCGAACTCGCCCTGCTGGACACGCAGATCGCCGAGGCGAACCGGCGACTCGCCGCGCTGGGCGAGCGCGACGGCCAGGACTTCATCAACAACGCCATCCTGCGTCCCCTCGCCGACAAGCGGACCGCCACGCTGAACCGGATCGCCACCGCGATCGGGCGGGTCGCGCAGCGCCCCGAGGGTCTCGACCAGTTGGCCCAGTGCGCCATCGCCGACAACGGCCAGAACGGCGACGACGGTGGAAGCAACAATGGTGGAAACAGCAACGGTGGAAGCAACAACGGTGGCGGCAGCAACGGTGGCAGCAGCGGCGGGAGCGGCAACGGACTGGAGGTGCTCGCCAAGGACTGCGGCAACAGCGGGCTCCAGCCGCACGACGGGTTCCAGGCCGGGAACCGCTGTGTGAGCACCGCCTTCGGTGAGGTGGGCGCGGCGACGAACAACCCCTCGCTGCTCATCACCCAGTTCCCGAACCAGGTTCGCCGCAACCAGCCGTTCACCCTGCGGGTCACGACGCGGAACCTGATCCGGGACCGCTTCCTCGCCGCCGGCCAGGGCGGCTACTACCTGGAGAGTTCGCTGCTCAACGACCAGGGCCTGGTACGCGGACATTTCCACACCGCCTGCCGGATGCTCGACGGCACCCGTCAGCCCCCGAACCCGGCGGACGTGCCGGCCTTCTTCGTGGCGACCGAGGACGGTCGGGGCGGCGCCCAGGCGGACGACGTGCTCATCCAGATTCCCGGCCTGCCGCGTTCGGGTCTGGCGCAGTGCGCGGTCTGGGCCGGTGACGGCTCGCACCGCATCCCGATGATGGAGCGCGCCAACCAGACCCCCGCCTTCGACGTGGTGCGGATCCGGGTCAACTGACGGTCGGCGGCCGGAGCGTGTCCGGGGCGTACCCCGGGCGGCTCCGGCCGGGCGGATCACTCGGCGCGGGCGCGGGCCGGGGGTGGGTCACACCGGCGCGGGCTCCGGCCGGGCCAGGGCCGGCGTGGGCGCCCGCAGCCCCTCGATCCGTCGGGTACGCGTCGGGCCGGCGACCAGGTTGCCCAACGCCACCAGCAGGGCCAGCCCGCCCAGCCCGAGCCAGAGCGCGGTGTCGCCGAACCGGCCGGTGACCAGGCCGCCCACGGTCGGGCCGGCGAAGCTGGCGAAGGCGTACCCCAGCGAGTAGACGCCCTGGTACCGGCCGCGTTGCGCGGCAGGGGAGAGGTCGGCGGTGAGCGCCGAGTTGGCGGGCGTCATCATCATCTCGCCGAGGGTCCAGACCAGCACGCTGAGGGCGTAGAGCAGGACGGTGTCGGCCATGGCGGTGACCACGAACCCGGCGCCGATCACCACCGCCGCCATCGCGATGGTGCGGGAGCGGTCGAAGCGGGCGATCAGCCGGGGCACGAACAACTGGCCCGCCACGATCATCAGCCCGTTCACCGCGATGACCGGCCCGTACGCCGACGCGGGCAGCCCGTCGGCCCGTAACGCCACCGGCAGCATGGCGTTCGCCTCGATGCAGAGCCAGATCAGCCCGGTCAGCGCGGTGAAGGTGAGGAACACCCGGTCGCGCAGCACCGCGCCGAGGCCGCCCCGGTCGGCCCGGACGCGGGGCCCGACGGCGTCGGGGGCCGGCCGGGACTCCGGCACCTTGAGCGCGATCAGGGCGGCGGTGCCGAGCAGCACGGCGGCGTTGAGCACGAAGAGCAGCAGCGGGTCGGCCCGGATCAGCACGCCGGCCACCGTGGCGGCCACCGAGAACCCGATGTTGATCGCCCAGTAGTTGAGGGTCAGCGCCCGTAGCCGGTCGCGCTCGCCGACCACGTCGATGATGGTGGCGGTGAAGGCCGGCCGGGCCACGCCGAGGAAGAGCCCGAGGGTCAGGGTGAGCGCCGCGATGGCGACCGGGCGGCCGGTCAGTCCCAGCCCGAGCGCGGTGGCCGCGGCGGCGACGTTGCCGGAGAGCATCGCCGGCCGCCGTCCCCACCGGTCCGCGACGATGCCGCCGACCAGCGTGCCGAGCGCGCTGCCGGCCCCGTGCAACCCGATCACCATGCCCGCGTACGACGGATCGAAGTGGCGCACCGAGACCAGGTAGACGCCGAGGTAGATGGCGACGAAGCTGCCCAGCCGGTTGATCAGCGTGGCGGTCCAGAGATACCAGAACGTGCGGGGCAGGCCGCCCCCGGTCTGTCGCCACCAGGCTGTCATGCCCCACCCCCGTGCGTCGTCCGCGTAATGGCCATCGGCCATGGCGGTCATTACAACCCAGGGGTACGACGCGGGAGCGGTCACCGGGTGGCCGTCGTGGCGCCGCTCACTGCGCCACCGTGGCAATGGATGCCGGTGCGCTCGTCATCGATGAAAATTGTGAACGATGAAAAGCCAACCGGGGCCGCGCTGATTTCCCAGCGTGACCCCGGCGTGCCCGACGGTGAACCGGGAGGCTCAGCGGTTCTTGTACGCCTCCACCACCGAGACGGGGATCCGGCCCCGCTCGGAAATCTCGTAGCCGTTCTTCGTGGCCCATTCCCGGATGGCGCGGTTCTGCTCGCGGTCCATTCCGGAGGTGGCCGGGCGAGCCGTCCGGCGCGTCGCGCGCACACTCTCGATCGGTCCGCGACCGATCCGCCTGCCAGCGCTGATGTACGGGTCCAGGGCCTTGCGCAGGACGCCGGCGTTCTCGTCGGAGACGTCGATCGTGTACGCCACGCCGTCCAGGCCGAACTCGACGGTCCGATCCGCCTTTCCGCCGTCGAGGTCGTCGGTCAGAACGGTGATTACTTTCCTTGCCATCGCCATTGCTCCCTGTGTCGGGCGGGGTGTGGCTAAGAGTTTGACCTATGGTGCGGCAAATTCGCAACAATATCTGCCGATCGCCATTCGGCGGGTCGGCTAATCCATACCCCGGAATGGCGGGTCGGCGCGCGGCACCGTGCGGTGGAGGGTGGTCGAATAGTGGCGTGGGTCACAAGCCGGAACAAGGGGAACGGTTTGTTACTTGAGTCTGGCACGCTCAACTCAACATGATGGCAGGTGTTCGATGGCAACTCTTCCGGTACTACCGCTGACCGACGCCGTCCTGCTGCCCGGCATGGTCATCCCGGTGACCCTCGACCCGACCACCCAGGCCGCGGTCGACGCGGCCCGCGCCAGCGGCGACAAGACACTCCTCGCCGTACCCCGGATCGACGGCGACTACGGCTCCGTCGGCGTGATCGCCACGATCGAGAAGGTGGGCCGGCTGCCCAGCGGCGAGCCCGCCGCCGTGGTCCGCGGCCTGGCCCGGGCCCGGATCGGCTCCGGCGTGCCCGGCCCGGGCGCCGCGCTCTGGGTCGAGGCCACCGAACTCGACGAACCCGCCCCGGCCGGTAGAGCCCGGGAACTCGCCCGCGAGTACCGCGCGCTGATGACCTCCGTCCTCCAGCAGCGCGGCGCCTGGCAGGTCATCGACGCCATGGAGCGGATGACCGACCTCACCGAGCTGGCCGACGCGGCCGGCTACGCGCCCTGGCTCAGCCTGGCGCAGAAGACCGAACTGCTCGCCGCGCCGGACGTCACCGCCCGGCTGGAGCTGCTGGTCGGCTGGGTGCGGGACCACCTGGCCGAACAGGAGGTCACCGAGCGGATCAACAGCGACGTGCGGGAGGGACTGGAGAAGTCCCAGCGGGAGTTCCTGCTCCGCCAGCAGCTCGCCGCGATCCGCAAGGAGCTGGGCGAGGACGAGCCGGAGGGCTCCGCCGACTACCGTTCCCGCGTCGAGTCCGCCGACTTGCCCGAGAAGGTCCGCGAGGCGGCCCTGCGCGAGGTCGGCAAGCTGGAGCGGGCCAGCGACGCCTCGCCCGAGGCGGGCTGGATCCGTACCTGGCTCGACACCGTCCTCGAAATGCCGTGGAGCACGCGTACCGAGGACAACACCGACCTGGCCGCGGCCCGCGCCGTGCTCGACGCCGACCACGCCGGCCTGGCCGACGTGAAGGACCGCATCCTGGAATACCTCGCGGTGCGCAACCGGCGCGCGGAGCGCAACCTCGGCGTGGTCGGCGGCCGTGGCTCCGGCGCGGTGCTCGCCCTCGCCGGCCCGCCCGGCGTCGGCAAGACCAGCCTCGGCGAGTCCGTCGCCCGGGCGCTGGGCCGCAACTTCGTCCGGGTCTCCCTCGGCGGCGTCCGCGACGAGGCGGAGATCCGCGGCCACCGGCGCACCTACGTCGGCGCGCTGCCCGGCCGGATCGTCCGCGCCCTGCGCGAAGCCGGGTCGATGAACCCGGTCGTGCTCCTCGACGAGGTCGACAAGCTGGCCGTCGGCTACTCCGGCGACCCGGCCGCCGCCCTGCTGGAGGTGCTCGACCCGGCCCAGAACCACACCTTCCGCGACCACTACCTGGAGGTCGACCTCGACCTGTCCGACGTGCTCTTCCTGGCCACCGCCAACGTGGTGGAGACCATCCCCGGCCCGTTGCTGGACCGGATGGAGCTGGTCACCCTGGACGGCTACACCGAGGACGAGAAGGTGGCCATCGCCCGGGACCACCTGCTGCCCCGGCAGCGGGAGCGGGCCGGGCTGACCGCCGACGAGGTGACCGTCGCCGACACGGCCCTCGCGCGGATCGCGGGGGAACACACCCGGGAGGCCGGCGTGCGGCAGCTCGAACGCGCCCTCGCCAAGATCCTGCGCAAGGTCGCCGTGGCCCTGGCCACCGACCCGACACCGGTCCGGGTGGACGACGACAACCTGTCCCGCTACCTGGGCCGGCCGAAGTTCACCCCGGAGTCGGCGGAGCGTACGGCGGTGCCCGGCGTGGCCACCGGCCTGGCCGTCACCGGGGCGGGCGGCGACGTGCTCTTCATCGAGGCGACCAGCATGGAGGGCGACCCGGGGCTGACCCTGACCGGCCAGCTCGGCGACGTGATGAAGGAGTCCGCGCACATCGCCTGGTCGTACCTGCGGTCGAACGGGCGGCGGCTCGGGCTGGACCCGAACGCCCTGGCCGGGCGGCGGATCCACCTGCACGTCCCGGCCGGTGCGGTGCCGAAGGACGGCCCGAGTGCCGGCATCACCATGGTGACGGCGCTGGCCTCCCTGGTCACGGGCCGGCCGGTACGCCCAGAGTTCGGGATGACCGGCGAGGTGACCCTCTCCGGCCGGGTGCTGCCCATCGGCGGCGTGAAGCAGAAGCTGCTCGCCGCCCACCGGGCCGGCCTGACCGAGGTGATCATCCCGAAGCGCAACGAGCCGGACCTCGACGACCTGCCCGCCGAGGTACGCGAGGCGCTGACCATCCACACCCTCGCCGACGTCGCCGACGTGCTCGCCCTGGCGCTGCGCCCGGCCGACGTCGACGCGGAAACCCTGGGTGGCCAGCCGCTCGCCGCGGCCTGAGCCAGCGGCAGGAGCCCCCTGTCACGCCTCGTGCGTGACAGGGGGCTCCTGTTGACACGTCACTCAGCGGTGGTCTCGTGCGCTGTCGAAACCCTCCCGATCGAGGCGTACCGTCGCCTTGCGGCCCTTGATGGTGCTGCCGCGCAGCCCCCGGATCACCTCGTCGGCCAGCGCGTACGGGACCTCCACCAGGGAGAACCGGTCGGCGATCTCGATCGAGCCGATGTCCCGCCCGCTGGCCCGGGTCTCCCCGGTGATCGCCCCGACCAGGTCCTGCGGGCGCACCCCGGCGCGCCGGCCCAGGCCGATGAAGACCTGGGTCGTGCCGCCGGGGCGGGGGCGGGTGCCGCGCCGCTCCCGGCCCTCGTGCCCCCGCTGCTCCCGCTGCTCCCGGGGCGGACGGACCGAGACCTGCGGGATCTCCTCCTCCTCGTCGGCTGTGCCGGGAAGGGTCGCCTCGTGGGCCAGCCGCACCGCGGCGAGCGCGACCTCCATCAGGTCGAACTCGTCGGTCAGCGACTCCACGATCGCCCGGAACGGCTCCAGGTCGTCCTCCAGCAACGACTCCCGCAGCGCCGCCTGGGTCAGCTCCAGCCGCCGGGTCCGCAGATCCGCCACCGTGGGGATCTTGTCGACGGCGATCCGCTGGCCGGTGACCCGCTCGATGGTCTTGAGCATCCGGTGCTCGCGCGGTTCGGCGAGGGTGATCGCCACGCCCTCCCGGCCGGCCCGGCCCACCCGGCCGATCCGGTGCACGTACGACTCCGGCGCCGACGGGACGTCGTAGTTGACCACGTGGCTGAGCTGCTCGACGTCCAGCCCGCGGGCCGCCACGTCGGTCGCCACCAGCAGGTCGGCGGTGCCCGCCCGCAGCCGGCCCATCACCCGGTCCCGCTGCTCCTGGCTCATTCCGCCGTGCAGCGCCTCGGCCCGGTAGCCCCGGCCGTTCATCGTCTCGGTGAGCCGGTCCACCTCCTCCCGGCTGCGGCAGAACACGATCGCCGCGGTCGGCGACTCCACGTCCAGCACCCGGCCCAGGGCGGCCGGCTTGTGCGCCCGCGCCACGATGTACGCGCTCTGCCGCACCCGGGGCGCCGCGCCGGCCACCGGCCGCTCGCGCTCGATCTGGATGCGGACCGGGTCGGTCAGGTGCTGGCGGGCCAGCCCGTCGATCCGCGCTGGCATGGTCGCCGAGAAGAGCACCGTCTGCCGGTCGGCGGGGGCGTGCTCCAGGATCGCCTCGATGTCCTCGGCGAAACCCATGTCGAGCATCTCGTCGGCCTCGTCCAGCACCACCGTCGCCAGCGAACTTAGCCGCAGGGTGCCCCGGGCGATGTGGTCCAGCGCCCGGCCCGGCGTCGCCACCACCACGTCCACGCCCAGGTCCAGGGCGCGCAACTGCCGGCCGATCGGCTGGCCGCCGTAGATCGGCAGGACCCGGGTGCCGAGGTCCTTGCCGTACCGGTGGAACGCCTCGGAGACCTGTACCGCCAGCTCCCGGGTGGGCACCAGCACCAGCGACACCGGATCCCCGCCCGTGCGTTCGTCGGGCAGCCGCTGCAACAGCGGCAGGGCGAAGGCGGCCGTCTTGCCCGTGCCCGTCGCCGCCTGGCCGAGCAGGTCCTGGCCGGCGAGCAGGGGTGGGATCGCCTCCCGCTGGATGGGGGTCGGCTCCTCGTAGCCGAGCGCGCTCAGCGCGCCCAGCAGTTCGGCGCGCAGCCCGAGATCCGCGAAGGCGGTCGCCGCGTCGGCGTCGTCGGGGATGGTGGCGTCGGTCGGGGTTGGTGCGGAACTCATGCGTCAAGCCTTTCATCACCGCCGAGGGGCGATCGCGGCGACCGGCACAACCGTCGGCCCGGCCACCTTCCAGGGCCCCGGTCAGCTCGCCTCGACGGGTACCCGGGCCTCGGCGAGCAGCGCCGGACCGGCGTACGCGACCGGGGTGGGGGCCGGTGCCGGACGCAGGGTCGCCAGTTGCTCGGCGCTGAGCGCGTACACCACCCGGCCCAGGCCGGAGCGGTCGATCGCCGTCGCGCACATGCCGCACGGCTGGCAGCTCGTGTACATGGTGGCGACGGCGGCCGCCTCGGCAGCCAGGTGCCGGGCCGCCCAGCGGGCCAGCTTCAGTTCCGGATGCGCGGTGATGTCGTCGTCGGTGCGCTCGGTGTTGACCTCCTCGGCCACCACCCGCCCCTCCGCGTCGACCAGCAGCGACCCGAACGGGCCGTCCCCCGCGTCCCGGGCGGTCGCGGCCAGTTCGATGGCCCGGCGCAGGTGACGTTCGTCGGTCTCGGTCAGCACGCTCATCCGGTGCGTATTCCCCACCGGGCGTCGCGGCACACCGCCGACGACTAGCCTGGCGGCGTGCGTACGGTCGAACTGCTCTGCTCGCCGGAGCTGGAGGAGACGGTACGGGCAGCCTGGCACCGGCTGGCCGAGGCCGGGCTGCCCAGCCTGGCGCGCAACTCCCACCCCACCAACCGGCCGCACCTGACCCTCGCCTCGGTCGACGCGTTTCCGCCCGGGGCCGAGCAGCGCCTCGCCGACCTCTGCGCCGCGGCGCTGCCCCTGCCCGTCCGCGTCGACCGGGTGGCGGTGCTCGACGGGAGCGCCCCGCTGGTCTGGCTGGTCCGGCCCGCGCCGCAGCTGGTCGCCCTGCACGGCGCGGTCTGGGACGTGCTCGCCGAGGCGCCCGGCCCACGCCCGTGGCACCTGCCGGGGCGCTGGATTCCGCACCTGAGCCTGGCCCTGCGGTTCCGGGACGGCGACCGGCGCAGAGCCCGGGCGGTGGCTGGGCTCGACCGTCCCGCCGGGGAGTTCGTCGCGGCGCGCAGCTACGACGGCGACACCCGTACCGTCAGCGACCTGGACCCGGCAGGCCCGCTCCTGTCCGGTTGACCCGGCCGGCCCACCACACGGTGCGGTCGGTGCCGAACTGTTCCTGTGTCAGCCTGGGGGCATGAGCACGACCAGCATCGACGGCCGCGCGATGGCGGGTCTCG
>Ga0187815_10001584_pt1 | contig 10737 bp, 8 predicted proteins | sample NC_S_5_FD_132962 | JGI IMG/M metagenome (GOLD analysis project Ga0187815, IMG submission 132962) | Wetland sediment microbial communities from Neuse River Estuary, North Carolina, USA - ASW-S_5 | ecosystem: Environmental > Aquatic > Freshwater > Wetlands > Sediment | place: USA: North Carolina...
CACCGGCAACTACCACCAGATCAACAGCCGCACCTACACCGACATCGGCCTGATGACCGCCGATCCCGAGATCGGCGAGGACCTGCACAAGGTGTTCCAGCAGCTCTCCGGGCTGGGCCCGCGCATCGCGCTGAAGCGCCTGCTGCACTCGCCGTTCACCCTCTATGCCGGCGTGATGGAACGCATCGAGCGCGAGACGGAACTGGCCCGTGCCGGCCGTCCCGCGCGCATCGTGGCCAAGCTCAACGCACTCAACGAGGCGCACGTGATCGAGGCGCTGTACCGCGCCTCGCAGGCCGGCGTGGAGATCGACCTGATCGTGCGCGGAGCCTGCACCCTGCGGCCCGGCCTGCCCGGCGTCTCCGAACGCATCCGGGTGCGCTCCATCGTCGGACGCTTCCTCGAGCACAGCCGGGTGTACTGGTTCGGCAACGACGGCGCGCCGGAGATCTACTGCGCCAGCGCCGACTGGATGGAGCGCAACCTGATGCGCCGGATCGAGATCGCCTTCCCCATCCGCGACCCCGACCTGGCCGCCCGCGTGTACGCGGAAACCCTCGCCAACAGCCTCGCCGACAACACCCAGGCGTGGCTGCTCGACAGCGACGGCCGCTACCACCGGGCCACACCCGGCCGGCACGCGCCCTACAGCGCACAGCAGGCGCTGCTGGACAAGCTGTGCCCGTGAGTGCGGCATTGCGGCATCATGTGCGTCGCGGCGCATCTCCGTGCCGACAAGGAACCCGCGCTTGAGCCAGGCCGACCAGACCCCGATCCGCGATGGCGAGCTGCTCGCCGCGGTGGACATGGGCTCGAACAGCTTCCACCTGATCGTGGCGCGCATGGAGCATGGCGAGCCGCGGGTGATCGACCGGCTGCGCGACAGCGTGCGCATGGCCGCGGGCCTGCGCAGCGACGGCTCGCTCGACGCCGACCGCCGCGCCCGCGCGATGGACTGCCTGGCGCGCTTCGGCCAGCGCATCGCCGGCCTGCCCTCGCAGCGGGTGCGCGCGGTGGCCACCAATACGGTGCGCCGGCTGGCCGCGCCGCAAGCCTTCCTCGGCACCGCCGAGGCCGCGCTGGGCCACCCGATCGAAGTGGTGTCGGGCCGCGAGGAAGGCCGCCTGATCTTCCTGGGCGCCGCGCACGACCTGCCCGCATCGCGCGAGCCGCGGCTGGTCATGGACGTGGGCGGCGGCAGTACCGAGTTCATCATCGGCCGCGGCCTCGCGCCGCTGCACACCGAGAGCGTGCAGGCCGGCTGCATCGCCTCCACGCTGCGCTTCTTCCCCGGCGGCAAGCTCAACCGCAAGCGCTGGCAGCGCGCGCGCGGCGAGATCGGCGTGTTGCTGCAGCAGTTCGCCGAGGATTACCGCGAATCGGGCTGGCAGGACGCCTACGGCTCCTCCGGCAGCGCCAAGGCGATCGGCGCGGTGGTGCAGGCGATGAAGCTCAGCGACGACGGCATCACGCCCGCCGCGCTGGTCGGGTTGCGCGACGCGATCCTGGCGCAGGGCACCATTGCCGCGCTGAAACTGCCCGGCCTGGTGGAGGAACGCGCGCCGGTGCTCGCCGGCGCGGTGGTGATCTTCGAGGCCGCGTTCGAGGCGCTGGGCATCACGCGCATGCGCGTGTGCGAGAGTTCGATGCGCGAGGGCCTGCTGTGGGACCTGCTCGGCCGCGCCGCCGGCAGCGACCCGCGCACCGGCAGCATCGATGCGCTGGCCAGCCGCTACGGTGTCGACCGCGCCCAGGCGCGGCGCGTGGAATCCACCGCGCTGCAGCTGTTCGACCAGGTCGCCAAGGCCTGGAAGCTGGACAGCGAAGCGCGCGAGTGGTTGTCCTGGGCCGCGCGCGTGCACGAGATCGGCCTCGCCATCGCACACAGCCAGCACCACCACCATGGCGCCTACATCCTGCGTCATGCCGACCTCGCCGGCTTCTCGCGGCAGGAGCAGCAATTGCTGGCCGCCGTGGTCGAGCTGCACCGGCGCAAGCCGGACAAGGCGGTGATCGCCACGCTGCCCCAGCGCTACCGCCAGCTGGCCCGTTACACCACGGCGCTGTTGCGCCTGGCGGTGCTGTTCCGCCGTGGCCGCCGCGCCGAATCGCTGCCGCCCATGAAACTCGCCGCCACCCGCCAGCGGCTGCGCCTGCAGCTGTCGGCGGCATGGCTGGAGCAGCACCCGCTCAGCGAGGCCGACCTGCAGCAGGAACAGGCGCCGATGGCGGAACTGGGCCTGGAGCTGGAATTGTCCGCGGCTTGAATCCCTGGTCGCGACCACCGGACGGGCGGCCATCCCTGGCTGCACACCGGCAGGGGTGCGATTCGTCCCGGATCGCTGAGGCATGGCAAGTGGCGGCAGGTTCCAGACTCTCGCTCCGCCCTTGCGCCACTGGCGGCGATCCCTGGCCGGGCTCCCCAATGAAAGCTGAACTTCGGGGGCACGCACGCGCGCGGCCCGCGTATCATGCGCGGATACTTCGGACCGCCTGACGCCATGCCCAAGCTCAAAGTCGCCCTGCTGCTCCTGTCCGCCATCCTGCTCGCCCCCGCACTAGAGGCCCAGGACGCCAAGCCGGCGCCCGCCGCGGCCAATCCCGAGGTGGTGCTGCACACCTCGCAGGGCGACATCACGCTGGAGCTGTACCCGGACAAGGCGCCGAAGAGCGTGGCGAACTTCCTGCAGTACGTGCGCGCCGGCTTCTACGCGGGCACGGTGTTCCACCGCGCGATCCCCGGCTACCTGGTGCAAGGCGGGCTGTACACGCGCGAGCTGCAGCCGCGGCGCACCCGCCCGGCGATCCCCAGCGAGGCGGACAACGGCCTCTCCAACCTGCGCGGCACGGTGGCGGTGGCGCGCGGCGCCGACCCGAACTCCGGCACCTCGCAGTTCTTCATCAACCTGGTGGACAACCGCCGGCTGGATTTCGTAGGCAACCAGAGCGGACTCACCTGGGGCTACGCGGTGTTCGGCAAGGTGATCAAGGGCATGGACGTGGTCGACAAGATCGCCGCGCTGCCCACCCGCGGCATCGGGCCGTTCGCCGCGGACGTGCCCAATCCGCTGGTGGTGATCGAGGGCGCCCAGGTCGTCGGCGAAGCCGCGCCCGCCGCCGCGGCCAGCGCAGCCGCCCCGGCCACACCTGCAGCCGGCGCGCCCAGGCCCGCGAAACGCGCCGCCCGCAAGCCGGCGCAGGGCGGCTGATGGGCACCCTGTTCATCGCCGACCTGCACCTGGACGACAGCCGGCCGCAGATCACCGCGCTGTTCGAACGCTACCTCGCCAGCGACGAGGTGCGCCGCGCCGATGCGCTGTACATCCTCGGCGACCTGGTCGAGGCCTGGATCGGCGACGACGACGACGCGGAACTGCCGCGGCGCATCGCCGCCGCCACCGGCGCCGTGCGCGAGGCCGGCGTGCCCGTGTATTTCATGGCCGGCAACCGCGACTTCCTGCTTGGCGCGGACTACGCCCGCCGCGCCGGTTTCGAACTGCTGGATGACGGCACCGTGCACACGCTGTACGGCCGCCCCACGCTGCTGATGCACGGCGACGTGCTGTGCACCGACGACACGGCCTACCAGGCGGTGCGCAGGCAGGTGCGCGCGCCGGAGTGGAAGGCGCAGATCCTCGCGATGCCGCTGGAGGCGCGCCGCGCCTTCGCCGCGAAATCGCGGGCGGAAAGCCGCGCCCACACCGGCAGCACGATGGAAGCCGTCATGGACGTCAATGCCGGTGCGGTGGCCGAGTCGATGCGCCAGGCCGGCACGACGCGCCTGATCCACGGCCACACCCACCGCCCCGCGATCCACCGCTTCGAGCTCGACGGCCAGCCGGCCGAACGCATCGTGCTGGGCGACTGGTACGAGCAGGGTTCGGTATTGCGCCTGGACGCCGACGGCGTGGAATTGCGCGGCCTGCCGGTGAGCTAAAAAGCACCCGCAGGAGCGGCTTCAGCCGCGACAGGTACCAGGAATCGCGGCTGAAGCCGCTCCTACGACGCTCCTACAATTGCTTCAAGCGACGACCGACGTCACTCAGCGCCGCCGCACCTTGCTCTTGGACACGTACCAGGTGCCCAGCAGGAAATCCCACAGCGGCGAGGTGACGCCGTAGTTCTTGTCGGGATGGTGGTGGTGCACGTGGTGCACCGCCGCCCACTTGCGTGCCAGCGGGTGGCTGAAGCGGCGGCGGTGGATGATCAGGTGGCTGAAGCCATACATCGCATAGCCCAGCGCAATCGCCCCGGCGAGCAGCAGCGCGATGGCCAGGGGCAGCACCAGCGCCAGCGCGGCCGCGAGCAGCAGCACCACCGCCGGCGGGAAGAAGAACGGCAGCGAGTCGAAACCCAGCGGCTTCTCGTGATGCAGGGTGTGGCCTTCCTCGAACAGCGGTACCGGCCCGTGGAACAGCCAGCGATGGAAGGCGTACTCGATGAAGCTGAAGGCAAAAAGCCCGGCCAGCACTACCAGCACCGCTTGCAGCGGGTGGCTGTGGCCCACCCAGAACGCCGCACCGAGCAGGGCGAAGCTGACCACGAAATCGGCGGCCTGGCCGACCCAGTAATTCGCACGGGTGGACGACATGCGGGCGATGGCCTGCAGCACGCCTCGGCCGCGGGCCTCCCCCGATTCCGTCGACGGGCGCATGGTCTCACCCATGGGCAAGCCTCGCGCGTATCCGGTTTGCCTGGCCTCGATCCCGCGTCATCCTGCACCCCTTCGACCGTTTCCACGGCAGTTCCATGGCTGCCTTCACGGCGGCATCACCGCCCGCGCAAGCTTACCGCGCCGCGCCCGGTGGCGGGCATGGCGCCGATTCTGCCGCCTCACGCGGTATTCAGTCGCGGGCGGAGCGCCGGCACGATTATTCCAGCAGTTGCCCGATCCGCGCATCCTGCTCGTTCCACAAGGCATTGATCCAGGACTGGAAACGCTGCCGGAATACCTCGTCGCGCTCGTAGTCGCCACGCAGGCCGGGCTCGATCGGGCGCTGGCGCAGGCTTACCCGCACCTCGCGCAGGCGCCCTGCGATCAGGTCGGAAAGGCTGCACGGACCGCCGGGGTAGACGATGGCGACCTCGAGGATGGCCTGCAGGCCGTCGCCCATCGCGTCCAGCACGAAGGCCACGCCGCCGGCCCGCGGCCGCAGCAGGTGGCGATACGGCGAGCCCTGCGCGTCGTGCTTGGCCGGCGTGTAGCGCGTACCTTCCACGAAGTTCATCACCGATACCGGCAACTGGCGGAATTTCGCGCAGGCGCGGCGGGTGGCCTCCCGGTCCTTGCCCTGCAGCTCGGGATGCTTCGCCAGGGTTTCCCGCGAATAGCGCTTCATGAAGGGGAAATCCAGCGCCCACCACGCCGGCCCCATCAGCGGCACCCAGATCAGCTGGCTCTTCAGGAAGAAGCGCAGGAACGGGATGCGTCGGTTCAGTATCTTCTGCAGCACCGGGATGTCCACCCAGCTCTGGTGGTTCGCCAGCACCAGGTAATTCGCATCGCGGCGCAGGCCGTCCAGCCCGTCCACCTGCCAGCGGATGCGCGTGAACAGCTCGAACAGCGTGTTGTTGACGGCGATCCAGCTCTCCGCGATCGCCACCAGGGCGCGCGAGCAGGCGCGCCTGAACCCGGCCAGCGGCAGCAGCAGCTTGGCCAGGGTCAGCACGAACAGCGGCAGCACGTGCAGCAGCACGTTGAGCACGAGCAGCAGCACGACCAGCGGCACGCGGATCAGGCCGGGCAGAGAAGCGAACATCGGAAACCCTGTGGCGGACATGGCCCAAGCATAAAGGCCCGGGGCAGCGTCCCGGGGCTGCCGGGACGGCACTGCGTCAACTCATCGCAGCAAGCGGCGTACCTTGAGCAGGGCCGCCACGAAGGCGTCGACCTCCTCGTGCGTGTTGTAGAACGCCAGCGAGGCGCGCAGCGTGGCCGGCACGCCGTAGAACTGCATCAGCGGGTGCGCACAGTGGTGGCCGGAGCGCACCGCCACGCCCTCGAGGTCGAGCAGGGTGGCGAGATCGGTGGCCTGCGCGCCCTCGACCAGGAACGAGATCACCGGCTCCTTCTCCTGCGCCTCGCCGAAGATGCGCAGGCCCGGGATCTCGCGCAGCCGCGCGGTGGCATGGTCGAGCAGGGACTGCTCCTGGGCACGGATCGCCGCGAAGCCCAGCGACTCGTAGTAGCCGATCGCGGCGCTCACGCCGGCGAAACCGGCGATGTTCGGCGTGCCCGCCTCGAAGCGGTGCGGCGGCTCGGCGAACGTAGTACCCGAGAACCTCACCTCGCGGATCATCTCGCCGCCGCCGAAGAACGGCGGCATCGCGTCCAGGTGCTCCTTGCGCGCCCACAGCGCGCCGGTGCCGGTGGGCGCCAGCATCTTGTGGCCGGTGAGCGCGTAGAAGTCGCAGCCCAGCGCCTGCACGTCCACCGGGCGGTGCGGCGCGGCCTGCGAACCGTCCACGAACAGCGGGATGCCGCGCCGGCGGCATTCTTTCGCCAGTTCGCGCACCGGATTCACCGTGCCCAGCACGTTGGAGACGTGGCCCACGCAGGCCAGCTTCACCTCGGGCGTGAGCAACTCGATGTATTTCTCGACGATCAGCTCGCCGTCCGTGGTGATCGGCGCCGCCTTCACGGTGGCTCCCGCGCGGGCGGCCACGATCTGCCACGGCACGATGTTGGCGTGGTGCTCCATCGTGGTGGTGAGGATCGCGTCGCCGGGCTGCAGCCGCGGCAACGCGTAGCTGTAGGCCACCAGGTTCGCCGCCTGCGTGGTGCCTGAGGTCAGCACCAGCTCGTTGCGCGAGGGCGCGTGGATGAAGCGCGCCAGCGCGTCGCGCGCGCCCTCGTAGGCTGCAGTGGCTTCCTCGCCCAGCAGGTGCACGGCGCGCGACACGTTGGCGTTGTGCTCGCGGTAGTGGCGATCCACCGCCTCGATCACCTGCCGCGGCTTCTGGCTGGTGTTCGCGTTGTCGAGGTACACCAGCGGCTTGCCGTGCACCGTGCGCGCGAGCAGCGGAAAATCCGCGCGGATGCGCTGGACGTCGAAGGCGGCGGGCGTATTGGGGTGGGCGTTCATCTCGGCGGATTCCGTATCAGAGGCTAGGCTGTTGCAGGAGCACACTCGGTGCGCGATGGCTCCGGCGCTCGATCAAAGCAAAGGCATTCGCGCACAGGGTGCGCTCCTACACCGCCAGCCGCGCGGCAAGATGCTCGCGCAAGGCCGCGTTCGGCAGGTCGTCCAGCATCGCGCGGCAGAAGGCGGCGGTGAGCAGGGCGCGCGCCTCGGCCTGCGGGATGCCGCGCGAGCGAAGGTAGAACAGCGAGCGCTCGTCCAGCTGACCGACCGTGGCACCATGCGCCGCCTTCACCTCGTCGGCGTAGATCTCCAGCTCCGGCTTGGTGTCGATCTCGGCCTGACCGGACAGCAGCAGGTTCTTGTTGCTGAGGCTGGCGTCGCTGCCGTCGGCGCCGGGCGCCACCAGGATCGCGCCTCGGAACACACCACGCCCGCGCTGATCCGCCACGCCGCGCCAGACCGATTCCGAAGCCGTGTCCAGCGCCTGGTGGCGGATCGCCAGCTGGGTGTCGATGTGCTGGCGCCCGCGCGGCATGAACACGCCGCGCGTGTCCAGCCGCGCGCCGTTTCCCGCCAGCTCCGCGCGCAAGTCGTGGCGCACCAGGGAGCCACCCAGTTCCAGCACGTGCAGCACGGCCTTCGCCCGCGCGCCCAGCTGCAGCCGGCTGCGGCGGATCAGGCTGCTGCCCGCGGCCGCCTGCTGGAACAGCACGTGGCGCAGCACGGCGCCATCGCGCAGCACGGTGTCGCTTACCGTCGTGCCCAGGTGCTGCTGCTCGCCGCCGCCGGCATGGTGTTCCACCAGCGCCAGCTCGGCGCCCTCGCCCAGCTCGATCACGTGGCGCAGGTGCCAGGCCAGCTCGGCCTCGGCGGGTGTACCCAGGAACACGAGATGCACCGGCGCGGCGATCTTCGCGCCTGCCGCCACCTTCAGCATCACGCCGTCGGCGGCCAGCGCGGCGTTCAGGCGCACGAAGGCATCGCCCTGCTCCGGCTCGTGGCGCGACAGCACGAAGCGCAGCGGCCCGGCGTCCTGCTGCAGCGCCTGCGCCAGCGGCTGCAGCGTGAGCCCGGTCGGCAACGCGTCCAGCGCGGAGAGGTCGGCGCGGAACACGCCATTGACGAACACCAGCCGCGGCCCGTCCACGCCCGGCAACGCGAACGCGGCCGGATCGATCGCGCGCGTCGCTGCCTGCGCATCGCCGTTGGCATAGCGGCGCTGGCCCAGTGCGCGCAGCGCGGTGTACTTCCATGCCTCCATCCGCGTGTCGGGCAGGCCTGCCGCGGCGAAGGCGGCGCGGTGCTCGCGGCGCAGCGCGTCCAGCCAGGTGATGCCGCTGGCCGGCAGCGGCGCGTCCAGCAGCGACGCCACGAAGGGCACAGGGGCCGGCTGGCTCATGCCGTCGCCCCGGCCGGCTCGCTGTGCTCGCGCACCCAGGCGTAGCCGTGCTCTTCCAGCTTCAGCGCCAGCGTCTTGTCGCCGCTTTCCACGATGCGGCCGCCGGCCAGCACGTGCACGAAATCGGGTTCGATGTAGTCGAGCAGGCGCTGGTAATGGGTGATGACCAGGAACGAGCGCGCGGGCGACCGCAGCGCGTTGACGCCTTGCGCCACCTGCTTCAGCGCATCGATGTCCAGGCCCGAGTCGGTCTCGTCGAGGATCGCCAGCTTCGGCTCCAGCACGGCCATCTGGAAAATCTCGTTGCGCTTCTTCTCGCCGCCCGAGAAACCCTCGTTCACCGCGCGGTGCAGCAGCTCGTCGGAGATCTGCATCACCTTGAGCTTCTCGCGCACCAGCTTGAGGAACTGCATGGAATCCAGCTCCTGCTCGCCGCGCGCCTTGCGCTGGGCGTTGAGCGCGGCGCGCAGGAAATAGGTGTTGTTGACGCCGGGAATCTCCACCGGGTACTGGAACGCGAGGAACACGCCGGCGGCGGCGCGCGCCTCCGGTTCCAGCGCCAGCAGGTCGATGCCGTCGTAGATGACCGAGCCGGCGGTGACCTCGTAGCCCTCGCGGCCGGAAAGCACGTTGCCCAGCGTGGACTTGCCGGCGCCGTTCGGCCCCATGATGGCGTGCACCTCGCCCGGGTTCACGGTGAGCGTGAGGCCCTTGAGGATTTCCTTGCCCGCGACACGGGCATGCAGGTTTTCAATCTTCAGCATGGTGGTTCCTGGTCTTGAGCCCCCCTCCCCCTGGGAGAGGGGTTGGGGTGAGGGTTCGGCAGGAACGGGATCCTCCGCTCCGCCCGTACCCTCATCCGCCCTTACTTGCGCCATCCCTGTCGCTCGCCCCTTCGGGCCAGCTTCGCTGTTCCGCAGGCGCATCCTGCGCCTGCAGGTCGGGCACCTTCTCCCAAAGGGAGAAGGGAAAAGCATCAGCCAACGGCACCCTCGAGGCTGACTTCCAGCAGCTTCTTCGCCTCCACCGCGAATTCCATGGGCAGCTCGCGGAACACCTGCTTGCAGAAGCCGTCGACGATCATCGAGACGGCGTCTTCCTCGCCGATCCCGCGTGAGCGGCAGTAGAACATCTGGTCGTCCGAGATCTTCGAGGTGGTGGCCTCGTGTTCGACGATCGCGCTGGGGTTCTTCACTTCCATGTACGGGAAGGTGTGCGCGCCGCACTTCTTGCCGATCAGCAGCGAGTCGCACTGGGTGTAGTTGCGCGCGCGTTCGGCGCCCTTCTCCACCTTCACCAGGCCGCGGTAGCTGTTGTTGCTCCTGCCTGCGCTGATGCCCTTGGAGACGATCTTCGACTTGGTGTCCTTGCCGATGTGGATCATCTTGGTGCCGGTGTCGGCCTGCTGGTAATGATGGGTGAGCGCCACCGAGTGGAACTCGCCCACCGAACGGTCGCCGCGCAGCACCACGGAAGGGTATTTCCAGGTGATCGCCGAGCCGGTTTCCACCTGGGTCCAGCTGATCTTGCTGTCGTCGCCCCGGCAGTCGCCGCGCTTGGTGACCAGGTTGTAGATGCCGCCCACGCCGTTCTCGTCGCCGGGGTACCAGTTCTGCACGGTGGAGTACTTGATCTGCGCGCGCTCCAGCGCCACCAGTTCCACCACCGCGGCATGCAGCTGGTTCTCGTCGCGCTTGGGCGCGGTGCAGCCTTCGAGGTAGGAGACGTGGGCGCCTTCCTCGGCCACGATCAGGGTGCGTTCGAACTGGCCGGTGTTCTGCGCGTTGATGCGGAAGTAGGTGGACAGTTCCATCGGGCAGCGCACGCCCTTTGGGATGAACACGAAACTGCCGTCGGAGAACACCGCCGAATTCAGCGCGGCGAAGAAGTTGTCGCCGGCCGGCACCACGCTGCCCAGGTACGTCTGCACCAGTTCGGGATGCTCGCGGATCGCCTCGCTCATCGAGCAGAAGATCACGCCGGCCTCGGCCAGCTGTTTGCGGAAGGTGGTGCCCACCGAGACCGAATCGAACACCGCGTCCACCGCCACGCCGGCCAGCGCGGCCCGCTCGTGCAGGGGCACACCCAGCTTCTCGTAGGTTTCGAGCAGGGCGGGATCGACCTCGTCCAGCGACTTCGGCGCCTTCTTCGGCGCGGCGTAGTAGCTGATCGCCTGGTAGTCGATCGCATCCATCTTCAGCTTGGCCCAGTCCGGCTGCGGCATGGTCAGCCAGTGGCGGTAGGCGGCCAGGC
>Ga0187815_10001585_pt1 | contig 10735 bp, 8 predicted proteins | sample NC_S_5_FD_132962 | JGI IMG/M metagenome (GOLD analysis project Ga0187815, IMG submission 132962) | Wetland sediment microbial communities from Neuse River Estuary, North Carolina, USA - ASW-S_5 | ecosystem: Environmental > Aquatic > Freshwater > Wetlands > Sediment | place: USA: North Carolina...
GTTGTCGCAGTACCCGTAGTCGCCACCCCACAGGCTCCCGCCAGCCAAGGCGTCGAGCTCACCTTTGATGTTGGATCCGGTTCCCGACGCCGCTGACCCTGTCTGGGCTGTGGAAACTCCCGCGAACATCAGGAAGACCGCAGCCAGCACGATGCAAGAACGTAGTCTAGAACTAACCATCGTTTCCTCCGTGTTCATGTGTGAAATAGAGTGGCTACGCGCACGTCTTGCGCACCCATCTCCACAACCGGTGCCTGGTTTACATCAAGTGAGCAACTACCCCGGGGACAATGACGAGCGCACCCTCCGGTCGACGGCGCCTTGGGCGTTCGGCCATTCCAGATTAGGATGTTCTCTGGGTCCTAGTTCTCACTAAGAAGACGCTTGCGCCCGAAAACAGGCAAGCCACCTAAGACGGATTGCCCCGATCCAAGCAGCATAGAGCTGCTCGGTTCCGGAACCGCTGTCGGAGGACAAGGAACGCTAGTAGCGCCAACAGTGCAGCCCCTGGGCCAGTACGCACAACCCCCTGTGGGTCTAGCAGGTCGTTTGCCATACCTCCGAGGATCGTATCTTACTGAAAACAAAAGTATGACTCCGAACCTTATGAGCCGATAGGTGCATAATTTTACCCCTTTGTACCAAGCCCCTTCACGCGGGACGCAAACTCCCGATAAACGCTGCCGGTAAAGTTGGTTCCAGTGCCAAGATGTCCGGTTGCCGAGCCAAACAACTTTTAGCGGGAGCGGCGCGTTGGTTGGGCGATGCGGGCGATTTTGGGTGAGGCGAGCGAGCCGGTGATGCGATAGGACGGCTCGGCGGATTTTGGCGCGGGCGAGACGAAGTGAAGGCGGAGATCGAGATCGCGGTTGAAACCGATCGCGCCGGAGCCGGCGATGTCGGGGCCCGGGGCGGCGAGCGACAAATTCTGGACCTGGATCGTTCGCGACGAGCACGTGAAGGACGCCGAAGCCGTCGAGAAGCGGCTGACACCTGGAACGACAGCGGAGGCACGCAATGCGGATACGATGTCGATGCCGTGGATCGTGGGGCTCGCGAAATCGGCTTGGCCCTGGCATCCGAGCGAGGCGACGAGATCGGCGCGTGTAGCGCCGCTGGCGGTGAATGAGATTTTGCCGTCGGCCGAGCCGTCGAAGAGATTCGCAAGGCCGGGCGACGGGGCGGTGAGCGTGGAGAGATCGACGCGCGAAAAGGCGGCGTTCACTTTATACGAGGGCGGGGCTTGCAGATCGGCGACGAGCGAGCCCGCGAGCGTGCCGCCGTCAACCTCGCCGGTGGCATTGGCGAGTTCGACGTGACGGCCACCGATTTTCAGATTGGCCTGCAGATGGTGCACGGCGAGCGGCGGCAATGTGAATTCGTCGAGGCTAAGACGCCCGCTGGCACGCAGGGCTTCCGGCACGGCAACCGCGGGAAGGAGCGGATTGAGAAACGGGAGCATGCGGTCGAGAAAGCTTTCGCGCCAGAGCGGATTGAGCCAGCGGTCGAGGTCCGCGCCGGAGAGAGTGTCCGCGGAGAGAATGAACTGCCACTCGGGCTCGATGTCCGTGCGATCGAAGCTGCCGCTCCATTCCGCTCCAAATGCGCGCGCGGACTTGAGTGCAATCTCCTGTTTTCCCGGCTTGAGCTCCGCGCGCGCGTGAATCTGGTCGATCGGTTGATTCAAGAAAGGTGCGTGAAGCGCTGCGCCGTCGGCTGCATCTGATGCGCCGAATTCGATCCAGCCGGTGGGGTGGACACGCCACGGCACGTCCGTTCCGCTCCAGAGGAGATCGCAGGAGACAGGTCCCGCAAGATCCCAGCCGCGCGAGATATTGAGGCCCAGGGCGCCCGCCGCCGAGACGAGGTCGCGCATGTCGCGGCCGCTTCCCGCAACGTGCCAGACGGGCAAGGCGCCGCGCGTGGCTTTCGTCGCAACGCTTAGCTGGAAGGAACCATCGGAGGGAGCCGCGACAGCGCGAGCGGAACGAGTGCTCGCCACACGATTGGCGGCGACGAAAGAAAGCGTGGCGGGCGGGACGGAAATGATTCCGTGATCGTATCGAAACTGTAGACGCCCCAGGTGGGCCGGAGCCTGAAGGCTCGCGCCGGTGAGCTCCGCGCCTTCACTCAAGCCGACCACATTCACGACGCGCAAGGGCCAGCCGTCAAGATTGCCGCGAACGGCGACAACCCCTTGCGCCCCGACGTCGTCCGCGACGTTGGAGTGGAAGGCGCGCAGCCAGTCGAGGAGATCCCCGACGTTGATCTGCGAAGACGTAACGGCAATTTGAACCGGGGGAGCCAGTTCCTTCGGAGGCGTGCGGGGATGACCCCATGAAATCCGGCCGGCGGCGTGCAGATTCGAGTGCGGGGCTTCCAGCGCCGCGTCGCTGAATTCAAGGAATGAAGTTGCCGGATTCCAGCGGGCCTGCGCGATGAGACTGAGCGAGGGATTATCGGAGCGCGACGCCAGGTCCCAGCGATGGAGTTCGCCGAGTTGCACAGCGCCTCGAAGGGCCCACGTGCCGTCGGGTTCCTCTGTTTTTGCGTTGAGGTCGAGCGCGAGCGTGCCCCGGATGCCGTCATCGTCGTCGCTGGCAAGGCGCAGCACATCCGAAAGCGAAGCGTCGCTCCACGAAAGATCGAGCGCCGCGGGGCGCAGGCGCGAAGAAGTGCCGCCGACGTGGCCTGAGACGTGAATCGTCCCCACCTGCTGCAGCAGGACCGCGGCGCGCCAGGGCGTCGCGTCCAAATCGATGCGCCAAAGGCCGGGACTATCGGTTTCGACGCTGCCGCTCACGCCGACGAAAGCGAATGGGAGCTTATCGTCTCCCCGCTTGAAGTTGACTCTGCCGCCATCGATCTCGATCCTGCGAAAGCGCAGCCGCGAGGACGGCAAGGACGGGCCCACGGCAACGGGCGGCGCGGCATTTTCGCTGGGACGGGGCAGCCATTCGGCGACGTTCCACTCGCCGGCGGAATCGCGGACGAGGTTCAGGCTCGGATGCGAAAGAGAGAGCGTGCCGAGTTCGATGCGGCCGCGAAGAAGGCTCTCCCAGCGGAGACGGACCGAGATCGAATCGGCGCGGAGGAAATACTCGTGGCCGAAACGCTGGTCTTCGTCGACTCTGATCGAATTCGCCACGAGCGAAGGGCCATCCCAAAAACTGAAATCGTAGCTGCCGACTTCCACGGGGCGGCCGAAGGCGGCTTCGAGATGCTCCGTCAGTTTTCGCTGCAAGGGGCTGTGGCGAATCAGCAAAGAAATAGCGAAGGAAGCCAGCCAAAGCAACGCCAGCAGAACGGCAAGCCATTTTAGCCAGCGAATCCAGGGGCGGCGCGGCGGCGGAGTCGAGTCAAGAGACTCGGGTGGTTCGACGGTCGGTGCGTAGGTGCCGGACACGGTGGATACAAATGAAGATACCACGGCGGGAAGCCGGCGCGGGCCTAGTGAACTTCGCGGAGCATGCGGTGCCAGCGCGTGCGGCTGGGCAGATGGGCGAGCGTGTCCTCGATGCCTAAGAGCGTGCCCGCGAGGCTGCGATCGGTGTAGTCGTCGGGCGTGGCGCGCACGGACCAGTAGATCAACATCGGGCGGCCCATGATGGCGTCGCGATCGACGAAGCCCCAGTAGCGGCTGTCGGAGCTATCGTCGCGATTGTCGCCCATCACGAAGTAGTGATCCGGCGGAACAATGAGCGAGTGGCCCTGGAGGTATTTGCCGATCTGCGCCGCCCATTCGGGGCGCAGGCGCTCCTCGAGGAGCGCCTGATCGAGCGGCGGGAAACTCTCGCCGAAGGGATCGTAGGCCTCACTGTGGACAGCATAGGGCTCGGAGAGAGGCTTGCCGTTGATGTAGACGACCTGATTCACGATGCGCAGGTGTTCGCCCGGGAGCCCGATGACGCGTTTGACGTAGTGGACGTGATCGTCGTAGGGAAATCGGAAGACGATGATGTCGCCACGGCGAACGGCTCGATAGGGCAGAAGCTTTTCGTACCACGCGCCGCGGCCGCCAAAGAGAAACTTGTTGACGAGGACGTGATCGCCGACGAGAAGAGTAGGTTCCATGGAGCCGGACGGAATCTTGAACGCCTGCAGGACGAACGTGGTGGCAAACAGCGCGAGGAGGATCGTGACCAGCAGCGACTCGAGGACCTCGGCAAGACCTCCGACGATCACCTTATGTACGGCTGCGGCCTTCGGCGGCGCGGAGGGCTCGGCTACGTTCGCGCTCGTTTCTGTTTCGATCGATTCCATTCAGGCGATCCCACAACTTTCTTCCAAGATTCCCAGTGCGATTCTAGCAGCTGCTTGTTCCGCTTCCTTCTTGCTGCGGCCCTCCGACGCGGAAAGCCTCTGGCCTCCATGCCAGACTTCCACCTCGAACGTTTTCTGATGCTCGGGCCCGGATGCGTGGCGGAGGCGGTATTCGGCCATGCCGAGCCCGCGCTGCTGAAGCCATTCTTGCAGCGCAGATTTGTGATCGGCGCGCTCGAGGCCTTCGACTCCTTCTTCGAGCGCGGGATCGAGCAAGCAGTGGCGCAAGAACGCCGCCGCCGGAGCCAAGCCGCCATCGAGATAGATCGCACCGAGAATCGCTTCGAACGCGTCGGCCAGCAGCCTCCTCTTTTCGCGGCCGCCCGTCTTTTCCTCGCCGGGGCCGAGACGCAAGTGATGGCCGAGTTGCAAGCGCTGTGCCGCCGCGTGGATCGAAGCCGCGCTCACAAGCCGGGCAAGTCCCTTCGAGAGATTACCTGCGTCCCACTGCGGAAAGGAAACAAGAAGCCGCTCGCTGGCCACGAGGCCGAGAACGCGGTCGCCGAGGAACTCGAGTCGCTCGTTATCGACGCCGCCCGCGCTCTGACGGAGGGAACGATGCGTGAGCGCGCGTTCGAGCCGGTCGGGGCGCTGGAAGCGATAGCCGAGCGTCGTTTCCAGCAACGCGCGCTCCTCATCGGTCATGTACGGCTGCCTCGTTCCCTATTTCTTCTGCGCGGCGAGCTGCTTGGCCTTATCCGCATTCTGCTTGCACGCATCCTGCAAGCTTCCCATGATCTGGCTGCAACGAGTATAAGCGTCCGCGGCCTCCGAAAAGTGGCCCGAGTTTTGGAGGCTGGCGCCCAGCGCGAAGAAATCGGTAGCATCGGGATTCGGGTTGCTCTGGGTGGCCTGCTGAAGCTCCTTGGCCGCGTTTTCGAAATCTTGACGGCGAAAATAGACGAGGCCCAGACCGCTGTGCGCTTCGGCGGTCTTCTCGAGTTTGATGGTGGCGAACTGCTCGTCCGTCATGCCGGGAGGCTTGGTGAGCGTGGGAATGTCCTTGATCGCGCGCTTTTCGTAGTCCTCGGCCTTGTCGAGCTGCTTACCGGCATCGGGTGTGTTGGGATCGATGACGTGCGGAATCACCCAACCGACCAGCGTGAGTATATCGACGTCATCCGGATTGATCGCGAGCGCTTCGTCCGAAATGAGGTAGAGATTCTTCCAATCCTGCTTCGTGTAGTAGGCCTGCGATAGGACCGCGTACACGGATTCGATATAGCTGCTCTTGGGATAGGTCTTGGCAAAATCCTCGCCGAGCTGGATCTTTTTGTCCGTATCCTGCGCGCTCGTGTCGAAGAACGCTTTGTAGGCAGCCTCTTCCTTGGGGTCCACCGTCAGAGGCGACGCCTCCAGCTCCTTCTGTTTCTGCTGCTGGGCCTGATTCGCCAGATTTTCGTTGTCCGGAATCGTGTTCGGATCGGTGGGCTGCTGCGCGTGGGAAACCCCGGCAAATGCTGTGGCTGCTGCGAGCGCGACGATGAGAATGCGAATCGTGTTTCGAACGGATGAAAGTGTCATCTGGCTGTCCCTTGTCGTTCCGTGATCGTTTCTAACCCTACTGCTTTGGCTGCGCGGCGAGATTTCTGGAATCGCTCGCACTTTGCTTGCAGCGGTCCACGAACGGGCCGCCGGCCTGGGCGGCGCAGCGGTCGTAAACATCAGCCGCCTCGGAATAACGCTTCAGGTTGTCCAGGTCGACGCCGAGGACGTAGAGATCCGTTTCGTCCGGATTGGGGAGACCGGAGATGGCCTGCTGAAGCTCCTTTACCGAAAGATCGAAATAGCCACGTCGAAAATAGACCAGACCCAGGGCGCTATGCGCCTTGTGGGCGTATTGGTCCTTCATGGCCTCGAACTGCTTATCGTTCATGTGGGAAGGCTTGTCCATTTTCGGTACGACGTCGATGGCATATTTCGAGTACTGCTCGGCCGTCGTCAGCAACTTTCCCGCATCGGGGTCATTCGGATTGTAAACGTGTGGGATGAGCCAGCCGACAGTGGTAAGAACGTAGACATCGTTGGGCTTCAAAGCCAGCGCGCTATCGGCCGTCGAATAGACATTCTTCCAGTCCTTGTTGGAATAATAGGCGTCCAACAGGCCAACTTCGACGGGCTCGTCGAGATAACTCTTGGGATATTTCTGCAGAAAGGTTGTACCGAGCTTAATCTTCTGGGCCGGCTCGGCCGCTTTGTAAAACTCCTTGTAGGCTGCCGTTTCCTTCGGATCTTCGTTCGTCTGGCGCTGGGCATCGACGAGAGCGCGCATGTCCGCCTCTTGGGAGTCGACCGACCGCGCGTCTCCGGGCGACGTCCCTCCGCTGATGCCTTGGCCGAGCGTTTGCGCGTGCGACGAAAGCGCAAGAACCAGAACTGCGCCACACAGAACGGCCAAATTGCGAATCGCAAAGCCTCGATGGATATTCATCTGGTATTCCTCCTCAGCAGAATGGAGAAAGCCGTCATACTTCCTCGATAGTTCCCGCTCCTTCACTTCGACTGCGGAATCTGCTTCTTCGCCGCGTCAGCGCTTTGTTTGCAGCGGTCCTGCAAAGGGCCGGCGATTTGGCCGCAACGGCCGTAGGCGTCGGCTGCGTCCGCAAAGCGGTTCAAATTCTGGAAGTCGATGCCGAGGACGTACAGGTCGGTCGCGTCGGGATTCGCGGCGCTCGGCGAGGACTGCTGAAGCTCCTTGGCCGAATTCTCGTAATCGCCGCGCCGAAAATCAACCAAGCCGAGCGCGCTGTGCGCCTGAATCGCGGCTTGAGTTTTGAACTCGGCGAATTGTGCGTCGTTCATATAGGAAGGCTTGCTCATCGCAGGCATGATCTCAATTGCGTGCTTTGCATAGGTTTCGGCCTTGTCGAGCAACTGGTCCGCGTCCGCATCGCCCGGCTGAGAGACATGCGGGATGATCCAGCCGACGGTCGTAAGGACGTAGAGGTCATCCGGCTTCAGCGCCAGCGACCTATCGGCGCTGGCATAGACATCCTTCCAATCTTGTTGGGCGTAATAGATGTTCAGCAACCCGACGTCAACCGGCTCGTCCAGCGCGCTTTTCGGATACTTTTGAAGGAAGCTATTCCCAAGTTCGATTTTCTTGGCCGGTTCATTCGCCTGGTAGAAAGCCTTATAGGCGTTCACCTCATGGGGGTCCTGGGCGCCACCTTGTCTCTGAACATCGGTGAGCATGTGAAGTTCGGTTTGCAAGGAATCAACGCCAGCGTTCACCGGCGTTGCCTGCTGGCCGCCCGCCACAGCCATTTGCGCGCGGGAAACGCTGGCAAAGGCAAAAAAGGCGGCGAACGCAATCGACAGCATGCGAACTGCCGACCCTGAGATTAGAGGCCTCATGTGATCGGTCCTCCTATTGCGGAATCGGGCCGGAGAAACTTGAACATGAGACGAATGGATCACTGTTGCGGTTCCTGATTTTCGCCGGCATGCGCGGGCGCTTTGTAGGCCGCATCGACGCCGCTCTGAGCCGCGGCCCGGGCATCCAAGGGCCCGTCATCGACGGCCAACGCCGCTCTGTACTCGCTCACGGCCAAATCGCGTTCGCCTTCGAGGTCGTGAATGCGGCCGAGATAGACATGAGACCATGCCAGAATTTCCGGGTCCACCGACGCGGATGCTTCGTCCGAATTTGACGCGGTGGTGATTTGCTGGAACAGATCCTTGGCGCGATCGGCATTGCCGGAAACGACAGAAGCGATCGCGAGGCCATACATCGCGCGGGCATCGTTGGGATATTTGGCCAGCACCCTTTCAAACGTCGCGGCAGCGGCGGAGACGTCCTTCTGTTCGAGCTCGCGATTGCCTTCGACGAGCCACCGATCAAGCTCCGAGGCCAGCACCGCCTCGGAGTTTTCGTGTTGCCGGGGCGCCGTCCCGCTCTCGACGGGAGGAAAGGCAAAACCTTTCAGGCGCTTTTGCTCGGCGTCGAGATCGATGCCGGAAATCAGGTCGCCGAAATAGTAGGACATGGCCGGACCGGCCTTCTCGAACAGCTGCAGCTGGGCGACCAGCGGCCGCACGAGAATGAATCCGGATTCATCGTCGTCATGGAGCGCGGCTTCGAGCTGCGGTCCCATGAGATGGCGCAAGCGCAATTCGACGGCCTTGATCAGGCACTCGTCCATCAGTGAGATGAAATCGTTGTCGTATTCGACGGGCAAACGGGGCGCACTCGCGGCGATGGTGAGCAAGGCACGCTTCTTGTACTCCAGCGGGCGATTTTTCAGCACGAGCGGATCGAGCAAGAAGTGCAGATAGGCGTGCCGGATTGCATCGACGGGCAGTTCGGGGGCGGCGCCGACCACAATCGAATACTGGTCGCCGTAATTCCGGAAATTCGTCCGGGCGCCCACCAGCGGCTCGACGTACACCGTAAACGTGCGGCTCGTCGGTTTCACGATTTCGCGCAAGTACGCATCGGAGACCGTGACAATCTGACGGAGAGACGCGCGATAGTTCGCCAAAAGAGGCTCGTATTCGGGCTCGACCCAGGTCCAGCGCGATCCGAGATGCGCTTCGCGGTAGAAGTTGGCCAGGACGGTCTGGAATCCGTCGAGCGCAACCACATCTGGAGGAAGCAACTCCTGGTTCACCGGCAGTTGGAAATCCGGCGGCGGACCCGCGACCACGGCAAAGGTGATGTAGCGGGAAAGCGTCTCGCCCGGATCGGCCAGCGCGTGATCCTGATAAAACCGGCGCAGGGCATCCACTGCGGGTCCCTGCATCTTGAGCAGATCGTCGCGCAGAGCGCGGCGCGCCGGCATTTGAACGAGCAGGTTGTCGTCGACCTGGTAGCCCGCCGCGCCCAGGGCGCACATGGTGGCAAAAACTTGCGGGCTTGCCTGCACGGTAATGCCCATGTTGTCGCTGTCCGTGACCTGCTGCGCCTTCAAGGACGCGGGCAGCGCGGCTGCCGCGACACAGACAAACCACAGCACAACCAGAGAATACGACGGTGTGAAATTTCGGACGTACCTTTGGATGGGCCTACTCCTCAATCTGGGGTCCCGCCGGCTTCCCGTCTGCTCGCTCTGGGCGATCACCTTCCCCCGATGCGCGCCCGGCTCAGACTCTAGCGGTCGAAAGGATCAGAGTCAAGAATCGCGGAAATGGTTGGAAAGCTAGTTCTGGCGATCAGGCTACCCGCGAACGCGAACCTCGCTGAAGCTCAGGAGGACACGCCCGCCGTCCATTGGCCGGCCGAAATTCATCTGTGGCCGAAAGCGCGAGAACATGAGCAACTGGTCGATCTGGTGATGCACGTCGACACTTTCGGGGCCGGAAAGGATCTTGTAATCGACGACTTCGCCCTGGGCGTTCAGCGTCGCTTCCAGCAGCAAGCCGCTCGGGCTCGGCTGACCGTTCGGCCCAACCATGCCGGGAACCGGGAACGGCGCGAGGCTTTCGAGTTCGGCGGGCTGCACGAGGTTGAGCGGCAGGTCGTTGGGCACAACGCCGTTCATGGGCACGCCGACCAAAAGGCCGTGCACGACGAAAATGAACACGCCCAAAGCCGTGAGGACTCCGCCGGTTGCCGGAACCGCGAGCGGGCCCAGCAGATTCTCGAAGACCAATAGCGTGCTATTCCAAAAACGGACAACGCCGGCCCACGGAGACCGTTCGCGCGAGACGCGCATGCGAATCTTCAACGCCAGATCGGAAGGCGCCGCAACAGGCTCCATGTGCGCAAGATACCCGTTGAGCAACCGATAGCGCTCGAGATGGTCCCGGCACTCCGCGCAGGAATCAAGATGTTCGCGCAAACCTGCATGGTCCTGGGCGCGCATGGCTCCATCGAGATAACCGGGAAGGCGTCTTTGGGCTTCTTGGCACTTCATCTTGCTGCTCCCTGCATTTCACCGACAGCAGTTTCCTGGGTGCGAGGCACGCTTGGCGTTTCAGGATGCGTCGCGGTTAGTTCTCTCATCGAACGGCCCGCGACGGTGATCGTTGCACGATTGCTGGACGCCGCGGGTGTGTGTCGTTCAGGCGCGTGCAGAATGGGATCGAGAATCTCCTTGAGCGTTCGCCGGCCGCGCAGGATCCGAGATTTCACGGTTCCAACCGAAACTTCCAGAATTTCCGCGATCTCTTCGTACGAAAGTCCTTCGAGATCCCTCAAAATCACGGCGCTGCGAAACAGAGGAGGCACGGACGCCAGCGCGCGACGTACGGTTGACTGCATTTCGCGCGTCGCCAGCTGCTCGAACGGCGTCGCTTCCTCGTCTCTCAATTCCATAGCCGAATTCCGGCCGTTTTCCTCGTCGATCGAAAACTGCTGACGGTGATGGCGCCAGCACCAGCGGCGATGGTTGAGCGCCTGGCGCACGGAGACGCGGTACAGCCAGGTCTTCAGCGAACTCCCGCCACGGAAACCGCGAATGCCGCGAAA
>Ga0187815_10001586_pt1 | contig 10735 bp, 14 predicted proteins | sample NC_S_5_FD_132962 | JGI IMG/M metagenome (GOLD analysis project Ga0187815, IMG submission 132962) | Wetland sediment microbial communities from Neuse River Estuary, North Carolina, USA - ASW-S_5 | ecosystem: Environmental > Aquatic > Freshwater > Wetlands > Sediment | place: USA: North Carolina...
CTCAGCGGCACGGGGCTTCTTCCCTGCGCGCGCAGGGCCTTCTCGAGCAAGGGGTGCCGGGCGTCTTTCAGCGAAAGCGCGCGGTCCGAGGTGAACTCAGGAATACAGCCATCGTACCGGCGGGAGAATTCCGCCTTGGCGAAGGCAAGGTCCAACTCGCTCAAAATCTCGGTGGCCCGAAACAGGTCGTCGCGCCGCTCTCGCAGCTTGCGGCTGAATTCACCCAGGATGCGTTGTATTTCGGCAAATTCCCTGTCCTGGAGTTCCACCAGTTCATTATTCAAGGGCAGCGTCTCCATCGGCTCGAGAAATACGGTTGCCCCGGAGGAGCTTGCGCCGTGAATTACGCCCTGCACCCGCCGCTTTTCCTCCACCCGCACTGGGATCACGAAACGGTCATTGCGAAGCGTCACCACCGCATCCTGAAGCACTCCCTCCCGGCTGAGGTGGCGCAGCAGGCGCTCGAGCATGGCCTGCACCTCCACACGCAGCCGCTCGATGGCGTGCCGAATCCGGGCCAGTTCCGGGCTGGCGGAGGAATCCACCGAGCCGTCCGGATGGATCTTTCCCTCCAACTCCGTAATCAAGTCGCGGAAATCTGCTAGGCTGCGTGCCAGCTCCTCTAGCCGTGGCAATGAGCACTTGGCAAAAAGCCGGTGAATTTCCAGGGCAGCGCGCGCCAACTCCGTCAGCGCGAAGATCTCGAGTGCCCCCAGTGCGGCGCCTTCGATGCGGAGTTTCTCGAGCAGCGGCCGCGGGTCGCGAAGACTGCCCAGACTTGGCCTCGCACTCTCCCGCAGATATTCGCTTGCTTCTTTTGCCTGCTCCAGTTGGCGACGGATTAGATCAAGGCGCGTGTGGGGCTCGACTGATTCAAGGATCGGCTCGCTGAGGGGTCCGGAAAGGTAGCCGCGCAATAATTCCAGCACGGCGGGGAACTCCAATACGTCGCGCGAAAAACGATCCTCGGGCTCGCGGCCTTCAGTCTTGGGATTCATGCAGGCAAACCAGAAAGTAGAAATCAGAAACTAGAAAATGGAAGCTCGAAAATCGGAGTAACGTGGACCCCCGGTTTTGGGGTCCACGCCTCTTTTCCGAGGACAAACCGCGGACCCCAGAACCGGGGGTCCGCGCTACCAGTTTCCATTTACCAGTCTCGATTTTTCGGGTTTTTGCCCCGTTTTTTGACTTCGTTTGCGCATTTTTACGTGCAATAACCAGTTCGTTTTTTGCCCGAGAAAAAGCTAATTCCTTTGCTATCAATAAATCCTTGAGTTCGTTCCCACTGTTCTTAACATCTTCTTCGATTTTGGAGGCAATCAGGACCTCGGGCCGGTTTCGACCTCCGTTCCCGCGCTCGCACGCCTTCTCATAAGACGACTGACATAGGCTACAAAAACTCCAGCCAGGTGTCAAGAGCAAAGCGCGGGTGTCAGGTACCAGGTCTCGGGTGTCAGGGGTAGATATCGGGGACTGGGTGGCTGGGGCTAGGGGCTTGGGAAACAACAACACGACATGCGCTGACAAACGGCCTGCGGGGGTCTCGAACCGTGGGTATGGGGCAAAGCGTCAGGGTCGGCGGCACAAAAAGCAATGTCGCCGCCACCCGTGACATGGGCGCGATTATAACCCTCGGCGCGGCCCGGCGGAATGCGAATTTGCTTCACGCCAAAGAGTCGCAGACGAAGGCCAACTGTGCCTGCACTACACGTCGATAATCCTGCGGTACCCGTTGCCGCCTCCGGACCCGTACGCACTGTTCTGTGGGAGGGGTGAGCGGGCGACCGCTCCCCCCTATTCCGATCGTTTCAGGTGCCTCAACAGAAGGCGTCCATGCAGTTTGGATCACCCCCACAGGCCACGATGCACCACGGGTCGGGACCGCTTGTTCCGGCGCTGACGCCGCTGGCACCGCCGCACAGGCGGTATGCCGACGAACAGTCTTTAGGCGAGAATTTGCATATCGCCTTCACGCATTCGAGTTGTCCGTAGCCTCCAATGGGAAGCGCGGGAACGATCCGGCTGTTGCCAGCAGGGGTTGGCTTCAGGACGCCGATGTGGGCCTGACTCCTCAAGCTGAACGAGGCTTCCGCAGTAAATCCCGGGATACTCATAGTGATTACCTCTTCTTGGATTTGACAATCTCCGCAGGAGGGCCGCAGACTTCCAAGCCGGAGTTCTGCCCTAACCGCTGCGCCTACAGCCGTTACGGAGTCCAGAACCCAACGGTCCCCACCAGCCCCCCTTGAATAGTTCCGACGCCTACTGGCAGACGTAGGCGCAGGCGCACTCGCCGCTAGTTGGCGAGCAATGGCAACGAACGCACGGATCCCAGGGTGGAGCCGGATAATTCTTGCCCCCGATGTAGATAGCCGGAACTGCTCGGCCATTAGCGGCGGAAGGCTCGGCTGCCGCAAGTGTGTACGGCACACTTGCCCTGTAGAGTGAATCCTCGGCCCTAAATTGCGGTAAAGTCATTGTGTTGTTCCTCCTTTAGGTTTTTGTATGATCACTTTCAAAACGCGAATGTAAGTCCAGAACTAGCGGTATCGGGGCTGCAGCTCTCGGACCAACAAGTCTGGGACAGGTGGCATGGCAACGGATCGCAGCTCCATACCTCTTGGCAGCAAGACCTGCGGCCTACACCTCTGATGCCCCCAAACCCGCCGACTATTTCGCAGTTGGTGCATTGGATCCCCAGCATGGGCAAAACCCCCATCCCACTCAATCCGGCGAAAACGGCGTTCCCTCGGTAAGTACCAACCCTCGGGCCAAGTGATACCTCTGCTGCAAATCGTGGTAAGTTCATGCGCCCAGCACCTCCTTTCAATTTACGATCGGACTTGCCTTCTCGACTTCATTGAAAAACGTTTGGCGGCGCCGGATACGGCCGCGAGCGATGCACTTCCCCAGGATCATTCATGCGGAGAATTCTATCGGTCATAGTACGGCGACAGCTTCGTGACCGGTAAGACAAACGCCTCGGCTACATACACGCGCACGTGGAACTTCTCCCTTGCATCGGTATTGCGATTCGCGAAGCAGGCAGCGCGGACCCGATCTGTAGGTCCGCGGATTATTCGAGAATCGCTCCCAAAACGCCGCAGACTTCGAAGAGCACGAAGCCTGCGCTACCCGCTTCGCTCTGCGCCAGCCCGTCACCCCTTCGGAATCAGCAAGATTTAGTAGTCGTGGTGCCGCAGGCATCCGTACACGTAATCGTGCCTGGTGTGCGGGCACACGTCGGGTAGTTGTCGCAGCCGCAGCTTCCGCCAACACAAGACCCGCAAGTGGGTTGACATACGGTCGTGGTCACCTTCGGCGGTGAAGTGCACCTGTTGGTGGTGGTACTCTCACAAAGGCCGGTGGTCGGGTTCTTGGCACATGGACTGGTAGTGGTAAGCTCGGCCGCTGTGCAGCACTCAATCTTCGTCCCCGGGGGATCACAGGTACTGCCCACAATCCGCCCAAAAGCGCACGCGCACCCTGGGGGGGGCGGTTGGTCACAGGGGCCGATAATCGGCTTACAAATCGGTCCACCATTTCCTCCATTCGGCAAGGGCTTGAGACCCTGCGATAGCTCAAGATTCGAATCGCCCGTGCTCGCCCATCCGGCTCCGACGATGTATTGGCTGCTCGACTTATAGAGAGAGGCTTCTGCACTAAGACCTGGCATGTTCATAGCGTGTCTCCTTATTCTCTTTCAAGTTTAGCGGTCGAAGTACGACGAGAGCAGCGCGGACTTCGCGCTGTCCGTGTTCGACCTCGCATTGTTGCGACGCGTTCCACGATGGCAACGCCATCTCAATCGCCTTTACGACCTCAGTTTTCGACCCTACCGGTCATAGTACGGCGACAGCTTTGTGACCAGGAATGGGAACTCCTCGGTCACATCGACGCGGCAGAAATACTTCTCGTCAACGTCGGTGTTACGATTGGTGTAAGTTAAAATCACCTCGAGGACCTTGCGCGTGCCGCTCAGCGGAGAAGGCTGAACGTCAACGGAAGCCAGCGAGGCGTTGCGCGCGAAGGCGTCGGCAGCATTGGCATAGATAGCCTGATAGCGGACCGCGAGGTAATTCAGAGCACGGTGCTCATCCGTGGCGCCCGCATTGTCTGCCATCTGCATGATGCGATCAAGCAGCTCCTCGGCAGCCGTACCGAAGTCCTTGGCCGGAGTCTTTTCTGGACGGGGAATGGCCTTAATGAGCGCATCACGGTCGAAGGAATAAATCTGGTCATAGACAACGATTGGGACCAGCAACCCATTGCACATTTCCGGGGGCGCGATGGGCCCTCGAACCCCGATCACCACGTCCAGGTCCCAAGGCTGGGGAGTGGGACGCAGGGCTTCCACGAGCAGATCCAGGTCAGCCGGATCGCGCGGGACCACGATGTAGGTTTCGAGGCCTTCGATGGTCATCACCCAGCACATCTGGCGTGCTAAGTAGCGGTTCTGGCGTTGCGAAAGAACCTTCTGAACCGCCTGCCGGTCCGTCAGTCCGGCGGTCTCGGCCCTGCCGGTGGCCTGGGCAAATTCCTTCTCGGTTGAAGGACGCGGGAATCTCGGCTCAATTCTGCCGATGGCATAGATGTAACTAGGGGCGGCCGCCTGCGCGTTCGCCGACGGAGCGGCCCCACAAGTGGGACAGGAGTGTGCCGCCATAACACTTCCCGTCGGTTTCGCGGCTGGGGCCGCCACGGGCGGCGCCCCGCTTGAAACGGCGGATGCCGCTTGTAACGTCTCTTTGCTCTTATTCTCTTCGGATGGCTCCATGTTATTGCTCCTCCTTTTTTAGAGTTCTACCTGGCGAAAGGCAGTGGCTAGTGGCCAGTGACTAACCACTAGTCACTAACCACCAACCACTGTTGCAGGCACTACCGCGAAAAATGCATCCAGCGGTTGAGCGCTGCGGCGCGCTTCTCGCAGCCACCGCAGGGCTTGATTCCCATCGCGTAAGTAACCCGCTTGATGACATCGCCGAGCCCCACTTCCTCTTCGATCAGAAATCCCGGAAGACGAACTCGGTGCGGCTGGCGTTCCGCCGCATCAGGCGTTGCTTTGCTCTCCTTCTTCACGTCGTCACCTCTCAAGCTTGCATTGAGGTCATGATTTGATACGCCGCCCAGGCATCTAATAATGGCGGCGCAACAGTCCGGCGCCGCACCGATCCGGCCTGGGTGATGGCCAGTTTGATTTGGCTTGCCCGGGCGCTCGGAAACTCCGACCACAACAGTGCTGTTGCTCCCGTTACGAAGGGAGCGGCAGCGCTTGTTCCAGCCAGTGTCTGCGGCTTGCCGTTGGTCCCCAGACTCGTGATCCCTTCGCCAGGGGCCATCAGACCCCTTCTGCCAATCGAGCTTCCCAGGTTCGATTCGCGAAGAGGCCTGCCACCCGAGTCGCAGGCGGCCACCGGAATGACCGAGGGATGGCGGGTGATGACTGAGCTTCCCAGGGTCCCCTGGTTTCACGCCGCCGCCACCGAGATCACATCGCGCGAGGCAGCATAGTCGAGTGCCTGTTCGAGCTGGCGCTGACCTTTCGCAGAGGGATGCATGACGGCCGCGCTCAAATTGAGCACACGTGCGCCTGCGTTCGTACAATCGGCGATGGCCTGACCCAGTTCTTCGGGAGTGGCGCTAGGCATATCGCCGTTGGTCGAATTTGTTTCAGGAAAGATAGTCCGCACCAGAAGGGTGCACGCGGGACAGATTGCAGGAGCAGTTGAGCCTCGCCGCGCAACCAGCATGCCTGCCACAAAAGTCCCGTGCAGGCAGGCGACGCTTTCGGCACTGGCACAGGTTCCCGAGAGGTTCCCAGGAACCTCTTGGATGTTCTGACCGGCAAGGTCGGGATGGGTTAGTAGGACGGGCCCATCGATCAGGCCGATACGAATCTCCGCTCGGCCACTAGTGCGGTCCATCAATGCCGTGAGTCGTACGACATCCAGTGGCCCCATGATGCCAAGCTCCGATCTTGCTTAAATATGTAATTGTTTAACTTTGGATACCCCGAACGGACAAAGTGTAGTGCTATAGATCTTTTATGTCAAGAGGAAAAATTACAAACTGTGGACGGGCACAACTCGCCAGCAGTATCCAATTCATTAGGAGACCCCGCGTACACCGGTAGCGCAGACGGTCGCATTGGGGCAACCGTCTGAGGCCACATTTCCGATTTAGATTTCAAGGAGGAACCTTCAGATGTTCGTGGGCATCAATGTGTGAGTGGGTTTGAATGCGGTGAAGACGCTTTGGAGGTGCACACCCAGTGCGTGGGCCCAAACCAGCCTTTCAGGAAGCGGGAGGCCCTAGGCCAAGACGTCATCCGATGCGGGCAGTCCCGCAAATCACATCGAGAGGAACCTCATGGAAATCCAAAAATTCGCGAGGCTAATTGCTCTAGTGATGGTGCTGTTTTCTATTTCCCGGCCTGCCGCGGCTCAGCAAGCGGGAACGGCCCCGGGTGTTCCTGTGCAAATGGTCGTGGGCGTAGAGGCGAAGCATGGCAACGAGACACCGATGATCACGCAGCGCGACGTCGTGGTTCACCAGGGACACAAAGTCCGGCCGGTCGCCGGCTGGGTTCAGGCCTCGGCAAACTATGGAGGGCTGGCCTTGGCAATTCTCATTGACGATGCTTCCGGGGTCAGTGTCGACACCCAATTGAATGACATTCGGACCTTCATCCAGGAGCAGGCGCCGACCACGCTTGTCGCAGTCGGCTACATGCAAAACGGCACGGTTTTCTTGACTCAGAATTTCACACAGGATCACCTGGCTGCGGCCAAGTCTGTGCGCTTGGCGCAAGGTTTCTTCGGTGCCGAAGCGAGCCCATATGTCTCCCTCTCCGACTTCATCAAGCGTTGGCCTTCCGACACCGCTATACCTCGGCGTGAGGTTCTCATGGTCACGTCTGGAATCGACATGCTTTACAGGGGAATTTACCCGGATCCATATGTTGACGCGGCCGTCCAGGACGCTCAGTGCGCGGGCGTCGTTGTGTACTCAATCTATACGCCCAGCGTGGGGCACATGGGGCACAGCTATTGGCTAACCTATTGGGGCCAGAATTTCCTCTCGCAGCTTTCTGAGGAAACGGGTGGCGAGTCCTATTACCTCATGGGGCCCCAGGCTCCTGTGGCATTTGCGCCCTATCTCGACAAGTTGAACCACCAACTCTCGAATCAGTTCCTGCTGACGTTCCTAGCTGAACCCCAGAAGAAAGCGGGGAGAGAGCCGGTAAACATCACAAGCGAGATCCATTCGGTCGATTTATTGCATGCAGACAGGGTCTGCGTCCCCGCTACCCCGGAGTAGTGACGGCACCGTTCTAGCGGACTTGGAGCCATGCCGCCATTGATTAGGTTCAGCGACACAAGAAGCAGTATCGCCGGAACCATGATTCGCATTTTCAGAACCGTTGCGTCCTCGGTGAGGGTCGCTAGGGGTCAGTTAAGCCTCGCTTCCACCTCGTTGGCCTCAAAATCCTTGCCGGGACTCCATACCATCGTGTAAGCTTCTGGTTAATGGGCGAAGGGCGTGAAGAACAAAAAGGGCTGACCCTGCTGCGGGGCTTGCTGCAACACTACCCGTTTGTCCTGAAGAACTTCAAGCATTATTTCCAGAACCTTTACCGGCGTGAGATTCGACGTACCAATGTTATAGCGCCCTATGCGGCGATACTTTACGTCACGCACAAATGCAATTTGGCGTGCACCTACTGCACGCAGAAGGAGCCGGACGTCTTTAGCCAGGAACTGCCCACGGCGGAGACCATCAAGTTGCTTGGCATCATGCGCAAGGAAACCGATTCGATTCTTTTCACAGGCGGGGAGCCGACCTTGCGCAACGATATCGAGGAGTTGGCGCGAGCGGCGCGGCATGATTTGAAGTTTCGCTCCGTGCTCCTCATTACCAATGGCACGCTGCTGCACAAGCGGCAGGGGCTGTTTGACTCCTTGCACAGCCTGGTCGTTAGCCTGGATTCCCTCGAACCGGATTCGACAAAGCCTATGTCCAAGCCGGCCGTCCTCGCGAGAGTACTCGACAACCTGCAACTGGCCAAATCGCGCTTCCCAAAGCCGACGGACATCACCATTAGCACGGTCATCGAGGAATGGAACATCGCTGACATCGAGCGCATCATGGACTTTTGCGGCGAGCAGGGATTTGTCTTCGCCACCCAGACGGCGCTGAACGAGAAGTTGCCCAACCTGCGCCTGCGACAGAACCCGCGCTACCAGGCCCTGGTGGATAAGATCGTGCAGCGCCGGCGCGAGCGCGTCCAACCCATTAACGGCACGCCCAAGCTCATTCGCACCATGCTCGAGTTCGGCGACTTTCAGTGTTTCCCTACGATGTTTCCGCGCGTTTACCCGAATGGCGATGTGTTTTATCCTTGCGAGCCGCTTAAGAAAATCGGTGGGAACCTGCTGCGCGAAGGATCGTTCAGGAAGGTCTTTGCGCGAGGCCGGAAACTCTACGGAGACATCCCCGACTGCCACGGCATCTGCCATCTGTTTGGGAATGTGCTTTCTTCCTACTACGCCAAGGATTTCTGGGGACTGGCGGGAGACACCATCCGCTGAGCAGGGAATAGGGAGCAGGGAACAGGGGTGAAGTGTGAAGGTTAAAGGCTAAAGGTTAAAGTCTAAGTGACGTTTTTCCCTGTTACCGCTCACCCATTAACCTCTGCCCTTTACCCTTTACCCTTTATCCTTTATCCTTTACCCCTTACCGTTCAGCGTTATTCCCTAGCCCCTAAGCACGGGCAAGTCTTTCCGCAACAGGTTGCGCACTGTGGTTTCCGCGACGCGAGCCAAGTGCTCGGCAAAGACGCCGTCGTAGCGGAAGCAGACCGTGCGCATCTCTTTTGATTCCCAGGTAATCGCAAGGTCCCAGGTCTCCGCTTCCGCTTCGGGTTCGCCTGGGGCGGGAACCGGGCGCGCCACGAGTTCGCGCACTCGGACTATGGGGATCTCCTCCAGCCTGTGCTCGCGCTCGTCAACCACAAACAGCCGGTCAGGATTCACGAAAATGCTGACCAGGCGAGAGGGTCGCTCGGCTCCGTGGGGGATGAATGCCCCGCCGTTCAGGACCACGAGGGCGTCGAGCTCGCGAGCCTGAGCCTCCACCGACTTGGTTTGGGGCTTGGCGCGTACCAGCAGGCCGAAAGCCATCAGGGCGACGCCCACAACCAAATCCACCACTCCGCCGTTTGCATGCTTATATCTCCACCCCAGCAGGCACCCCAGCGCGGCCACAAGGAGTCGAACCGCCGACCATTCCCAGATCTTTCTGCGCAGCCGCCTGACTTTGGGGATTATCAGGATGGCGCCGAATAGTACTGATAGCGCGGCTTTTCTTATGACATGCCAGGGCCGCGCAGTCACAGTGACAGCGGCCTGTGGTTCCTTTTCATCAGCCATGGTTTTTGGCAGGCCCGAAGGGCCGACAGAGAATAGCCCACGGCGTGAGAACGTGTGAAAAAATCAAAACGGCTCACGCAAGGCCGCAAAGGCGCGAAGAAGCGTAAAGGCGAAGTCCTTTCTTTGCTTTGCGACCTTTGCGTACTTTGCGACTTTGCGTGAAACCGCTTTGTCTGTCCACGGATTAATCCAGACGTTCTTACGCCGCGGGCTACTCTCTGCCGCCGCTCCGCGGCTCCAGGTTCTTCTTCAAGAATTCGACCGCTTGCTCGGGGCTTGTCACCAGCGTCACGATTTCCATCGCCGGTGACCGCCGTTCCTTCTGAGTGGGGTTGAGCTGCCCTTCTTGTTCAAGACACGTAATGACCGGCAGCCAGTAGGGCGACATCACCAATAAGGGCTTATTCCCACCCACGGTCTTCGAGAGGCTAGCCTTGTTCATCATCTCCCACGCCAGCGCCAATTCCGCCAATGTCCCCGTCCCCCCTGGGAGGACGACGTAGGCATCGCCGCGCCCCAGCAACGTCATGATGCGTTCCGAGAACGATTTTGTGCGAACCTCTTCGATGATCCAGGGATTCGCCTTGCCAGGCCAAATCTCGCAGGTGACGCCGATGGTATGGCCACCTGCCTCTCGAGCCCCACGCGCCGAAGCTTCCATAAATCCTCGGTATCCGCCGTTGCAGATGGCGAACCCGTCTTCCGCCAGCAACTTCCCCAGTTGCCGTGCTTCCGCGTACGCTTGGCTCGCCTCGCCGGGCAGCGAACTTCCGAAGATTGTTACGACTTTCATAAGCATTGGCCGCAGATTAACGCTGATGAACGCAGATCAAGACAAAAACAAAGAGCAAAAGCCTCGAATGCAAGCTTTCAACCGCTTTTGTCTAAACACAAACCCACGGCGGTTCGGGCTATTGGCTTCTGTCCAACCGCCTTTTAGGACCAGTCCTGCCCTCACTTGCTCTTCTCTATTTGCCAAGTTTTTTCATCTGCGTTCATCGGCGTTGATCTGCGGTAAGGGCGGAGAACCTAAGCCGCAGATTAGCGCCGATTAACGCCGATCGAGACGAAGGGAGAAAGCCCCCCGCTTTCGTCAAGGGCGCTCAATTTCCTCCGCCCGGCGAGGGCGGGAAGGAAGCGCTCAAATGACAACTATCGGCCAAGGCGATTGGGCGAGTCAAGGTTCCGTGCGGGGTCTTTGTTTTTGTAGCGTTTTCTTATCTGCGTTCATCGGCGTTGATCTGCGGTAAGGGCGGAGAACCTAAGCCGCGGATTAGCGCCGATTAACGCCGATCGAGACGAAG
>Ga0187815_10001587_pt1 | contig 10725 bp, 11 predicted proteins | sample NC_S_5_FD_132962 | JGI IMG/M metagenome (GOLD analysis project Ga0187815, IMG submission 132962) | Wetland sediment microbial communities from Neuse River Estuary, North Carolina, USA - ASW-S_5 | ecosystem: Environmental > Aquatic > Freshwater > Wetlands > Sediment | place: USA: North Carolina...
AACGTCGCCCTGCGTGCGCTGCCGGCACCGCGCACGGCGATCAATGTCGGCGATACCGTTTTCCTCACCAATCGCGGCATCTTCCTGCCTTCGCTGACGTCTGACCATCCCGGCGTGCTGGCGCTCAGCCTGCTGTTCGCCTTCATCGCCGCGCTGGTCGTGTTCCGCGGGCTGACATCCTATGCCGACCGCGCCGGCCGCAATGTGAACGCCTGGCTGCCATCGCTTCTTACGCTGGTGCTGCTGCCGGTGCTCGCGGTGCTTTTGACCGGCACGCAGGTCGAACTGTCGGTGCCGCAGTTGAAAGGCTTCAACTTCGTCGGTGGTTGGGCCTTCGTGCCGGAACTGACGGCGCTTGTGTTCGCCATGTCGATCTACAACGCCGCCTTCATTGGCGAACTGGTGCGCGCCAGCATCGAGTCCGTCAATCGCGGCCAGCGCGAGGCCGCCAGCGCCATCGGCTTCAACTGGGCGCAGACGCTTCGCCTGATCGTCATTCCGCAGGCCGTGCGCGTGCTCTTGCCGCCGCTGTCCAACCAGTATCTGAACCTGCTGAAAGGTTCGTCGCTGGCGGTTGCCATCGGCTATCCCGATCTGGTCGGCGTCTTCACCGGCATCAGCATCAACCAGACCGGCCGCGCGATCGAGATCGTGCTGATGACCATGGCCGTCTATCTGCTCATCGGCATGCTGATCGGCGCCTGCATCAACCTGTTCAACCGCATGACGAGGATCGTCGAACGATGACCATTGCCTCCGTCACCGAACCGGCCGTACGCGCTGCGCCGTCGCCGACCGCCGGGATGGGCCCGGCGGGCAGGGCGTGGGCCTGGGTGAAGAACCATCTCCTGGGCTCGCCCAGGGACGCGCTGCTTTCGCTGGTCGTCATCGCCATGCTCGCCGCTATCGTCTGGAGCATCGTGCCCTGGGCACTGCTCAACGCAACGTGGAGCGGATCGAGCCGTGCGGACTGCGCGGCCGGCGGCGCCTGCTGGGCCTTCGTGCGCGACCGCGCCGGGCAGATCGTCTACGGTTTCTACCCGTCCGCCGAACTGTGGCGCGTGAACATCGTCTTTGCGTTGCTTGTCGCGGGGCTGGTCGCGCTGATGGTGCCCAAAATTCCGGGCAAGAAATTCACCGCCGTCGCGATGGTGTTCTTCTACCCCGTGCTCTGCTTCTTCCTGCTGCGCGGCGGTATCGCCGGCCTGCCGGTCGTCCTCACTGACCGATGGGGCGGCCTGCTGCTCACCATGGTGCTGGCGGTATCGGGCATCACCTTTTCGCTGCCGATAGGCGTGCTGCTGGCGCTCGGTCGCCGCAGCCGGATGCCGCTCATCAAGTGGCTGTGCATCGGCTTCATCGAGTTCTGCCGTGGCGTTCCCTTCGTAACCATCCTGTTCATGGCGATCGTCATGCTGCCCTTCTTCCTGCCGTCCGGCATGAAGCCGGATGCGCTGGCGCTCGCCGTGGCCGGCGTCATCTTCTACGAGGCCGCCTACATGGCCGAGGTGGTGCGCGGCGGGCTGCAGGCCATATCGAAGGGCCAGTATGAAGGCGCGCAGGCGCTCGGCTTCGGGTACTGGCGCATGATGTTCTACGTCGTGCTGCCGCAGGCGGTGCGCAAGGTGATCCCCGGCATCGTCAACACCACCATCTCGCTTCTGAAGAACACCACGCTGGTGATGATCGTCGGCCTCTTCGACCTTCTCAACATCGTCTCGGCCGGTGCCTCGGACCCGCTTTGGGCCGGCTCGCAGGCGGAAGGCTATTTCATCGTCGGCCTGGTGTTCTGGCTGATGAGCTCCGGCCTCTCCTGCTACAGCCAGGGCATCGAGGCCAGGCTGGCAAGGGCCGAGCAGAAATGAGCGCTCTGGAGGACAATATGGAAAATCCGATCATCGAGCTCCGGGACGTGAACAAGTGGTACCAGCAGTTCCACGTGCTGCGGGACATCAGCCTCGACGTGAAGCGCGGCGAGCGGATCGTGGTCTGCGGCCCGTCCGGTTCCGGCAAGTCCACCATGATCCGCTGCATCAACGGGCTTGAGCGCTACGAGCAGGGGATGATCTCGGTCGCCGGCGAGCAGGTGCATCAGGACGGCGAGAACATCGAGAAGATCCGCCAGCGCGTCGGCATGGTATTCCAGTCGTTCAACCTGTTTCCGCATCTGTCGATCCTCGACAATCTGACGCTCGGCCCCATCAAGCTGAAGCGCATGCGGCGTGCCGACGCCGAGGCGAAGGCCATGGACCTTCTGGCGCGCGTCCATATCGAGCATCAGGCGCAGAAATTCCCGAACCAGCTGTCCGGCGGCCAGCAGCAGCGCGTGGCGATTGCCCGTGCGCTGGCGATGGAGCCGGAGGTGATGCTGTTCGACGAGCCGACCTCGGCGCTTGACCCCGAGATGGTCAAGGAAGTGCTCGACGTGATGATGGAGCTGGCCCACACCGGCATGACCATGATCTGCGTGACCCACGAAATGGGTTTTGCGCGCGCGGTAGCCGACCGGGTGGTGTTCATGGCCGATGGGGCCATCGCCGAGACGGCTGCGCCCGACGCCTTCTTCGAAGCGCCGCAGACCGAGCGTGCGCGGCAGTTCATCCAGCAGGTTCTGCACTGATTTTTCAAACGGCCGGGCAGCCCGGCGTCCCTTGTCAATCCGGAGTAGCTCATGAGCACGTCCTCGCCCACGGCAACCAAGATGCCAGGCCAATACCGGCTTCGCCTTCCGGGGCCGACCGCAATTCCCGAGCGGGTGCGCAGCGCCAACGCGCTGCCGATCGTCAACCATCGCGGCCCCGAGATGCGCGCCGTGCTGGGCGAAATCCAGAGCCTGATGAAGCCGCTGTTCGGCACGCAGAATCCGGTTCTGCTGTTCTCCAGCTCGGGCACGGGCGTGATGGAGGCGAGCCTGGTCAACATCCTCGCGCCGGGCGAGCGCGTTCTGGCGCTGGTGCACGGCCAGTTCGGCGAGCGCTATGCGCAGATCGCCCGCACGCTGGGCGCAGAGGTCGACGTGGTGGAAAGCACCTGGGGCGAGGCGCCCGACCCTGCGCTGGTCAAGGCCAGGCTGGAGGCGAACGACTATCGCGCCGTCATCGCCGTGCACAATGAAAGCTCGACCGGCGCCGTCACCGATCTCGCGGCCATCGGCGCGCTGCTGAGGGATCGCGATGCGCTGTTCCTCGTCGATTCCATCAGCGGCCTCGGCGGGCTGGAACTGCGTCAGGACGAATGGGGCGTCGACATCATGGTCACGGGCTCGCAGAAGGCGCTGATGTGCCCGCCGGGCCTGGCTTTCGCCAGCGTCAGCGAGAAGGCCCGCGCCGTCATCGCGCGCGAGGACCGCTGCCCGCGCTTCTACTGGGACATGCGCAAGGCGCTCGCCGGTGTGGACAGCAACGAAACCGCCTTCACCTGCCCGGTGTCGCTGCTGTTCGGCCTCCTGGAAGCGCTGAAGATGCTGCATGAGGAAGGTCTGCCGCAGGTGTTCGCGCGGCATGCGCGTCTCTCCAAGGCATTGCGGGCGGGGTGCGATGCTCTCGGACTGCCGGCCTTCGGCGACCCGAAAGCTTATTCCAACACGGTGGTCGTGGCGTCGGTGCCAGAACCGCTGACCGGCGGCGCGATCGTGAAGCATCTCTACGAGACCCACGGCACCGTGATTGCCGGCGCGCGCAACAAGCTGAGCGGTCGCGTCATCCGCATCGGCACCATGGGGGCGCTGAGCGAGGCCGACATCCTCGCCGACCTCTATTACCTCGAACAAACGCTGATCGCGCTGGGCTGGCAGGTGCCGGCTCCCGGCTGCGGCGTTACCGCCGCACGCGCCGCGCTCGACTGATTTTTTACCGCGCGGCTCGGGGCAGGGCCACGCGGTACCTAAGGAGATTTTAGCCATGCCGCATATCTGGGTGGAATATTCCACAAATCTCGAAGACAGCATCGACGTTCCGGTGGTGCTGAAGACCGTTCAGGACGCCTTCATCGACGACGGCTCCGTGTTCCCTTTCGCGGGCGCCCGCACGCGCGGCGTGCCGATCGACAAATATCTCGTCGTCGATGGCCACCCCGACAACGCTTTTGTCCATGTGCTGCTCAAGATAGCGGCGGGCCGATCGGAGGAAGAGAAGAAGGCGGGCGCAACCCGCGTCTTCGAAGCGCTCAAGACCTTGCTAGCCCCGGTCATCGCGTCGCAGCCGATCGGCATCTCGGTGCAGATGGACGAGGCCAATCCGACGGTCAATCTCAAGACCAGCAACTACCGCGCCTATCTGAAAGAACGCGGGCTGGCGGAAACACCCGCTGCCTGAAGCATGATCTTGTCCGAAAAGTCTGCAGCTTTTCGGAATCATGCTCTGAAATAAAAAAGGCCCCGCTTGAAAACAAGCGGGGCCTTTTGTCATTCGGGACGGGAAATCAGTAGACTTGTCCGGCCTTTAGACCGGACGGCTCACCAGCCGCTTCATCCTTGTAGCGCTTGGCGAGAGCCGTCGTTGCAGCAACCATCAGGCCGATGTCGCTGCCCACGGCCACGAATTGCGCGCCGAGCGACAGGTAATGGCGGGCCAGCTTTTCGTCCGCCATCAGGATGCCGGGGGCCTTGCCGGCCGCGACGATGCGCGCGATGCCGTGTTCGATCGCGGCTTGCACCTCCGGGTGCGTGGGGTTGCCGAGGTGGCCGAGCGCGGCCGCAAGATCGGCCGGTCCGATGAAGATGCCGTCCACGCCGGGTACGGCGGCAATGGCGTCGATGTTTTCCAGGCCGAGCTTCGTCTCGATCTGCAGCAGCAGGCAGACCTCGTCATTGGCTTTCTGCAAATAGCCCGGCGTGCGGTTGAAAGCGGAGGCGCGGGCCAGCGCGCTGCCGACGCCGCGGATGCCGGCAGGCGGATAAAGCATCGCCGCAACCATCTCGCGGGCTTGCGCCTCGGTCTCGATCATGGGAATCAGCAGGGTCTGCGCGCCAATGTCGAGAAACTGCTTTATCAGATGCGTCTGCCCGACCGGCGGGCGCACGATCGCATGCGTGGGATAGGGCGCCAGCGCCTGCAACTGGGCAAGTGCGCTGCGCACGTCGTTGGGCGCATGCTCGCCGTCGATAAGCAGCCAGTCGAAGCCGGCGCCCGCGCACAGCTCGGCCGCGTAAGGGTCGGCGAGACCGAGCCACAGGCCAATCTGCTTGCGGCCTTCGCGCAGGGCAGCCTTGAACGGATTCTTCATATCACTCAGCATATTCCGGCACCTTACTTGAAGTAGCAGTTGACCGTGCCGAACGGCCCGTAGTCGGCGGTGAAGGTATCGCCCTTGCGCGCGTCCACCGGGCGGATGAAGGAACCGCTGAGGATCACCTGCCCGGGCTCGAGGCTGACGCCATGCGGTGCCAGCCGGTTTGCCAGCCAGGCGACGCCATAGGCCGGGTTGTTGAGCACGCCGGCGGCAACGCCCGTTTCCTCGATCTGCCCGTTGCGCATGCACATCGTCGCCACCCAGCGCATGTCGACCTCGGTGGGCTTGAACGGTCGCCCGCCGAGCACCAAAGCGGCATTGGCGGCATTGTCGGAAATGGTGTCGAACACTTTTCGGGTGGACTTCGTCTCCGGGTCGACCCGCTCGATGCGCGCATCGAGGATTTCCAGCGCCGGCGTGACGAAATCGGTGGCGTTGAGCACGTCGAAGATGGTGCAGTTCGGACCGGTCAGCCGCGACTTCAGGACGAAGGCCAACTCGGCCTCGATGCGCGCGCCGATGAAGCGGTCGGCCGGGATTTCGGATGCTTCATCATAGAACATGTCATCGAGCAACGCGCCGTAGTCCGGCTCGCTGATGCCGACGGAATATTGCATGGCTTTGGAGGTCAGCCCGATCTTGTGGCCACGGATTTCGCGCCCCGAGGCAACCTTCATGTTCACCCATTCGCGCTGGATCGCATAGGCGTCCTCGATGGTGATCTCGGGAAACTCCCGCGAAAACTGGCGCGTCGGCGTCCGGGTCTTCTCGGCCTCGTCCAGGCGCTTTGCCAGGGTTGCGATCATGGATCTGTCCAACATGTTCCTCTCTTCCGCATTGGTCCGCAAACGGGATGGCAGCCGGACGGGGCATGCATGGGCCGGCGCCGCAATGGTCTATAATTAACGTGTTAAATTTTTCAACGTGAAATGAGCGCTTGCAGCCCGCGAATGGCACCTGTGGGGAAAATCGCCGGCTTCCAGATCGATCACGAGCCTTGCGCCGGCGCGTGAGCCGATGCTATGTGAGTCGCCATAACCACAGGGGTGCTCCGTATTGCCGGGGCTGAGATGCGGGCGTCATGCCAGCGGACCCTCAAGCTGATCTGGATAATACCAGCGGAGCGAGGCGGCCATGTTTTCCGGTGCACAAATTTCCCTTTATCCGATGTCGGACGATTTTGTCGGCATCATCCTGAATGCCATCGAGGCCCTTGATCCTTACCGGCCATCCTTCCGTATCGAGACAGACGACATTTCCACACTGCTCGTCGGCCCGCCGGAACAACTCTTTCCGGCGATGCGCGACCTGTTCGTGACGGCGGCGCGAAGCGGCACGCATTGCGTGCTTTCAGCCACCGTCTCACGCGGCTGTCCCGGCGAGCCGGACGATCCAATTTGTACGCCCGTCTCCGGCATGGGAGATGCGTTGCCTCTCGAAGACAGGATCGCCCGCGCGAAAGAGCGCGTCGCCGGCGCGATGCCGGCGGGGCAGCAGGTCGCCGCGCAATTCTCGCTCTATCCCTTGGGCGAGGCGCACCACATGAGCGAAATCTACGGCTGCATCGATTTCCTCAAATCGTTTCCGGTATTCGATCGCTCGAAGAATTTCTGCACCAAGCTGCGGGGCGATGCCGGTCCGGTATTCGCGACGCTCAGCGAGGCATTCTTGAGCTTCGGCGCGCCGCAAGGCCACGTCGCACTCGACCTCACGGTCTCGGCCAACAGCCCGACCGCTGCCTGACCCCGGCGCGATTTGCGCCGCGCTCCCCCGACTTCTCTACAAGGTTGAAAGCCATGAACGATCGTTACGCATGGACTCTGCGTGAAACACTCATCGTTGCCGTGCTCGGCGCGGTGTTCGGAGTTCTCTACCTCGCCTGGGTACAGGTCTGGCTGATCGCGCAGGCGATATTCGGCCCCGTCACCATGGATGTGGTGATGGGCTTCTGGTTCATCGTCTCCATCATCGCGGCGGCTATCATCCGCAAGCCCGGCGTGGCGCTGGCGTCCGAGTTGATGGCGGCTGCGGTGCAGATCCTGCTCGGCAGCCCTGCCGGCTTGCTGCTGCTGTTCACCGGGCTCATCCAGGGGGCGGGTGCGGAGATGGTCTTCGCGGCGACCAGGTGGCGTAATTATTCCCTGCCCGTGCTCATGGCCGCCGGCGTGGGCGCGGCAGTGTTCTCCTTCGTCTACACCTGGGTCCGGTTCGACTATGGAGCGCTTGCGCCCGGACTGGTGGCGACCATGTTCGCGCTGCGGGCCGTGAGCGGCGCGCTGCTGGGCGGGCTGCTGGGGCACTACATAGTCGAGGCGCTATACCGGACCGGCGTGCTGAACGGACTGGCCGTAGACCATGCCAAGCGCACCGCCCGCGCCTGACTTGCAGGCACCTGCCGTCTGGCGAGCCGTTCGCGTCCGCTACCCCTTCTCGGACCGGAGCGGGGTGGGGCCGGTCGATCTCGAGCTGCGGCCGGGCGAAAGACTGCTGCTGCTCGGGCCATCCGGATCGGGCAAGTCGACGCTGCTGCAGACGCTGACAGGGATCATTCCTCACAGCGTTCCGGCTCATGTCGAAGGCGACATCGAACTCGGCGGCGAGCCGGTCCCGCGGCGCAAGCCCTACGGCTGGGCGCACGCGGTGGCGCAGTTCTTCCAGGATGCCGACCAGACGCTGTGCGGCATGCGCGTGGAGGACGAGATTGCATTTGCGCTGGAAAACCGCGCGTTGCCCGAGGCGACGATCTGCGCGAAGGTGGGCGAGGCCATGCGGCGCGTCGGCTTGCCCGAGGAATGGCGCGGCCGCCGCACGATGACGCTCTCAGGCGGCGAAAAGCAGTTGGTGGCGCTGGCCGCCACGCTGGCGCAGGAAGCGCCGATCTTCGTGGCCGATGAGCCGACCGCGCATCTGGCTCCGGAGGCCGCGAACCGCCTGCACCGGCTGCTGCTGGAGCAGATACCGGGCCAGTCGATCCTGATCGTGGATCATCGGCTTGACGGGCTGATCGGTTCGGTCGACCGCGTTGCCGTTCTCGGACCTGAAGGAATGCTCGTTGCGACAGGCATGCCGGCGCAGGTGTTCAGGCACAGCCGCGACACCCTCGACGCGCTCGGGATCTGGCGTCCGCTCGCCAGCCGCCTCGATGCCGTGCTCGACCGCGCCGGCCTTGCGCCGGCGCATCCGCCACTGGCGGTGCAGGATGTTCTCGAGCATCTGGATCGCCTTCCGGCATCCGCGCGAAAAAGGGCGGGGGATGTCCTGTCATCCTTCGCCGCGGAGCATATGCCGCCTGCATCGAGCAAAGGCGGCGATCCGATCGTGCGGCTGGTCGATGCCGCCTGCGCGCCATTTCTGGGGCCGACCGTGCTGCGCGGGGTCAATCTGGATATTGCCCCCCGCGAAGTGCTCGGCATGCTCGGCGCAAATGGCGCCGGCAAGTCGACCCTTGGCGCGAGCCTCGCCGGCTTGCTGAAGCTGAGGGGAGGTGCGCGCCACGGGCCAGCCGGAGGCGTCGCGTTCCAGCGTCCCGAAAACCAGTTCACGACAGGCAGCGTGCGCCAGGAAATCGCTGCAGCGCTTCCCGGCGTGCATGCCTCACAGGTGGACGATGCGCTGCGGAGCTGGGACCTCGAAGCGCTCGCGCACCATCACCCTTTCGAACTGTCGCAGGGACAGAAACGGCGGCTGGCGCTGGCCACGCTTGCTGCGGGAGGGCGCTGGCCGCTGCTGGTGCTGGATGAGCCGCTGGCAGGGCTCGACGCAGCCGGCAGCGAAATGGTGACGGGACATATCGAGGCAATGCGCGATGCGGGCTTCGCCATCGTGGTCATCACCCATGACATGGATTTTGCGCTGCGGCTGTGCCCGCGTTCCATCGTCGTAGGCGAGGGTGGCATCCTGGCCGATGGCCCCACCCGCGAACTGCTGGCCGATAAGGGACTTCTCTACAGGGCGGGGCTCTGCGAACCCGCCATAGCGCCGCTGCTGCGCTGGCTGGAAAGGGCCGCGGCATGCTGAGCAGGCTGCACCCCCTTGGCAAGCTCGCCGCCTGCATGACCTGGATCGCCGCATCGATCCTGATCTTCGACCTGCGATTTCAACTCGCCACCGTCATCATGGTCGCGCTGGTGCTGGTTGTGGCCGAACGCATATCTCTGCTGAAAATCCTCGCGTTGATGGTGCCTTTCGCCCTCTTCGGGCTTGGCTTCCTCACCACCAGCCTGCTGTTCGGGCGCGAGAGCGATTTTGCCCTGCGCATGGCGGGCGAATCTCCCTTGGGCTCGCTACAGTTCTCGGCCGGACTGACGCTTTTCCTGCGGGCGATCGCCTGCGGGATGGTGTCGGCCCTGTTCGCGCTGACGACAGATCCGGGTGCGTTCGTGCGCGCGCTCATGGTCTCCTGGCGATTGCCGCCGCGCTTCGGCTATTCGCTGTTTTCGGCCATGCAGCTGGTACCGGATCTGGCGGAGCAGGCGCAGCAGATCCGGCTGGCACGTGCCATGAAGGCGGGCCGGCCGCCACGTCGCATCCCCGGTCCCTTCGAACTGGCGAGCCTCGTCGTACCGTTGCTGGCTTTCGCCATACGCCGCGCCGGGCGGGCGGCGATAGCCATGGAAGCGCGCGGACTTGCGCCTGCGACTGCTCGCACCGTTATCGATGCGCCGCGGTTCGGCTGGCGCGACTGCTTCTTTGTCGTGTCTTCAGCCGCGCTTCTGGCGCTCCTCATCGTCGCGCTGCGCGCGGCCGGATGATAGCGCGGCCACGCAGACATGCCGCATGATGCTTGAATTGGGCGGAAATTGACGCCATATTGAGCATTGAGTGATCATTTCCTGATCGGAGAGTGATATGGTGGCACATGTTCTAGGGGTTGAGGCTGCGCATTTCAGCGCTCCCCATTCGGCCTTTCTGTCGGCCCGGCGCGTGTCGGAACTCCTCGGCGTCACGCTGAGCGAACTGGCCAAGCTGATCGGCGTCGCCCGCAACACACTGACCTCCAAGGCAGGCACGCGCAAGGTCGATCTGGCGCTGAGCCCGGTGGTGCGCATCCTTGCCATGGCAACCGAAATGACGGGCGACGAAAGCCGCGCCGTGATCTGGTTCAAGCACCAGCCGATACCCGGCTGGGCGGGCAAGACGGCCTACGATCTCGTCGCCGAAGGCAAGGCCGACAAGGTCCTGGCTTATCTGGAGGCCGTGCGCTCGGGCGTTTATGCCTGATACGCCAGCGTCGTCGTCGGTTTCTCTGTGGCGCGCCTATGTGCCGAAATGGGCGCACGCCCCGCTGTCCGGAGACGGAGCCGCGCGCTTCGGCGGGCGGTGGAACCCCATCGGCACCCCGACCATCTATGCCGCCCGCGAGCTTTCGACCGCCTGGGCCGAGTACAATCAGGGCTTTGTCCAGCATCCCGCGCTGATCGCGCAGCTCGAGCTGAGCGGTGCGGTTCTCGCCGACCTGACGGACGAGGATGTGCTGCGCGGCCTCGATATCGACCC
>Ga0187815_10001588_pt1 | contig 10723 bp, 7 predicted proteins | sample NC_S_5_FD_132962 | JGI IMG/M metagenome (GOLD analysis project Ga0187815, IMG submission 132962) | Wetland sediment microbial communities from Neuse River Estuary, North Carolina, USA - ASW-S_5 | ecosystem: Environmental > Aquatic > Freshwater > Wetlands > Sediment | place: USA: North Carolina...
AATTCCTTCTTTGTCATCCCGGCGACGCTGAATCTTCGCGAAAGCTGCATGCACGAAACGTGCACGTGCAGTTTGAGCGGCGGACGGAGGCCAGCGCGCAAGCGCGCCTCCTCCGACCCGACTGCAGTAGGCTGACTGCGGGCATGATTCGGGTGTTGCAGGCGGTCGTGCTAGGATGCGCGCAGGAGAAATCTCATGCCGATTGTGGATGTCAGCAGCCTTCGTGTAACGGAGCGCTTGCCGGGCTGGTACGGCCGCTATTTTCATTCGCAGAACATGACGTTCGCCCATTACGATTTCGTGCGCGGCGCTTCTATCCATGAGCATTTCCATCCCCAGGAAGAAGTTTATGAAGTGATCGAAGGCGAGCTTGAAGTCACGATCGACGGCGTCGCGCACGTTGTCAAGCCTGGCTTCGCAGCGATTGTCCCATCGAATGCTCACCATTCGGTCAAAGCTCTGACCGATGGGCGCGCGATCATTGTTGATTACCCGCTGAGGCCCGAGTTCCGGTAGGAAGTATAGCCAGCGCGCCACCCTAGGCCCCAGATCGCTAGCTCCTGGGAGCTTCTTTACGTCGCTGGGGAGACGACTTTCGGCTTCTTTTCCGTCTTATATTGGCCGGGGCTGACCCGTGCGAGCCAGCTGCGCCGGTTCAGCCACGCCGGCTGTCGTACGTGTGTATGTATGTCGTCGAACGTCAATCAACCACATCCGCGCGCGTTCGGCCTCTGTCTGATGGGCTACACTTACGTCCGCGATGGATGTGGGAGGCGACGCAATGGGCCGGTCAACCTGGAATGGGAATATGGTGTCTAAGTCGTGTGGGCGTTCATTCTAGGCGCATGGGTTTCGGACATTTGGCTGCGGAGGACCAAAGACGATGAGGCCTAAATTTGCTCCGTCGGTCCTTGCGATTTTGGCGCTGATAGCAACGGGGTGTGAAGCACGTAAGAGTGCTCCTGTTCAGCGTTATTCCGCCTATCTCACTGCTGCACAGGCTGGATCGCCTCAGCGCTTCGTGGCGGAACGCGACAAAGTCCAAATCACTACAGCAGAATCCGGACTTCAGAAGTCTTTCGAGGCGGCAATCAATTTCTGCGGCACAATTCGATGCGAAATCGTTTCTTCCAGCATCACCGCACGCAGGGGCGATTCTCTGCCGTCCGGCGACATATCCCTTCGCGTTGCGCCCGAAGACTTGAAAAAACTGCTGGATTATGTCTAGAAGCTCGGCAAAATCACGGAGCATTCAACAGAACGCGGAGATAAACGGCAGCAGTTGTAGATACGGAACCCAAAATCAAGAATCTCACTGCGTTTCGAGACAACTTGAGGCTCATGCTTGCGAAGCCTTCCGCGACGGTGAAGGATCTCGTAGATATCCAGACCCAATTAACCGAGACCCAGTCGGAATTGGACAGCGAGACGGCTCAACGCAAGATATTGGCTAACGAAACAGAGAAAATTGCTGTCGAGCTTGCGTTCCGTGTGGAAGGATTCACCGGCAACGCCGGGGGTTTTGCTCGAATCTGGAATGCGTTGCGTGAGGCAGGCTACATCTTGGGTGATAGCACCGCGTCTTTGATTACCACAATCGTTGCGATTATTCCGTGGCTCATCGTCATCGTACCCGGGGCTTGGCTCCTGACCAGATGGTGGCGGAAGCTGAGGCTGAGAAGAAACAGAGCTGTTGCTCCGCCAAAAGTCTCATGAGTTACCGCTTCCGGAATACGTGAAGTGCTTAGTGCTCAAACACCTGCACTTCGGTTGCCGCGCCGTTCCACATTGAAACAAGATGCAAGTCCGGGGCAGGCCTTGCCTGGTCGACCACTCCGACTTCGCCTCGAGACAACCGCAGCCCACTCGAAATAAACCACTTACCCTCCGAAACTGCGCCATCTCTGCAGCGCGAATGGGGTGCGTATTGCATAAATGTGCGGCGTCATGGGGGAGTACGTTCGCTTAACTCAGGGAAACCCGCAGGTGCGGAAGATCACGTTTTTGGGCCGGCCGCTGATCTTCGGTCTCGTTGCGGGCCTTGTCGTCGCTGTGTTGCTGTCGGTTGCGACGGCGCATGCACAAAACCAAACGCCCGACTGGCAGGCGCAAGTCCGCAAATATGCCGAAGCGCAAGATTGGAAATCGGCGATGCAACTCATCGACCAGCAAATCGCTCACGCGCCTCAGGACATGGACATTCACGCCTGGCGCGCGCGAGTGCTGGCCTGGTCCGGTCAGCTTCCAGAAGCGGAGAAGGAATATCTGACAATCCTGAAGGCATCGCGGACGGATACGGATGTTTGGATGGGACTGGCGGGTGTCTACGTGCGCGAAGGAAAAATCCAAGAAGCGAAACGGGCGATCGATGAAGCAGAAAGACTGGATCCGAAGCGAGCGGACGTACACGCCCTGCGTGCGCGCATCCTTCGTGCCGCAGGCGAACGCAACAGCGCGCGATTGGAATTTCACCAGGCGCTTAGTTTAGACCCCGGAAGCGCCGAAGCACGCGCCGGCTTGATCTCCGTTCGCGGCGAACCCAAAAACGAGCTGCGCCTCGGGCAAGACAATGACTTGCTCAATTTCGCGAGTTCCTATCACGACGAATGGGCGAGTTTGGTCTCGCAATGGACCCCGCGCTGGACCACCAGCGTGGCGGGAGATTTTTATCAGCGCGGCGGCGCCGGAGCGGGGAAGTTTGTGAGCAGCATCACGCGCCGGCAACCGAAATGGGGAGCGCTTACCCTGGGCGGCGCAGTCGGCCACGACAATGGTGTGATTCCCAAGAGTGAAGCATTTTTCGACGTGGACCACGGCTGGAAGATCGGTGAAACGAGTTCCGTACGTTCCGTGGAATTCGATTACGGGCAGCACTGGTATTGGTATCGAGATTCGCGAATCTTGACGTTGAACGGCACCACCATCGTCTACTTTCCCCAGGAGTGGACGCTGACTCTGCTCACGACGGGCGCACGCAGCGCCTTTTCAGGAACGGGTGCGGAATGGCGTCCTTCTGGAGCTACGCGGCTGGGATTTCCTGTGGCGCGATGGGAGGAGAGGCGCCTGTCCGGAAACATCTTCTTTGCGGCCGGAACGGAAGACTTTGCCCAGGTGGACCAAATCGGTAAATTCGCTTCGCAAACGTACGGCGGCGGATTGCGATTTCAGATGACGGCTCGACAAGACCTGACCGGGTACGCTGCTTACCAGAGGCGGACACAAGGCAGGACGGACACGAGTTTCGGGATGAGCTATGGAATTCGTTTTTAGGAAGCTGTGGATGTTGGCGCCCGCGATGTTTGTGATGAAGGCCATCATCGCGACGCTGGTCGCCGACGCTTTGCTGCTTGCGTTTATCCTCCTTCGCAGGGCTTCGCGCAGAAGGTACTTCGCGAAACGCGACGTCCGCGTTTTCGAGTGGCGCCAGAAATGGGACGCGCTGATTTCGGGAAAGATTCCGTATCAGAAATGGCGAACGAAAAAGTTTGACCGCGAAATCATCGAAACGATCGCGCTCGACGCGTTCGAAGCGGCAGGGCCGGAAGAATCCGCGCGTTTGCTCAACTTCTTGCGCGCCAGCGGACTCATCGAAAAGCGAATCTTTGAGGCGCGGCGGCTGACCGGTTGGAAACGAATGACCGCCCTCGTTGCCCTGGGCAGGACGCGAGCGCCGGAGGGAATTCCGGCACTCGCCGAGGCGTTACGAGACTCGAATCTCGACATACGATTGGCGGCCCTCCGCGGATTGGGCCGGACGGCGTGTCCGCAGGCGGCTGAAGAAATATTGTCTTGGGTGAGCGAAACCGGATTATCCGTGCCCGCGCTGCCCCTGCAGAGCGCACTGATCCAGTGTTGCGCGGAACGCCCGCAACTGCTCCTTCCCTTCGTGCAGCATGCCGAAGGACAGTTACGGGAAGTGTTAGGGCGTGTGCTGGGTGAAGTCGCCACTCCGTCGCTCGGGTTGGACCTGCTTGAATTCGTCGGAGATGACCTTGATGAATTGCGCGCGGCGGCAGCGCGCGCATTGTCGCAGTCGAAATCCGGGCTGGCGCTTGACGTCCTCACTGAATTGGCGCGCGACCCGATCTGGTTTGTGCGCCTGCGTGCCACCGTAAGCCTCGGAAAGTTTCCGGATGTTCGCGCGGTTTCCGCACTGTTGCGCGGGCTCACGGATTCGCATCGACTGGTGCGCTTGCGCGCGGCTGAAGCCCTTATCGAAGCCAAAACGGACATGGCTTCGGTGTTCCAGCAGGTCGTAAAAACACGCGACCGCTACGGCTTCCATGCTTATTTGACTGCTCTGGAAAATGCCAATTTGCGGAGAGAGCTCGAGCGCTCGATCCAGGCCAGTTCAATCATCGACGCAGATGAAAAGGCGATTCTGCTGAACGTGCTGCAGACCGGAACGCTGCCGGTCGAAGCATCGCAGAAAGCGGAACATATCTCGCGCGAGGCCGCAGTGCTGCCGTGAATCGTTTTCTAGACATTTCGAACCACACCCTCTTCTGGTATTACATCGCCAGCAATTTCGCTTATTTGATGATGTTGATCGTCGCCTTGAAGACCAGCGCGGCGCACCAGCGCAGGCTTCAGAGCCATTGCCTGATGTGGCTCAAAGAAAATCCGATGGTGCCGCCGATAACAATCGTTGCGCCTGCGCACAACGAGGAGGCATCGATCCGCGTGTCGATTCGCAATCTCCTTGAGCTGGATTATCCGCAACTCGAGGTAATTGTCGTCAACGACGGGTCGAAAGATCGCACGCTCGAAGAACTGCGCCAGGAATTTCAACTGCGCCCGGTGAGGGCGGTGTACGTCGTGCAAGTGAAGACCGCGGCCGTGCGAACACTGTATCGAAGTGGCGTCGATTCGCGGCTGCTCGTCATCGACAAGCAAGCCGGCGGAAGCAAGGCCGATGCTGTCAACGCAGGGTTGAACGCGGCCACTTCTCCTTACATCTGCATAGTCGATTCGGACTCGCTCCTCGAACGCGACGCGCTGTTGCGCATCACCGTGCCGATTCTTGATGATCCGCGGCGCGTGGTCGCCGTGGGGGGCATCATCCGCGTGGTGAACGGTTCGGAAATCAAAGGCGGACAACTGCGCCGCATCCGCTTGCCGCGCAAGAGCATCGAGGTCATTCAGGTCATCGAGTACTTGCGCGCTTTCCTGATTGGCAGGGAAGCTTGGGCGCAGGGAAACATGCTGATGATCATTTCCGGGGCTTTCGGCCTGTTTCGGACGGACCTGGTGCGCGCCGTGGGCGGTTATCGGGCCTCCTCGATCGGTGAAGACATCGATCTGGTGGCGCGCCTGCATCGTCATTTGCGGGAGAAGGGCGCCGACTACGAAATCCGTTTTGTACCCGATCCAATGTGCTGGACCGAGGTTCCTTCCGACTTGAAGTCGCTTGGGAGACAGCGCGCGCGCTGGCAAAAAGGTTTGCTCGACGTGCTCTGGCCCAACCGCGACATGCTCTTTCGGCCCCGCTACGGCAGGATTGGCTCGTTCGCGCTCCCTTACCTTTGGTTGTTTGAATTGCTTGCTCCGGTTGTGGAGACCCTCGGGATCGTGACGATTATTATGGCTTCCTGTTTAGGCGTCCTGAGCAGGCAGTTTTTCCTGCAGTTCCTGATCTTCGGCTATGCGTTTGCCACAGTGATATCCATCGGTTCTGTCCTGCAAGAAGAGATCACCTATAAGCGGTACAGCGACTGGAAAGACGTGGCGCGGCTCATCAGCTACTGCTTCCTCGAACATTTTCCCTACCGCCAATTGCACATGATTTGGCGGCTGCAAGGCCTTTGGCAGTATCTGCGTGGCGACCACACGTGGAGACCGCTGAAGCGTACCGGTCTTTCGTCCGCGCGAGCCCATTAGCCCTGCCACGTTACGTCATCCCGAACCATCGTTCTTTTGCAACCGGCACCTTCAGCGCGGTACGTCGTCTGAAAGTTAATAGGCCAGTTTTAGCGAGAACTGGATTTGCCTCGAAGGCCCGGCGGTCCTGCTGATCGTGCCAAAGCCGCTCCCGAGGACGACGTTCGAGGGCAGGCCGAAGTTCACGATGTTGAAAATGTTGAAAAATTCCGCCCGAAATTGCAGAACGCCCCACTCCCCGTTTCCGCGGCGGCCAAATGGCGTGTTCTTGATCAGCGCAATATCGTACTGGTGGAAACCTGGTCCTCGGAACGCATCGCGGCCAAGGCTCCCCAAAACGCCTTCATTTGGGCCCGTGCCGCCCGCAACGTGAATCGGAATCGAGAAGAACGAGCTATTATTCGCGCCGCGGCCTAAGTAATCATCGCGAACCGAGCCGCTCGTCGAAAAATCCGGCTTGCCAACCAAATCCGGCCGATCAGCTCCCCCGGAACCGGCGCCAGTTTGCTGAATGCCGGAGTAGACCGTGAACGGCACCCCAGTCATGAGGGACGTAACGTTGAGCACTTGCCAGCCGCCGGTAACTCTCTTTCCTAAGCAGTTTAGAAAATTTACGCGGTCGAAGGGCAGCATCTGAATCAGGCTCAACGAAAAGACATGGGTCACATCGAACGTCGACGGTCCTCTGTCGGCAGCGAGGTCGCGCGGGTTCTGTGGAAATGCTGCTACGGCCGCGCCTGGACTCGCGGACACGCCGCCGAGCAGCGTGCTGGTGTCGTCGATCGATTTCGAGAACGTGTAACTTGCCTGAAATTCCAGACCCCAACGCGTGTCGTTCTTGCTGAGACTGGCCTGCAGCGCGTTGTAGGTGGAGTGCGAGCCGGATTCCATCACGTAATCCGGACCATAGCCGCCAATCGCGTGGCCCGCGGAATCGAATGCAGTATACGGAGCGAACGATGGATCCGCCCCACTGTAGCCGTTTGGCGCGAAAATGTTCGCCAGATGGACTCCGGCAGTGCCCACATAATTCGCGCTGAGTTTGGCGAACGCAAAGTCATGGTCGACTCCCAGCGTGTAGGTTCCGATGTAACCGTTTCGGAAGTTCCGCGAAATCACGGCGGCCACGACTAATTGCGGTTCGTGGCCCGGCGTCAGCGCTTCAACATCATTTTGGAACCGCTGCACATCGATTGGCGTGTTTGCCGGAAGATGGGAAGCATTTCCACCGGGGAAGAGTGGTTGCCCGCTCGTTGTATAGATCGACGGAAGCGCGAGAGGTACCGCTGTGTTGGAAAAAGGAACGGGAGTACCCGGGAGCGCGGTTATCAAAGGTTGGAACACCAGCGGAAATCCGCCGGTCACATAATTGTCCAGCCAGAGATTGGGCAGAAGCGTGGTGACCGCAGCTCCAGCGTGCCAAACCGTTCGCGCTGTGGCGGCGTAATCGACGGCAACGCGCGGCCCCCATCCTCCCCAGTCCATGGGATAAATCGGCTGGGGGTTGTAAAAGAAGACCTCTGGCGCGCCTGGAGTCAGAAAAGGAACGGGCCGGCCGTCAGAGCCAATGGGAAATGCGATAGAAGTCCGATCACTGGCATCCTGGATGCGTGAATTGACTTCATAACGCAGTCCATACGCGACGTTCCATCGCGGCGATAGCTTCCAACTGTCCTGCACATAAAAATCGTAGGCTTGGCGCCGGACTGCCGCCTCATCAAACCGGTTGCCAATAGGCGTGACGCTGGCAGGTGCGGACACCGTGTACGAGTAAGCTGTCGCTGTCAACAGGCCGGTAAGCGCGTCGGGCAACGCTTCGCCCGGCTGAATATCGTGCCGCCCGCTCGCGGAAAGGATCTGCACCGACGAGTAGGCTGTTCCGCCACCGAAGGTGTATTCGCCGTTTGGGTTCGTGCCGAAAATCGTCGTGTCCTTATTGAAGCGCAGGTCCATTCCCCACTTCACGTTGTGCGACCCCCGGACCCAAGCCATATCGAACTTCGCTTGGTACAAATTTCCGTACGCGCCGGTGATAGAACCATCGGCGGAGTTGAATCCCTCGTACAAGGCGTCGCCGAAACCAATTGCCGGATCGACCGCGTTGCGCGTCGGGAAAATAGGCGTGCTGCGCACGTAGCCAAAAGACGCGCTGTAATTCAGGTGCGGGGAAGCAGTTCGTTCAACGTGGATGGTTGCGCTGCGTTGGTGATCGAAGAAATCTACGCCAAACGTGGGGTCAATTGCCGTTTGGTCGGGATTCGTAGTCGGGCCATTGATTTGATTCAAGCTGAAGCGGCCGAAGATGGTCGTCTTCTCGGAAATATGGTGATCCACGCGGATGGAGAATTGGTCGGAGTTGGTCACCACCTTCGAATAGGTCGCGTAAGTGCGCGCGCCAAACGAGCCTTGTGGATCGTTCGGCAACGGATATCGTGCCAATATAGGCGCGATGGCAGGACTGACCGGCACAGATAGCGTATCCCCGGGAAATGCTGTCGTATCGAGCCCTTTGCGCTCGTCCGCCGTGGGTACGGCAAAAACCTGCGTCGTGCCCAGAACCTGCCGGAAACCTTGGTACTCGCCGAAGAAAAACGTCTTCACGCGCCCGTTATAGATCCCAGGCAAAACCAGGGGACCGCCGGTCGTGGCGCCGAATTCGTTGCGCACAAACGGCGGTATACGCCGGCTGTCGACGCTGTTCCTGTAGTCAAAGTAATTTGTTGCGTCAAACGCGGCATTGCGCACGAACTCGAAGGCGCTTCCGTGCACTGAGTTGGTGCCCGATTTGGTGATCACGTTCGTAAAAGCTGCCGCGCCTTCGCCAATTTCCCCCGGCATGACGCCCGAGCTGGATTGCACCTCCTGAATCGCGTCCACATTGAAATTAGCGAAAGTGGCCCCACCCATTTCGGGGTCGCTCATTTCTGTACCGTCCATGGCGAACACTGCGGTCACGCCGCGCTGGCCGTTGACGGAAAATTGTTGCGTGAAATTCGCCGCGCCGTTCGCGTCCGTCATGGTTCCCGCCGCAAGCAGAAGCAACTTGCTGAAGTCGCGCTCGTTCAACGGAAGACTTGACACTTCTTTGCTTGAGAGCCGAATCCCCTCAGTCGATTCAGTTGGCGCCGCGCCGGTTCGCCGGACGATTTTCAGCGTCTGATTCTGCGTGGAAAGTTGAAGATCCGCAGTGAGCTGTTCGCCTTCTTGCACAACCAGCAGTTCTGCCGCCGTCCATTCTTTGCCATCGGCGGCCACCAAAGTGACGCGATAGCTGCCGGGACTCACGGCTGCAAACCTAAACGCGCCGTTCGCCCCAGTTGTGGCGCGGTACTCCGTTTGTCCCGTGCTCGCGCGCAAAATCACGGTCACATTCGAAAGCGGCGCGCCGGTGTTGCCGGTAACAATTCCTGTCCACGATGTCGCAGCAATCAACGGTGAGGAAAACAGAAGGAACAAAAATGTGAGCGAACCCAATGCAAGACGCTTTCGCCTGCGGGCCCTTTTTAGCAAACGGTTGGTGTTGCTTCCCACTTCATCCGTCTTTCCGCGACCGGCCCAGAAGCCCCTGGAACTCTCAGCAGCTCTCGTTCCACCAGCGCATATTTAGTTCTGCGTTTGCACATTTCGGCTCGGTTTTATAACACTGCTCGCTGTTCGACGCCACTGATGAAGATGCACAGTAAAACGAAATACACAAGCAGGCTGGGTCTTCGTTCGCAAAGGGCCGTGCCCGGCGAAGCCGGGCTGCCTCAGTATCAAAAGCAAAAGGGGAGACAAGATGCCTCCCCTCGTTACACGAAAACAGATCGACGAAATGTGGGGCCGTACTCTTAGCCGGCCGCCTCGTGTTTCGTCTGATGCACGTGATGCTGCTTGTCGCGCTGCTCGCGCAGCACCGCCTTGCGGCTCAGGCGGATTTTGTTGCCTTCGATGGCCAGCACCTTCACCAGAATCTGGTCGCCTTCCTTCAGTTCGTCGCGCACGGAACGAATCCGCTGTTCGGCGATTTCGCTGATGTGCAGCAAACCATCAGTTCCGGGAAACAGCTCGACGAAGGCGCCGAAGTCCGCGATGCGCACCACTTTGCCAAGATACGTCTTGCCGATCTCGGCAGTTGCGGTGATGTCGCGAATCATCTTGAGCGCCTCGTCCGCTGAAGTTCCGTTTGCGGCGAAGACGTGGACCTTCCCATCGTCCATGACGTCGATCTTCACGCCCGTGGCGTCGATGATCGACCGGATTTTCTTTCCTCCCGGGCCAATTAGGTCGCGGATTTTGTCGGTAGGAATACTGAGCTGGTAAAGGTGCGGAGCGTACGTCGAAATCTGCGGGCGCGCGTTGGCCAGTGTCTGGTCCATGATATCGAGAATCTCGATACGCGCCTTTCGGGCTTGTGCGAGTGCCTCGCGCATCATGACCACGCTGACGCCGGTCACCTTGATGTCCATCTGCAGTGCGGTGACTCCCTGGCGCGTGCCGGCCACCTTGAAGTCCATATCACCGTAATGGTCTTCGGCGCCGGCAATGTCCGTCAAAATCGCGTATTTGTCACCTTCAACCACGAGCCCCATCGCGATTCCCGCGCACGGGGCTTTGAGCGGCACGCCGGCATCCATCAACGCAAGCGAGCCGCCGCAAACGGTAGCCATCGACGACGAGCCATTCGACTCGAGAATGTCCGACACGACGCGCACGGCATAAGGAAAATCCGTTTCCGGCGGAAGCAGATTCGTGAGCGAGCGCTCGGCAAGAGCGCCGTGGCCGATCTCGCGCCGCCCCGGGCCGCGCAGGAATTTCACTTCGCCCACCGAGAACGGCGGGAAATTGTAATGCAGCATGAAGC
>Ga0187815_10001589_pt1 | contig 10721 bp, 10 predicted proteins | sample NC_S_5_FD_132962 | JGI IMG/M metagenome (GOLD analysis project Ga0187815, IMG submission 132962) | Wetland sediment microbial communities from Neuse River Estuary, North Carolina, USA - ASW-S_5 | ecosystem: Environmental > Aquatic > Freshwater > Wetlands > Sediment | place: USA: North Carolina...
GAGGCGGAAGAGGGAGAGGTCCGCCTGTTTGCCGACCTCGAGCGATCCTAGGTCGGCCGCGCGGCCGAGGAGCCGAGCTCCGTCGACGGTCGCGAAGTCGAGGAGCTCCTGGGCCGAGAGCGCCGTCGCGTCCCAGCGCTGGTTCTTCTGGACGAGCCCCGCGACATGCATCTCGCGCAGCATCGAAAGACCGTTGTTGCTCGCGACCGAATCCGTTCCGAGCCCGACCGTGGCTCCCGCCGCCCGGAGCTCGACCACCGGGGCCACCCCGCCCGAGGCGAGTTTCAGGTTCGAGCTTGGGCAATGTGCGATCCCGACCCCCTTCCCGGCGAGGAGCCCGATCTCCTCGCCCGTCAACCAGACCGCATGCGCCGCGACCGACCGAGGGCCGAGGAAACCGATCTCGTCGAGCCAAACGACCGGGCGTCGCCCGGTCTTCGTCTGATGTTCGTTCACTTCCCGGCGGGTCTCCGAGAGATGGTAGTGGACGAGCGTCGCGGCGTTCTCCGCGACGTCCCGGGCGCGCAGCCACGTCTCCTTTCCGCAGACGTAGACCCCTTGGGGCGCCACCAGGGGAGAGACCCGCGGGTGACCTTTCCAGCGCTCGATGAACTGTCGGGCGTTGTCGACCGGGACCCCCTTCTGTGTGGTGAGCTCGGGGTCGAGGACCGCCCAGCCGAGGAACCCGCGGATGCCCAGCGATTCGACGGCCCGGGCAACCGCGTCCTCGAAGTAGTAGAGGTCGAGGAACGAGGTCGTTCCCGAGAGGAGCATCTCCGCGATCCCCGCCCGGGCGCCGGCCTCTACGTCCGCTTCGGTCCGGCGCGCGTCCACGGCGAAGAGGGTCTCGAGGAACCCGGCGAGCTCCCGGTCGTCGGCGATCCCCCGCAACGGTGCCATGGCGACGTGGGTGTGGGCGTTGACGAACCCCGGAACGACCGCAAAACCGCGACCGTCGACGAGCGTCGCGCCGGCGCGGGAGGCGCCCGGGCCGACGTGCGAGAGCCGCCCATCCTCGATGCGCAAATCCCCCACGAGGACTCGGCGGGCGGGGTCCTGGGTGACGAGAAGCGCGTCGGTAATGACGAGCGGGGACGCCGGTTCGGGGCGCGCCACGGTACCGGCTACCGGGATTGGCGGATAAGTCTCTCGGCCTCGGAGGGCTTGTCGACGTCTTGGGCCGGGACCTCGGGGAGATCGGAGAGCCCCTCGGCACTGCGCCCTTCGTACGAGGAAAGGCCCGAGAACATGCGACGTACCCACGGTCGGGTGAGCACGAAGAGGAGCGGGACGAGGGCGAGGACCAGGAGAATCACATCGACCCAGATGCCAGGCACCCACGCTGCGCTCGGCATTCCGAGGATCGTGGCCCCGGTGTTCGGGAAGAGAATAACGGCGCTCAAGAGCGCGATGAAGAGCGCAAGGTAGGCGACGCCGAGCATCCGAAGGTTCGATGTGTTCGCTAGCGCGGCAATTCGGTTCGACACCCGGCCGATCTCGTTCGCGGCTTCGGCGAGGCGGTTCGCTTCGACCGCGTTCCTCAGCCCTACCAGGTCGCGAAGGCCCTGGGAGAGGCCGTTGACAAACTCTTCGAGGTGCGCCGCGTCGGACCGAATCCCTGGAAGGCGGTCGGCGAGGCTCGGGAAGCGGGTCCCGAGGGGTCCGCCCAGTTCGGTGACGAGGACCGAGAGACGGGCCACCTTGGGGTGGACGAGGGTGATGGCCCGATGGAGCGCAGTGAGCTCGACCAGGCTCGGAGGTTCTGGCTTGGCTTGTGCTTCGTCGAGCCTGCGACCGACCACCTCGAGATACTCGATATAGGAAGACGAGGCGGCCTGGAGGAGGTCGAGCAGGGCACCGGTTCCCGCGTCCAACCCCGTCCCCTCCGAGAGGAGGCTGGGGGGCGGGGCCGGTTCGAGCGCCCGCGCGCCGGTCGAGTCGATGTAGACGCCGTGCCAAGTGGTGCGGCCGTCCGTCGATAGGACGGCGAGCGGGATCAGGGTCGCGTCGCGCGCGTGCAGGACGGGGCGGCGCGGAGGAGAGTCGTCGAGGTGACCGACGGCGACGAGCGCCTCGGCGACAGTGGTGACCTTCCCCGCGGTCGTGGGTTCGGCCCCCCGACTAGATGTCGAGGTTCGTTACCTCGATCGCGTGGTCCTGGATATACTGGCGGAGCGGCTCGACCTCTTCGCCCATCAGGATCTGGAAGAGCTCGTTCGCGCGGCTCGCGTCGTCGACCGTGACCTTGAGGAGCGTCCGCACGCCGGGGCGCATGGTCGTGTCGGAGAGCTGTTCCGCGGTCATCTCGCCGAGGCCCTTGTAGCGGTTCATCGTCACGCCTTTCATCCCACCGAGTTCGGCCAGCATCTTCTGCTGCTCATCGTCGGAGTAGGCGTACTGGATCCGAGTCCCCTTCTGGATCCGGTAGAGGGGGGCTTGGGCGATGAAGACGTGACCCTCGGTGATGAGCTCCGGCATCTTCCGGTAGAACAGCGTGAGCAGGAGGGTACGGATGTGCGAGCCGTCGACGTCGGCGTCCGTCATCAGGATGATCTTGTGGTAGCGCAGCCGCGAGAGGTCCTGCTCGTCCCCAATCCCGATGCCGATCGCGGTGATCAGCGCTCGGATCGCCTCGTTCTGGAGCATCTTATCGAGCCGCGCCTTCTCGACGTTGAGGATCTTCCCCCGGAGCGGGAGGACCGCCTGGAACTCGCGGTCCCGGCCCTGCTTCGCCGTTCCGCCGGCGCTGTCGCCCTCCACGAGGAAGAGCTCGCATTCCGCCGGGTCATGGGAGTGACAATCGGCGAGTTTGCCCGGTAGCCCGCCCCCTTCGAGAAGTCCCTTGCGTCGGGTAAGCTCACGGGCCTTGCGCGCGGCCTCGCGGGCCTGCGAGGCTTGGACGGCTTTCGAGATCAGCGCCTGCCCGTCCGCGGGATGCTCTTCGAGGTACTCCGCGAGCTTCTCGTTGACGGCGCTCTCGACCTGTCCCTTCACCTCCGAGTTCCCGAGCCGGGCCTTCGTCTGGCCTTCGAACTGGGGCTCGAGGACCTTCACCGACAGGACCGACGTGAGGCCCTCCCGGACGTCCTCCCCGGTGAGGCCTTCCTTGTCGCCCTTGACCCACCCGCGCTTGCGCGCGTAGTCGTTGAGGGTCCGGGTCAGGGCCGAGCGCAGACCCATCACGTGGGTGCCGCCGTCGACCGTGTTGATGTTGTTGACGAACGCGAGTCCCGTCTCGTTGTACCCGTCGTTGTACTGGAGCGCGACCTCGATGTCGGTGGTGTCGCGCTTCGCGTGCAGCGAAATCGGGGGCCGGAACAACACGTTCGACCCCTTGTTCAGGTCCTCGACGAACTCGGTGATCCCTCCCGCGTGGTGGTAGGTCTCGGTGAAGCCGTCCCGCTCGTCCTTGAAGTGGATCGTGACGCCGGGGTTGAGGAACGAGAGCTCCTTCAAGCGACGGCCGACCGTTTCCTTGTCGAAGGTCGTCGTCTCGAGGATCGTGCCGTCCGGTTTGAACCGGGCGTCCGTGCCGGTCGTCTCCGACTTGCCGACCACCTTGAGCGGCGCGACGGGAGCTCCCCGTTCGTACCGCTGGAAGTACTCTTGACCGTCGCGAAAGACGCGAACCTCGAACCACTCGGAAAGGGCGTTGACGACGTGGACGCCGACCCCGTGGAGCCCGCCCGACACCTTGTAGGTGTTCCGGTCGAACTTCGAGCCCGCGTGGAGGACCGTCATCACGATCTCGAGCGCCGGCCGGTTGTACTTGGGGTGGATCTCGACCGGGATGCCCCGCCCGTTGTCTCTCACGGAGCAGGAGCCATCCGTGTTGAGGGTCACCTCGATCTCGGTGCACGCTCCGGCGAGGACCTCGTCGATCGAGTTGTCGACGACCTCGTAAACCAGGTGGTGGAGCCCGCGGGCATCGGTCGAGCCGATGTACATTCCGGGGCGTCGTCGCACCGCCGAAAGACCCTCGAGTACCTGAATGGAGCTCGCGTCGTACGCGGAGCCGTTGACCGACTGCTGTGCCATCGTAAATATCGGCGGAAACCGAACCGATTTTAGCGAGCCGGGCATGCGTTATAACGCTTGGGTTTCGGAGGAAAACTGACCCCCAGACGACCCCCCAAAAACAGTTGATTTCTACGTCTCGGGAACGCGCTCCGGGTGGCCCCGGCCGCCCCTCGGAGCGACGGAGACGGCCTCCCGTCGGGTCCCGGCAGAGGTGTTCCCGAGGATCCCGGCGGAGGCATGAGCCCGGTCAAATCCCCATCCCCGCGACAAGGGCTAATAGGCCCAACCACCCTCCGAGCGAACGGCGCTCATGCCCGAGGATACCACCGAGGCTCCCCCAACCGCCCGCACCAACGGCGAGACGACGCCCAAGCCGACGGCCGAAGCGCCGGTAGAGCCGTCGGAAGACTGGGCGACCCGCTACAAGTACCTCCTCGCCGACTTCGACAACTTCCGGCGTCGGGTCGAGCGCGACCGCGAATCGATCTCCCGTCAATCCCGAGCTGGTCTCGTTCGCGAACTGCTCCCCATTATCGAGGCGTTCCGGGCCGCGCACGAGATGCTCAACCACTTGCCGGGTTCCGACCCCGTCAGAAAGGGCCTCGACCTCCTCGACCACGAGTGGACGACCTTCCTGAAACGCGAGGGGGTCGAGCCGGTCGCCACCATCGGCCGCCCGTTCCGGGCCGACGAAGCCGAGGCCGTCGGGGAGACGCCAGCGGACGCCGCCCACCCGGACGGTTCCGTCTCCGAGGTCGTGCAGCAGGGCTACCGGTTCTTCGGAGGGCTGCTGCGACCCGCGAAGGTCATCGTGGCCCGGTCGACGGTCGGGAAGGCCCCGAAGAGCGCCACGGGCACGGAGCCTTCGGCCTAGGAGAGGACCATGGAGAAGACCTCTGAGATCCCGGGGTTCTACAAGCGAACCATCGCCGAGCGCGTAGCCTTCGTGCGAGAGTGGGCCGGTCTCACCGAGGAGGAAGCGCGAGCGTTCGAGTTCCCGCCGGGCATCGACCCGGGCGCCGTCGACCGGATGATCGAGAATGTGATCGGCGTCATGCCGCTCCCGCTCGGGGTCGCCACCAACTTCCGCATCAACGGTCGCGACTACCTCGTCCCGATGGCGATCGAGGAGCCCAGCGTGGTCGCGGCGGCTTCCAACGCGGCGAAGGTGGCCCGTGCGGCCGGCGGGTTCACCGCCCAGACGACCGCACCGGTCATGATCGGACAGGTCCAGATCCTCGACGTTCCGGACCCGGCGGCCGCTCGCCTCCGGATCCTCCACCACCGTGATGCGCTTCTCGAGGCCGCCAACGCGAAGGACCCGGTCCTCGTCAAGTTCGGGGGCGGGGCCAAGGACCTCGAGGTTCGCATCGTCCCTTCGACGCGCGGCACGATGGTCATCGCGCACCTTCTGGTCGACGCACGGGACGCGGGCGGGATGAACGCGGTGAACACGATGTGCGAGGCCCTCGCTCCCGAGTTCGCCCGCCTTACGGGCGGACGGGTCGTGCTCCGGATCATCTCAAACCTCGCGATCCACCGGCTGGCCCGCGCCCACGCTGTGTTCCCGGCGGAACTCCTCAAGACCGACACCGCGAGCGGTCCCGAGGTCGTCGATGCGATCCTGGACGCCTACGCGTTCGCGCTCGCCGACCCGTTCCGTTGCGCGACGCACAACAAGGGGATCATGAACGGGATCTCCGCGGTCGTGGTCGCGACCGGGAACGACTTCCGAGCGATCGAGAGCGGCGCGCACACCTACGCGGCGTGGAAGGCGGCGGACGGCAGGAGCGTGGTGCGCCCGCTCACGACCTACGAGAAGGACCGGGACGGGAACCTCGTCGGAACTATCGAGATCCCAGCCCCGGTCGGACTCATCGGGGGCGCGACGGCCGTTCATCCGACCGCCAGGGCGAACGTGAAGGTCCTTGGGGTCAAGTCCGCACGCGAGCTCGGAGAAGTGCTCGCTTCCGTCGGACTCGCGCAGAACTTCGCGGCCCTTCGGGCGCTGGCCACGGAAGGGATCCAGCGGGGCCACATGGAACTCCACGCCCGGAACCTCGCCGTGAGCGCGGGGGCGAGACCGGACGAGGTCGACCGGGTCGTCGAACGGCTCGTGAAGGACCATCAGGTCCGCTTCGACCGCGCGAAAGCGGTCATCGAGGAGCTTCGTCGCGGCGAATGAAGGTCGGGGTTCTTGCGCTCCAGGGCGACGTCCCGGAGCACCTCGCCGCGCTGGCCGCGGTCGTACCGGGCGACGACATCCTCGCCGTCCGGAATCCCGGGGAGCTCGGCAGAGTCGGGGCGCTCTTTCTGCCCGGTGGAGAGTCCACCACGATCGCCCGGCTTCTGGTCCAGGCCGGTCTTTGGAACCCCCTCGGCGACAGGCTGCGGACAGGTCTCCCGGTCCTCGCTACGTGCGCTGGGCTCATTCTGCTGGCCCGCGAGCTCTCCCCCGGCGCGTCCGGGATCGACCCTCCGACCCTCGGCATCCTCGACGTCCAGGTCCGTCGCAACGATTACGGCGCCCAGCGGGAGTCGTTCGAGGCGCCCGTGCGCATCGAGGGGCTCGGCGGAGGGCCGTTCCCCGGGGTGTTCATCCGGTCCCCCCGGATCCTTTCGATCGGTCCCGATGCCACCCCGATTGCCTGGCGTGGAGACGAGGTGGTCGGCGTCCGCGCGGGAGTCGTCTGGGGGCTCACGTTCCACCCCGAACTCTCCGGAGATTCCCGGGTGCACCGTCGGTTCTTGGAAGCCGCCCACGCCGCGGCGGCCGTGACTACCGCACGACCAGCACGAACGCGACAAGGGCGACGATAAGAAGCACCGCTCCCGCAAGTGCGAGAAGCCCTCGCGTCCGGCGGGAGACGCCTTTCCACGACCCAAAGACAATCGGGACCGGGCCGAGGAGGACGAATCCGCCGGCGCCCCCCGGACCGCTCGCTCGAGGGGGCGCTGGACCGGCCGGACCGTGCGAAGGAGCCTCCTCGTCCCACCCTTGAGCGAGGGCGAACGGGAGCAAAAGGAATCCGACGATCAGCAACGCGACCCCGAGGAGAAAGGTTGCTGACGAGCCCGAGATCACTGGGATGATGACGATGAGCGCGACGCTCGCGCCTCTCTCGATGAGGCTCAACGCAATGAGAGCGACTCCGGCGACCAGGGCCGCGACGGCGCCGAGGAGGAGGAGTCGCATGGAAAGATGGACCGGCGTCCCGGCTCTTTCGGGTTGCGGCGTCAGTGGTACGTGTCGAACCGGTACGGTTCCAGAGGAAGCTCCCCGAGCACCATGAGGAACTCCGGGGGCGTTAGGATGGGTTTCGGATAGTTGCTCCCGTCGTCGAGGGCGATTCGCGGGCACGCGGTGCTGACGTAGGCATCGAAGGCACGCCCCTCGAGGTCGCGGCCGTCGAGACGGTCGAAGAGCAGAATCTCGGCGTCCCAGCCCCGGGCCCGGGCGCGTTCCTGGAGCGCGAGGGCGGTCGGGCTTCGGTTCTGTCCCGCGAACGTCGAGACCAGGATCCCCCAGCGCCGCGCGTTCCGAACCCCTGCGACCACGAGCTGGCGCTTGCGGATCAAGGCTCCGCGGTCGATTGGCGGCTCGAGCTCGCCGCGGACCGGGTCGAGGGCGTAGACGGGACGGTCGACCGCGAAGGCGAGGCCGATCGGGTGGAACTGGCCGGTCCCGAGGAAGAGGAACGCATCCACCTCGCTCGCGACCGCCTCCGCGCCTGTGTAATTGCACCCGAGCGCCTGGGCCGGGTAGGCGAGACGGCGGTCCCCGGTTCCGATGCGCACCTCGTAACCGCGACGGCCCAGGGCAGTTCGCAGCGGGTCGACGAGGTCGAGGTGCTGGACCGAGGCGACGAGGCCGAGTCGAGTGGGGAGTTTCGCCTGGGCAACGATGGTGGCAAGATGCTCGACATCGCCCCCCGGCTCACGCATCTCCACGAAGAAGGTGGGACGTGCGAGCGGAACGTTCGGGATCGGTGCATGGCCGAGGACCACGGCGAGGTCGGCCCGCGGCGCCTCGTCGCGGGAAGGAAAGTCGCACGCCCCGAAGCAGGGGCGGGTGGCGAGGTCGACCGGGATCCCGGTCGCATCGCGCAAGCGGGCCGCGAGGTCGTGCGCGTTGCGGACGAGGCCGGCGGGTACTTGGAGGATTATTCGATTCGGCTTCGCCGCGCGGATCGCGTCCGCAAGCTCAGCTCCCACCGTAGCGAACACGCGCGCGCTCGGAGCGGGCGCGCGGGACACCGGGGGATTCTCGACCATCGCTCGAAAACCGGTGGGCGGGACTAAACGTTTGGGGCGGTCGACATCCGGCGCACCCCGGATTTCGTCGCCACAAGGACTTTTGCCCTCCAGCGCACCCGGCACCCGACCGAGCGACCTGGCGCCCGCCGACCTCGCCTCCCGAGAGTCCTCCAGCGTCGTAGAACCCTCCGACCGAGACAGAGCGCGCGAGGGCTAGCCCGGGGTCTTCGCAGGGCCGGTGCGGGAGACGTTGACCCGGGTCCTTAGCTCGCGCAACCGCTCTACTGCCGCCCGATTGTCCTCATAGTACAGACGACGAAGCGCTTCTTCGGCAGAGACCCACTCGGCGGCCTCGTGCTCTTGGCTCAGGCGAGGCTGGAACGAACGGGGAACTTCGAGCGCAAAGGCGTGGAGACGCCACGTCTCGCCATTATCGGCCACGAAAGGAACGTGCCAATCGAGGTCGATGAGCCGTTCCGGTAGGGAAATGAAACCCGTCTCTTCCTCGATCTCCCGGCAGAGGGCGGTCGGGAAATCTCGGTCGCTCGGTTCGACCTTCCCTTGCACGGGACCCCAGATCCGCCCGCGGGCCGGTGTCCGTCGGAAGATGAGGAGCTCGAGCGGGGGAAACGCGAAGAGATACCCTTCGACGCACTCTTTCGCGACCGGACCGGGGAGGTCGGTCACTACCCTCCCCGGGAGAGGATCTGTAGGATCGCCTCCGCGGGGGCCCCCTTCGCTTGGAAGAGGGCTTCGATCGCCTCCTCGCGGGAGACGTTGGCTTGCTCCATGACGAGGCGGATATCCTCTTCCGGCGGCCCGCTCGGGGCCTCGGGTTTCGACGCCGGTGCGGGCGTCCCGGTCGCCGCGAGAGCACCGGAGGAGCGCGGTCGAATTTCGGGATTCCCGACCACCTGGTAGGTCCGGGTTCCCTGCACGGTCAGGACCGTCACCTCGGGCGAACGGAAGACGTGGTCCTTCGTCTTCGTTCGGACGATCACCTCCTCGACGTCCGGCACCTCCTCCGTCGTCATCCCAAGACGACGCATCATCAGCTGCATCTGGCGCGGGTTGCGGGGCCCTCCCGGGATCATCGAACCTTCTCCCCTACGATTCGTCGTCTCTCGACGCCGCGCGGATCTTCGCCTCGAGGTCGGGGTCCTCGAAGGTCGCCTCGTCCGCTTCGGGAGGAAGGCCGCGTCGCCGGCCCCTGCCCCGCGGCACCTCGCTCACTCGGCGGGTCTGCGCGCTGAGGTCGTCGAGGAGCGCGGCGACACCGGCCATCAAATTCCAACCCGTGTGGGACGCGTAGAAGATTCGTCCCTGCTCGGTGAAGAGCCGGGCCTCGACCGTGAGGTCGTTCGTGCGGTGGGTGCCCTGCGGAGCGAAGTGGAGGGTGAGCAACGTCGGGTGGACGTACCGCGAGATCCGTCGAAGACCTTTCGCCACGCCTCCGTCGATCTCGGCGAGGAGGCCGGGGTCGGCCGAACCGCGGAGGCCCGTGATCTCGACGTAGACGTTCTCGACTCCCTCGCGGGACACACCGGGCCGCGCGCGGGAGATCGCGAGGCTCAGGAGGTCGGCCTGGCCGACCACCCGGGTCGGTCGTCCGTCCTCGACGACGAAGACGCTCGAAACCTTTTCGCGGGTCATCACCCGCGCGGCCTCGAGGGCGGAGGCGCCGAGAGGCACGGTGACGGCGGGAGAGTGCATGATCGACCGTACCTCGACCTCGAGGGTCGTGCGGTTCGCGCGGGCATCGCGCTTCCCACCCTGGATCGGGCGACCGAGGACCTCTCCAAGGTCGGTGACGCCGACGGCTCCCACAACGCGGCCTTTCCGGTCGACGACGGGGAGCGGATGATCTTCGAGGAGACGGAGCTGCGTCACCAGGTTCCGGCACTGCTCGTTCTCTCGAATGACCTCGCCGGTGGAGCGGGCAATCTGCTCGACGGTCGGTCCTTCCCCGGAGCGAAGCACCGCGAGCCCGGGCATCGCGCGGACGAGGTCGGTACGACTGATGATGCCGAGGAGCTCTCCGCGCCGGCCGACGACCGGGGCCCCGCGCATGCCGGTCGCGAGGAGCTGCTCCGCGACCTCGGGGAACGGGGTGGACGGAAGAATGAGCGGAGGGACGATCAGGAGGTGCTCGACCTTGGTGGCGAGAGACCAGCGGCCCCGCCGAGCGATCGACTCGATCGTGACCATTCCGATGAGTCGGGTGTTGCGGAGCACCGGGATCTGGTGGTACCGGTGCGAACGCATTAGACCGAGCGCCGTCGAGATCAGCGCGTCGTGCGGCAACGTCACCGGGCGGGCGGTCATCAGGTCGCCCGCGGTGGGCCAAGCGGTGGGCATAGGAGGGGGGCACCTAGAGGGGGGTTTTTGAAGCCTGCGGGTCGATGGGACGCGCCGTCAACGCAGGTCGCGGGCCATCTGGTAGC
>Ga0187815_10001590_pt1 | contig 10721 bp, 9 predicted proteins | sample NC_S_5_FD_132962 | JGI IMG/M metagenome (GOLD analysis project Ga0187815, IMG submission 132962) | Wetland sediment microbial communities from Neuse River Estuary, North Carolina, USA - ASW-S_5 | ecosystem: Environmental > Aquatic > Freshwater > Wetlands > Sediment | place: USA: North Carolina...
CGACTGGACCCTCCGGGTGCTTGCGCCGGGCGGGATCAGGGCAGATCTCGGCGTCAGCGCCGCGATCGGCGAGATCCGCGAGTTCCAGGTAGCCGTGTAGGCAGGTCAACAGATAGTACGACAGTAGGGGCAGCGTTTCCGGACAGAACCGGACGCACTGCCCCTACTTGTTCCCTGATTTGCCACCTGTCCGTCGCCTTTTCGGCCACCTCTGGTTCAACTTCTGTACACCTTTGGCACCTAGAAAGGAGCGGTCGGCCGCCGACCGGCTCGCCGACGATCACCGACCGTCAGGGGCGAGGCAAGCAGGATGTCAACTCAGGCTGATCCGGCTTGGTCGGGCGACGGCGCGACCACAAGTCCGGTATCGCAGACTGAGCACCTGGCCACCGAGCAGCTCGGCGCGCAGGCGGGGTCGCCCAACGGCGCCGTTGCCCTCACCGCCGTCGACCTCACCCTCGGCTTCGGCAAGCGCGCGATCTTGTCTAACGTGAGCGTCGATGTCAAGCGTGGTGCCGTCACGGCGCTGATCGGTCCTACCGGATCGGGCAAGACCACGCTGCTGCGCACGTTCAACCGCATGAATGACAAGGTTGCGGGATATCGTCACAGCGGCGACGTGCTCCTGGACGGGCACAGCATCTGGCACCCAGGCGTGGAGCTGATGGCGCTGCGGCGCAAGGTCGGCATGCTCTTCCAGCGGCCGAACCCGTTTCCCATGTCGATCATGGACAACGTCACGGCCGGCGCGAAGGCACATAAGCTCGTCGGCCGGAACGCGCTGCGGGGCGTCGCCGAAGAGAACCTGACCGCGGTCGGCCTGTGGGACGCGGTCAAGGACCGGCTCAAGGACTCGCCGTTCCGGTTGTCCGGCGGTCAGCAGCAGCTGCTGTGCCTGGCCAGGGCGCTGGCAATCTCCCCTGAGGTGCTGCTGCTCGACGAGCCGACGTCCTCGCTCGACCCGAACGCCACCGAGTCGATCGAGGCTCTGGTCAAGATGCTGACCCCCAAGATCACAGTCGTGATCGTGACGCATAACCTGGCTCAGGCCGGCCGAGTTTCTGATCAGACGATCTTCCTCAACCAGGGACGGCTGGTGGAGACCGGCGACACCAAGAACATGTTCGAAAGCCCGGCTGAAGAGGAAACCGCGCGATACGTGGCGGGGCGCTTCGGCTAACAAAGACCACCCGTACGGGAGGACAGCACTCCTCCCGCACGGGCGCAGGGCCGCGCTTGCGCGGACAACCAGTCGCACGCTCCGCGTGCGAGTCCTGTTACGCACGCCTAAGCGTGCAAAAGTGAAGGAGTATTCCCAGGTGGCCAAGACAATCCGCTTGGTATGCACAGCGGCCGCCCTAGTCCCGCTCACCATGCTTGCGGCGGCCTGCAGTTCGAGCTCAAGCCCGTCATCGCCGTCGTCCTCGTCGACGTCGACGTCGTCCGCCGCCGCAAGCGGGAAGTCGATCTCCGAGACCGGCAGCACCCTGCTGTTCCCGTTGTTCGGCGCCTGGCAGTCGGCATACAGCTCGGTAAACAAGAACGTCACGATCACCTCCGGAGCCACGGGCTCGGGCACGGGCATCACGGACGCCGCCGAAGGCCTGGTAAACATCGGCGCATCTGACGCCTACCTGTCCAGCTCGGACCTGTCCACCTACCCTGGCCTGCTGAACATCCCGGTGACGGTGGCGGCACTGATGGTCAACTACAACGTCTCCGGCCTTAAGGCGCCGCTTAACCTGAACGGTACTGTGCTTGCCGAGATCTACACCGGCAAGATCACGAACTGGAACAACGCGGCGATCGCCAAGCTGAACCCCGGTGTGACGCTGCCGAACATGAAGATCGTGACGCTGCACCGGGCTGACAGCTCGGGTAGCACCTTCCTGTTCACCTCCTACCTGAACGCCCAGGATCCGAGCGCGTGGCCCTCGTCCAACATCGGGACCACGATTACCTGGCCGTCGGTTCCCGGTCAGCTGGCCGAGACCGGCAGTGGCGGCATGGTGTCTGGTTGCGGCTCCACCAAGGGCTGCATTGCCTACATCGGCGTCAGCTATCAGTCCAAGACCACGGCGGCGCGCCTCGGCACGGCGTCCCTCGCCAACAAGGCTGGCAAGTTCGTGCAGCCGACCGCGTCTACGATCAGTGCCGCGCTGGCCAGCTTCGGGACTCCGCCCGCAAGCGGCGCTCAGTCACTGATCAACACCTCGGCGGCCGCTGGTTACCCGGTCATCAACTACGAGTACGCCATCGTGAAGAGGACCCAGCCGAGCGCCGCCGAGGCGACGGTCGTCAAGGCGTTCCTCAACTGGATCGTCACTACCGGCAACACCTCGACCTACCTGTCCGCCGTCAACTTCCAGCCGCTCCCGTCGGGAACACTGGGGGTTGCCAAGACCCTGATCAACTCGATCTCCGGATGATCAAGTGACGGCTTCCGTACCGACCACGCAGCCGGACGGGGGGGCGGGCACTGCGCCCCCCCGCCGGCTCGGCGGCATTCTGCGCGCCAGCCTGCGCAACGGCGACGTGATCCGCTGGCTTGGCCGCGGCGGTGCGGTGGTGCCGCTGCTCATGCTCGTATTCGTACTTATCACGCTCGTGATCAAGGCGATCCCCGCGATCAGGTTCAGTGGCGCAAGTTTCTTCACCAGTACCAACTGGAACTTCGGTTCTCAGTACGGCACGCCGGTAACTAGCGACGGCGTCACCCATCTGCCCGGTGAGCATTTCGGCGCGCTGCCGGACATCCTTGGCACGCTGGCAACCTCGGCGATCGCCCTCATCATCGCGGTCCCGGTATCGATCGGAGCCGCGCTGGCGATCGTGGAGCGCCTTCCCAAGCGGGCAGCCAGCGTCGTGGGCGGTTTCCTCGAGCTGCTCGCCGGCATCCCGAGCGTCATCATCGGCCTGTGGGGCGCGCTGACATTCGGCCCGTTCATCGCTCATCACGTCGCGCCGCTGATCGCCAACAATGTGCCCGACTGGCCCGGCCTGGGATTCTTTCGCGGTGACACCGGGAGCGGCCAGGGATTGCTAACCTCTGGCCTGATTCTCGCGGTGATGGTGATCCCGATCGTCGCCGCCACCTCCCGAGACCTGATCCGCGGCGTGCCGATACTGCCGCGTGAAGGTGCCATCGCGCTGGGCATGTCCGACGCGGAGTGCGCCCGCCGGGTAACGCTGCCGTGGGTCGGCAGCGGCATCGTCGGCGCCGTCGTGCTGGGCCTCGGCCGAGCGCTGGGCGAGACGATCGCGGTGGCGATGGTCTGCGGGGTCGCGCTTGGCGCGCTACCCACGAACCTGTATGCGGTCATGATCACGATCGCGGCCAACATCGTGCAGTTCCTCGACACCGCGATCAACGACAAGATGGACATCAGCGCGTTCGCCGAGCTGGCCCTGATCCTCATGCTGATCACGCTCGCGACGAACGTGGCCGCGCGGCTGCTGGTCCGGCGGGTGTCCGGCACTGCTCTACCCGTTGGCAGGGGGCTGTAGGAATGAGCGGGACGCCCACAGCGCCGCAGGCATCGGCCCCGTCTGGGGCGTCCGGCCGCGGCAGTGCCGCGGACTGGCCACACGTGCCGGTTCGCCGGAAGATCTCGAACCTGGCCTTCTGGGCCGCCTGCGGCATCGGGCTGCTGCTGGTGGTAGGCCCGGCAATCTGGCTGGCCGGCGGGGTTGTTGTGCACGCGATCCCGACCTGGCAGTGGAGCGTGCTCACGACGAACACCACGGCGGGCGATGCCGGCGGACTCAAGCAGGCCGTACTCGGCACCCTGCTGATTACCGCATGCGTTCTGGTCGTCAGCGGCACGATCAGCGTGCTCACTGGCTTGTACCTGTCCGAGTTCGCCAGGGGCAGGCACCGCGGCATCCTGCGCGGCGGTTATGAGGTGCTGTCGGGCATCCCGTCCATCGTTCTCGGCCTGGTCGGTTTCTTCGTGCTCGTGATCGGCCTGCACTGGGGGTTCGGCTTGCTGCCGGCCGTGCTGGTGCTCACGGTTGTCACTATTCCCTACATCACCAAGGCCACCGAGACCTCACTTGCTCAGGTGCCGGTTTCCTATCGAGAGGGCGCCGAGGCACTCGGCCTGCCGGTTAGCTGGACGCTGCGAAGGATCGTGTTCAAGTCGGCACTGCCAGGGATAATCACCGGCTTGCTGGTGGCCATTGCGATCTCGGTCGGCGAGACCGCGCCGCTGCTGTACACCGCGGGCTGGACCGACTCAAATCCGACGCTCGCGCTCACCAACTCTCCGGTCCCCTTCCTGACTTACGCAGTGTTCAATTTCTGGGACGCCGGGACTACCTCGGGCCGGATCCTGTCCTACGATGCCGCACTGATCCTGCTCGTCCTCGTGCTCGCGCTGATCTTGCTCGGCCGGATAATAGTCGCCATCTCCCGGCGCAACACAGAGTGAGTGACGATGGAACCTTCGCCCGTCGGCTGGCCGGTGCCCGCTGGCAATGACGCGACCGAATCAGGTTGGACCGACGCGTCGGCCGTCCGGCAAGACGTCGGCGTTACATCGCTATACAGGGAAGCTGGCCGGCGCGAGTCCGGCCGGCTCGAGCCGCCCGGCGCCGGCGCCGCCGGACGAGCGGTCAGCGTGCTGGCCGACAGGCTGGCCGCGGCGCTCGTCCACCACGAACCAGGCTGGCGGCTGCCGCGGCATTCCGCCCTTGCCCGGCGCTACAACGTCAGCGCGGCTGAGATAGACGCGGCCGTCGAGGAGCTGGTCGGCAGGCACCTGGTGCGCCGGCTCGCCGATGGGCAGCTCTACCGGGCCAGCCCGGCCGAGTACGTGATCGGCCTGGAGGGCGTGCCAGGCCTGCTGTCTTACGTGGATGCCATGGGCGGCGAGTTCGCCTGCCGTAGCCGGCAGGTCACCTGGCGGCTGCCGCCCGAGGACATCAGCTGGGCCTTGAAAGAGCCATCCGATCGGCAGGTTTGCGTGGTCCGGTTCCTGTGGACCGCGGGCGGCGAGCCGGCCGCGCTGAGTACCACCTACGTTCCCGGCGACATCGCCAGGCGTACAGATGTAGGAACTGCCACGGGCCAGCCGGCCGTGCTGAACCTGCTTCAGCTGACCGGCCTGACCGAGGGCGCGGCCACGGACGGGCAGCCGCCGATGGGCTCGCCGGTCGCGTTGCACATTGAGCTGCAGGCACCGCCGCCTGCCGTGGCGCGCAGCCTAAGGCTGACTCCTGGGCAGCCGGCCATGATGGTCACGGTTCGCTTTGACGACTTGGCGAGCGGTCGGCCAGTGGCGTTGACGATCGCCGTGCTCCGGCCCGACATGTTCCGGGTGGTCGTCCAGTCACCGCGGCCACCGTTGCCAGATGGAGATGCCGGCAGTTTGTCAGGTTCCTGGACACACGCGGTCGAGGACTGGGAACCTTGACCCGCTATGCGCGTACCCGCGGCCGAGCGGGCGCGGCGACCACCGCATCGCTCGCGCCTGAGTGTCCGGGCCGGTAACCTCCGTCGCGGCGAGTTAGCCGCTGGCCTGGCGACCGCAGCAGTGCTGACCCAGCTGCTGCTGGCCCAGCTTCCCCTCGCCATCGCCGCCGGGCTGATCGCCGTCGGCCGTGTTTCACGCTGGCGGCCGCACTGGATCGCGCTGCCCGCACTGGCCGGACTCGGCTGGCTGCTCACGGTCGGGGTAGCAGCCCCGACCGCTGACTTCGCGGCCGGATGCACGCGGTTCCTCGGCTATCTGGCCGCCGTGGCGGCGCATCCGACCCGGTTACCCCACCTGGCCGCTTACCTGGCTCTAGCCGGGCGGTGGCTTCCCGGCGAGCTCCCGCTGGCGCTGCTGGCAGGCACGGCGGAAGCGGCGTTAGTGCTGTGGCTGCGTTGCTGGCGCGGCCGGAACTGGCGGGCAGGCCTGATCGCGGCGGTCCGATGCCGGATCCATGCCAAGGAGCTGGCCGCCGGGCACACGGTCACCAGGCACGGCTGCGCCCTTGGCCTGAACCCGGGTACCGGCGGGTTGGCCGGGCTGAGCTGGGCGGAGGCCGAGCGCGGCGTCCTGCTAGCCGGCCCCGACAGCACAGAACTCGGCCGCCTAGGGCTGGCGGTCGCCTGCGCCGCGATCAGGCGCCGCAAGACCGTGCTCGTGCTCGACCTGGCCGGGAGTCTCGAGCCTGCCGGCCAGCTGCTGGCGTTGGCCAGGTCGGCCGGCGTGTCGCTGACCGAGATTGGCGCGCCCTTTTCCGGCCTGAGCGCGAGCCTTGGCCGGGCCATCCGCAGCCGCGGCGTCCTGGTGGTCTCGGTCCGCCCGGCCGAGGCCGCGCACCAGGTGCTTGACGAGCTGGCGTCCGTGCTGACCAGCCTCCGCGACCTCCAGCTCAGGGCCGACTGCCTGAGCTGGGTTTACGGCTGCGAGCGGCTGGAGCCAAGCCTGCTTGCCAGGCTGCTGGCGCTCGGACCGGCAACCGGGACAGCGATCCTGCTCGGCACCAGTAGCGCGGCACAGGCCGCGAGCCTCAGCGACGACGTCGGTACCGTCGTCGTCGCCGGACAAATGGGTCACGATCGGGCGCTGCTGTTGAGCGGCCTGGCGCTGGAAGGGCAACACTTCCCATCTGCTGCCCTAAGTAGGGCAGCAGATGGGAACTCGCGCCCCTTGGCGGAGGTTCCGGCGTCGGCAACACACCCGGTGAAACAGGCATTCACCACTATTCTGGCCACCCAACGTCCCGGTACCTTCACACTGATCACCACGGCCGGAGGAGTGCTGCCCGATTGCCGGGCCATCCGGTTCGCGGCTGCCGCTGCCGGGGCAGCCGCCGCCGTCTCGAGGTCACCAAGACCCTGGGCGGGACGGCAGTAAATGAGCACCGCTACGCAGCACTTGCCGGTGCCACGCGGCCGGGTCCGCGCCGACCTGGTGTATTTGGGCTGGCAGCAGGTCTGCCCAGAGCCCGATCCCGGTCCGGCACCGGCGCCGCCAGAGTCGGCCGAACTCGACCAGGTCAGCCCTGACTGGCTGGCCGCCCAGCGGCGCGAGCAAACCCGGCTGGCCAGGCCGGCCTGGCTAGCCGCGGCAGCCTGCCTGACCGCGGCAATGCTCGCCGGAGCATGCTGGCTGGCGGGCGTACTGAACACTGGCCTGGCCGTGCTGGTTAGCTCGGCCGCGCTGCTCGGCGCGGCGGCCTGCGGGCGGGAAATCTACCGCGGCGAGCGTGCCCTGGCGGCCCAGGTCCGCGCCGAACAGCAGCGGGTGTCCAGGATCCGGGCGGCCCAGCGCAGCCAGCTGGTCGCGCGACGGCAGCAGCATGCCAGCCAGTACCGCGAATGGCAGCAGCGGAGCAGCGCGTTCCGGCGGCGGCCGCAGTGGTACCCGGCGACACTGCCAGCCTCAGTGCACCGGGTCGATGTGGCGGGCGGCACACTGCCGGGGTGGTCGGCGCTGCTGACAACGATCGCAGTGCCGCGGCTCGCGGCCGGAGGCTCGGTGACCGTGCTTGACCTGACCGAAGGTGGCGTTGCCGCCGACCTGCTCGCGGTGGCCGGCCGCCTCGGAACCGACCCGCTGGTGTGGGTGCTGCCGGCCGATCTGCCCAAGCTGGAGTTGGGGACCGGCCTTGGTCACGAGGTACTCGCCGACGTGCTCGCGCTGACCGTCAACGCGGCGGCCGCAACCGCGACCGGCACTATCGACCGCGGCGCTGACAACGACGGTGACCCGTCCAGCGACGCGGCCCTGCTCGGCCGGGTTCTTGCCGCGCTCGGCCCCAGCGCCACCCTGGCGGAGATCGCCGCGGCCCTCCGGGCGCTCGGCCAGATCGGCGGCCCTGGGCGGCACTTCAGCGAGCTGACGCGCGAGCAGCTGGATCGGCTGAACGCGCTGGCGGGCCGCGGCGCCGAGCGCCTGGCAATCGACCGGGCCTGGGCCATGGAAGCGAGATTGCGTATGCTCGCCCCGCTGGCGACGGCGCCCGCCAGCTCATCGAGCAGCCTGAAGGTGGCCTGGCTCGACCGCCGCGCGGCCGCGGTCGGCAACGCCGTGCTCGCCGCCTACCTGGCTATCGCGCTGACCGCGGTCGTGCGCGATTCCCCGGCAGGCCAGCCGTGGCAGCAGACGATCTGCCTGCTCGGGGCCGAGCGGCTGCCCGGCAGCGTGCTCGACCGGCTCAGCGACGCGACCGATGCGGCCGCCGCCGGCCTTGTCCTGTGTTACAGGTCCATCCCGGCCCACGTCCGGGACCGCCTAGGCAGGGGCAACGCGGCAGTCGCGTTCATGCGGCTGGGCAATGCCGAAGACGCCCGGCTTGCCGCCGAGCAGATCGGCACCGAGCACAGGTTTGTGCTGAGCCAGCTCACCGACACAATCGGCACGTCGGTGACCGGCACGGCCAGCGATTCCTATACAAGCAATGTCGGCACCGCGGACTCGGTGGCCGACACGGTCTCGGCCAGCTACAGTCGCGGCCGGAGCAGGCAGTACACCCCGTTCTTCACTGGAATGCGGGACGCGAACTCTTCGACAGCGTGCTCCGATTCCAGGTCGATCACGGCGGGGATCAGCGCCGGGACTTCATGGGGCTTGAGCACTTCGAAGGCGCTCGGACGTAGCGATTCGCTGGCCAGGACCGCGCAGCGATCGCGTGAGTTGCTGATAGAGCCGCACGAACTGCAGCGGCTTCCGCCGAGCGCGGTCGTGCTGTGCTACCCGTCGCCGGGCCGCCGGGTGCTGCTCGCCGATGCGAACCCGGCGATCATGGCGCTGCCAACCGCGACGCTTGCAGCCGCACCGGACATCGCTACCAGCCAGGCAACTTCAGGGCGACCGTCCGGACTCTAGGATCAAGGCATGCCGCGCCAGTTTCGTCAGGTCGATGTCTTTACCGCCACGCCATACCACGGCAATCCGCTCGCCGTCGTCCTCGATGCCGACGGCCTGACCAGCGAACAGATGCAGAGGTTCGCCAGCTGGACGAACCTGTCGGAGACCACGTTTCTGCTGGAACCCGACGACGAGCTGGCCGACTACCAGGTCCGGATCTTCATGCCCACGGGCGAGTTGCCGTTTGCCGGGCATCCGACACTTGGCAGTTGCCAGGTGTGGCTTGACACCGGGGGAACGCCGCGCAACCCGGGCCGAGTGATCCAGGAGTGCGGAGCCGGGCTGATCACGATCCGGCAGGACGCCAGCGGCCTGCAGTTCGCCGCGCCACCCCTGCTGCGCAGCGGCCCGGTTGATGAGCCGCTCGCGCAGCACATCGCTGACATCTTGCGTCTCGCCCGCGACGACATCGTGGACATGCAATGGGCCGACAACGGGCCAGGCTGGATCGCCGTGCTGCTGGACAGCGCCGATGCCGTGCTCGCGGTCCGGCCCGGCGTGACCGACCTTGACGTCGGGATAGCCGGGCCGCATCCGGCGGGCGGGCCCGCCGCGTTCGAGGTCCGGGCATTCTTCCCCAAGGACGGTGCCACCATCGAGGATCCGGTGACCGGGAGTTTCAACGCTTCGCTGGCGCAATGGCTGCTGTCCAGCGGACGGGCGCAGGCGCCGTACCTGGTCAGCCAGGGGACGGTGCTCGGGCGCGACGGCCAGGTCCACATCGCGCAGGACGCCGACGGCACGGTCTGGGTCGGCGGCTCAACTGTCACCTGCGTCGCCGGAACCGTTGACCTGTAGCGGCGGCTGGTAAAGCGGTTGCCGCGGCCGCCGGGACCGACTACAAGTCCGGTATGAGCTATGTACCGACGGTGTCGACCGAGCAAGCGGAAGTGATCAGGCGCTGGCATGAACGCGGCTACCAGGCCGCTAAAGCCGAGGCGGGCTCCGACGGCCAGACCTTCAGCTACCTCGGCCTGACCTTGTGCGTGCCGCCAGAGGTGATGCCGATCGCTGGCGTCTCGCACCTGCTCGGCGAGGCCGTGCTTGCGGAGGTCAGGCCCGACGACAGGGTGCTGGACATGGGCACCGGCTGCGGAGTGAACGCCATCCTGGCGGCGACGGCGGCGTCGCGCGTGCTGGCCGTCGACATCAACCCGCGCGCGGTCGAGGCGGCTGTCATTAATTCGGAACGGAACGGGGTGGCCCAGCGGGTCGAGGTCCGTCGCAGCGACGTGTTCCGTGCTGTCGGGCACGACGACAGGTTCGACCTGATCATTTTTGACCCGCCGTTCCGCTGGTTCACGCCACGCGACTGGCTGGAGATGGCCACCTCGGATGCGAATTACCAGGCGCTGACCACCTTCTTTGCTGAGGCCGGCGACCACCTGACGCCCGGCGGCCGGATGCTGATCGCGTTCGGCACCTCGGGCGACATCGGCTATCTGCACAAGCTGATCGCCGAGCACGGCTACGCCACCGAGGTCGTGGCCAGCCACACGCTGGATCGCGATGGCCAGCGAGTCGACTACTTCGTGTACCGCCTGACGCGGCCCCGGACGTCATAATTCGGACCAATCAGGTAGCAGCTACCCTGCGCGCCTGGTAAGCACGAGGCATGGGTGTGAGCATCGGCGGTGGCGCGGCCGGGCTGTGGTACCGGGTCCTGGCCGTCAGCGCGGCTTGCGGCGGCAGCGCGGACAGCGATTACGCCTCGGTGCTCCCGGCCGCGCTGAACGCGGCGCGACGCCGTCGGCCGTTCATCGCCGGCTGGCTCTCCCGCGGTGGCGGAGCGCCGCTCGAGCTGATAACCAACGCCGGTCCGCTGCCTGCCCCGGCCGCGCAAGCCGGTACTGC
>Ga0187815_10001591_pt1 | contig 10720 bp, 6 predicted proteins | sample NC_S_5_FD_132962 | JGI IMG/M metagenome (GOLD analysis project Ga0187815, IMG submission 132962) | Wetland sediment microbial communities from Neuse River Estuary, North Carolina, USA - ASW-S_5 | ecosystem: Environmental > Aquatic > Freshwater > Wetlands > Sediment | place: USA: North Carolina...
CGCAATGGACACTCGGCGGAAGCACTTTGTCCCGAAGCGCGAGTGCCGTCTTCAGCAAGCCTGCGGCCCCCGCGGCTCCTTTCAGATGGCCGAAATTCGATTTCACTGACCCGAGAGCCACCGCGTGCGCCGGAAGATTGCAGCCGCCGAGCACATCGATGATGCTCTGCACCTCGACCACATCCCCGACGCGCGTCGACGTGCCGTGGCCTTCAATGTAAGTCGCGGTAGCGGGCGACAGGCCGGCGTTTTGCCACCCGCGATCGATCGCGAGTTTTTGGCCGATTGGGTTCGGCGCGGTGATTCCCTTCCCTTTACCGTCGCTGGAGCCGCCCATGCCGCGCAGCACAGCGTAGACTCTGTCGCCGTCGCGTTCGGCGTCGGCCAATCGCTTCAGCAAAAACATTGCTCCGCCCTCGCCCATGACGAAGCCGTCAGCTCCTTCCGCGTACGGACGGCTGCCGGTCGCAGACAGCGCGCCGATTTTGCAGAACTTGACGAACGTCGACGCGCCCATGTTCCGGTCAATTCCGCCGGTGATCACCGCGTCGAAATCTTTTGCGACCAGCCCTTCGACGGCCGAGCTGATGGCCGCCAGGGCGGACGCACACGCCGCATCGCAAACGTAGTTGGGGCCATGGAAGTTGAAGATGTTCGCGATCCGGCCGGCTATGCAGTTGGCAAGTTCGCCAGGCATGCTGTCTTCGGTAATCTCGGGAAGATGCTTGCCGATGCGGTTGTGAAGTTCGCCGGTAATCTCGTGGCGGACGCTTTCCGGCAACGCGGCGAAACTGGCAATCTCCGACAACTCGCGCGCATACTCCGGAAAATAAACACGGAGCGCGGTAAGGTAATGTTTCTCCCCCGCCATGGCGTTGCCCAGGATCACCGCTGTGCGATCCGGGTCGAGCGGCCGCTTGGGATAACCGTAGTCTTCGAGCGCTTCGCGAGTGCACGCGATGGCCCACTTCTGCGCGCCATCCATAGCCTCGACTACTCGCGGCGGGATCGGCAAATGCCACCGGATCGGGTCCCACGCAGACTGGCGGACCCATCCGCCAATCTTCGAGTAAGTTTTATCCGGGGCTGCGGGATCGGGGTCGTAGTAGAGTGCCGGATCCCAGCGTTCAGGATCGACTTCGGTGATGCTGTAGCGCCCCTTCTTAACGTTGTCCCAGAACGCGGGGACGTTCGGCGCGTCCGGCAGAATCGCTCCCGCTCCGACGATGGCGACTGCTCGATATGCCGTGTCTTCCATGACCGGCTCCTGTCAAACGTGCAAAGAGGCGTCGGCTGGGCGTGGCGCCTCGTTGTTCTCCTCGCTGGCTACGCAGCCAGTTCGGCTCCTTTTGTCGCGCGGCCGTACAGCACGTCTGCGATGTAGTCCATGTCCGGAATGAGGCCCGCCTGCGCACGGAGGATCGCAGGCATTCCGACGGCCGCTTCAAACTCATGTACCTCCGGCTCAGTCACGCCCCCAGCTCCGACGATCCACCGCAAGCCGTCCTCGGCGATCCTGAGCGCCGCTTCGCGCGCGAAGACCCGGCAGATGGCTGCCAGACCTGTCGCGTCGAAACGCTGGTTCGCCTTTTCATTCAACTTTTTCTCGGCCATGCGCGATGCCCGCCGGGCCATGCTGCCTGCAGCTTCCGCGTAAGCGATCAACTCGCCGAGGCGAAGGAGAATGTGCTGGTGACGGGTCAGACGCGCGACGCGGGCTTTCTCCATCACCTCAGCTAATGCGTGAAAGCCGAGCGCCGCAATATCGGCGCCCACGTTCGGATCCTGCGCGTGCAGCGCTTCGCATTGGCGCGCTTGATCGTGATAGTGCTGCCCCCGACTCTTCAGGTGAAGCTGCCAGCGATCACGGCTGATGGTCATTTCCATGATTTCCGAGGTGCCTTCGTAAATGGTAGTAATACGCACGTCCCGCTTGATTTTCTCGACCATGTATTCGTGCGTATAGCCGTACCCGCCGAGCGCTTGGATGCTGGCGTCCGCAGCCAGATTGCCAGCCTCCGTTGCCATATACTTTGCGATTGCCCCTTCGGTGTTCAGGCTGCCTTCGCCGGCATCAATGCGCTCGGCGGTTTCTTCGATGTAAGCCCTTGCGGCTTCCAGACGAGCTACGTTGGGAACGATCAGCTTGTGCGTGTATCCCTGTTTTTCCGAAAGCGGCGCACCCGCCTGAATGCGTTTGGTCGAGTAAGGGATTGCGCGATCGAGCGCCGACCAGCCGCCCCCCAGCCCAAACGCCGCTACCATCAACCGGGTGTAGCCAAACACGGCCTGCGCTTGATTGAGCCCCTGGCCTTCCACGCCGCCCACGAGCCGGTTGGCGTCTACATAGACGTTATCGAGTGCGAGCGCCGCCGTATTGCTAAGCCGGATGCCATGCTTGTCTTCCGGCTTGTCGTGAGTGAAACCCTTGGCGCCTTTCTCGACGATGAACCAACTCGGCCCCGCCGGCGTATTGGCCAAGATCGTGTAAGCGTCCGCCACGCCGCCATTGCTGATCCATTGCTTGTTGCCGGTGATTTTGTACCCCACTACAGTTCCGTTCTCGGTGACCCTTTCCGCTGTGGTGCGCAACGCGCCGAGATCGCTGCCTGCTTCCGGTTCTGTCGCGCCGTAGGCGAACAACAGTCCCTCTTCCGCGATGCGGGTAAGCCAAGTCTTCTTCTGCTCCGGAGTGGCGCCGACCGTGATGGGATCGCTGCCCAGAAAAGTGGCCAGCACGGCGGTGGCGACGCCGAGATCAATGCGTGCCATTTCTTCGCAAATGCAATACACATCGAAGCTGCCGCCGCCCATTCCGCCGAACTCTTCCGGGATGAACAGGAGCTGAATGCCCAGCTTCTCCGGGCTGCACATGTGCCGGACGATTTCGCTTGGGCACTCATCACGAGCATCGAGGTCAATCAGCACTTCGTCGGTCAAACGCTTTTTTGCGAATTCCCGCAGCGATTTGAGACTCAGCTTCAATGTTTTCGTTGCGATCATGGTGCGATCACCTCACTTCGCTGGTAGCCCTCGTGCTTCGCGAACCTTGTGGGTCAACTCAGGCAGGAACTCGAGAATGTCGTCGACAATTCCGACGTCCGCCACCTGAAAGATGGGAGCTCTGGGATTTTTATTGATGGCGACGATGAAGGGCTTGCCTTTAATGCCTGCTAAATGCTGAAATGCGCCGCTGATCCCGCAGGCGAGATACACCTTGGGCTGGACTGTCTTTCCTGACGAGCCCACCTGGCGGGATTTTTCCAGCCATTTAGCGTCAACTACGGGCCTCGAGCAACTCACCGCCGCGCCGAGCGCCTCGGCCAGCTCCTCAGCGATGGCCACATTCTCTTTGTCCTGAATGCCACGGCCAATGGAGACCAGCACCTCGTGCTTGGTGATGTCCACATCACCTGCTTCCGCAAGGAGCGTCTGCAAGTACCGGCGCCCGGCGCTTATGGTTCCTACCGCGCAGGATTTGTCGATGATCACGCCTTCGGCAGGAGAACTATCTAGAGGCTCGAATGCTCCAGGTCGTATGGTAACCACCGCGCCGGAGGAAATGTCACAGCGAACATGCGCGCTTATTTGTCCTCCGAATTCCTGCCGGACCACTTTGAGGTCGTTGGCTTCGACACCTTTGATCCCCAAGACGTCCGAAACGTACGCCGCATTCAGTTTGATCGAGAGGCCCGGCGAAAGATCGATTCCGAAATGATCATGAGGAACGAGCACAATGCTGCCCGGCGGTAAAACCTTGACCAGCGCCTTTCGGATCCATTCAGCATTCGGATGGGAGAAATTCTCGCCTGCAATTTTCCATACTTCCGCGTAATACGGACGCAGGGCAGCGCAAACAGCATCCAGATGGCGGCCCCATCCTGCGACCAGAGCCGTTGGAGATGCAATCGGATCGATTTTTCTGGCCGCGGCTGCCAATTCCGCGGCCGAGTCATCGATGGCGCCGGCCTTATGCACGACGTAAGTGAAAATTCTCGGCATCATTTCAGCCCTCCCTTGGCCGCCAACAACTCGACAAGTTTCTCGACATTCTGTTCGCGGTCGCCGTCGAGCATCTCGGCTCCGCCTCCAACTTCGGCGACGAAATAGTCGAGTCGCTTCACTTTTGCAGCGGCTGCTCCCACATGACCAGCATCGAGACGGAGTTCCTCAGCGCCATACGTTTGAATCGGCACGGATGCCACTGCGCGGATGCCTCGCATCCCCACGTAGCGCGGCTCATTGATGCCTGTCTGAATCGAAAGCACGCAGGGGAGGTCGGTCTCGTTGATCTCCTTATTGCCGCCTTCGACTTCGCGGCTGATCACCAGCTTCCGGTCGTCGAGAACCTCAATTCCGTTGACGACGGACGCGAACGGATAGTCGAGCATCGCCGCCAGCATCCCGCCGACCTGTGCGGCGCCGTCCTCCGCCTGTACCCCCGTCAGAATCAGATCGTAGTTGCCCATCTGCACGAAGGCTTTGAGGATCGCGGCGATGCATCGGCCGTCGGAACCGTCGAAACTGCTATCCGTGAGCAGCACGCCCTGCTTCGCGCCCATGGCCATCTCGCGACGAAGGACTTCTTCATCGTCCTCCCCGCCGACTGTCACGACCGTGACGTTTCCTCCCGCCTTGGCGACGATCTGCAGGGCCTCTTCCACCGCGTAGTTATCGGCTTCATTGATCGAGTAGACGAGTTCGTCACGCTCGATATCGTTCCCCGCTCTGTTGAGTGAAATCTCGTTTTCCGACGTATCGGGCACTCTTCTTACGCAGACTAGGATCTCCACGTTTACCTCCCCACAACGAATTCTGGCTGGATCTCAATCGCACGGCCCGGCTCGGCCGGCGGACTCTGGCGCACAATCTGTTGATCGGCCAGTTCCGCGAGATCGATTGCCGCCATTTCTCCTTCCAGGCCGGCGACTTTGATCGCATCCTCTATATTGGCCATGCAGAACGGGCAGGCAGTCACGATCACATTTGCGCCTGCTTCCGCCGCCATCTGCACTCTCTTCACGCCCATTCGTTGCTCTTCTTTCGGTTCGTAAAACATCATCAGGCCGCCGCCACCGCAGCAGAATGAGCGATCGCGGGAACGCTTCATTTCGACACGCTTCAGGCCCGGAATCGCGTCGAGCACCGCCCGTGGTTCGTCATAAACGAGGTTGTGACGGCCCAGGTAGCAAGGATCGTGGTAGGCGTAGACCTTTCCGCTGTTTTCTATCGGCTTGAATTTGATTTTGCCGGAGTTCAATTCCCGCGCGATGAACTGGCTGATATGCTCAACGGGCGGCACACCCGTGTAATCGTGCTTCAGGGCGTTGTAGGCATGCGGGTCGGCGGTGACGATCCGGGTCGCGCCGCTCGCTTTGATGGCATTCGCATTGTGTTCGCGAACCGCCGCGAACAGCGTCTCTTCGCCGAAACGACGGACCTCGTGCCCGCTATCCTTTTCCATTCCGCCGAGGATTCCGAAGTCCTCCCCGGCGTGTTCTAGAATCTTCGCGGTGGCCCGCCCAATCGACTGCATCCGCTCGTCGTAGGAAGTGATGCTGTCGACGAAAAACAGCGTGTTCGCGCCATTCTTCTTGTCCAGAGTCCTTACCTGGCAGATCTGCTGGAAGCTCCTGGCGTTCGCCCAGTCGCCTCTTTTCTTCTCCATTTTCCCGTAAGGGTTGCCACGGCTCTCGCTTGCTTTCAGAGCCTTTTGCAGCGACTGAGGAACGTTTCCGTCCTCGACCATGCCGCGCCGCAAATCCACGATCTTGTCGATGTACTCGACGAGCAACGGGCATTCTTCTTCACAAGCTCCGCAAGTCGTGCACGACCAAATTTCGTCTTCGGAGTAAATAGCGCCGATCAACGGTTGACCATCGCTTGACCTGCCTAGCATCGGATAGTGCCGAAAAGCGTAGTCCCTAGCTTTGATACTGAGGAACCGTGGTGACAGCGGTCTACCTACCGCATTCGCTGGGCAGTTATCCGAGCACCGCCCGCAATCAGCGCAGGAATAAAAGTCCAGCATGTGCTTCCAGGTGAAGTCCTCGAAGCGTTTCACCCCGAAATATTTCAACTGGTCCAGATGGTCGTCGGTGACTCCCCACCTCACCGGCTTCAGCGTGCCCTTGTCCAATTTCGCGAAGTAGACGTTGAACAGTGAAGTCTCCACGTGAAATTGAATCCCAAACGGGCGGTAGCAAAGGAGGAAGTAAAACGTGATTTCGTGCAGCAGGTAACCGGCGAAATAGAGCCGTCCGATGGTGGCTGCGGAACCCGAGGCGAGCGCGGTCTTAAACAGCCACGGCAGCGAACCGACAGTCGCGAGCGTGACGGCGCCTTCCTGCGCGTACGCTGCTGCTTTTGCTCCTTCGAACAGGCTGTCCGCCACCATCAGAATCGCGATCAGCACCAGCAAGAATACGGCGTCGGCAGTGTGGGCCTTGCCGTATCGCGCAGGCACCGCGTAGCGGGCTGGTTTGAATACCAGCCTGCGCACGATCGCGAAAATCATGCACAGGAAGACCACGGTCGCCGCGTAGTCGGTCACGGTTTCGTATACGCGGCCGGCTTCTCCGGATAGTCCCGGCATGGCGAAGTTCGGCGACACGCCAACGATCAGCACAGTAAAGGCGCGCAGCGCGAGGAGAATAAACCCGGAGAAAATGAGGACGTGAAGGATTCCCGCAGTCTTATAACGCGGGTGCTTCCATTGGCCGAGCCAGAACTTCAAAACCCTTCCCGCTCGCTCGAAGAGTCGGTCGAACCGTGGATCACGTTCCGCGCGAACCAACGGCGCCAATCGCCTGGCAACGATATAAGCGAAACACGTAATGCCCAGAATATGGATGGTGAAAAAGAGTGTCCGCCCTTGAGCTAACCAGGACGTGAGCTGCGAAACGGATTGGATGCCTCCCACCATGCCCCTGCGTCCTTCCCAAGTTTGAGAATCCCTGTCGACATCCGGGCCGGTGATTACGCGATCAACTGCGCCACCACTGGCTCTCCTTCCTTGACTGCTTCTTCTTCCTCCACCGGCGCGACTGGCGGAACAGGAGATGCGACTGAGTCTGATTGACGTCCTGCCGCTGGCGCCGCCGCGGGCCCTGATTTTATTTCTGTCTCCGCGCGCCTTTTCTTCGGCTCCGCCGACTTCTTTTGCGTTGGCCTCATGGTGTCCCGCAGTTCCGCGAAACTTATCTTGAGGAAGTCTTCGAAACGCCGTAGGTCGGGCGCGGCGTGCACGTCACCGCTAAATCCGAAATACACCGTGTGGTTGTAACTCAAGATGGCGCAGTTGACCGCCATCTCACCTCCCACGGGAACGTACGGATACCACTGCAACATCTTGTGGCCAAGCAAGTAGAGCGGATATTGCGGCCCCGGAACATTCGTGCACACCAGGTTGAAAGGTGTCAGCGGCAACTGACTTATCATGGGCCCGGCAAACGCCTGTGCGGCGCTCGGCAGGATTCCGATCAGGCCGCCGGCCAGGCTGATCAACTCAGCGGCATGCGCATTCTTCAGAAATTCCGTTCGCCGGTGCACCGCACAAAGCAGTTTTCGCGGGCTGCGAATATCCAGCGGAATGGTCACGGGCACCAGCGAGATCCGGTTCCCTAACTCGCCGGCAGTCTCTTTGCCGCGAAGGTTGACAGGAACCATCATGCGCAGGAATCGCCCCCGAACACGATCGTGATGCAGTTCCGAGTACCGCCGAATCGTTGCGGTCACCAGCGCAAGAAGGACATCATTGACGCTCGTCCCATACATCCGCCGGATGGCTTTCACATCGGCCAAGGGAATCTTTGCCCACGCGAATTTCTGCGGCCCGCGGTAGATGACGTTGAACCGCAACCGCTCCGTGGCCGCCGTAATTTCCGGTAGCAACTCCGAGAGTTCGTCCCTGCCCAGACTCGTCCCATTCGCTGCCACTCGCTCGGCAATCGTCAACACGTCAGCCCACGCGGAGAGAAGGCGGTTGAAAAACTCCGAATAAGAATCTGCAAATCCATTGGCTAGCGAATTCAACGGGTCGCGCGACGACAATCGAGCGCGAACCCGCGGCTTCTTCCTCGGGGCAGGCGGTGCGTCCGCACTCGCGTCCATCAGCACGGTCATCACACCAACTCCCGCGATGCCATCGGCCAGGCAGTGGTGCAAGCGAATAATCAGCGCCGTCCGATTGCCTTTGAGCCCATGCACGAGCGTCATGTCCCACAACGGATGCTGCCGGTCCATCACGCGGCTGAAAAGGCTCCCGGCTACATTCTTGAGCTCGGTCTCGGTGCCGTGTTTCAGAGTCACCTCGCGCACGTGATGCGCGAGATCGAATTTCGGATCGTATTCCCAGGCTGGAAGACCGAGCCCGGTCGGCTCTTGAACCACACGCTTCAGATAGCGGGGAATAAGTGGAAGCTTCGACTCCACGAACTGGGCGAAGTCCTTGAACGAAATCTCACCTTCAAACTTGCAAACGCTCGCCACATTGAGGGGCATGCCCTCGCGTTCTAAATTCAGGAAAACGGTGTCGCCCCAGGAAAGGCGGTCACTTGCTGGCTCGTTGCGCATGACGGCTCTCCACTTCCGCGGCCGCGCGACCCTCCTCGCAGTTCGCGAAAGAAAAGCGTGAAGCGAGCTTCACTAATTTCAATACCCGGTAAACGTAAGCGTTGACCCCGCCCAACACGACTTTGACGCTCTTCTCGTCAGCCAGGTCGGCCAATTCCTCAATGGCTCCGAGCGCGCTCGAATCGATCCGATGTACCGACGTAAAATCCAAAGCCACTTCGCATCCGGTACCCCCGAGGTTCTTCGCGGCTTCGCGCAGAACCGGGACCATGCTCTTTTCATCCACCGCCAGCCATCCATTGGTTGCTGTCATACATATCCCCACTGCTACGGCGCTTCTTGCGCCGCAGCGACTGCCTCGGCGCGGCGTCGCCCGCCATAAGCCTTCCACAACAACTCAACCAGTTCGGAGATCAGCGGCATGCGCGGGTTCGAGCGCCAGGACGGATCATCAAAGGCTACGTTCGCCAAGTCAGGCACTGCCTGCCCGAATTCTTCTTCCGAGATCCCGAGTTCTGCTATTGAACTTGGAAATTCCAATTGATCGAGCAACCGTTCCGTTGCTGCAATCAGCTTCCTTACTTTTTCTTCGACAGTGCGGCCGCCCAGCCCCAGCAAATCCGCGATCGTGGCGTACTTCTTGTGTGCCACGTACCCCCGCTGGTAGGGCGAAGGCATGAACTTGGCGGGCACCGCAGCGTTGTAGGCAATCACGTGCGGCAACATCAGCGCATTTGCCCGGCCATGCGCTACGCCAAAACGCGCGCCGAAAGCGTGCGCCAGCGCGTGATTCACGCCCACCGACGCGTTCGAAAACGCCATGGCCGCAATGCATGCGGCGTTGTGCATCATCGACCGCGCCTCTTCATCGCCGGGATGTTCATATGCGATGGGCAAGTACTTGAACACCAATCGAATGGCTTGCATCGCGTTCGAATCGGTGTAAGGCGAGGCGTAGTTCGACACACCCGCTTCCAGCGCGTGGGTCAGGCAATCGATTCCGGTATCCGCAGTAAGGCCTTTAGGCATGGACATCACAAACTGCGGGTCCACGATTGCTACGTCCGGACTCAACGAATAATCGGCGAGCGTCACCTTGCGCCCGCGGCTCTTGTCGGTCAGGACTGCAAATGGCGTAACCTCGCTCCCCGTTCCGCTGGTCGTGGAGACGGCAATCAATCGCGCCCCGTGCGCTTTGTGGTTTGGGAATTCGATCACGCGCTTCCGCAAATCGAGGAAAGGGGCGGCCAATTCGTCCAGATCAGAATCGGGGGATTCGTATTTCAGCTTCATGATCTTGGCCGCATCGATTACGGAGCCACCGCCTAGCGCGATGATTTGGTCTGCCTTATAGAAGTTCAGAGCTTCGACGCCCTGCGCGATGACTTTCGTCTCCGGCTCCGCATCGGGAATCACGACGACGTGAACGTGCGTCTCGGGCGCAATATAGAGGCGAACAATGTCCACATGGCCGATCCGCTCCAAGGCCGGATTTGTGATGATGATGGTGCACCGCGATGGAAACCGCCGGATGTTTTCGACTGCGTTCATGTTGAAGTAAATCTGGTTGGGCACGCGAAACCACATGTGGTTTTCGGTCCTCCGAGCCAGGCGCTTGATATTCAGGTAGTGGTAGATGTTGACGTTATCCGTCGTGCTGTTACCGCCCCCCGTCCCGCATCCGAAGGCAAAAGTCGGCACGAGATCGTTGTACACGCCGCCCAGCGCCCCGATGGACCCTGGCGAGTTGACAATGATCCGTCCGGCATTCATGACCTCCCCGAACCGTTTCACCACCTCTTCGTTGCGCGAGAAAATCACCGCGGTGTGCCCCAGTCCTCCCGCGTGGTTGACATCCACGCACACCTTCAGCGCTTCCTCCACCGATCTCGCGCGGTAAACCCCAAGCACGGGGAACAGCTTCTCCACCGACAAGGGATGTTCGCGGCCTACTCCTTGAATCGGCGCGACCAGAAGTTTCGTGTTCGGCCGCACCGCAAGCCCAATAAAGCCCGCGATGTCAGTGGCCTTCTGGCCAACCGCCAGGGGCTGCATGAAGCCTGTCTGGGGATCAATCAGTGTTCTCTCCAGCAGTTTCGTCTCGTCAGGATTGCAGATGTGGGCGCCCAGTTCCGCAAACTCCCTC